>SDBU01000399.1_pt1 | contig 61428 bp, 71 predicted proteins | sample 2277071 | NCBI WGS metagenome assembly SDBU01 (sample SAMN10397929, study PRJNA504765) | marine sediment metagenome | isolation source: marine sediment core GS08_GC12, 126 cmbsf | place: Arctic Ocean: Gakkel Ridge, Loki's castle | collected 2008 | reverse complement strand
CTTCTTTTTTTTACTAATATTTTTAACAGCCTTTTTAGTATTTTTTTTAGCAGCCCTTTTCCCAGCTTCTTTTGCCGTAGTAATAACAAGCTCGTCTTTAATAGATTTTTTTGGTCTTCCACGTTTAGCCATATTTATTCTCCGTTAATAATCACTATTTTTGGTAGTTTTCCCTACTATATAGTATGTTAAAAATTTGGTTTGTCAAGTAAAATTACTACTAATTATCCATAGTTATTTCATATCAATATAATGTATCTTACCAGCTTTTTTAGGGTTACTTATAAGGGATATTATCTGGTCTGTGGCGCGTGTGCAAACAGTCCTAGAGTGCTTGCTGCTCATATCTTTGACGCGAATTACCATAAAGCCAGCGTTTAGCAGTATTTGGTTCTTGTTTTTGTCCGATTTACAAACTCTTTTGAATTGCTTGTCGCCGTATATGCCGTCATAATGAGTGATCCCATCAACCTCAATAGCAATTGAGTCGTTTGGCAGACAAATATCTATTTCAAACATATGGCCGGGAGTATAGTCGTTTGTTCGCTGTGATACCACATACCCCTTGTCCTTTAATAGTTCGGCTATCATATTTTCATTCCTGCTACCCTGATTCCTTGTTTTTAGATTAGCCTTGCGCATATTTCCTAATAGGAGTTCCTTTTCTTGAGTTGTCATTTTCGCCCACATTTTTTTGGAAGTTTGGCTGCGCCTCAAAAAATCTTTTTCTTTTTCTTCTGGTGTCATATTGTCCCAAAATTTTCGCATACCGTCTGAAATCTTTTCGCGCTCTGCTGCTGTACGCGTTTTACCTTGCATTGGATGTACATTATTCTTTAAGTATTGCTTTTGTGCATCGGAATGACTGCGAACGGTGACGTTATTTCTTTTGAGAATACGCCGAATTGTAATTGGATATGTTTTTAGTTCCTTGGCAATATCTGACGTAGATCGTTTATTTTGCACATATTCCTGGCAGATATATCTCTCGTCAAATTGTTTTATTCTTGGTCTAGGCATTTTTCTATTCCTTTATTTTAATTATTACTTGTCAAAATGTTTTAGAATTTTACTAATAGCCTTATCATATATAACATATTCTGTTTCGGTTTTAGAACCACCAGCGGTATGTTTAACTATTAATTCCGGCACATACTCATAATCATCGTCTTTTACTATCTTGAGAATTTTTTTAACTAACTTACTATCCTTTGTAGTTTCAAAAGAAGCATACCCTTCTTTATCTCGAAAAATTATTTCTACAGTATCATTTGGCTCTTGGTCGGGGTCTTGGTCGGTATCCTGAACATCAATAAACTTATTAAGAGTTTTTTTATCAGAAAAATCCACACCGTGCCAAATTGCTTCATTGGCACATTTCTTGCGCAAGTTAAAAGGTATCTTTTTAAAATTGTCTACTACCCATCTTATTTGGTCAATATTTCTTTTTAACATAGACACATCACGCCTAGATGCTCCAGTCCACATTTCATAAGAGGTAGAGGCATAATTGCCATCAAAACACTTTATAATATGTTGGGTTTCTCTAATTGAAAATGTACGTTTAATCATTTTATTCTCCTTTTTCTTTCCATATTTTAATGTCGTTATCAACCATTTCTTTTATGAGTTCAGCAAATGATATGGTTGGTTCCCAATTAAGTTTTTCTTTAGCTTTCGACGCATCACCAAGTAAAACGTCAACTTCTGATGGGCGATAAAACCTAGGGTCTATTTGAACATAATCTTCATAATTCTTGCCAATTACATTGAATGCGCTCCTGCAAACATCTCTTACTGAATGAGTTTTGCCGGTTGCTATAACATAATCGTCTGGAGTTTGTCTTTGCATCATAAGATACATAGCTTCCACATAATCTGTTGCGCTTCCAATATCTCTTTTTGCTTCCAAATTACCCATATACAATGCACTGTCTGTTTTTCCGTTATACAGTTGCCCAACATAATTTGATATTTTACGCATCATAAATTCATACCCACGTCTTGTGCTTGAATGATTAAATAAAATACCATTACACACAAACATATTAAATGAGTCGCGATAGTTCCGCCCTAACTCGAAACCAGCAATTTTAGAAACAGCATATGGTGATCTTGCGTTCATAGGAGTGCCTTCTGTTTGTGGTGACTCAACCACTTTGCCAAACATTTCAGATGATCCAGCAAGATATACTTTAATTTCTTTTTTAGAATTAGAGGCTTTAACAGCATCCAAAACATTTAATGTTCCAATAGTATTAATTTCCATAGTTGCTTTTGGGCTATTAAAAGACTCAGCAACAAATGACATTGCGGCTAAATTATATACTTCATCTGGTTTTATATGATTAACCAAGTTGACAATCTGCACTTGATCTGTAATATCTCCACTCACAAGATGAAAGTTCGGATTGTTTATAACCTGTTGAAGATTAATAAGCCCATCGTCAGTGGATTTACGGCGCGATAAACCATACACGTTATAATTATGTGATAGTAATAGTTCTGACAACCAACTACCATCCTGTCCTGTTACGCCAGTGATAAATGCAACCTTATTCGTCATTTGTGTTCCCTTCCAGCGATTTTAGTAATTCTTTAATTTTGGGCGGTGTATGATTTGGCGGTTTAATAAGTTTACCATCTTCCCTAATCATATGTCCCGGCCCAAATTTATCTAAATTATTTAAGTCTACTAAATCTTGTAATACTTCGTCTGGAATACCAAACGCAGACAAAGTGCCAGTAGTGACTACTTTTATATCAGCGCAACCATCAGCAATTTCTATAAGATTAACATAATCTTCTGATAAAGGATGTATTGTTAATTTATTATTTTTGTCTAGAAAAATATTTAGTTCTTCGTCGAGATAATCTGTTACCTCGATTTCCACCCCCAAAGCCCAAATTGTTTCCAGGCATTCTTCCATTATGAGTTTTGCCCGAAGAACTCTCGTGTCGGCATCTGGAATTGTGGGTTTGTCTGGAACATTTTGTTTAGCTTTAGTCATAAATATTTCTACGCGCATTTGATGTAATGTTTTACGATTATTATTAAACATTATTTTTCCTTTTTATTTTGTTCTTTAATATACCACTTAATAGTATTTTCTAGTTGTTCATCAAAAATATCATTGCTGCTGTTGGCATAAAACCCAAATTTCTCTGCCGCTTTCCTTATGTCTAAACATCTTCGTGGTTGTCCATTTGGTTTATATTTATCAAAAACAATTGACGTATGAGAATAGCCATTTTTTATATATAAAATATTTATTCGTGACACCAGAGCCTTGATGGAAATTTCCTTCCCCGTACCAAGATTAATAGGTTCCGCCTCGTCGTAATTCTCCATCGCTAGACGTATGCCTCGCACACATTCTTTTACGTATAAAAATTCCCTGGTGGCCGAACCATCGCCCCACACGCTTATAATACCCGTGCCATTTTGGTGCGAATCATAAACCTTCTTTATAAGTGCCGGAATAACGTGTGATTTTTCTGGATCAAAACAGTCTCTTTCACCAAATAAATTTGTTGGCATCAAATAGATTCCATTAGTTCCATATTGTTTTCGGTATGCTTGTAACATCACTAATAATGACTTTTTAGCAATACCATATGGGGCATTTGTTTCTTCTGGATATCCTTCCCACAAATCTTTTTCTTCAAATGGGACCGGGGTAATTTTTGGAAATGAGCAAACGGTTCCAAGGCACACAAACTTTTTTAATCTTTTTTTCAGCCCACGTTCACACTGTAGTAAGTTCATTCCCATTATAAGATTATTGTAAAACAAAAGGCCGGGATTTTCCTGGTTGAATCCGATACCGCCGACAGTAGCGGCAAGATGTATAACTAAGTCTGGTTGTAATTCCAGAAACATCCTGTAAACATCGCCCATATCTGTTAAATCATAATCAATACTGTCGAGAGCAATTACGTTGGTATAATTTTTATTTATTAATTCTTCCGTTAAATGAGAACCAACAAATCCTTTTCCTCCGGTAATTACTATTTTATCAGTCTTGTTTATCATATACTTAATACTCCTAATAAATATATCCTATACTATATAGTAGTTTAAATTTAACATTTGTCAACAAAAAATTTATAAATCTTTAATTATTTTTGTGCTTTTTTCCCATTTAGATTCTAAAAAATACTTAGATATAGTCTCTAACGGCATTAAATGTCCATAATTAATACAATTTGTGTAATAAGCATCTCCGTATTTTTTTAAAAATCTGTCTTTAGGCCAATCTGACCACCTAATTTGTTTTCCAGATTCTAACATTTCCACAGCCCACCACCAATCATACAGGCTTTGTGTGTATAATTCCCAATCATTAGCCAATAAGTGTACCATTTGTACACTAGCGTCTGAGGAAATTAGCTGTAAGTCCCAATATTTCCATTGAGGATTTGTTGGTGTAATCCAAGATTTGCGACATACTTTTTTCCCACGATTTATTTGCTGTAAAGCCCACTGAAAATCTGCCATAACTACCACCTTTTTAGTTACTCATTTTATATACAAATCTAGTCTTATTAAACACAGACGGCCCAATATATTCAACGTCAGTAAAATATTTAGATGCTGAATATAAAATTGCTTCTTTGTTGTATTTTTTAAGATTGTCGCCCTTGATATGTTTTTTAACAACATTGTCATTTTTTTCCATAGGATTTTCCCACAGTAAATAACCACCCGGCTTAACGTGTTTTGATAGCCATTCAAAAATTTCGTTGTGTTCTGCCTGTCGATAAATGTGGTGATATACAGAACAGCACATTACAATATCAAACTTGCCAAAACTTTTCCACTCTTTACCTAAATTAATAATATTAAATTCACAATTTTTATATCTGTCCCACTCATTTACTACTCTATTATTCATATCAAAAACCTGTTGTCCAGAAAGTGTAATGCCTGATTTTTTAAAACCGGTACTTTCAACACCGCCTCTATCAAGCCCGACAACCTTTGACGCTCCACGATTTGCCGCCTCAAAACACCAGAAACCAAAGTGACACCCAACATCCAATAGCGACTTGCCAGATAGGTCTTGTGGAAATAAATCTTTGTATCCTTTAAGTTTACCACCAATAACTCTACCACCTATGTCAATAATGTTACCGTCAACATCAAAATTAAATTGATGATATAGGCTGATGCTTCGTTCTTTTTTAATTAACTCATAATTAGACTGTTTTTTAGATTTCTTCATCGTATGTCTCCAAAGTGATAATGTCACCATTTTTTAAGTTAAGTTTTTCTCTAAGATTGTATTGTGAAATTATTTCTACTTTATTTGTTACAACAGAATATTTTACCCCTTTTGTATATTTCTGTTCTCCGCCGTCAAATTTAATTACCCACACATCTAGTTTATCCATTAATTTACATTTATAAAAACGACATATTTTTGGTTTGAAAAGCGTACCATCCTTAAGTTTCCCATCAGATATAAAAGCTTGCCAGTAAGCGTGATTATCAAAATCGAATCTTTTGTCTAATAAAAGATTTAGTGTGCCCGGAACGACCTTTTCGTGCAGCGCCCTCCCAATCTCGTTTATTCTACGGCGAGAGTTCCAGACAAATACCTTGGACGCTTTTCCAGACCCGGATCTTACCGTTCCATTATAAATCATTATATGATCTCCAATATTATTTCGTCACCATTTATTATTGATAGCGCGTTACGTAAGTTTACTTCAGCCACTATACCTACATAATTATCTTTATATCTCTTGGTTTTAATGTCCCTATCCCACCTAATTATCCAGGCGTTATATTTATAGTCTGGATTTTTCTTTGCGGAAATTATTACGTGATAAAAATTACACATATGCGGTTGCCAAGGAAGTTTTTTATTTTTTCTATTAACATCTAATACTGGAAACTTAACCGACTTATGTTTGCCCCAATTAAAATTTTTGTCCAATGTGACATTTAACGAGCCAGGAAAAGGAATAATTTCTAATCCTTTCTCTATTTCTTTTATTCGTCGCCCATTGTTTTTTTCAAAAGCCCGCGAAGCACCACCAGCACCATCTTTAATTTTTCCAATATAAATCATCAATATCTTTCTAATATATAATTTTATTATTACTATATAAAAATTTTCTATAAAATATAATATCTTTATATTCCTCAACATATTCAATAGTGTGTTTTTTATTTAGTTTGTCTATTATTTTTTCTACATCTTTAAAATGATTAGATTTTTTAAAAAGTACAATTCTGCCACAAGGATTGACTTTAGCTAAAAACATTTCCAAAAGCTGCTCGTCTGTTTTTTGTCCATAGTCATTTTTTGGTTTTGAATATTCACACAGATGAAATAAGGTAACAAAATTAAACATAGGCAACATTTGTGCCGATAGGGTATATATATCTCCAAATATCACCTTGTAATTCATAGCTAATTCAGGATTTTTAGTAACTAAATCAATATAAGTATTATATTCCTGTTTAGATGCTGTTATTCCCAATATATGATTATCTATATTTGCTTTAGCCAACTTGTGGTGTTCACCTGTTCCAAAATGAAATATAGATTTTCCATAACAGTTGTTATTTTTTAAGTATTCCGCAAACTGAATATCACACTCGACCCCAGGTTTCCATTTCCAAGACATAGGATAAATATTAAGTTTTGACATTATTATCACCATTATATTCTATAAAAAAGTTAATATATTCAATACATTCTATTTTATGTGTTTCTTTATAATTTATTTGCTTGAGAATTTCATTAAATATATCAATATTGCAACGTGTTACTTCTATGAAAATTTTTGGCTTATATTTATTAATAGTTTGTATTGCGCTTTTTAATGCCTCAATTTCCATATGTTCTACGTCTATTTTTATAAAATCAACCTGGCTTGAAATAATATCATCTATTTGTTTTGTTTTTATTGTTCCAGACTTTCCAGGAACTAAGGTTGCCCCACCAAGATTATTTGGGTTTGGAAATCTATATCCATAAGTTTTGCGGTCCAAAGAAATTCCGATGCCTAAATTAGTAACATCCATCTTCTGACAATTATTTAATTTTATATTATTTTTTAAAAACTTTATTGTTTTAACCATTGGTTCTACCAAAATAATTTTTTTAGGACTTAAAAATGCCTCATAGAAAACAGCGTGATTTCCAACATTTGCGCCAACCTCTAATATTACAGAATCCCTGTCTACAAAATCTTTTAAATATTCAAGTTCTTTATGTTCAAAAAATAGTTTTCTGGAATGGAATTTAAAAATTCTATTTTCTCTGCTGTTAGAACAGAATGTGAATTGTTTGTTATTGTATGTGAATGTGGTTTTAAGCACAGCCGTCTCCTTTGTAAATATTAAATGTTTCTGTTTTATTATTAAGAATTAAATAAACTTCTAACAATCTCTTCCATTTCGACACAATATTGCCATTCTTGTCTTTATATGAATTTGACTTGTAATATTTTAACATATTCATTTTTTTACCAAACACGCCGCCAATATCGTAATAATATTTTCCACTTAGATATCCAGTACCAATAAATTCTTTATTAGCTAATGCTTTAACCTGCTGAAAGATATTTTTATGATGAATATGTCCGTAGTCTCCGTCGTGTCCGTGTGTAACAATAACGTCATAATCATTAATATTAAATAGTTTTAATGTATTTTTAACTTGTAGTGGATTGCCTGGGCCAGTTGCAACTTGATCTATTTGATAAGCTGTAATTCCCATATCATTACACATTCTAAGATAGTCGTTTATACGTTCATAATCTGCCGGATTTCTAGGGTAACTACAGCATATAGAAGACCATTTAATATGTGGATTGGAAAGTATTAAACCCCCAGCCCAACAGGTTTCATCGTCAGGATGTGCCATTATTACTACGCCTGTTTTGGCATTATTTAGAATATTTTTTAATTCCATTTTTAAACCTTCTACTAGCCTGAAAATGTTCTATTACTGGTTCAATATTTTTATCACCAAAATCAAATATCTTTACATATTCAACTGGCAGCTTATAAATACTAACGTTTGTGGTATCAATAAAAGAATGTAAAATACGCTGCGCAAATCTGTTTGGACTCTGTTTACACTTTTGTTCCCACAAGTTAAAAAGCTCTCTGGTTCTATTGTTGTTATTAATAAATATGGTTCCACTCAGTAGTATATTTTCTTTGCCCTTTTTTAAATAATGTACACCAATATCTTCTTTTATTGTTTCAAATAATATCGGTTGTTTTCTAATAATAGCGTCTGAATCTAACCAAATAATTTTATCTTCTTGTCCCTTATATTTTTCTAACATTTGCTTGATAAACGTGGTCTTATAATGACAGTTGTTTAACCAATTCCCTTTGCTGTTTACCCCGACTACCTCGTGTTTCAAATTAAACTTTTCAAGTGAAGTAATTAAATTTTTAACTTCCTTTTCGTAGCCGGTATTCTTGGTGTAAAATGAAATAAAAAGCATTATAATTTTCCTTGAACCATAAGATCAAACAACAATTTTTCATTTACTCCATTATGATGATTGCCGGATTTTCGTTTCTGATTAAAATAATGATGTGAGGTAGTCTTGTCAAAAAATTAAATCCAAATACATTATCTGGATTAATGTACCCCTGCTTTAAATAAATCCAAAACAACGCCTTTATTCCAGTGCTTGGTCTGGGTTTGCCCCAATTTGGAATTGTTTGTTTTATAGCTTTAAATAATAGTTTTTGAGATGCTGCTGGAAAAAATGTAGTAATATTAAGGTCTTTTCTTATATTTTTATGCATAGCTTTTAAATTTCTTTTAGGTGACGTAATAAATATTTTTTCATATTCTGTGGTGTCTCTAACTGGAATATATTTGCTACCAGATCTGTTGTTAGACTCCAGGGCAATTGTTCGACACCAATAGTCAGTCCTTTTACCATAATCTTTTTTAAACTTATTATCAAGAATATAATTATTAAACCGCATTACTTTGTCAAACGAATCTATATGTTTACCATTACCTGTTCCAATTTCGGACGATCCATTACCAACTATGGCTGTATTTTCTGAAAATAAATTATCCATTATTTATCACTTTTAATCTCTTTATTCTAATGTAATAATAGCGTTAGTTTTTAAATTATATTTTGATCGTAAATATTCGTGTGAAATTACCTCTATAAAATTTCTGTCATACATATCTATATCAAAGCGCATTATCCAAACATCAATATTATTATTTATTTTACACTTAAAAAAACTACAACTCTGTAATTCATAATCTTTTGGAAATTTAAAATTATTAGGATTTTTCATTTTAGGGTTGAACTTATATGTGTGTCCACCAATAAATCCTTTAATTCTCATTATTTTACCAGTAATTCTAGGGTGATTTAAAAAATCAAATTCTTTTGTTAATACAACATTAAGGGTTCCACCAAAAGGAATTATTCCTATAATATCATTAACTTCCTTTGCGCGAAGACCATCATTAAAAGCAAATTTTCTTGAAGCGCCATTTCCAAATCCTCCACCAGCAAGTATTTTTCCAGAATATTTCATTATATTGTCTTTTTAAAAATTCTAGTTATATAATTATTATTAATATCTTTGCGCGATATTTGTTCTGACATTATCTCAACAACATTATATTTTGTAAAAATTTGATTGTAATTTCTTCGCCATATACGATCATTTGTTCCACCAACCTCGCCTTCAATAGTAATAATATATTTTTTTGATACCCTTATAATATTTTCCCAAAAATCGTCTTGTTCATCTAAGTTTATGTGCATTAATGCCGCAATAGAATACACTAGATCATATTCGTTTGTATCTATGTTTTTTATTATGTCTTCTGCTGCACCACAATGAAAAATACCATTAGACAATGATGGAAATGTTTTTTGTCCTAAGTCTAAAGCATATCTGCTTATATCTATTCCTGTAATGTTAATATTAAAATTGTTATATAAACTATCTAAATGACGACCAACATTACATCCAATCTCCATAGCGGAAACTATATCATTACAATACTTATTAACCATTTCAATAAAGTATAAAGACCGTGGAATTGAAGATGCCCCAGCGTATAGTTCTGCATCATTTTTACCATCTGTTGGTTTGTGCCAATATGAATGTGAATTATTAATTTTTTTCATAGTATCTCCAATTATTATCTAGTAATTTTATATACATATCTTCCTTTTTCTGGCAAACAATTACCGTAATATTGAATAACTGGAAAATATTTTCTTGCCGCACAAAATAATTCTTTCTCGTTGTAATGACCTATGTGTGATTTTGGTATATGTATTTTAGGAATGCTATTTTCTCTATCGTTAATTGGTCCTTCCCAAGCTATATAACCACCATCATTTAAATGTTCATTAAACCACTTAAATATTTTATCGTGACTTAATGCTTGAGCGTATATGTGATGATAAACAGAAAAACATAATATAATATCAAATTTACCATATGTGTCCCAACTTTTTCCAATATTAGTGTCATAAAATTCACAATTTTTATAAACATCCCATTGTTTTGCGGCCCTGTTGTTTAATTCTGCTAAATTACTTAAAGACTCTACTTTTCTTCCACGATCAATTCCAACAGTTCTAACTGCGCCACGTTGCGTAGCCTCAAAACAGTAATAACCTAAATGACATCCTATGTCTAATAATGATTTCCCTGTAAAATCTTTAGGAAATAGGTTTTTTATTGCTTTTATTTTTGCTGGGATGCGACCGACTCGCATTGTACCTGACTTTACAGAATGTTGTCCAACAACAGAATGAATGTTGCCGTCTTTGTCAAACTTGAATTTTTGATACCAGCCGTGTGCTCTTTCTTTATTAATTGATTCAAATGGTAACATTTTAAATCTCCTTTATTTTATAATATAATCAAATAGCATTTTTTCCGCAACGCCATTATGTCCAATATGAAATTTTTGACCATCGCAATAATGATGTTTTTTATTTGTATTAAAAAAATTAAATCCAAAAATATTTTCTTTATTTAATTTACCTATTTTTTTATACATCCAAAACAACATACAGGCACCAGTGCTTGCATCCATATTAATAATATTATAATCGTTATGAAGACTGTGTAATAAACATTGTAATTCTATATAGTATTCATCTGGAAATAAAATAGCAATATCAGAATTAATATCTTCAAGCATCGGTTGTGTTCTTAATTTCCAAATACTTTTATTCATTTCTTTGTTAAATATAAATTTTTTACCACAATATCCTGGTTGTTTTCTAAAATGACACCAGTGGGTAATTTTAGATCCATAATCACGTTTAAATTTATTGTTTATTTTATATTGATTAAATCTAATGATATATTTAAACCCGTCTATTTTAATACCATTATTAGTATCAAGTTCACTTGGAGAATTACCAATAATTGCAGTATCATAACAAAATACATTATTCATTTATTTGGTTCCTGTTTATAGTTAATCATATAGTTAAAAATTGTTTTTTGTACACTTCCGTCGTGCGGAGCAGGTTTTTTTACATTTTTATAATATTTATTAGTGGGATCATAGTAATCCCAATATCCAATTGTTTTATCGAAATGTGAAAACCCAAAAAGACAATCTGGATTAATGTAATTACCCTGTTCTCTAAATATCCAATACACCATATTTAATCCAACACTTGGGCTGGTTGGTCTTTCTGGTCGTAATTTACGCATTAGCTTTTTTAAATCTATAATATACTGTCGAGGTATTATGGTCGTAATTTTTTTGTAGTATTTTATAGGTCTAACTTTAAGATTTAATGACGCAGATGGAACAAAAACCCTTTCAAAGTTTTCAGTTCTAGGTTTTACGCCGGGCCAAGCACAATGACACCAGTAATCCACTTTGGTTCCATAATCATTGGCGTATTTTGGTGAAATAACAAAATTGTTCATTCTTAATACTTTGTCGAATGAGTCAATAACTGTCCCATTACCAGTTCCAATTTCAGAAGGGCCACAACCAACTATTGCAATATTTTTTGGAAAATTATATTTTATATCAAATGGAATTTTATTATACATTTTTTCTTATTTATGCCAATATGATTTAGGAAAGTTTGCTTCTTTACATTCTTCAATGCGAGACTTATAAGGGATTAGGTCTGTAAACATTTGGCGGATTTGGCCTTCTATATCATTAGTTGGAACATAACCAAGGTCGAACAACTTTTGATGATCAGGATTATAATAATGTTCTTCAGTTTCTTTACGTGGATTATCAATGTGTGAAATTTCAACATCTAAATTAAATTCTTTCCCTATTTTTTTAACTTTGTCAGCTAATTCATTAATTGAGAAATGTTCTTCAAATTGATTAACTATCCTATGTTCTCCTGGTTGTGGGGGGTTTTCAATAAGCAACGTCATACATTGTATAGAATCTTTAAGAGGAAGAAGGCCGCGCTGCTGTTTTCCAGAACCATAAATAGTAAGGGGTGATCCAATGATAGCTTGTGCAACAAAACGATTTATAACTGTTCCAAATTGTTCATCAAAATCAAATCTTGTTAATAGTTTTTTATTGTTGTTCATTTCTGGAATAGATGTTCCATATATGATTCCTTGCATACATTCTGAGGCTTTAATGTTCCAAAAGCGACACGCCATTTCTAGGTTATATGTGTCGAATATTTTGGAGTTATGATAATAGGATATTGACTGTTTGGCAGCCGGAATAGAATCTTTTCTTCCGCGAAATTCTACTTCTTCATAGTCTCCTTCTGGGATAACCAGGTTGCCAAGTTTGAATTCGCCCATTGTTCCCAATTTTACCATATGACAATCTGGCACTATCTCTTTAATAGCATATAAAGTATTTAAATGTCCAACAATATTATTTTGTTGTGTAAAAACAGCATTTCTAACATTCGACATAGAAAATGGTGCAGATGGAATTTGCCCCAAGTATACAATTGTGTCTGGTTTCCATTTTCTTATTACACTATATACAAATGAAGTATTTGTTAATGATCCTTTAAAAAAATCTATTTCTTTACCTGTTTCTTCTTTGACGGCATCTATGCGGTCAGACATAGATAATATTGGTGTTGCAGATTGAGATTCATTTTTATCAACTAGCTTGCGACGTGTAAAATTATCAATACCAGCAACCTCGTGTCCACGAAACAATAAATGAATAGCCAAGGGCCAACCAGTATACCCATCTATTCCAGTAATTAATACTCGCATTTTACTCTCCTTCTTTAAAATTAAGTCTATATTTGTTTATATCTAGATTATCTTTAATATATTGATCACGCACTTGCGCTGCTTGTAATTCATTATCAAAGCCACCTAAATATATGGTTTTTTCATTATGCATAACTGTACTATCCCACCTTTTACCATTTTTTTTATATGATACTCCAATATATTTTGATGATTTATTTTTCTTTCTATTATCTATTTTTTTAAATTCTTCTTCTGTTAATAATTCATTTGGAAAATTCAAATAAGCAAAATCTCCAAATAATTTGTCGGCCATATAATCGTACATTTTTGCAGCATTAACATCATTAAAATAATATCCTAAATGTGTATTTTTTTCACCTTTTCTTATTTTACACGCCCACTTGTTACATCTTTTACTCCAATACACCCCTTTGAATACAGATGTGACATTTTTATTTCCTGTGCTATTATGTCTATTTTGTTGATAGTTACACTCTCGTAAATTTTCTTTTCTATTATCAAGACCATTATGATTAATATGATCAACAATATTATCAAATTTAACATTAATGATTTCTCTATGCATTAAAATAATTGTGTTTTTATAAGACCTTTGTGCATAATATATTTTTTTGTCTTTTCTAGCCAGCCACTTCCATTGATTTAACCACTCATAGTCTTCGTTATCAACTAAAGCATATTTTCCTTGTGTAAGTGGAATTTTTTTCATACTTCATTTTCCCGAATATGCTTTATGGTTTGTTTTAAACCATTTTTAAAATTCATTCCAGGTGCAAATCCCAAAAACCATTCAGCCCTATGTATATCACAATAAGAATGTTTAATTTCTCCTGCCCTTGGGTCGGTATAAGTAACTGAAATTTCCTTATCAAACAATTCTTCAAGAGTAGCAATCAACTGATTTACAGAATGCTTTGTTCCGCTTGCGATATTAAAAACAGGCTCAGTTCCGTGTGTAGTAATTACGCCAGTTTTCTTGTTTGTTTTTTCTACATAAATACTATTTTTATTTTTAATTTCTATATTTGCGGCCAACCAATTTGCCTGAACAACATTACTAACGTGTGTAAAGTCTCTAGTTTGTTCACCGTCACCAAAAACTGTTATCTGTTCGTTGTTAATGAACGCTTTAATAAACTTTGGGATCGCAGAACTATACATTGAGTTTGGATTTTGTCGTGGTCCAAAAATATTATAATAACGTAATATGCACATTTCTAAATCTGATATTACCGAATAAGCCGTTAGTAATGATTCTCCAGCCACTTTAGATGCAGCATATGGTGATGCCGGATTTGTTGGAACAAATACATCGTTTTTATTTATAAATTCACTATCGCCATACACGGCAGCAGAAGAAGAAAAAATCATTCTCTTTGCTTTATTTTTAGCCGCAACTTTCAATAGTTGTAATGTTCCATTGGAATTAACATCCATACTTTCATCTGGATTTACGATACTTGCAATTACACTTGGGATAGCAGCAAAATGAAAAACAATATCTCCTTCTTTAATTATTTTAGCCATTGCATACGTATCACGTATATCTTCATTGTGTAATGCAAACTGTATTCGATAATTACAAAACGCGTCGTCTAAATTTTCCATCCTGCCACTGGTAAAATTATCAATACCGGCAACATCTTTACCTTGTGAAAGTAGATAGTCTACCAGATTACTACCAATAAATCCAGCCGCACCAGTTACAATATATTTCATTTATAAGCTCCTTATTCGTCTATACGGCGTTTGTGCCCTTATGTGTTTTGCAATATCTTGCTGTTGATTTTTACGCAACTTATCATCATTTAGTGGGGTTTCACGATTATAAACATAAGAAATATTGTTAAAAAATCTTCGTTTATCAGAACCGGCCATTTCCAACATAGGTAACATCATAGCTACATCATATGACGCTTCATAAAAATCACCATTGTCATCTTGTAGGTCTTCAACTTTAATATGATCATATAGTTGTTTTCTAAATGTTCTAAAATGTGACGCTGCTGCACCAGACTTTCTAACATCATTTTTTATAATTTTTCCAGAACCACCCATTCTCATAGATGGATAATGAATATGTTGCGTCCAGATAATCCATAAATCCTGTTTAATATATTTATTTAATAACATCTCAATAATATGTGGACTATATAACCAATCATCACCATCCAATAAAGCTATTATAGAACTATTATCGCATTGTGTTTTAATTGTATTATTTATATTATATAAAGCCTTTTTATTAACTGTATTATTTATAATATTAAATTTATTCCGCAAGTGTGGATACTTAGAAATTGTATTCATAATAATCTCTAATGTGTTATCGGTAGAAGCATCATTAATAATATGCATTTTCCACTTATCGTTTGTTTGCATAATAACAGATTCAATACACTTAACAACATATTTTCCAGCATTATACACCGGTGTTACAAATTCAATAGTTGGACCGTCAACATACTTCATTTAACCTCTCCTAATTACTTGTCCATCAACAATATGAATAATGGAATTATTTTTTGATCCTTTGGTTGGTATTTTACTTGTTATTATTGTATTTTTTTTATCTTTTTTGTGTATTTGTATTTTACTTTTCATTGGTATAACATCTAAATCAAGACTTGGTATTTCAAGATAGCTTCGACTAGACCTAATTTTGGAAGCAATTCTTTTTTGTTCTGCCCTATTAGTTTTACGCATTTCTTCATTATTATTAATAGAAAGTGGATTTTCTTTATTGTAAACATAGGCAACATTGTTTATATATTTCCAATGTTTGTGTCCCGACATCTCTAACATTGGTAATGTTATAGCTGCATCATATACCCATTTATAAATTTTTCCATCTTTGTCTTTTAAATCTTCTTCGTTTATTTTAATATATAGTTCTCTACGAAATATTTTCATTGCAGATGCTTTAGCTCCAGCCTGTTTAATATTATCATTTTCGTTAATACTATATGATCCTCCGGTAAAACACAATGGGTAATCAATATGTTGTGTCCAGGCAATCCAAACATCTTTATTCCTAAAAATATTAGAAATTAGTGTAACAACATTATCGTGCGCTAACCAATCATCGCCATCCAATAATGCTATAGCTGTCCCATTTAAACAATGGTTAACAACAGCATTATGAATATTTGGTAAAGCTGATAAATTTTTAGTATTGTTAATTACATTAAATTTATTTCCATCTTCATCTTTAATAGTGTCAAAAATAACTTCTAGCGTTCTATCTGTAGACGCATCATTAATAATGTGCATCTTCCAATTGTTATTATTTTGATCTAATACAGACCTAATACATTTGCCAATATATTTCTCTGCATTGTAGGTTGGAACTATAAATTCTAACATTACATCTCCTATATTTGGTTAAATATTTCTTTGAATCTATTTTCCCACATATGTTCTTGTGTACATTTATTATAACCAGCTAAAGCAATTTCTTCTCTTTCTTGGTCGTGCTCAAGATAATATTTTATTTTTTCAAGCATATCTTGTTTATCTGTATAAATAACTATTTCTTTATCAGGAATAAAATAATCTTGTATATTATCACATTGGTCGGTTAATTGCAAACTACCAAAAAGAGGTATTTCAAAATGCCGTCCTTTAATCTGCGATAATATTCCAGTTGAAGCATTAGATAGATTGAGGCATATTTTACTTTCACACATAATTTTATTTAATTCTTCGTAAGAAACTTTACCATTGGGCCAACCTCGTCCAAATGTCTGAATGTTTACTCCGCTATTTTTTATAGACTGAATAATTCCGCCACGATTACTATGTTTCATTCCTATAAAAGTAACATCATATTTTTTCGGCACATTCATATTTTCAAAAAAAGTAGATCCACCCCACTGTGATTTGATAACATTTCCACCAGCTTGCTTATACCAATCTACGGCTTTTGAATGAGTGGTAATAAAGTAATCATAATGCTGAATTCTATCTTTAATAAACCCATCAAATCTCCAAGAACTATCACAGTCAAATTCAATAGTTGGTATTCCCTCATCTTGTAAATATTTTAAATCTTGTCCATATGGAGAATACCCATCTCTAAATGGAATTTCTAAATAATAATCTATAATATTGTCATTCACAAAATTACGTAACACGCGAGATAATTCTTGCTTACCTCCATTTTGAACCAACTTATCAGTAGGTAAATATAAAAGATTAATCCAAGGAATATCTTGTAAAGAATTCATAATGTTTATCTGTTCATATGAGCGGCCTAATTTTTTGTCTGCATAATCATAGTGTAGCGCGGCAAACAATAGGTTTATCTTATTCATTATAGCTTGTCTTCCCATTCTTCTTTTGGTAATGCTGGAAAAATTTCTCTTATTCTTTTTGCGTTTGTGTGTATGCGCTCTTTGTTTTCTGGTATATACTGCTGAAACCACCAGTTGTTTACAAAAAATCTTAATTCTGGGTTATATCTCATCTTTGCCAGTAGGTAGTCGCCCAGGATTGTCTTTCTAACTGATAATGGATTGTTAGGGTCAAAATTTTCCCGGTCGTGCTGTTTATTTTGGTGACATATATGTATATCAGAAACAAATGGCTTTAACCATTTTGGTTTTTTGGTACTTATATCACAAAGGTCTTCGTGCGCCAAACCAAGATATGCAACCTCGTCTTTTTTGTATAGTCTGCCGTGGTGACTAGCTGGATATGCTGTATAATGTTGATTGCCGTCACAGGGACGAAAAAATTTCACCCAATAATAATTACTAAAATTTACAGATAAAATCTTATTAACTGCCACAGGATTAGCTATATAACAATCACCTAATAAGTTTAATACCCATTCGGTATTAGCGTGGCCGGCTATAAAATTATATGCTCCAGCGAAACCACTCTCAGCAAATATATTTACAGGCACATTAATTACACGCACACCCATACTTTTCGCAATCTTAACAGTATCATCATTACTACAGTTGTCGCCAAGAATAATTTCCCCTGGGTTTACTTCAATTGCGCTCTCGATACACTTAGCTATATGCGCCTCTTCGTTTCGTGCAGTTATATATATTGTTAAATTATCTATCATTTATTTGTTTTCCACCTATTTACCCAATAAAATCGCCACCATATTTGTCCCGCCCTCCATTCTCCAGAGAAAATACTAAAATAATTACCCTGATATTTAGTTCGCTTATTACGGCAAAAAATTAATTTCCATACTCTTATACAAAACCTGTTGTATTCAAACATATTTATTCCCATTTCATTTTTTTTCCAGCCACTCCTGGTAATACTTCTCAATAACATCCTTGAATTGCTTACCTACTTCTTTATAAGAAAATGTTTCTGCTGTTTTTTGCCCCAGAACTTTTTGGTAATCTACAAACTTCTCACCTTCACTATTTGTAAAATAATTATAGCTTTCACCCATAGCTTTTTTTAAATCAGCAAGACTTGGCTCTGCCCAATTTTCGTGTCCAGTAAACATATCCGGCACTGGATGCTGCATTGCAAACACTGGTTGCATTTCAAAATCCACCAACCTACCATTCTGTCCATTGTCTATAAATTCAGTTGGACCACCCCAACCTACAGCAATTGGATACTTACCCATACATAGTGCATCAAAGTGCGTAATAGACCAGCCTTCTGCCCTTGATGGTAAAACATAAGCATCACAACTATTATGTAGTTGCATTATTTCTTCATCACTATATCTTTCGTTAACAATTAAAACACGAGGATAGTGAGCTAATCTTAAATTATCCCTTATAGTGTTGACAGCGCGTTGAATCTGAGGCATCTCATCAACATCTGACTTCATATTTAAGTAAGTCTTAAGAACTAACAATACATCCTCATTGCCAGTAAATTCACTAAAGTATGCCTTAAGTAAAACATCTAATCCCTTCTTTCGATACATTTGAAAAATTGAATAAAATTTGAATTTAAATTGATCTAATTCTGGAATATCTATTGGTTGATAGTCTTTTTTATATACATCAGGATCACAAGCAAGCGGAACAACTTCAATTGGAATCTTTACTCCACTCATTCTATAAGCCTTAGCATTATCTTCACAACTAACAATACATAAACTTAGCTTGTTTAATGCGTTTACCCATCTGGCAGGAATACGGTCTGTTTCCCAGGACATAACACTAACCATAAACCTATCCTTTAGTTGTGGATATAATTCAGGTGTAGCGTGAAATATTAATACATCTGACTCATCTTTACTAAACAGTTCCTGAACATCGTTTAGCTTATAAAGAGTATTAAGCCTGACGCGTTCCTCTTCCTCGTTTAAGTGGCGCTCAAGGTGGTCGATTTTAAGGTGGACTGTTGAGATGTCCGCGCCATTACTCATTAAGCCTTTAACATAACCCCTAGATGCTCCAGCGTATCCGCTAAAATCTGAGAGTGGGCCGTAATATACTATTTTCATTAGTATGCCTCGTGTCCTTTAAATAGTCCTGACCCAGTTCCCGTTTGTCCTATTGTTATAATAAATGTATAATCATTATAATCTTGAATCATATTTAATAATTCTAATATTTTTTGTCCTATTTCATTTTCATTATCATATTTAACAAATGGTATAAGTACTTCATCTTCACAAATAGAATCATTTTTTTCTCCATTAACAATATTAACAGTATTGTTTTGATGAATGAGAAATCTGGCTGCTGCACCTGGGGCACATTTCACAGTCACAAATTTAACATTTCCATTAATTTCATATTTCATTTTTTTCTCCTTAAATTAACATTATCCGTCTGCGTTGATTTGTAAATATATTCTGTGGGGAAAATATACCACACCTTAAGTATTCATACTTATTATTATTGTCTGCAATCTGCACGAAGTAATTAACGATCTGATCGCGAGTTACCCCACTATCCATACTTTTCATCCAGTCGTTAAACCCCTTATGCCCATCTTCAACTTCTTCTTCCAAGATATTATCATATAAATATAAAATAAAGTCTTCATTAGACAGGTTTTTAGGAATATCTACCATTCCTTTAATTTCTTTTCCTTCTGTTTTGTTTAACAAGAATATGGGCCTATTCCAATACTGTTCCCTGTCTTTTATTTGAGTATTATTAAATAGATCCTTCCAAAATTCACCACACTTATTCCAATCATAGTGTTCCTCGACGCATTTTCTGGCTTGTTTTGACAAAAATTCTCTATCTTCTTTTTCTAGATTGAAAAACTTACTCCACATTTTTGCAAGTCCTACTCTGCTTGGTAAGTCCCACTCGCGCATACCTTGTCCATTGGTAGTTCCTAGACACTCTGTAAAAGTGCTAAATTCTTCGCCGTCCTTTACGGTTGGAATTGGAAAACCGCCGCCGTTTCGAGCCTGTTCGCTCATAGCAGTATTATCGGTACACATAATTGGAACACCACACGCTTTAGCTTCTACGATTGGCATACCAAAACCTTCACTTATTGAGAACTGAACATAAACATCGAACAGATTATATATTTCAGCCAATTGTTTTCTATCAAGGAAACTCTGTGTATTAGGGGTGTGAGCTTTCATTTCCCCACATTTTTCACATCGCCCCATAAACTTATTTTCTTTTTTACTCATAAACCACGATACAAATACGTGATCACAGGCATCGCATTTATATGTGAAAATAACGTGACGCAACATACCCGTTCTTATAAGTGATTCTTCAATATCCCATCCAACATCTGGAATACTTGTGTGGATATGTAAGACTGTATTTTTGAAATCTTTTGGATAATGATCGTGATAATATCTAAACGCTTGTATCAAAGACGGATATTGTTTACGCGCCTGATTGCGCATTACAGTACCGATAATTTTAAGTTCTGGTTTAATACAATACTTGTCTCGTATTTTTTCCTTATCCATTGGCTTGAACACGTCTAGGTCTGCGCCTGGAGATGGAACGCCCCAAACTTTAATCTTCCCGCCGCTTTGTTGTTCTAATACTTTTTTTCCATATTTACTATATGTTAATACTTTGTGCGCTCTTTCGTAAGACGCGATCCATTCCCACTTTTGAGGATGGCCGTCTACTGGAACTAATAATATCCACACAAAGTTATCTTTAAATTTACTTCTCTCTTCAAACTCAGCCATCCACCAATCGCGATTATCAACTACAATATCTGGTTTAAATTCTGCAATTACACTATCAAATTTCCACTCGCCAAACTGATTTGTATTTTTAGTTCTATATATTTGATCTTGTTGCGGATCAGGCTTGCCGTTAACAACATCTGGAAGCACAGCAAAATGTTTCCAAGGAATACTCTCTAGTCGTGGGTCTTGAGCAGACACATAACTACCCATTTCAGCAATTTCATACTCGTCAGTTTCGTGTAAACGACGTAGTATTTCATTAGTATAATTAGAGAATCCGGTTCCAAGAACACTAGACTCGCTAACCCAAAGAATTTTTAATTTATAACCTTCTGGTTTGTCTATCAAACCCTTGGTCTTATCTTTAATCATTTGTTGTAATTGCTCTGAATTATTAACAATTACTTTTGCTGTTTGTAGGGTTTTCGATGGTTCAATCAATTCCGACATTATGTAGTTCCTCTATCTTGCTTGTAATAGATTTATACTTTAAACGCGCCCACTCATAAGACTTATTATAACTCTTGCCTATTTGAGCAAATGTACATTTTTTTCGGCGTAATTTTAAAATATTTTTTTCTTCTTTTTTTAATGAATCATAGATAGTCCTGATATCGCTAATGTTATTTTTGTTATACTTTAACTTATTACTGTTAATAGTATCATTATCTAAATTAACTATCAGTCTTTGTATAGTTTGGTAGTATTCGTCTGATAAAGAAAGTATATCTTTTATTTCTTCGTCAGAATAACACATCTTTAATTTGCGAACCTTATAGTAGGTGAGGGCTGTCTTGGGGGAGACTGTAATGCTTTTTAGGAATCTGACAGATTCTGTGATGATAGCATTATTTATGCAGGTGCTGGCGTAACTCTTCCAGTTTGAGCCTTTTTGAATATCGAAATTCCTTTGGGCAGACAACAAGCCAACGTACCCAGCTTGTCTTAAATCATTAATGTCGCATATGCTGGATGCATTGGCAAATTTTGCAGCTTTTCGATTTATAAAACCATCAAATTCGTGTATGTCGTTGACTCTGTTATCTGTCATTAATTATTAGTAATTATCAGTAATTATTAGTAATTATTAGTAATTATTAAAACGGAATATCGTCATTAGCAGCAGGGGAATTATCACTAGGGACGTCGCCGTTAGACGCGTTTTGAGAATCACGCGGAACAAAGTTTATTTTGTCTGCGCGAACACGCATACGATAAACCTTTTTGCCGGTTTCCTTATCTTCATAGTTGTCGTTAAAAAGCTTGCCTTCAACAATAATAGCCTTGCCTTTACCAAAATTATTTTGCACAAAAGTAGCTAAACCATTCCAAGCATCAACCTCAACGAAAGTAGGACGGTTTTCGTATTTGTCCGTATCTTTGTTTTTAAATCGCTCTTGTGTAACTACACTAAGTTTTGCCACCTTGGCGTTTTCGTTAATCTCTATAATTTCTGGTTCGCGACTAACGGTTCCTAACAGAATTACTTTGTTCATTGTAAACCCTTTCATTCAATTAATACTAACTGTATTGTTTTACAAACTCAAGAAAACGATCAGATAAACCGCCCTCTTTTATTTTTTCTGCCATATCATCTGATAATTGGCAATCGTTTTGAAGATAATCGGCGCAAGCTGTGCTGACCAACTTCATTAAATTTATCATTTCACCACCATTTTTAGTTAAAGATATTTGCGTCTTATCATAAAGCCTGGGAATCATATATGATGAATAAAATATAAACTGTTCTACGTCTACATCATTAAATAAGATAGAGCAATTGTCAAACGATTTAATACCATAATCTAACATTACCATATATATTTCCCATTTAACCGCAGCATCTATACATAATGGGTCAAAATACCTTCTCATTATAATTTCTTCTAGTGGATATCTATAAATAATCGTGCTAGAAGACAAACACTTCATACTAACTATCAACTCTGAATCAACACAAATCCTTACGTTATCATTACATATATCAACTTTAACTATTGTTTCTTTTTTAAACTTTTCTATATGTTTATCCGCATCATCACCAAATGCTACCTGAAACGCTATATCTGACGATTGGATCTCATACGATTGTCTATCTATATTTGGAAATTTATTAATCCTATTCATACTATATAGTATACTAAATTCATTAATTGTCAAGCAAAAAAATAAAAATTTTCTTTTTTTTACAAAATATTTAGATTTTAGTAACAGTATGGACAATAATACCACCATTGCTAGACTTTTTGCCAGTAATACTAACTATATTCCCAACCTTAAAACGACCCGCTTGGCTAGAATAAACATTGGGGAAAACCACCAAATTGTCTAACCGATAGGAAGCGTCAGACGCACTCAAAAAACACATCTTTTGGCCGGGATTTTTACCCCTCTTCGTCTTAGTTTCGTTAACATTGTCTATCCGCACTACCAGGGACACAAATGAATCTGAGGGTAGAAATATGGTTTCCAGACATACGTGAGAGATGTTCTGGGTATTGTATAAATCTACTATATGTCCACTTAGTTCTGTTCCTAATAATTTTCGTTCTAATTCTAGTGTTTCTAATAAAGAATCTTTATTTTTTTTGGTTTCTTTTTCGTAATATTCCGTTAAGTACTTGTCTAGTTTGGGTTTACGGTTCTTCATCGCGCCGTCCATTACGACAGAAGCTACAATACGGTCAATATCTTCATTAGGGTTGTCTGATAAAGAATTAATAAAGATGGAAAGTTCTTTTTTGGACAACTGGAGGACGAGTTCATACTGCGCGGCCTGTGTTCTGCGTAAGCTGCCTAAATCGCGAGTTGCGCCGGAATTGATTAGGCCGAGGACCGTTGTTTTATTTATGCCGTGTTCTAGGCATTTTAATATAAAGTCATTGAAACTTTTAGCATTATAAATCTTGTCTATGTTCTTAAGGGATGATGCGCCGATTCCTTTAATGTATTTAAGCCCAAAAACTATTTCGTCTTTTTCTAAAGAAAACTCCAGATTTCCTTTGGTGAGTAGCGGTGGTGTGATCTTGATACCGTATAATTTAGCGTCATTGATTATATCGTCAACTTCTTTTTGGGGATCTAATGCTTTATTAGAATAGACCAGCATAGAAGTAAAATATTCGCGAGGATAATAAGTTTTTAAAAATCCAGTTTGATAACTGTTAATTGAATACGCTAAACCGTGACTTTTGTTAAACGAATAATCTGCAAACTTTTCTATCCAAGAAAATATTTCTTCTCCTATTTCTTTTTTATGTCCTTGTTTAACTGCCCCATCTATAAATTTATTTTTTAACTTTTCCATTTCGTCAGGTAGTTTTTTACCTATGGCTTTTCTTAATTTATCAGCCTCTTCTAGGCTGAACCCTGCAATCTTTTCAGCTATTTTCATAGCCTGTTCCTGATATACTAGCGTCCCAAATGTTGGGCCTAAAATATCTTTTAGATCAGAACTAATATAAGTCGGTTCTTGTAGCCCACGTTTAACATTTACGTAAACCTCAGCCATATTGCTTTCTAGTGGTCCAGGACGAATTAAACTAATTAAATCAGAAATTTCTTCTATATTTTTTGGAGAAACTTTTTTAGCCCACGTTTGACCCAAGTAAGATTCCAACTGAAAAATTCCAAAAGTTAACCCATTTGATATTGTTTCAAACACTTTTTCATCGTCAAATGATATATCGTCAATCTTAAACATTATCTTGATTCTTTCTGTTTTTGTTTTTACTTTGCCTGTCGAACCAACCGTGAGAACGCTTTTGGTTTTCTTTTGGTTGGTCGATTATATCTCCGATGGTTTTTGGCCCAGGCATTACTATTACTGGCGGAGAAAAAAGTCTCCTCATTTTATTTTTCTTACCATCGCATTTACAAATTGGCGCGTGTTTCTTTAAATGTTTTTCTACACTAGTCTTAATATTATTTAAGCTAGTTTCAATTTCGTCTGTTTCACCACATTTATTACACTGATATTCAAAAATTGCCATTTTTATCTCCAAAATTAGGTAGTGTTTTTCTGGTGTTTATCTTTAAGAATTGTTGTTTAGTTAATATTTTATTGGGAAAATTTAATTTAGCCCGCTTGTCAAGTAATTTGTGGGCATAATAATCGTAGACTTTGGCCGCATTTATTTCATCCAAGTAAGCCCCTAGACTATAAGTTTTATTGTTTATTTTAATACTTGCTACCCATTTATTATATTTTGCAAGTAGAAATACACCTCTGCGTGAAGATGATGGCTGTATTCTAGAATCCATTTTTTCAAATTCTGTTTTAGTTAATAATTTATTTGGGAAATTAAGTACAGCAAAATCTTTAAAATGTTTGTCAGCCATATAATCATACATTTTTGCTGCACTTTTTTTGTTAGAATATAGTCCTAAATATATTAATTTATTGTTTATTTGAATTCTTGCCTCCCATTTATTATGGCTTTTTCTGAAAGTTATTCCCTTATATATTGAACTAGAATTTTTATTGCCGATGCTATTCATTCTATTTTGTTGTTTATTACAGTTTCTTAAATTTTCTTTCCTGTTATCAAGTCCATTACGATTGATATGATCAACCATCTCTCCTGATTTAGTATCCATAATTAAACGATGCATTTTAATATGTACACTTTTATTATCTACCTGTTCACGACGTGTTGCATAATAAGTATTATAACCTTTATCAGCAATCCATTTCCATTGATTAAGAAATTCATAATCTTCATCGTCAACTAAAGCATATTTTCCTTGTGTAAGTTTAATTTTTTTCATTTATTAACGCCTCACAATATTTTATTACCGACAAAGTTTTTAAACCAAGCAGGTCTAGTTTTAAGTATAAAAGTGCATCAAGATCATACATATCAAAACCAGTAGTTATTTTTTTATTAGCGGCATCATAATTCATCGGCAGACACCCTTCGCTAATTTTTTCATTTGTAATAACAACAGCGGCAGCGTGGCTACCCCTACTTTTTATAAGACCTTCAAGCTGTTCGGCAATCACAAATATTTTTTTATACTTACTGCTAATCCTTCGTAAATTATCAGACTCTTTTAATGCTCCTTTTAAGTTTTTAGTTTTAAACGGCACATAGCGTGTAATTTCATTCATAGTTTTAAAATCAACATCAAATGCTTTACCAACATCTTTTAATACACTTTTTGTTGTGAGACGATTAAATGTTATCATCTGACAAACATTGTCTTCGCCAAACGTTCTGATGATATATTGAAGAATATCGTCTCTTTTCTCGATTTCTATGTCAGTATCTATGTCTGGGAGCGATCCTCTACGTCCAATATTATAAAACCGTTCCCAAATTAAACCATATTTAATCGGATCAATATTTGTTATATTTAGTAAATATGCCACTAAACTACCGCCAGCAGAACCACGACCAGCCCCAATGCGAATATCTCTATCTTTGCTCCATTTAATAAAATCCCACACTATCAGAAAATAATCCGCAAGTTCTGCGTCTTTAATATCAGCCAATTCTTTCTTTACTCTATCGACATATTCTTTATTTTCTAAAGAAATATCACGTAACTTAAATCCATCAAAAATTAATTTCCTAAGATGGTTATATGAATTAATACCATCTGGTAATCTAGGGTATATCGGCATTTTAATTGTTGAAAAATCTATATCAATATTACACCTGTCAGCAATCTCCAATGTGTTAGATAGTTCAGACGAAGAAAATTCTTCTTTTAAATCGTCATAGTCTTTTAAATAAAAATCATTAGACGGAAAAACCGGACGACCTTTGATGTTTTCTTGTGAAGTTCGCATTGACATAGTCTTATGACTCCCTATAGCCAACAGAACTTCGTGAATGTAGGCACTATCCCGCTCAATATAATGACAATCCCCAGTATAAACACAAGGAATATTCAGTTTGTAGCCCAAGTCTCTTAATTCCTTCCTAACAATAGCCTGACCCGGCACATCGTTACTCATCAGTTCAAGGTATAAACGGTCCCCAAAAGTTTCCTTTAACTTCACACAAAACTCTTCCGCTTCATCTAGTTGTTGTTCAAGAATCAACCGACTTAACTTACCGTATATTCCGCCAGACATACAGATTAATCCATCGGAATGCTTAAATAACATCTCATAGTCAATTCGCGGCACTCGATAAAACCCTTCTTTATTAGCTAAAGTAACCAGTATTTTCAGGTTTTTCCAGCCCTCGTCGCTCATTGCTAGTATGGTTATGTTTTCATTTTTTTCTTTAATTTCCAAATCATCAACAATATAGAATTCGCAACCCAAAATAGGTTTTATTCCTCTTTTTTTTGCCTTCTGGTAAAACTCTATAGAATCAAACAAATTTGCATTATTTGTCACAGCGACTGATTTGTGACCCATTTCTTCAACCTTATCTAATAACTGATCAATTTTAATAATAGATCGCATTATTGAGGCGTGGCTATGAACGTGAAGGTGATTAAACTGATTCATTACTAATCCTTTATTAGCTACCCTTAGTTGGTAGTTCCTCATTATTAATTACCATTTTAACATATTTTTTAACATCATCAGAAATAAAGTCTTGTCTTATCATCCATTTTAACATACCATCATCAACTTTTTCTAAATCAGATCCGCGTTTTTTAGAAAAATTCAACACAATCTGTCCTTTTTCTCCCCAAATCAACCGGTCATCCCCAGGTATAACAAACGGAATTTTTGCCGAACTTGGACTCGAAGCTTCTGCTAAAGACTGTGAAGTAGGATCAATCTCAAACATTTTCGCCATAGCATTTGTAACCAACACTGTAGCTTCAATGTCGTCGGCGGCTGAATGAGCCTTGAATTTTCCACCTACAAAAGTAGTATAAGCATCAGTAAGGCGGTGTTTTAATGCCTGATTAACCCATATTTTATACGAATCGACGATCTCTTTATTGGCCCAAGAAAAATCAGATTGTCCTGCTCGTTTAAATTCTTCTTTAATAAACTTAAGATCAAACCCAACATTGTATCCAATTATCACATTACAATTATCAAACATATCACGAATTAAACCAGCGTGTTCAGAGAACACAGGCTGACCTTCTAGCTCTTTATCGGTAATGCCGTGCGCCTCAAATGCCCCACGATCAATTTTCTTACCTTCTGGATCAAATCTAATCGACCCACGTTTATGTTCAAACCCGTCAGAAAATAATATATAACCTAATTCGATTATCCTATCGCCTTTTTTAGCGCTCAATCCAGTAGTCTCACAGTCAAACGCAATCGCATTATCTTTAAACGGCAGTTTTAAATTACCCATTAGTTTTATCCTTTTTGTCAGTAGTTACTTCTTTATCTGGGAAGTCAGCGTGATAAAATTTCTTCCAGCATTTGTCGCACTCATCCCTGGTTATACACATATATTTACATTTCCAGTCGCCCCACTTACCTTTCCGGCGTTTTGGTCTTTTTACTTGCTGTATATCTTTGATTATACCCAAAATTTCATTTTTGTTTTTTACTCGATCTTCTTCACTGTAGCGAACTGTTTTTGGTACGTTTTGAATATAATCGAGCGTTACCCATATTTTTTTGCCAGGATACATTTCAGACACAGCGAGATCATATATTTTTGGCTGAAGGTCTTTTTCAACTTCTTCAATGGTTTGAATAAAACTGCCACTCTTCCAATCTCTAATCTCTACAATGTTTTTACTTATCGCGCTCAACAAGTCAATATAGCCAATAGCCGGAATACCATTAAAATCCATATGGAATTCTTTTTCAATACCCAATACTTTATAAGCTAATATAGGATTAACTTTTCTATTTAATACTTCTTCGGTTAATTTAACACAAGTTGCGAACGTTACTTCATTATCAAGTGAAACATCTTTTAGTTTGTAATCCTTATAACCTTTTTTAAGATATTTCTTGTAATCTGTCTTGCCGTGAGCAAACATCTCCAATGCATAGTGAACCACATTACCAATAAGCATTTTCTCATTACCGGGCTGTCGCAATCCAGCTATATAATTCAAATAATATTTAAACTCACATTGATGAAAAGACTTAAGGCACGAAGCAGAAATTCTTTTAACCTTCATATATGCCTTCTTTCTTCATTACTTCGTCTATTTGCTTATAAAGACTATCAAGCTGTCCTGACGGCGCGGAAACAACATAGCAGCCATTTTCCTTAAAGTTGTAGTTGTCTAGCGCTAGTTCGGATGTATGTTTGTCTGTGTATTTGTAATTTGTTCGCTCTATACGAATTCTTATGGCGTTGTGTTCTTTCCCAATATCAATTTCGTTGGGGAATCTGCCGTCTGTAAATACTACAATATCTGCGGAATCTTTTACTGCCCGTCTTATTGCGCCAAACGCCCACGTTGACTGATTAAACATATTGCGAACAATATCAGTTCCAAATATTTGCATAACCTGCCTAGCGGTCATATATTCATTTAGTAGGCTTTCTGTAACATATTTGTCCTGTATGTCTGGATGAAGATCGGCCCACCTCCAACGAGTTAATGTATCCTTGTCTTCATCTGTTCCATAACATTGTTTATGTTCTAATCCTAATACGTTTATGCAGAATTCTTTTAGTGGGCCAGCGAATGACTTTTCACTAGTTGTTTTACTACTTCTTAGTTTACCTAGAAGGTGGTTTGAACACATATTTTTGCCAGACTGTTTTTTCCCACTTAGTATGATTATTTTGCTCATTATTTAACCTCATTAATTATTTTAATAGCACTATCAATACCAATTCCAAATCTTTCAGCACCGGCTTCTTTTAACTCTATTAATTGTGCCAGCGTTTTAATCCCACCACTTGCTTTTATTTTTATTTCTTCCCCAACAATATTTTTTATTTTTTTTACCTGCTCTACAGTTACTCCACCTGGAAGAAATCCGGTATGAGTTTTTATATAATCTATGTTATGTTTAATTGCCTCATTACAAATATATCTTAACATATAGCCATTGCCAGCAAAATGATGTTCAACTATTAATTTAATAACTTTGCCTTTCAGTAACTTTCTCATCATTGGAAGATAAAACATAAACTCATCAAACTTGTTATTGTTTATACTAATAGGCGGGACCACAATATCAAATTCGTCTGCCGCCCAACCCAATTCTGTCAAATCTTTATTTAAAACAGATATGGCGTCTAGCCCGTGGGGGAAATTAAATACCCCGATTTTTGCAAAATTATCACCATAATAATGACTTATTTTTACAGGATATGAGCAAAAATATTTGATTCCATATTTGTTAATTGTTTCCGTTATCTCATTTATTTTATCTATGCCAAAATCAATCCCAAGATAAGTCGTATCAATTGAATTTATTAGTTCTTGTTTATTCATCGTATATTTTCCCTTCTCTTATTTTTTTACCAGTATTAGAATCTACAATATGCCACCAATCAAAACGTTTAAATTTCTTAGTTTTTGGTGTTCGTTCAGATTCGCCAACCGTATATTGATAACACCTTTCGCTAATGTGCATCTCGGCTTTTTCAATAGAATCAAATGAATAGTGAAAATCACCCCATCCACCTTGTGGATAGTGCCAATGTCCCCAGAATATTAAATATCTTTTAGTTTTCATTATTTATTCTCCAAATTCATCCACATTATACATTAATTGCATCGGCTCTAATGTTTCTAAATGATTAAATATCTCGTCCAGTGTTTCAAATACATTTTCGTGTCCAACAAGAGTTAGTAACCAAGAATTAACTTCGTGTTTTTTACAATCTGTAAACACAAAAACCTTTTTCTTTTGTCGTCTAGCTTCTACAATTTCGTGAACACTTCCAAACACAGGAATGTCTTTTGGCATATAAGCTATAACAAAATCAGAATGGTCAACAGAACGTAAATCAATATGCATTATTTTTTTAAATATTTTATTAAATTCATCCCATTTGCCTTCATTTTTTAGATTATTAAGCTGCTTTCTTTCTTCTCCAATTTCATTTAAGCCACTAAATTCATTTTTTTTAGTAGGATCAAATACCATCATTCCCCATTTGCTTAACTTATCATTAACAATATTTCTCCATACTACAGCCTCTTCATCACTAACGCTCTCAATAGCACCTATGCTGTACGCTCTAATTCCTTCAAATTTATGTTTATCCATATGTCCTTACCAGCCTTTCATATTCACGTTTAATATCATCAACATTCATTTCTCCAACATCATCATAACCATCTGGAATTTCAAACACGGCAACATCACAAAAGTTTTGTAAATGTTTAACAATTTTATCTTTTCCTTTTTTTCCCGCCTTATTATTATCAAGCGCAACTATAACTAGAAATGTTCCGACTGATAAAAGAAGAGATGTTTGTTCCTGACTCATTGATATGCCAGACAGGCCCAAAGAGTTGTGAACGCCAGCCGATTCAAATTTCATAATATCAAAGAAGCCCTCGGTTACTACGGCTACGCGTGTTTTCTGTATGTGCTTCGCGGCAAAATTTATATTCAATAAGTGTTGATTTTTGTTAAACTCAGGAGAATTGAACCATTTAGGATTTTTTTTATTTCCATCCTCAACAATCTTACGCCCAGTAAAGCCGACTATATCGCCAATTCTGTTTCTTACCGGAAATACTACCCTATTGTTCATTTTATGTATTATGTTGCTGTCGCCCATACGTGGCTGATATCGCTTAACCAATTCAGGATCAAACCCGCGCTCCTTAGTAACATAATCTGTGGGCTTTAGCTTTTCTAAAATGCCATTTCCAATTATAGTATCCTTTACAAGACACTGTTTAGATTTCTTGATAAACTTTACGTCAGCCATCTCCACATCGGTCATATGTAATTCGTCTAAATTAATATCCAAAACATCAATTATCCATTGAATAGAAGCATAAAAATCATATTTTTTTAATTTTCCAACAAGCGCAAAGACATCATTTCCACCATTACAGCATTGATTAGTGAAACACTTAAAAATACCCATATTAAAATTCCAGGAAAAAGCCGTTGGATTATCTCCACCGTGTAATGGGCAGCGACCATTTATATACTTTGGCCTATCGCTCATTCCATCATAAATATCAAGAGCTTCCATTATGTCAACTATACGCTCATTAGCAATCTCTTTAATTATTGCGATTTGCTGTGTTGCATATTTGTATCCATTATTACTACTACTGCTACTACTGTTTTTTTTGTGTTTATTATTTTTTATCATCAATTGCCTTTATTTCATTTTGTTGTTCTCTGGTGATTTTTGCCTTCTCAACCTGTTCGCGAACATTAGCACAAATATCGCTTCTAGCCTTACCTTGTTTAAATCTCCAGCATTTATCATCACGATGTATGTTAATATAATCATCGTCGTCGTGGTTATGCCCATAGCGTGTCAGGATACATTTTAATTTAACATTCCCATTGTCAGCCCCATCTTCTGCAATTTCTTCCTGACTCTTTTTCTTCAATATACTAAACGACGAACAGAACCAAGTTATCTTGTCAGATCCAGCAATTACCGATTCGTTTTCTTTCTCTATACCATCACGATTTAACTGAGCCATTATTACCATTGGAATCTGGTATACGTTAGCTATGTCGTGCAACATAGATAGGTGGAAACCAAGCAACTGATGTTCCTGCATCTTGTTACTAAGTTCATCAGAGTTCATTATTTTTAGATAGTCGTATATAATAAGACAAGGGTTGACGCGACCGGCATCATCGTATCCAACGTTTTTTGAAATGAATCGTCTTATAATGGATATTATAGATTCCATACTCTTGCCGGGGACCGAGACGTGAAATAGTGGTGCGCCCTGCATTTTTTCCCACGCTTCTTTTACACTCTCAACATTGTCCTTGTTGCTTCGCCAGGAGCCATTTTCCAGATCATCAGATGGTACGCCGCTAATTAAACTGCCAAATCTTACTCTTTGATATTCAAATGATAATTCTGTGTCAAGATATAATACTGGTATTCTTTGTGTTATTGCTATGTTTTCTGCTATATTTAAAATAAAGGCACTTTTTCCTGCTTTTGCTCTAGCTCCAACAATATGCGCTGTTCCGTTGCGCAATCCTCCACCAATAGCTTTATCCCACTTGGAGAACTGAGTTTTTAAGCCCTGAAATTCTTGTGGGCAATCCGCCATCTCATTAGCCCAATCCAGAAAGCCATCGCTTAGTTCCCTCACAACATCACTGGTATTTAAAGAATTAATATACTCAAACACGCTAGACTCTGCAAGGGAAATTGCATCCGACAAAGTTTTCGTCTTATCATTTTCGATTATCTCAACAGCATCTTTCATTTGCTGCGCCAAACCTCTTTTAACAGCAGCGGCTTTTACCTTTAGTGCAAATTCGCGCACATTCTCTTTTTTAATTGGAGTAACCATTAAAGCATCTATTAGCTCGTGACTTTTTGTGTCAGTTTTAAATGTAGTTAATCCAAGTTGACTTGCCCCCGTAATCAACATCATTTTATCTAACGCAGTAATATCACCATCAATTACTAGGTTCCTAATAACGGCATAAATCTGTTGATGCCCAGGATGAGAAAAATTATCACTAATAAGAATATCATCTATATTGTAAATTTCATCTGGATGCGATATTAGTCCAGCTAAAGTGGCTCGTTCTGACGAAATTGAATTAATCATTAATGCGGTCCTCTACCTTCTTTTCGTTGCTTTTGCGATATTCAACTCTATCTATTTTATCAATAAATGATTGAATACCGTCTGGCAGGTTTTTAAGTTGCGTGTATTTAATCTCTTCTGCTTCCAGTTTTTCCATAAGAACCCCGACCTGATCATTATGTTGCATTGCCAAGGCTCTGCGTTCGTTCTTAGCTTGGGCAGAATATTTAGACGCGGCAGCATCAATAGTAACTTCCAGCTTGCGCGATAAAATATCAATTCTTGATTTTAAAATCCCCAATTCTTTCAATATGTATAATTTATATCTAGACAGGACTAATAAATAATACTGGAGTTTTCTCACATCCATAGAAAATATCTTATTAGAGTTCAGGGAGAGTATTGTATTTACTTCCGACTCATCAACATTGGTAATTGCGGATATGCCCATTTTGGCTTGCCATTCTATGATTTTGTTAAATCTATTGTCTTTATTGGTATCTTTAGTCATTTTTCTTTTTCTTTTTCTTTTTACCTGTACCTTTACAAATTTTACATTCGCGCCATTCGCCAACTATAAGGTAAAATACATTTCCAACTCTCAATTTATCTGGATAGGGGAATTTATACCATATTTTACCATTCGCATCACAAACGGAACACGACTCATTCTGCTCTTTCGGTGGATCTAGCTGATTCATCGTTTTATTATCCCAACATTCTGCGTGAAAATCATTACCTAAGCAATCGCAGAAGTGGGTTATCTTCCTTTCACGTCTACCAACACCCGGCATTATATAAAATGGACCGTCAGAATAGTTCTTACAATAACCAACAATAACACTTCCAGGTAAACCACTATCTTCATCTGATTCAATGCATAGCAATACAATCCTGCCCCAAGGTGAATGTTGCCGCTTAGTTGCTTTTCGCCATTTATACTTAGTCGGTATGCTCATCTAATTATTTTTTTCTAATTCTTCAATTAATAATAATTTAAAACTATACCAAAGCCCCATAATGCGATATAGATTATCGTCTAACCTCTGTTCTCCAATCGAATTTTCTAATGTTCTGTCCATCGAGTTTATTTCTTCTATTAGTTCTTCTTTTTGATAATCATACATTTTATTATCCCCTATCTGGCCGAAATCTCAAAAATGTGGGGAATCGTAAACACTTATCTTTTGTAAATTCCTGCCCCTTTATTTCTACCCATTGTCCCTTTAGCTCTTCCCGTTCATTCCAATATTTATTACGCTCGTCGTCTGAAAATCCTGACCCAACTCTTGTTATAACACCGTCGATTTCAACAAGAATAGCTCCAAGCATTCCTTTGTATTTTCCTTTCCCCTCTTCACAATCTACAATAATACCGTCAGCAGTCAACATCTCTTTTACTTTACTCCAGCACTTGTTACGTTTAAATGGGTAAACAGCGTTCATATCCTTAACAACTGTGCCTTCATATCCAGCATCCCTGCAAGATTTGAAATGTTGCATCATTTCTTCTTCATTAGTTACAACACGACCCAGCATCTGTCTTAAATATTTACAGCCGAGCTTATTGGCCTCGTAGTTTTTCAAAGCCTCATAAACGTGTCCTGTTCGTTCGCTCTGTATATACTCGGTTTTATTCGCTTCCCAGTCTTCAAGTGATAAAAAGTCCCAAATTTTGAAATGCAAATCCTTATCGTCACGTCCTCTGTTTTTTGTGTGGGCCACATTCATAACAGCATCAAAAGTTTCACCCTCTACTTCTCCATCAAACACACAGTTATCAACTTCAAGATCATCTATAGCTTTAACAATGTTGATAAAATTACGATACTCTTTTCCGTTCCTGGAATATGCTGTAGTATGACCATCACGTTTTATCGCGAGTGTGCGAACACCGTCAGACTTTGGCTCAGACCAAGCAGGATATTTTATATTACCTGTTTCTATCAATTTTCCTTTTATAATAATTGCACCTTCTTTTGCCAAGGCACACTTAAATGTTGGAATTAAATTTTCTATAACAGAATTTACTGTTGAAGCCCGAACACCACAACGCAAATCTTTCGCGAGTATTCTTGCAACAATAGGTTTTATAACTTCTGCTTTTTTATGATTGGTAACTAACTCCCTTACAACTTCCCTTGCGGCATTACCAGTGAGTTCTCTAGCGGCTAATTTATCCAAAACATTTTTCACATCGTCCCAATCTTGCTCAGTTAAACTATTGTCTATATTTATATCTGGCATCCCGAAATCTGATAATAAACCAAATGTAATATACGGATCGAGAGCATAGCGAAAAACCTCTTTAGATATTTTATTATATGTCAAACTCAACAATAGTTTTTTCTTATCTGTTGTTTTTGTCGTAGCTGAAAGTTTACACAACAGATGATTAATTTGTGTATACTGCTTTTTCATTTTATTATCCTTTTTATTATCCATCATAAAACTCATTACGACGAAGACCATCTCACAGTCACTAACAATTCAAGTGACATCGAGCGTCCACAAACACATTTTTCTATTTCACACGCTCCAGTATGTATATCTGTAGGAGTTATAGTGAATTTGTAAATACTTGGAATCAAGAAATCTACCATTTCATTACAGTCCTTACACATTACCTGTATTTTTACTTTTGGTTTCATTTTATTCCCTATCTAATATTTTTCTTGCTTTACTTCTAACAATGTTAGCTAAAGAGTGTTCATCCGACATAATATAAATTTCACCAAATATATCAGCAAACCATTCCAATCCCTCGCGTAATTTTTTGTTTTCCTGCTGCTTCAGGCTAAGTTCTTTTAATATATCATTAATATCCATTGGGCGCGGTCGCATTTTATTATCCTTTATAAATCCAAATTAATTATAAATAATTTTACTATTAAATAGAGGCGAATATCGCAAAAGCAACGAAAAGTATGATTAATATAATACAAGCTATAAATTGTAATATAATCATTTTAATTTTCCTTTATAAAAAAGAACTGGCTTGCCGGATTAGCAGAGGCCAGAACCCACTAAGGATGCCGAGCCTTGTCCCCAAGACCTTCTCACACCCGATATTAAAAGCCCCAGGCGGGACTCGAACCCGCAGCATCTTGATCGGAAATCAAGAACTCTTCCAATTGAGCTACTGAGGCGCACAATTTATTCAACCACACTTATAATTTCATATTTTTTTGCAAAACGTATATTTTTTCCTTGATTATTTTTTAACGGATCTACCCGCAAACTAGCACCTGTGTTTTTCACATCTTCAACTGGCACTAAATAACACATATCTGTTTCAGGACAATAGACTCCATATGAATCTACAGAATTTCCATAAGGCTTGGGTTTTTTACCTTTTCCAGGTGTACTACGTAATGAAAAATCAATAGATCCATTTTTTAACCTACCCATTTTACATTGCACTTTTTGTATATTGGTTCCAGTATCTACCAATAGATCATATCTTTGATTATCACCCCACGGAACAGAAACTGAATAGTTCGCCTCTAACAATGAGGCTAAAACCCTAGCTTCAGCAATATCTCCTTTTTGATTTGGTGTCACGTTAAACTCCTATTATTCTTATTAATCACCCTGCGGGGAATTGAACCCCAATCTCTGGATCGACAATCCGGTGTAATAAACAATTATACGACAGAGCGAATATACACATTTTAGTAGTAGCGGGAGACGGAATCGAACCGCCGAGTCAGGCTTATGAAACCCGACGAGGCAACCAGCCTTTCCCGCGACAGCTACTATATAGTATATGTTTATTTTAAATTGTCAATAGGAATTTTGAGAATTATGGGAATTTCTAAGAATTTCTAAGAATTTTGTGTATTTCTTCAGATTTTGTCTTATAAGGAATATTAATAAGGGATATGTCGTTGAATTCGCACCATTCCAGCTTTCGATGGTCGCGCTCGACCTGACGGCGGAAATTATACTGCTCTTTATGAAAATGGCCTATAAACCTGTCGTGCTGTTCGCCGTTAGCCTCAACCGCTATCATTAGGCCGGGAATAAAGAAGTCAAGATAGAATTTTTCGTAAGGTATGTATATTTCTTCTAATACGTCATAATGAGGATACTGTTTAATTAACTCCTGCCCAACTAAGTATTGGAATTTGCTTTTACACTCGTCCTCATTGCGGATTGGGTGTCTGCTTGGGCTTATGTTTAGGTTTATTTCTTGGTTTTTTAGGGATTTTAATTTCATTTAAAAATTATTTATTTTTCTTTTTCTGCCTGTGCCGTCACAGGTTTTACAGGGATTTTCGTGATCATAAATTTTGACACTTCCTCCGCTTTTGGCTTAGATATATGTTTAATAAATTCAAAATCTGTCAAGTCTTGTTCTTCTTCTGTTTGAATAGCCCAACAATAACCGTCTGCGCCAATCTCATCAACACGCACACATTGTATATATACCTTACCATTCCGAAAAAGCTTTGCGTATTCTGTGTCGCCTTTGTCTGCTACCCAATACCATTCATTTATCTCTAACTTATCATATGGTATCATTATATCTTCCTTATTTTTATTCCACATTTCAAACATTCGATCTGTGTCCAGTTAATCGGCAGTATCACCTTGCTGTGTACCTTACAATTTGGACATTGTATAATAACTTTTGTAGATTTTTTACTCATTATTTAATCTTCAAACCAATACCAAATAGGTATTGAAATAGGCCAAGTTAAAACAAACATAATCTGAAAAGAAAGATACCATTGTAGTTGTGGATTAATATTTTCCTTTCTGGATACACATAATCCTGCACCCATAACCATAACAACCATAGTGTAAATCGTTACCAAGACTGTTATTATTATTGTTAAAAACATTACGTATTCTCCTTACCATCATACACATCTTTCATATAATATTGATCCATTCCATTTTCAGCATAAAAAATGTCACCGGAAAGTTCTTTGTATAATTGAGCAACTATCTCTAATGAATCAACTGTAAAATGCCTTTCTTGAATCATTTTTCTAAGTTCCGTCTCACTGTCAGATAATTCATCCTTCATCTTGTCTATCTCTTTTTTTGCCTTACTTATACGGGAATAAGAAGAGAATAGAGATACACGTAATGAGCCAATAACGTGTGTTAATTTTCCAGGATTCATTTTATCCATTTTATTACCTCTCTTTTTTTTATTTATTAAAATAATTTACCAACAATACACCCAAGCCCAAAATAGATTATAAATCTTATACACGCATAAGTCTTTGGTTGGAAAACACGCGTTAACATTGTTATGTTTCTTTCTCCGTGTATATTATCAATAACAACACAGAGTAAGATTAACCCAATAATATAATAAATTGTTAACATTTTATTTTTCCTTTTACCAATCTAAAGTTTTCGCATAAGAACAAGCAAACCCAAATACACACGCAACAGCTATATCAAGTAATTCTTCCTCAAAATTATCATCATCATTATTTGTTATTGCTTGAATAAGCTCATTATATTCCTCAGTAATAATCCCTAACACTTCGTGTTTAGATTTTAATGTTCCATATCCCTTTTGTTTCAATCTATACTCTAACTTACGCACCACAACAACTATTGCAATTGTCTGTAAAAAATAATAAGCAATTTTTCTAATTATCATCTTTATCTCCATTAATTATTAAGTAACTATATATCCCACGCTTTCGAGTTAGTTTTAGTTGGTTTCCATTACAATCTTCCACCATCTTAAAATCAATAATACTTATATGCTCATTATAAATGTCAACCGGCCCATTATGCCACATAAATGATTCTACGTATTCAAGGAACGTTTCACTTCTAGATTTATAAGCAGACTGTGGTAATTTCAAAAAATCACACGTATCGATTTTGATTATTTTAGCTTTCCCATAATACATATCATCAAAATCTATCACCCTAACAATATCATCCTGCTTTAACGCCTGATCTATTACAAAATGCTGCCTTCTTCTTGTTTGTCGTTTAGCTCCAGATAATACCTTTATTAGTAATGATTCGTGAAATGATAAATACTTACTGTTACAGTTATTGTTGTAGTTAACCTTTGTATCCATATAGTTCTTTTATCTCTTTGGTTATTTTTTTAAATACCTTCTGGTTCGCTTGTAAATATTCACACGCATTATTTTTTCCTTGTCCTATTTTTTCATCTTTATAACTAAACCACGCGCCGTTTCTATCTATTATTGCCGCGTCTACTGCAAGATTAAGTAACTCCAAATTTCTATCTATTCCTTTTCCATACAAAAGTTCTACTTCTACTTTTTTAAATGGAATTGTAGCCCGATTCTTTAAGATTTCTGCTTCTATCGTATGACCAATAATATTACCCCTACTATCTTCTCTTCTAGATGACTTGGTGGCTTTTAGTTTAATTCTAGAACTGGAATAAAACGGAATTGCTCTGCCTCCAGGTGTAGTATCCTTTGGGCCATATCCACCAACATTATCTCTAAGTTGATTAATAAAAAGAATAACGCTTTTTTGGTCTTCTGTAATAGACACCATCTTTTTCATAAACTTATGTAACATACGGGCCAATTTAGCCATAGTTTCATCACCTGACTTTTTCCCCATCTCTTCTTCTGAGACTAACGCCGGAACACTATCAATTACTATAAACGACCGAGGAATAGTTCTAAGTATATTTTCAATTATGTTTAATGCATCTTCACCAGTATGCGGCTGTATTATTTCCATTTTCTTACGATTCAAACCACTTATCCCTTTTGGTAAAGACCTATGAAGGCCACGCTCTATTCCAACATACCAAAACGTCATACCTTCTGCTTGGGCAGCAGCGCCAGCTTCCAAGGACAGGGTTGTTTTGCCTGAACCCTCATTCCCGCTAATTTCGTGAAAACCTGGATGTAATGGTTCATCAAGGGCAATATCCAGCCTTAAACTTCCAGTTGACACAATTTGGGTTTCTTCCTCTTCCATCTCGGACATCGTTACAAATCTGCCCCCAAACTTCTTTAACAGACTACGTTTTAAGCCACTAATTTTCTCTTTGTCGTTCATTGCCTTCCTCTGATATGTCTAGGTTAATTATCTCTTCTAATAAAGTCATATTCTTATTCCTATTTCCTGATTTATCACGCAAGTCTTTACCTGGATTAAACTTATGTTTAGTAATTTCTGTATTATCTTTGGGTAACTGTTCTAAGTCGTTCATATGCTTAAGGTTATCTATTCTCCAGTGCAAATCTGTAGTTTCCTTAACGTGGTTGACGTGAACTATTTCATATAATATAAAAATATCTATTTTTTCTTTACGCAGATCCTTTACTACATTAGATACAATTATAATATCCCGCCGATATTGATTCTGGAGATACTTTTTTCCTTTAATGTATCTGGAAACTTCCCAATTATTTTTTTTAGTTAATTGTTTATTGTTAATATATATTTGCTCAAGAATAAATTGCTGAAAAGTAAGATGACTGCCGTTGTGTGGTGACACAAACCTATCTGTGGCCTTGGCTTGCTTCGTTTTCTTTTTTTTCTTACTAACCTTTTTAATGGTCTTTTTAGTGGTATTTTTTCGCTTCTTCATACTATATAGTAGGTCAGTTTGCATAAAAGTCAAGTAAATATTACTAATTATATTAAGTTTTTTATAAAATTTTTTATTTTTTAACTTGACAAATCAGAAAAATGACATACTATCTTATAATAGGAAAGGTTATAGAGGGCTTTTGAAAGCTATGATTATTAAGCTATTTAACACTAACTATATAAAAGATAGCAAAAAAGAAAGATGGTTTAAGATAATAAAAAGAAATAAAAAAGATACTATTCCAAAAGTTTTAACTAGTGTTAAATATATAACAGAAGCCCTATAAATATTTCTATAAGTATTTTTATAAATATTTTACTTATTCCACAGTAACTTCTATATATAATGTATCATTTTTGGATGGTGCTCGGTTATTTGCAGCCGTAATTGTGCCGACCCCGGACGCTACTGCCTCTATTCTAATTACCCCATTACTACTAGTTTTTGTTACAAGACCAGGGAAAGGATTTTCTCCATTTCTAATATCTATTAATAACTCTTCTCCAAAACCCACCGAATGTTGAAATGTAATTCCTTCTCCACCATCAGCCTCATTTACATCTGCATAGTAACTTATATCTAAAAACTCACCGCTTGCTAATCGAAGGGGTTCATCTTCTGAAGTTCCATCAACACCACCTAGTTTGTCTCCTGCTACAATACCACTAGCTAAAATATCTTCCGCGTATCTGAATTCAGTCTCAACTATATATAAGGCATATTTTTTATAATTATTCTGGTCTACGAATTTTATATATGATGCTCCATACTCGACACCTGTAATAGTATAAAGCCCATCATCGACACCTGGATCTATATCTATTGGAGTTTGTGTTCTTGGATTATTTGTAATTAATGTTGTGCTGTATGGTTCAGTTCCGCCATATACAACATATTCTTCCTCTTCGTCTTTTTCTAGTTCTTCATCTAATGCTGTACTGCCGGTGTTTTTATTTTCTACCCTGATTGGTATTTGATCAAACTTGTTCCAGTGTGTACCAGGGATACCATTTACATCAGTATATCTATTTTTTATAAATCCAACAATATTTTTTTCATTTTTAATATTTGCCATTTTATTCCTGCCCCTAATTATTAGCTTTAATTGTTTATTAGCCTTCTAGGTAAAGCTGTGAAATGCCAATTCCAAAAGTTGCACTACAATTATCTCTACACGAATCAGATGGTCCTGGATAATCCAAAAATCCATCTGTTAAATAATCTCTTCTTTCCATAGAAAAAATAATTCTTATTTTACCATCAGATATATCTCCATCACTTATATTAACTGGATCTTCTGCATAGGCCAATGATGGACTGCCTGGTTCTAAGAATGTTTTTATACCATTATGTGTATATGTAAAAACTTCTGAACCCTTAGCATCCAAGTCTTCTTTTGTTGTTGGGGGCCAGTTTCCAGTATATATATTTGCTTTTAGCGTTATAGACGCTGGTGGCTCATCTCCACTTTCCCATTCAAAATCTTCATCGTCTTCGTCTCCTTCTCCTGGAACTGTTCCGTCTATAGATGTAAGAACAGCAGGATATCCAAGATTCATATAAAATATGGCTTTTAATTGTGGTGATAACATATTTGCTAACGCTTTCTCATCCGCGTATGATTCTAAATCAAACTCTCTAATGTATGATGTTTCTCTAAATGCCCATCCTATGCCGTAAGCTGGTAAATTTACAGTAAGGCCGTGAGCTACAGATAATCCACCGGGGGAAATGCTAAACTGGTCTTCTTCCGGTGTTGTAATATTTCCCTCTCCGGGTTCTGGATGAGGTGAATATTTATAAAAGTTTGTTAATGTATATCCATCTCCGGTGGCAAAATTATGTAAGCCACCGTGTTCGCCGGTTCCGCCATTTATTTTTAAAAAAGTATTAGACCTTTTACTTGTATTGAACGGAGTTTTTCCTTCAACATTAGTGTAATATGTTAGCGGATATGGTTTTCCTATTGTTATTATATCATCTGCGCCACCATCAATATTAAAAGTACTATCAACATAATATTCTCCAGTATTAACAAATGGAATTGTTTGAAAATTGCCTTCATTAACACCATATAACTTATCACCTTTTAGTATTAGTGGCAAGTCGGAAGATATTATATTGCTACTTACTAGACGACTAATTCCATTATTGAAATCGCTTAATTCAGGATCTACTATACCGGCTCCGTCAGAGTATGATGCCCATCTAATATTTTCCATTGCTTGTTGTCCACCACTTAAATCAGACCACCAACAGCCATCTACAATCTCTCCTGTTGTTCTACCAACAGTATTATATTGTTTAATTACCACTTCTGTATCAGTGTCTGTTGGGACTACTAATTTTCGCATTTTACCACCAGCGACATAATAAACATTTGATCCGCCTATTAATGACGTTGCTGTACCATTTAAAGCCAGCGCATATTTGTCCCCAACAAGCAATTGAGCTTTTCCCCACTTGTTGAATTTTCTCAAAAAACTACCAAACACAACCCAAAACCAAGTACCATCAAAATGCATTGCACTAGGTCCGGTCAGTCTAAATGAGTCTTCATCACGAAAAGAGAATTCGTTTAATTTATTTTCATCACCAATATTGCTATCGCCAGAATTTGCGCCGGTTCCATCAGAAATCATCGGGCCTAAAATATTTACAACTCTTATCTTGTTGCCAGTTAAGCAAGCTAGTCCTAATTTTGGTCTAAGTATATTTAGATCAGCGTCTGTGTCTGGTGTTGAATCTCCCATTAATGATGAAATAGATGAGTGAACTTGTGCAGAATGTCCAGCACCACCATTCATTCCCATTACTTGTAATAGGCCGTGTCCAGAAGTTATTGGGTTTCCGCTAGGGTCTGTGTTGTTAAATGACTTGGCTACATCTTGGATAAAATTACTTATAAAGGCATAGTAGCCGCCTAATTGTGTATAGGCTGGATCATTATCTGGGGCAAATGGTGTTTTTTGTGTGTCCGGGTCGTTGCCGCTAGGTTCTACCTGCCAGTCATCCCCATTCCAATGTTTGTCATTTTCTGTCTTAAAATCATCTAGATTGTCTGGTAATGCGTAATCATCATAAAGATAAAACGGATACGGCTCCATACCAATACGTAGCCGCTCAGTGTTACACCAATACATAATTTCTTCAACAAAAATCCCATAAGGGTTCTGTAGAATTAAATCAGGTTGTATTTTAAAATTGTCTGTTGGTATTATTCCAGAGCGTTGAGTCCACGGGCTTCCCATTTTGTTTACCTTTCCTTTAAATATTCTTTATAAGACTAGTTTTATTTACGGATCAAACTGTAGCCATCTAACTATACCGCCGCCACCCATAGTCCAGACTTTTCTATCGTCGTCCCAGCGCCAATCAGCAGGTCCAACTTTTTGTTTTGAAAAATCCAACTTATCAGCTTCTTCTTCAAATGTTGGTTGACCGGAAGTATCGTAACCCCAGCCAGCTACCATCATTGGGACACGAACTGCCATTCCTCTAATTTTATTTATGTCAAATCCGCCACCTACTCGTGGATTTTCACCATAAGCAAGTGATCTAAATAAAAATCTACCGTATTCTTCATCTACATCTATTGGTTTATATGGATTAATATCTCCAGCACTATGAGATCCGGTGTCTTCAAACGTTTCTTCTCCACCGTCTTCAAGTTGGTCGCCCATATTAAATGGTATATAAAACATTCCAACGTCAGTAGCATAAAAATCCTGCCATCCTTCTAGTGTACTTGATGTAATACCATCACCAAACATAATTTTTGCAATTTGATTAACGATTGCACCGGCTGCTTCCCCTAATTCTTCAGCGGCCTTATCTATAAATTTACCAACTTTTCCCATAATAACAGGAATAGAGTCGCCATCTTTACTTTTATCATTACCTTTATTATCTGTATCTGTGTTTTCTGGAAATATAATTTTTTTACAACTAATACTATCATTAGATACAGAAAGTTGGGAATTTATTTTTATAAAATATTTTGTGGTATCAGCTAATATGTTTACTTGTTCACGATTCATTCGTAAAATTTCTTCGTTACTTTTTATTGCTATCTTGTTTGCTTCTGTTATTAATTTAGCCGCACCATCAAATTCAATTTTGTCTTTTTTTCCATACCTCTTAGTAAATGATTCTAAACTATATGTGGTATTTATGCCACCAATAGCAAATGATATGCTTATATTGGTAATGTTTGAGTTTATACCAACAGCACTACCTATATTGTACTCCGGCAACCCAACAGCAGATATTGAACCCATTTCCATATTTTTCACTGGAGAGAATGAATTTTGCACCTTTGCTACACCAGCAACATCCATTGCTATAAAACTTGAGTAATTAGCTGGATTCAAAGACTCATCTTTTTCTACACTTATTGGGCCTTCACCGAAACCATCACCATCGCTATAGGAACTATATGCTCTCCATACATCTTTTTTGTGCTTATAAGGAATATATATACCATCTGGCATTTTTGCATATGGGGCCATTTGATATTTTTTATCATCGCCATTATCAATAGTATCTAATAGTATTATTTTTTCATTTGCCATTTCTGAACGTGGAAATGCTAAATTATCGACTGTTCTAATTATCAACTCTGCCATTTCTTCGTCGCTCATATCTTTATTTGCTTTTTCGTCAAAAATAAGCTCTTTATCTTTTTGTGTTTGTGTTGCGACGTCTTCGTCAATAATATCTTCTAACTTTAGTATTGCAGAAGCTATCATATCATCAATTACACAAGGTGTTATTCTTAGATCATACACTGGTGCTATTTTTATTAATCCATTAGATATTTCTGCTTTAACAAAAAGCCTATCTGTATCGCCGGGGTCAATAGAAAAGTCTCCAAATATACCAGCTTCTCCTTCTGGAACAAAAAATATATTGTCTGATGATTCATTTATTATTATATGCATATCTTTGATATGATTTTTATTTATATGATTAAAATAAATATATGCTTTAGTTTTACCTTTTCCAGAACCGTCATCAAAAAAATTATCTACATCTACACTATATCCGGCAGAATTAGTGATAGCATTAATGTTTTCATTTCTTCTATCTGTTCCAAATATATTGAATTCAAAAGCTCGTCTAAGTTTTTTTCTATGTTGGTTTCCAGCACTATGTGATGTTATAGAAATAGTTCTTGTTGATGCAGCATTAATAATTTCAGCATCTTTTCTTTCAGGAAATGTATATGTTTTACCATATACTTCATTAGAATAGTTTTTTACAACATCGTATGCAGATTTTACCTTTCGCATAAAAACCAATTCATCAGCATCATATCTTAATCTATTTAAATCATATACTGATATAGAGCCAGTTAATTTTTCAGTACCCTTTGTATTTCCATCTATACTTTCGTTAATTAATTTTGTCATATTTTCAAACCACTCTTCAGTCATTGTCGTTTCTGAAAAGCCTCTTAGGTCAAATTCGTTATTTCCTTCTTTTAATATAAAAGAATCATCTGTAATAATATCAGTTGGTCCTTGTCTAACCATAGCCAGATAAAGTATCCAGTTTTCTAACCCCATTAAAGCAGCCCGCATTTCATTATCTTCTACTAGATATCCGCGTGATTCTATTTGGTCTTCATCTATTGGTTCAAAATCATCTTTATCTATCGCTAGTTTGACTCTGTGCGGCTGAATATTATCTTCAAAAGATTGAAAGAAATTATCTGATGTTGCACTACCAAAAAAACCACCAAGTTTTGTGGGTAGATCAAAATGAAATAATGACGATGCATTTTGACGTGGAACGTGATCCATAAATTCACGTCTATCTGAAAATAATATAGATCCAGTAGAATCTGTTCTTAGTTCTAGCCCAGAAGAAGCAGTTGGGATAATATCTCCCTGTGAACCACTATTAATAGTATCCATAAAATCTTGAAGAGATATTTCTGTGTTGTTAGTTTGTCTGGATATGGCTTTTATATGAACAGTATGATATGAGTCTCCGGTTTCGCTTAAGTTGTCGCTCTCTATATACCAATCTAAAGCAGCACCTTGACCAATTTGTTGAAAGAAATCTAATAAAGTGATTGTTTCGCCGGTGATCATAAAATTTGAGTTTATTAACGCAAGATCGTCAAATACAAAATGATATTTTTCTTCATACACTTCTGCTGTATATGTAAACGCAGGAGGCGGCACAATAATACCACCAGGAGTTCCAGCGTCAGCATCTATCATACCTAGAACAAACAATATACTTCCGACACTGGTTCCGCCAGAATTATAAGACGACAGGTTAACCAAACTACTAGATGAATTCAACGCATTATAAACATCAATCACGCGGCCATCAGTTCCAGCACCAAGGTTGCCAGGATTGGGCGTGAGTATTAATGTAACAGCCCTCATTATAAGTCGCGGATCTGATATCTGTATGCTCCAGTGGATGCCGCTTATATTTTTAAACTTAAAGTTTTTAGATGTTATAATTCCAGAAAACTTAAATGTTGAAGCTGGGCTAAAATCACTCATATCTAATGTATGAAATGTGCCGTTAGCATTAGCTGCTAAGTTTGGGTCAAATTCAGCCTCTCCTGTTTTACTAACAATATCTATATTCATAGTAGAAGGATTAGTGTTCCAACCAAAATTACTACTAATGCTTGTAACATAACCGCCTAAAAATTTAACTGGTGAGTCTAGTTCTAAAATTGCCATTTTATTTCCTTTAATTATCCTTGTGTTTTCCCTTTTTATTATTAATTTTTACTCGCCTAAAATATCCAGCCTAAAACTTGTTCCATCTAAATTATATGTCCAGGTAACATTTCTGTTGTATTCTCTTGTAATTGGATCATATCTTTTTGTTTGAATTATAGTCACGTCTTGTTCACCACCTATTGTTAAAACATCCGGTTCATATGCTTCTATAGTTGTTTTTGCTAATGCGTCAGCCGATGCTTCTGAAAAATCATCATCTAATGTCCATTGAAGATTTACTACTCTTGCATATACTGTTATTGTGCTTAATATTTGAAATATTGGCCCTAGTGCTCTACCTGGAATTGGCACTTGCACAACAACCGGATCGCCACCAGAATCAGATATAGATAAAGACTCAGACTTAATTCCATCCGGTGGAGCGGTCTTATCATTATAACTATTAGAATATATTATAATACCATTCTTATTATTATAAGCTAATGTTTGTGATATTAGATTATTTGTCAATGTGCGGCCTAAGTCTGTTGCTAACTCATTAGCTCGTGAAAAAGCTAATCCATCAACAGTTGGATATGCGGTTTCAGCTTTAGCGAATCTTTCTTCGGAAGATGTTGTGCTTTCATCATCAAGTCCAAAAATTGAACCGCCGATATTTACAGTTAATATTCCATTTTCACTTATTGTAGCTGAAGTTGTATATTCTTCGCGATAACTCAAATTAGATACGTCTTGATATACGTTGGTTCGCGAGAACACAAGTTGAATATCGTTTCTAGTTGAAGCCCGCGATATTAATACCCCATTACCTATAGTATATGGAGGATTAGAACTATTTATATGATCTATTTTAGCATCAACCCAGGTTATTGCGTCGCTTATTGTTCCTGAACTTTGAGGAACCACTGTCGCCGAAACCGTAACGGTTTGTGTAGTTGAACCATCTTCATTTCTACTGAATTGCCTATCAATAGTTTTATTATTTAAATCATCGCTTGAATCGTCGCTAGTTTTAGTTACGGAATAATTAACTGTTCCAGTAAAAGCATTAGTGTCTTTTGTTTTTGATGTTACGTTAGCTGCATTAAATCCTATTTGTGCTGCAATAATATTTTCAAAAGCATTATCTGCTGCTGTTAATCGCTGCACAGATGTTGGCTCATCTTGTGTTGCTAATCCTGTAACAGTTCCATTAATAGTTACGGTTACTACCTCATCACCGTTTGGTTGAATTTCCGTAGAAACTGATGTACTTCTATCATCAACATAAGACTGATTGCTTAACGTCCAGGACTCACTTATGCCATATGTTGCCCCATCTAAATCTGATGTTTCTTGTTTTGTATGATTGTAGCTTGTATATCCACTAGCGTCTATAAAATATTGTTGTAGCGCAGCGTCTTGATTTATTTTTGTCAGCACGTAGTCTTTAACATTAACAAATGCTACATCTGCGCTTTTTTCTCCGTAATCACCGCGTATTCCTTTAGCATTTACATTATGGGTTACTGTGCGCGTATTATCTGGATTTATTATCGTGTCCCAAGTATTACTAGACGAGTCCACAAAATCACTCTGTTCTTCTTCAGTTACTGATAAAGAGATGGAATAATTTGACTTTTGAACCAGGACGTCTTCATCAAAATTAATAGACTCAACACGAGGGTATACGCTTAGAATAACATAGCCTGAAGCGTCAACAATATATAGATTCTGTCTATCTACACTAAAAGCATCTTCAAGCTGGTTTTGCATTGATCTTAACTCTGCGATATTACTATCAGTTCCAGAAGGCATTATAGCATTGATGCCAGCGCCAAAAACTAACGTGCCATTCAAAGTAATTGAAGTTTCACCAACAAGTTTTCCCTCGTTGCCTTTTCTTGTATATGATTTTGATATTCCCATTAGGGGAACTGGGTCCATAGAATACGATCCGTAATACGCTTGTACGCAAGACATTATTTATTTCCTTTCCTTATTAAATCTTTGTTAATTTTTATATTTTTATATCTATATCTATAAAACCAGTTAATTATTTCTGGTAATGGATATTCTTTATTTGGGTTTTCTAGATCCCAACATAAACTATTTCCTTTTTCTAAATTATCTTTTGTCCACATTGGTCTAAGATTTTCTAAACTGCAACATTTTTTAAATTCAAAACTGTTAACATTTTTAAGACTCCATTTAGATATTGGTATAATATGATCTATATGCCACTTAGAACCGTGATTTTTCCAAGTCATCCCAGAAAGGAATTGTTTTTCCAAATGTTTTACTAATTCAGCAGATGAGTAGCCCAATATATCGAATGTATGCTGACCATTTTTATTTAATTTATTCATTGAACATATTTGCCAAATTCTTGTTCTCATATAGCTGGCTAATTTATTTTCTATTTTATTTGAATGTTTTTTAATAGTTTCTTTGCCTTTTTTAGAATGTTTATATTTTTTATTACTTTTCTTTGATCGTTTTCTAAAATTTTCATCATTCTTATATTTTTCTTTACATATATTATTTGCACATTTTTTACAATTAGTAACACAACCTTTTATGCCGTTTTTATCTTTATGAAAATCGTTTAAATCTTTTTCTTTTTTGCATTTAAAACACATTTTAGTTCCGTTAAAGCTGTCTACGTCAACATATTTTCTATTGCGATATTCTTTTTTAAATTTATCACTTTTACATTTTTTACAATAAGTTTCACGACCCTTAACCCCTCTTTGATATTTATAAAAATCATTCAAATCTTTTTCGATTTTACATTTAAAGCATACTTTAGTTCCGCTGTAACTATTTGGATCAATATATTTTCTATTAAGATTTTCTTCTCTAAATTTTATACTTCTGCATTTTTTGCAATTAGCTTTATGCCCTTTAAATCCTTTTTTACACTTGTGAAAATCATTTAAATTTTTTTTAATTTTACATTTATTACAAACCTTAGTGTCCATAATTAACCTTTCCTAATTAATACGTGCAGTCTGGGTCTATAATCGAATAAAACCCAAAAATTAAACCATTCACATAACTTGTTTTCTTACTATGCCCCTCAATGTATCCACTCGGTGAGCTATCTATTATGCCAGATATACCGAAGGAATATCCATTTATTTGTGATTGCTCAGTTGACTTAATAAACCCGCTTATGGAAGAATTAATTAAACCACTGATACCGAAAGAATACCCGTTAACATCACCACTAATAAATTCGTCGCCCCACATATATCCACTAATTCCACTACCAACAAATTCTGTCCCGGTTGTTATTCCACTTATAGACGAATTTGTATCATATACCCCGGTGACTACGCCATCGATTTCAGAATTAATACCCGATTCCGTTAAGATAAAGCCATTTATAAACTGATCGTCGTTGGCCGCTAGAACATAACCTCCTATTGAGGAATTAACATCAACGTTACCTAAAAACCCGAAAATTGTAGAAGTTATATTTGGGACACCTACTATGCCTGAGATTGAACCGCTTAAATCACCTATACATAGTAAATAACCGTCCAAATTATCATTCACATATCCTATTCCACTAACCAGGCCGCTTATACTAGACGTTACATCATCTATAGCTTCAAGATAGCCGCTTATAGAAGAATTTAAATATCCTAATCCACTTGCAAAACCATTAATTCCAGATCCAACTGTTTGAGGTCCGGTAATGTATCCTCCAATAATAGAAGTTACCGTGGGTAATGCCTCGAATTGACTATCTCTATCGTGAAATATATTTAATGTTTCAGGCACAACCGATGTATCTATAGCCGTATTGATCAAGCCAAGTGTCGGCATATTAATGTGTACACCTAATACTGTGGGCCAAATTGTAGCGACTCTACCAAGAACATATTCTGGTATAGTTGTAATGTCTAATGCTTCACGATCAAATAATGTGTAGTCCTCTGATCGCCATACTTCCATTTCCCCAGGAGTATTATTGTCATATGTGGTTATATAAACTCTATTATTAGTATCTGCTGCTATTGTTACAAGATTTTGTGTTGTGCTAGTATAACTAGAATTAGTAATAACTGCCAGATCATCAATTGTAGGTGAAACACCTGATGCTTCTACATCAAAATTAAAATATTTTATTTCATAGCCGTTCTCATCACCAATATATGAACAATGTATTTTATTATTTGGTGTAGCAACAGAATACAATCTACTATTACCATCGTCAATACTTGTATCAGTATTTATCGTATATTGATTTAAGTTACCGTCAGGAGTAATTCTATCATATGAATTAGCATATCTTATTTCTCCATCCGCACCAACGTCTTGTATCCATAATAAATGAGCATTGCCAGATGGGTCAACAGACAGATCGCAATTATCTGAATTAATAGTTCCGTCCACAAGAACACCAGCGTCCCAACTGCTTCCATCAAAAAAGAATAATTTTAAACCAATAGTTGTATTACTATACTGTCTTAATAACCAAATTTCATTATTATCACCAGGAATTGCGTGTAATTCTTCAATACCAGACAAAGTCTCAATTACTGTCCTGTTTTCCCACGAACCAAATCTTTCTTTTGTTATTGAAAATACTTCGTTCGGACCATCATCAAATGCTATAATATGTAATGTATCGTCTGCATCACATATAATATTCATATATCTAAATACTTCTGTGCCAGTATCTTCCAGTACTAATTCGGGCGCATCCCAAGTAATTCCATTATCTGTAGATTTACGCATATACAAACTGTCAATTGTGTTAGGAATATCTTCTCCTGCTGCCAACACAACATACAACGTACCATCTCTTCCTCGGCAAATATTATTACTATGTGTGATTATTAAATTAGAATTATAAATTGCATCGTCTTTATGAATCTCGCCATATCTATATCTGCGCGATCCACCTTCCATATAACCATCTATATCTGATACTGATATTCCTGAAATTGCCGGATCTAATAATATTCCATCTATTTGACTATTAATATATCCTAATCCTGATGCAAAACCATTTATTGTTACACCGCTAGTATCAATATCTGTTTTGGAAAATAAAGCAGGGAAAGATCCGTCTTGATCATATAACAGATAAAAACTTTCATTACCTGTAGAATCATAATATCCAGCTAAAAACGATCCACTTACCGGCAAGTTAGAATAGTTAGTTCCTAAAACATTAACAACTTTAGGCCACAATGTTGACATTGAACCCCTGTTATAGTAATAACGTGAATCTGGAGTATATGATGTTTTTACAAACGAGCTTGGTATATCTGGAGTTTCAGACATCCAAACATCGACACTAGTAGTGTTGTTTTGCGCAGATATATATATACGATCACTAATATCTGTTGTAATTTGTAAACTATTATCTATAGTATTATTTGTATCAAAAAGTTCTAACAGTGTTACTTCTGGCACTACCCCAGATGTTGCATAAGAATCAAAGTTGAAATATATTGCAGGACCAGAGCTTCCACTTGGATAAACACAATGAATTTGATTATCTGTAGTTATACATATTCTAGGTTTTGTATTACTTGATGTTCCCATTCCATTACCGTAGAACAGTAACTTATCATCCCAAGGACCATCAAACGAATTCGCATATTTAAATGCTGAACCAGAAGAACCCTTTGACCAAACCAAGTGAACATTACCATTTTCATCAACAGCCATATCCATATCGTCAACGGCCCTGTTGATAGATTTTTCTAACGTCCACACTCCTGTATTTACTGATTTATATATGTGTATATTAGATGTTCCATCTTTTATTGCACACCAAACACCATAACCAGATCCTGGGGCGGCAGCATAACTACTAGAACTTGTTACGCCGGATCTAATTTCTACTGGAGAATCCCAAGAGCCGCTATCTACGTGACGTGTAACTTCAAATATATTGTCTGTGCCAGAAAGATCGTAAGCGAATACGTGTAGTACACCACTGCCATCACATAAAATACTAGGACCGCGATACGTATCATCATTTCCAATATCTGCAATTACTACTTCTGGACCTTCCCACGTCTCACCATCATCAGAAGACTTATAAAGAAATAGATCATCAAGGCCGGAATCTTCAGAGTCATCTTCTATTACTACCGCATACAGTTTGCCGTCCGTAGCGCGGCATATGGCATCACCAAGAAAATATGGAGATACATTATATAGGTTGCCGTCGTGTATAGTATAGTCGATGTAGTCGGTCATTATCCGCCTGTGGCTTCTCTAACCATCTGTTCGCCTTCTCGCTTCATTGGAACCCCAAGTTCTGGACCAACTTGTTCGCTTAGTCTAATAAGTAGTAATCCAAATGCCTTCTTCCCGCCAAGCTGTTCAACAAGACCTGCAAGATTATCAGCATTTAATTTAATAGTAGTGGTGATTCCTTCTGGTGTTTTAATATTTACATCAATATTTTCAATAGATTTTAATGTTTTGGCACTAAGTTCTATTTTACTTACAAGCTCAAGAACATTCGCTGAAACAGTTATAGTTAAGGCTTTTTCAAATTCTTTAAAAATTTCTTTAACATTATTTTGTAAAGACCTATTAAGCTCGGCGTTTGTTTTTTTAAGCAATTCTATATTTTGGTTAACTAGATCATTTAACGAAGAAGACTCTCCCGCTCTTTGAGTTTCTATTTTGCCTAATTCTTCGTTTAATGAACGTAATCTATTAGTTAAGCCTTCAATCTTACCGCTCGCTTGTTCAAATTCATCGGCTGCTGTTTTTGTACTACCACGAACCAAACCAAGCCTTGCCCCAAGACCATCCAATGCTGTAAGTTTAAGTTGCTCACCAAGACTTTTAAGTGTTTTACTACCAATTAAAAAATCACCCGGAACTTGTTGTAATACATTTTGAAAAGCTTTTATTTCTTTTATGCTTAAATCTGAAGCATCAACATTTCCACCAGCAGATACACGCTGAACTGTTCTTATGTCTCTACGTAATCTGCGTTGATCTGATCTAGTTGAAGTAAATATTCCCAATGCTTTATTTCCGGCTTCTAATAGTTTTTGAGCTGCCTGAAATTCTATCTCAATCTTTTGTCTAGTTCCTTCAATTTCTTTATTAAGAGCTTGTTCGCGTAAAGCGTGAAAACGCTGTTGTGCTTGTGCTGCTTCTTGAATTAATCTTGTGCTTTCTAATGCTTGGTTTCCAGCAAATTCAGCATCGCCTGTATCAGCCGCAATACTCAATCGTTCGTTTAAGCCAGCGGTAAATGATTTTAATTCAGCCTGAGTTCTTTGTGCTTCTTTTTGTGCCTGACTTATTAGTTTGTTAAATCCATCAGAAAATATAGATGTTGTTCTGTCTGTTAGTTTTCTGTCGCTTGGACCATCACCAAATGTTTGTTGTGCGAGTCCACGAATTCCAGCTATTTCAGCCTCTACCCCAATTCCACGTACAGAAACTTTATCTCTTGCTTGTTGTATTTGTTTTTGTAGTTGTATCTCTGCTATTAGTTGACGTTTCTTTTCTTGAAACTCAAGAAGTAGTAAATTAAACCTATGTATAGCAAGAGCATTTTTTTGTTTTTCAATCGCAATAAAGTCTTTGTCAGTTTGTTTAATTGTATCTTGTGCTTCCTTTTGTCTGATTTGCATCTTTAGCTTTTCTGACTCTACTCTATTAATCTCTTTTTTAATTGATGCAGTATCTTCGTTAAAATTCATAGTATCTTTAGCTAAATCTGTACCAATCTTAAACAACTTATTAGCCTCATTTTGATCTTTAAATGAATACGCAAATACTTTTTGTGGGTCTTTAAGGCTTCCTTGTTTAACTAATATTTTTTCATATATTTTTACAAATCGTTTGTGACTATCATTTAATGTTATAAGTGCCCTTTTACGTTTCTCTATCCGTGCATTTTCTAATCCGGCAAGATTTTTTTGTAAATCTGCAATCTTTTTTTCGCGCCCAACACGAACAGTTAATCCTTGAGATAGTTTATTTTCTATTGTGTTAATAAATTGAAGTTCTTTTTTTGCTAAAAATAATACGTTTAATCTCTGTTTTTCTTTAAATACAATATCTGAATTAATACGACTAATTGCTTTTTTAGTTGTAAGTATTTCTTTTCCAATTGTTTTATTGATATCAAGTATTGCTTTTTGAACAGGGTTTAAATCTATACCTTGAAATGCAATATCAGAAACATCTTCATTTATTGATTCTGAAACTTTTTGTAGTGCCACTTTACGTTGTGCAATTAATTTATTTATATTTTCGTCTTGTATTATCTGCTTACGTGTTTTTGACAATATATCGTCTATGATTTTACTTACTGTTCCAAGGTCTTTTAGTTCACCAAGTCTACCTTTAATTGCTCCAGCGGTTTTAAGATCAGCCCTGTCTAAGGCTTTGAAAAAATCACCTATTAAGTCTGCAACTATTACATTTTCAGTTCCAATTTTTGACAGTTCATTTTGTAGTGTATTTCGTAATCCAGATATCTGTTTTTCTAAATTACTTTTGGCTTGTTGTTGAAATGTTATATTTTGCTCAATAATTAAAGGTACGCGTAGTTGTTGTGGGAGTCTCTCTATTTCACTAATTATATTATTTATATCATTTTTTACCTTGGCAACATCTAGTTCAAATTTAAATTGTTTTGCCTTTTCGTTAACTACAGATATTTTTGTGGCTAATTTTTCTAATGAACTCTGTAATTTTGCAGCAGACAGTTCTGCTTTTGCTTCTTTAGCCGCGTCAGTTAATTGATTTACTTTTTCTGCACTACCACTTAACCCATCATCAACTTTTGAGCTTAACCCAAGTAATTTAAACATTGCCCCGCCCAATGCCCCAATAGCCATACCCCAAGGGCCAAATATTCTTCCAAAACTTGCCCCCATAGCAGCAGCAGATACAACTTGGAAAAAATCATTTGCCGCAGATCCAGCATCGGTAAATCCAGTGCCAACTGCACCAATTACTAACCCTAGAATGTCTAAATTTCTTCCGGCTAATTTTGCCCCTTTACCTAATACCGCAAATGCTTTAGATGAACCTCTTACGCTTTGCTCTAAAGCTTTTTGTCTAGTTATTGCAGAAGACGCTATTAAAGCTCCAGTTAAACCAAGCGCAGCATCTTTCCCTTTACCAGTAGTAGCCCGTGATGCCATACTAGCTTGTCTAGCGCTTATTGCCGCATTTCTTTGAACTTCAAATGCTTCTGCGGTAGAGAACACAGCGGCAGTTACGCCTTTTTGCGCCACTTCAGTTTGTTTAATAGTAGCCGCAAGCTCTTTTACTGAACTGGTCCCAATTGCTACCAATTTGAAAAATTCTCTAACCCCTTTGATTAGTCCAACTACTATTGGTAATACAACACGTAATCCAACCATAGTTGATAATAAAAACCCTATTTGAACCTTGTCGTTTTTAATTACTGAAGCTAACAAACTCATATGTTCTACGAGTTTAGTAACTTGTAATATAGATAGTTTAAAGAAATCACCAAAACCTAAGTCGGCCAAAACTACAGTTAATTTTAATACTTCGTTTCTAAGCCCTTGAATTGTAGATGCAAATGTGCCAAATTGAACATCTTGTTTTTCCAAAGCAGTCCCTGCTGCATTTGCCTGAATTTCTAAGTCTTCTTCTATGTCAGTAATATTTTCTAATAAAGAAATAAATCTTGCAGCCTGTCTTTTACCAACAAGTTTAGTTGTTAACTGGACACGTTTTTCAGCAGGAACACTTGCTAATTGTCTATTTAAATTAAGTATAGTTTTTGTAAAATCAAATTCGCCCTTGGTATTTCTGGTTACAACACCCATATCTTCTAATTGTTCTTGAGCATTAATAATTGAAGGGATAATGCTTTTAAACGCTGTGCCGATCTGCCTAGCAGACAAACGGCTGTTTTCACGAACAATAGTAATAAGAGAGGCTGATTCTTCAAAAGATATATTTGCAGCGGCAAAAATAGCACCAGAACGCCTATAAGCTTCTGTTAAATCCTGTACGGTTATAGCATTTTTATCTGCCAAAGCGGTTAATTTATCAATTGTAGACGCAGAATTTTCTGCCGAAATTCCAAATACATTTGTTGTAATTGTTAGAAGTTCTAATGCGTCATTAGCGGTTAAGCCAGCAGCATTCATAGATAATAAAGCAGATTCAGTAAGAGCGGCAGTTTCTACCGCTGTACGACCCTGACGTGCAAATTCTAATTGTAGCTCTTGTACCGCCTCAATTGTTGTTTTAAAACTTATAGTTAAATTTAGCTGCGCTAACGCAAACTTAGAAGTATCTTTTCTGGCGGCCACACTAACTTTTTGTAAGTTTGCCAAACCCTGCTCGAAAGAAACCAGACTTCTAACCGCGCCGCCTATAATATTCTGTAAACCGACCAATATACGTGAGGCAATAGCAAACGCGGCAAAACGCCTAATTACCACTCCAATAGTAACGCCGAACGATTCAGCACTTCCTGTTGCAAGACCTAATGATTTAGCAATACGATCACCAGCAGATCCGCCAGAACGTTCAAATTCTTCCATCGCCGCAATTGGAATGGCCCCCTTAACCTTCTTCATACCAGCGGCAACTTTTTGCGTTTCTTTTGTTACCTTTTGAAGATTTCTGGTAGGAACATTAATAGAACCGACCCCTTTAAGCAATGATTTAACTTGCTTTTTAGCGTCGGTGTCTGATATTCTTAATCTGGCGTTTATAAAAAACTCGGCTCCCAATTACCTATCTCCTTTATAAGACTATTTTTTTGTAGTAGTCTTTTTTGGTTTCTTATTTATGTTTTTGTTTGTCTTATTTTTAATAACTTTTTTTGGCTTTTTAACTGATTCAACAAGATTATCCACATTAATACTCATATCCTCATTCATAATTTTATTGTCAATCAACCACTTATTTTCTTCTAAAACAGTTTCATAGTTATCTCTGATATTATTCATAAAAAATATTAGATTTCTAACAGAATCAATAACAGCTTGAGAGTCCATCAGTTTGTCAAACTCTTCATAATCACTAAAGAATTTAGTATCATCTTCTTTTAATGTTAATTCTGAACATAACCACTGAACACGAAACTCGTCAGCATAAGACTCGGCAGTTTGTTCTAATATACCGGCACTTAAATCATTAATGCTGTCCATTTCAGTTCGTAAATCGCGAATTTTGTTTATTGTTTCTATTCCTTTGCTTTTTTCATCTATTGAAATTGAACCAAGACTATCACGAAGACTATTAATTTCATCGGCTATTTCCTTAAAGCGGGTTAGTGTTTTATCGTCAAGAAGTTTTTTCTCGCGGATAAATCGTTCTGCCTGTGCTCTGGTCATAACACCAGTTTGAATAGCTTCGCTAAATTTTGCCTTATAGTACAAGTCTGACTTACGAGACTGTTCATTTGTAGGTCTAACTATTTTAAGGGTTATTTTTTTTTCATCCCTATCTTTAGTTTTAAAAATACGTTCTTTTTCAAATACGAAAATCTCATCTAGTTTACTTTTAGTTTCGTTTGTTTTTTTGTCGTCTTTACTCATTGTTAATCCCTTTCCTGTTCTGTGTCTACAGAATTATTATTGTTGTTATTATTCCTATTATTAGGTTTAAATTCCATTTCCATTACATACTTGGTTATTATTACATCGTAGTTATCCAAAAAGTCTTTTATGTCTCTTTTTTGGTTATTGCCAAGTCGTAAGATTTTATTTCTAGCGTTAGTATATTCTTCGCCCTCTGTGCCATATTCAGTTTCTACAACCTCTAAGGCTCCAACCATTAGTCTGTTGATATACTTATTCATCATTACTAGTAGCTTTGGTTTTCCATCAATTTTTTGTTTCTTTTCACTCATTATTATATTATTTTCCTTTCCTTTGCGCCCTTGCCTGTAGCATTAAGTCTCTTTTTCTTAATTCTAATTCAGTAAGAGGTCTATTTGATTTCGCCATCCGTTCACGTTCCTTTTGACGTTTTAAATTCTCATAATCACTATTTAATTCCTGAATATCTTTGGCTTCATCGTTATCTTTAGCCATTAGGAATAATTCTTGAGTTCCAACTTTGCCGGGTTTTATTTGTTGTTTGTCTAATCCGTGGTGTTTTTCTGTTGCTTCACGTCTAGCTTTTTTACTTTGTTGTTTTAGCCAGTTATCTAATTTTTTATCATCGTTTATAATTGTGTCTGGTGGTCTATCCATTGACTCATAAACCATATCATATACCTGGGACCAATAGATTAGGTTTTTCTGATCGTATGTCAGATTGTACATTTTTGAGCCAAATAAGGATACGGGGTCATTTTTACACATTGCCCACTGGAAGCGCCAATTGCCATTTCTAGCAACTTCACGAATTGTTTTCTCATCCAAAAAACACTTATTGTAGTAGGAATAGATTATCTCATAAATGAAGTTTAGGTTGGTTTCGTGTTCAAAATTATCTATGGTGGGCCAATACTGGCCGCCATCGGTATTTTGTAGGATGTAAAAGGCTTGATATGATTTGGACATCTGATCGGCGTAAGATTCGGCCGAGTGTTGAAATAGCTCATTGCGTTTAGAAAGAAGGTCGTTTAGCAGCTTTTCTATTTTTCGTATTTTTCGATCTGCTTTACTTATGATTAGTTTGTTTGCCGCTGTTAATTTTAGTCCAGCTTTTTGTGATTCAACTTCTTGAATTTCCTTGCGGGCTTTAGCTATAGCTTGTTCTTTTTCTCTGGACCAATCTCCGGCTTTGTAATATATTTTTGCAAGCTCGTGTTCAAATAATAACTCAAGAGAAGCAGCTTCATCGAGCGCTTTCTTATAAATGAAATCAATATGATTTTGTTCTTTGATAGTTAGGGATCTTAATATAAAGTCTCGTTTGCCGAAATTTATAAATAATTTTCCCCAAGATATACGTTCTAGAAGTTTATTAATATCGACCGACATAGCTAGCCTCTCGATATTTACAGAACCAGTTTATAATATTTGGTAAAGTATATTTTTTATCGGAATTTTGTTCGTCCCAGAAAAGATTGTTACTTTTTTCTAAGTTATCTTTTGCCCACATCGGACGGAGATTCTGTAAACTCCAGCATTTTTGGAATTCATAATCATCAGTAGATTTATAATCCCATAATGAGTCAGGAACTATATGGTCGATATGCCACTCTGAGCCATAATTATCCCACGTC
>SDBU01000398.1_pt1 | contig 61595 bp, 50 predicted proteins | sample 2277071 | NCBI WGS metagenome assembly SDBU01 (sample SAMN10397929, study PRJNA504765) | marine sediment metagenome | isolation source: marine sediment core GS08_GC12, 126 cmbsf | place: Arctic Ocean: Gakkel Ridge, Loki's castle | collected 2008 | reverse complement strand
AGCGCGACCCTCTTCGTGCGCCTCCAGCACGATGCTGGGGTCCGCCTTGATGTCAGCCAGGTTTGCTAACACCCTGGGCTTGCCTCGCCTATAGACGGCAAGACCCGCAGCGGTGTCCAGCACATGCCATTCCTCGTCGTAGAAGACTTCGGCGAAGGTGTGTCCCCAATCAGGCATGTCCTTGCCCTTCATCTTGTCCGGCTTGGTGCTGACCACGCGGGCCCTGAGTCCGGCAGCGCGCACCATGTGCGCAAATACCCCTGCCTGCGAGCCGCAGAGGGTGTAGCCGTAGCTATTGACCTGCTTGAGGATGTTGCGGCGGTCGCCTCCCATGTAGCGGTGATAAAAGATGACGCGCTGGAACCAGTGGTAAACCGCCAGCGCCTTCTCCTGGTCGGTCATGTCCGGCTTGATGATGTCGGCAATGATGGATTCAGCGGAGGAGGTGTCCACGCTCCTGTCCGTAGTCACCTTGGGATTAACGATGTCAGTACCCCGAGCAGTCGATGCCATCGTCATCACTCCCACCGTCACCGTTGACAGTAACGCAATAGCCGTCAGCTTTCCCATTTTTCCCCTCCCTTGTCTGGTAACGAGCCACAAGAAGAATCTTGACCACAATCCGATGCCGTTTGTATTATAAGTGACAGGCGATTGCCTGTTCAATCAAATAAGGTGATGCCGATTGACCTGCGGGCGTAACAGGAGATGTCCAGCGGCGCTAAGCCGGTACCGCTCGCGGAAGTTTGTTGTCGAGTTGTGGAAGGTGGTGGAATAGGGCGTGTAGGTGTTTGTGTAGGGGGCCGACTGCGGAATCAAGAATTAAGTATGGCGTCCCCCGAATTCCAGGGACCAGAACAGAGGGGGTAGGGAGAGGCCAAGCTATGTTGTCGATCTGCGTAACCGTCGATTTTTCCCGTGAACAGTTCGAACGCTTCGCGGAAGAAGTTGAGGAAAGGCGCGCCCGCTGACCATGAAGTCGGTCCGAGCGAGAAGGGAGCGTGGGAGGAGACGGGCTATTGTGTCAAGCTCTTTTTCATAACGCTTTTCGACATCACCTATCCCGCCCCTAGTAAGGTCCCGGAAGGGCTGGCAAGTCTCTGGGCTGTTCCGCCAAGAAGAGGAGCACGCGGTGCTATACATCATCCTTGTGGTTGTTCTCGTCATAGCGGTCGCCGTCGCAGCTTGCGTTTATGTGCCATTTCCTGGGAAAGAGAATATCCTTCCGGTTTCCATCGGCGCGTTTTTCGGCGCAGCATTCGCCTTCCTTTTTTCCCTCGTGACATCGTGGTTCCGCGAAGGGAAGAGAGCCAAAGAAGATGAGAAGCTGTTGCTGCAGTTGCTGGTTGCGACTTGTGATGAGATCAGACTTAACGTCAAAATGCTAACTGAGATCGAAGCAAACCTCGAAGTTGTTCGTGTGCCAGCTGACCGGGCGTGGACAGCAATCGGCGACAATGTGCTGCCGCGCGCTGTGGCGCTGATTGAGGACATATCCGTTCTTTCTGGCCTGAACCAAGTATACTATGAGCTAGCCAAGGTGGATGCAAAGCTCGATGTGCTGAGTTCGTTCACGGTTCGGGGGGCTCCTGCTATACCGACAGAACCGTGTAGGGGCACAGCCAGCTTAATACACCAGATCGTAGTTAAAGTTGCTCGTGCCTCGAATCGTGTAGCGCAGTGGATAGAGAGCAAATCTAGGAAGACGCTAAAGCCGCCAAGAATAAGCCAGAAAGACCTGGACGAATGGTGGGAAGAGTCCAATAGCGTGCCGGCCATCGTGACCGAAGCTCAGAAACTGGGAATACAGCTCTCGGACAGACCGCGATACACTTTGGACGACTAAGGTCAGCCTTGGACCGAAGACGACTTCACGGATTGGTGAGAGGTACTGTGAATTACTTCCAAGCAAGACGGCATCGCGGGAAACTAATGAGGTTCAAGGAGTTATTGCTCGATTGGTGGGCACTCGAAGATGAGGAACTGAGTGTCCAGGAAGCACAGACTAGGCTGTACTCTGGTGATAAGGCCACATCAAGAGACACTCTCGGTACGGAATTGGGTTTGGCGCGCGCTGCCTTGGCGAAACAACTTGCAGCGGTACGCAGCGCCCTCCGCGAGGCAGGAGTAGCCGAGACGACCAACGCCGAACTGGCGACACCTTACATGGGTTTCGGGCGAGTCAGCATTCTTACTTCTGTGTTCCGTCATAAGACGAGCTATTTGCCAATCTCGCGTCAAGTGGTTATCGACACTTTAGACACGGGCATCGGTGCTTATGAGAATATGGAGAGGAGCTTGCGGTGGCAGCTAGTCAATCCGGGTCATTGGCTTGTGGTCTTCTTCGGTTGGATAGCGGCATTTCCGCTGAAGGTCCTCGTCGCGGCTGGATTGGACAAAAGAGAAATCGAAAAATGGGCATTCATTAAGTGGATGCAGGTCATATGGGTGGCAGCTATTTTGGGCATTGCCTTACTACTGGGCCTGTCATTGCGTGAGGTGGTCGAGTTGCTAATTGGGCGGCTCATGCCGGTCAGTCCGTGATGCCTGCCCCTTTACCATGGGCGCGAGAATCGAGTTGGCTACCATGCCATTCCAGGCCTGCTATGTGAAGCCCCTCACGGCAATTCCGGGGACGTCATAGTGAATTCCCATTACGCGCAAGTGGTCGGAGGAGCTGCCAGCACTGGCGCAACCGTTGCCATGACCGTATCCTATTTGCACCGAGAGTCACAGTCAAGAATTAGAAGAATTAGTATTATGTCCCCCAGAATACAGAATAAATGCCTTTCAGGAGGAGGGCTTTGTGGTGAGCCATTTGCCTGTAAGTTCGAGGATGGGGAGTTTCATCTGGAGGTTCTGCCTGCGCACGGGAATCAAATCGACCACGTCTAGGCCTGAGGTGCGCAGCACCTTTTCCAGGCTGACGCAGCAGTTCGGTGCGCCGCCTCCACCACCGCCGGCAACACAAATGCCTACCGCTGGCTTACCTTCGATACGATTGATGGCAGCCTCATGTCGGGTGATGCGACGCAGGCGGTCGAGGAAAGCGCGCAGGCTTTCGCTCAAATCTCCGAAATAGACGGGGTTAGCGAAGACGACGGCGTCGGCAGCTTCAATTTTGTCCACCAGGGAGGCGAAATCGTCCTCGATGGTGCAGCGGCCTTCGCTCCGACACAAGCCCCAGCCATTCTCATCGCACTGGCGGCAGCGTTCAATCTGCTTCTCGGTGAGAAAGACCTTTTCGACCTGGCTGCCTGCGCTGGTAATGCCTTTCACCAACGCATCGGCGGCACGGGCGGTTTGGCCCTGGTGGTTGCGACTTCCCAACAGTACTTAAGACATTCATGCAACACTCCTCGAGGTTAAAGGTTCGGTTTGCAACGCTATTTATAGGAGCCGAGTTCTTTGGCCAACTCGACGAACTGTCGGAAGTCCTGGAGGCTCACGGATTGGGGGACGGAATGGTCGGAGCTGATGAGGTAGCCGCCGTTTTCCTTCATCACGGGAATCACACGCTTCATCTCTGCCTCCATCGCCTCCATGTCGTCAAAGAGGACGGCATTGAGCCCGCCATGGAATGCTAACCGGTCGCCATACTTGCCTTTCAGAGCTGCGGGGTCCATGCCTGCCTTGACTTCGAGCGGATTCAGCATGTCGATACCTATCTCAATGAGGTCAGGAACGAGGGGGCGGACGTCGCCACAGGAGTGGAGGTGCACCTTGATGCCCTTCTGGTGGGCCCAGTCACAAGCGCGCTCGTGGACGGGTTTAAGGAGTCCCCGATAAGTCTCAGCCGAGAAGAACTGGTGTCCCTTGTAGCCCATATCATCGGGCCAGCGAATCTCGTCGAAGTGGTAGCCCGCATCCCAGACCATCTGGAAGAGCGTCAGGTGCACGTCCAGATAGTGGTTAAACATATCCGCCACCCATTCGGGCTGGGTGATCATGGCAGTGAGGATGCGCTCGGTGCCCACGGCCCAGGCATGGGTGACGTCGAAGCCGAACCAGAAATGGGCGCTAATCCAGGCGCCTTGCTTTCGCCAGCGTGGGTAGTTCCGTTTCAGCCGCTGCCAATCGATGCGGTCACGGGTGGGGGTCATGCGAGCTTTGGCTTGTGTCCAGGATTCGGGGTCAACGATAGTGAAATCGAGGAACTCAGGGACGCCACCCGCGTGTTCCCAGTTCTTGATGGTGGTTCCCCAATTGGTGGTCTTAATGACATACTCTTCCGTCTCTTCCAAGATTTTGGTAGGATAGCGAGGACTGTTATCAGCGCCTATGCCTACGAACTTGTCCAGGTCGAAGTAATCCACGAAGGACACATCCTCGGGCATGCCTTCGCGCTGCCAACGTTCGATGGTGGCGCCCCAGGGGTCATCGGTAATGGGCACGCGGTCCGCCTCGCGATGTTCATACATCCTGGTCATGCGCTGGTGGGTGGTCATTGCCATGGGGCGCATCCTCTGCTTGGGGATCAAGATATCTTAGCCAGTGTGTGCGAATATATGGTGTCAGTCGAGGTAAGACAAGGAGAAAATCCTTGCAGTTCCAGGCTGCCAGGGTGGGCACGGGCGCTCTGTCTTCCAGGCGGTATGCGCAGCTCCTGGGTAATGGCTACTTGACACCGCCGGGGCGGGTATTACCATCTTAGGCAGCGTGCTCTACGTTGGTCAAGACGGACGAGGTGAGGGCAGATGAGACGGGTGGACGACTGTGACCTGGTACTGGTGGCAGGGATTCAAGGGGCGGGAAAGACCCATCTGACTCGCGAGCGCTTCAAAGGTCGTGTGCGTCTTAACAAGGACCATCTGCGTGTCAGTCATAAGGAGATGACCACTATGGAGCGTGGCTGGAGTCAGGAGCACTACGACTCGGAGATTGGGCCGGTCTTGCAGGTGTACGAGCTGGAGCTGCTGCGATTTCACCTCGAGCGAGGGGAGAAGGTCGTCATTGACGATACCAACATCAACGCGCATCTGCGCCGTCCTCTTCTCCGCGCTGCCGAGGCCTTGCACAAATCCACAGGCATCATCTTTCTGGTCACCCCTCTGGAGGTCTGCCTGGCGCGCAACCGCAGCAGGGAGAACCGGGTGCCTGAGTCGATTGTCAAGAACTATCACCACCAACAGGAGCTGCCCACTCTCGAAGAGGGCTTTGCCTGCATCGAGATCACGTTCCATTGACGCCCTCCTGGGAGAATGCCATTCAGGGTGTCGGACGGCCGGATGGACAGTGCCAACGTCGAGAGCTGTCACATCGAATTAGATTGACTCGGGGTAGGGTGAAGGTAGAATAGTGGGCGGAGGCGACCCGTGGTCTCACTCTATCTACGCGCTCTGGTGAACTTAATCTACCCTCCCCAGTGCCCGCTTTGTGGAGGGTCAGTGTCGGATGCAGAAGTAGCCCTCTGTTCTACCTGTTGGGAAGCATTGCAGGCGCCTCGTGAGGCAGTGTGCCCAAAGTGCGGCGCCTTCCTGGGCCCTCATGCAAAAGTGGGCAAGCGGTGTTGGTACTGCCGAACGCGAGGGCTGGTTTTCGACCGGGTGGTGGCGGTCGGCCGTTACGAGGGCAGGCTGCGGGAGCTGCTGCTCAGATTCAAGTTTCGGCGAGCCCCGGAGTTGAGCAGACTTCTCTCTGCCCTGATGACCCAGGCTATCCAGAGGCGCGTATTGCTTGCAGGCGACGAGGTGGTGGTGGCGGTGCCCCTGCACTGGCGACGGCGATTTCAGCGGGGCTTCAATCAAAGTGAATTACTGGCCAAAGAAGTGGCTTCCCATTTTCAGTTGCGCTGTCTTAAGCGGGGGTTGGCACGCAGCCGTCACACTATAGACCAAACAACCTTAATGCCTACGGCTCGATTCCGCAATGTGAAAGGCGCCTTTCGGGCCGATTCCCCCGGGTTGTGGGCAGGGAAGTCGGTGCTGCTGGTGGATGATATACTGACCACCGGAGCGACCGCGAGCGAATGTGCGCGGGTGCTCAAGAGGGCAGGGGCGCGGCGGGTGAAGGTGGCGGTGGTGGCGCGGGCAGTATAGGAACGTCTCTTGCAGCGTGGAGTGTAATCATGCTGATTCCTGGCTTTCGAACTGGCACCAAGTCGCTGGCCATCTATCTCAGACAATTGGGGACCTATCTGCGCGCGGGCGTTGACGTGCGACGGGCGCTGGGGAGTCTGGCGCGTGGCGCGCCCAGTCGGGGACTGCGACAGGCCAGCTTGCAAATTGCCTCCGAGCTGGAAGCGGGCGAGGCGCTGGCAGAGGCGTTGGCGCGCAATGCGCGCTGTTTTCGGCCCCTGATAGTGGAGATGGTCAGGGCGGGCGAGGAGACGGGGGCGCTGGACCAAACACTGTTTGACCTGGCCGAGTACTATGAATGGCACCATTCCCTGTGGCGAGCTGTGATTGGGCGGTTGGTCTATCCGGGGCTGATGCTCTTCCTGGCGGCGCACTTCCTGGCTGGTGTGATGTATTTCTTTCCCGCGGTACGGGAAATATTCGAATTGCCTCACCCCTCTACGATTCTCCTCGGGTTCTACGGAGTTGTCGGTGGCATCTTGGCTGCCTGGCTGGTTTTACCCACGCTCTTTGGTGGGATGAACGTGCTCGACTACGTCCTCTACTATCTACCCATCGTAGGCAAGCAGGTCAGACGGCTGGCTCGAGCCAGATTCTCGCTGGCGATGGCACTGCTGGTCCGCAGCGCCACCAGCCTCCCTCAGGCATTGGAGTTTGCTGCTCGAGGTAGCGGCAACAGTGTCTTCATTCGTCGCATGCCTGCTGCCATCGAGGCAGTGCGGGAAGGTGAAACACTTACAGGTGCTCTGCGCGGTACGAGGCTTTTCGACAGGCAATATCTGACGGTGCTGGAGACGGGGGAGACTGCCGGTTCTCAGGAGGAGGCTTTCCGCAACCTCGGCCAGGTTGCCAGTGAGCAGGCTCGTTTCGCATTGCAGAACATCTCACTGATTGCTACCTGGATGGTCTATGGTGGTTACATGGCGCTGCTGGGCTACCTGATCATCAAGATGGGGGTGAAACTCTGGGGGGGTGGAGGCATCTTATCAGGGGCTGCCGGTGGTTACTAGGAGGTCCTGCGAATTATGAGTTCTAAGAACAACAATAGTAGCACACCCCGGGGTGTGGGTGTGGTGAGAAGGATATTCGTGCGTGGGCTGGCGGCGCTGCTGCCCACCATCCTGACTATTGCCATCGTGGTGCTGGCCTACCAGTTCGTAAACAAATATATCGCCAATCCAATTAACATCGTAGTGACGTGGATACTCGAAAGAGCCTTCCATATGGAGCAGGCAACCATTGAGGACATCTATCATCCCCTGATAGGCTTTCTCTTAGCGGTGCTCATGGTCTATGTACTGGGGTACCTGGTAGCCACTTACTTGGGGATAAGGGTGATGCGGCGTGCGGACCGCATACTGGCGCGCTTTCCGGTGCTGGGACTGGTCTATCCCCATGTCAGACAGATCGTAGAGTTTCTGTTTACCAAACGCTCAATGCACGCCACCCAGGTGGTGGCACTCGAATATCCACGCAAGGGCGTGTATTCGATCGGGTTCGTTACCAGCGAGGCGCTGAAGGATGTGCAGGCAAAGACAAGCAGCAAACTGGTCAGTGTCTTCGTGCCCTCCTCCCCGACTCCGATATCAGGGTATGTTGTGATGGTTCCCGCCGAGGAGCTCATCTTCCTGCACGTGCGTGTGGACGAAATACTTCGTTTCCTGGTTTCGGGTGGCGTGCTGGTGCCTCCGGCGCAGCAGGTGACCGCCAATACCAAGGGCAAGATGGCCGCCCTTCCGGAAGAAGGAGCCGACGGGTCCGAGACCGAAGACCGGGGGAAAAGCTTTGACAGGAAGACCGACAACAATTAGCATAGCACGTTCTTTAGTGTGCTAAATTGTGTCACCCATAAAACCTGTGATAGGAGGAAGCGGACTTTGGAGATTACCATCACGGGAAAGCACTTTCACCCCAGCGAGCAAATGAAAGCCCATGCTGAACAAAAGGCTCGGAAAATGGGGCGCTTTTTCGATGGCATAGAGTCGATAAGCCTCACCCTGTGGACGGAGGGAGGAAGGCAGCGGGCGGAAATGGTCGTCCAGGCCAAGCCCCGCGCAAGATTGGTGGCTGAGGAAAGCCATGCCGACATGCTGGTTGCTATAGATTTGACGGCGGATAAGATGGAAAGGCAGTTGAAAAGGTTCAAGGGGAAATTGAGAGACCATCGTGAGGGCAGACGACCATAGTTAGTTGAAATGATAAGCTTGCCCTGAGAGTGGGTTTACCATACTGACGAGGTTGGTGGCTGGGTTATGGGCGGGGGTGACCCAAACCGCGCGGGGCGAGCTTCTGGGAGGGTTCATTGCGACTGCTGGACTTCTTGCAGCCGGCGCTGACGGTTGAGGATTTAAGAGCGACCGACAAGAGCTCTGTGATTGAAGAGCTGCTGGAAGTGCTGAGAGAAACGAAGGCCTTCCCGCGCCGCCGATTCCCGGAAGTGCTGGGGGTGCTGCTGGAACGAGAGAAGCTGGGAAGCACGGGGGTCGGTGATGGGGTGGCAGTCCCCCATGCCAAGCACGTGGCTGTCAAGAAGATGACGGCGGTGTTGGGGCGCAGCCGCAAAGGTGTAGATTTTGCTGCCCTGGACGGTGAGGCGGTGTATGTCGTCTTTCTGTTGATTTCGCCCGTTGACCATGCCGATGACCATCTGGCAGCCATGCAGCAACTGTCGGCGCTGCTGCGGGACAGAGACTACTGTCGTTTCATTAGACAGGCGCGAGACAAGACAGAACTGGTGGAACTACTTTATGAAGCTGACGAGCGCTTGCAGGACAGTTGAATGATGAGTCAAGACGTGGAACATGAAACCAGGGTAGAGGCCCGTGTTACCATTGTCAACACTACGGGACTGCACGCCCGCCCCGCCGCAGATCTGCATGATTTGGCGAACAGCTTCAAGGCCGATATCCGGATGGTGCAGGCAGAGCTGGAAGCGGATGGTAAGAGCCTTATCGAGATTCTTTCCCTGGGCGCGCAGCAGGGAACGGAAGTGCTGATACAGGCAGAAGGAGAGGATGCCGAAGCCGCGGTGCAGGCCCTGGTCGCACTGGTTCGGAACGGCTTCGGTGAGCAGTAACCATGGAGATCAGACAGGGAATTGGAGTCTGTCCAGGCATTGCCATTGCGGATGCCTACATCGTCGATAGTGAGAATGTGCGCATTCCGCAAAAGTTCGTTTCGCCCCACCAGGTTGAAGATGAGACGGCCCGTTTCGGCCGCGGACTGGGCGTTGCTACCCAGCAGCTCCAGGCGGTGCAGGAGCAGATGTCCAAGGACCTGGGGGAGGATGTGGCGGCAATTTTCGACGCCCATCTCAGGGTTCTCAACGACAGGAAACTCGGCGCCACGGTCATCGACCTGATTCAGAGTAAACATCTGACTGCTGAATATGCCGTCAGCCGGGTGTTCCGGCGCTATATCAAGCACTTCCAGAACCTTCCTGACCCCCTCTTGTCACATCGGGCCAGCGATATCATCGATATTGAGCAGCGTCTGCTTCGCTGTCTCATCGGAGAGAAAGCCGAGGACCTGAAAACCTTGACCAAAGAGGTGGTGGTCTTGGCCAGTGACCTGACCCCCTCCCAGACGGCGGGTCTTTCCAAGGGGAAGGTGGTGGGCTTTGCCACCGAGCGCGGTGGGCGCACCAGTCATACCGCCATCGTGGCCCGGGCGATGGAAATCCCGGCAGTGGTGGGGCTGGGGTCCATCGTTTATGATGCCTCCGGAGATGACACCATCGTTGTGGATGGTAACCGGGGATTGGTGGTAATCAGTCCCGATGAGGAGACGCTCGCTCGCTATGAGCGGGAGCGGGATAGTTTTTTCCTGTTTGAGGAGAAACTGGCCAGCGAGCTTCGCGACCTGCCCGGGGAAACCACCGACGGCGAGCACATTCACCTCTTGGCCAATATCGAGTTTCCGGACGAGGTGGATACTGCGCTGGCGTACGGAGCCGAGGGTGTGGGTTTGTATCGAACCGAGTTCCTCTATCTGGCCAAGATGCGGCCGCCCACAGAGGAGGAGCATTTTCAGGCCTATCTCAAGGCGGTATCGCTGCTGGGTGGTAGGCCTATCGTCATTCGCACACTGGACCTGGGTGCCGATAAGTTCCCCGCCGACATGGGTGGGACGAGCGAGCGCAATCCCTTCCTGGGCTGTCGCTCGATTCGCTTTTGTTTTCAGAACCTGGACCTCTTCAAGACCCAGATTCGCGCCATCCTGCGGGTGAGCTCCTTTGGGAATGTGAAGATGTTGTTCCCCATGATTACTTCACTTGGGGACCTGCGGACCGCAAAGATCATTGTCTCTGAAGTCATGACGGACCTGGAACGAGCGGGTATTCCTTTCGACCGGAATATTGACCTCGGTATTATGATCGAGGTCCCTTCCGCGGCGTTGACGGCAGATATTCTGGCTGCCGAGACCGACTTCTTCAGTGTGGGCACGAACGACTTGACCCAGTACACGCTGGCAGTTGACCGTGGCAATCAAAGTGTGGCGGAATTCTACACCCCGGCTCATCCGGGAATACTGAGGTTGCTCAGGAACGTCTTTGATGTAGGAGCAAGATGCAATATTGAAGTGAACGTCTGTGGCGAGATGAGCGCCGACCCCAGCTTCACCATTCTGCTGGTGGGCATGGGCTTAAAACAGTTCAGCGTGTCACCGGCAGCTATTCCTGAGGTCAAGAAGGTGATTCGTTCGGTCTCGATGAAGGAAGCAAACGAGGTGGCACGGAAGGTTGCTGAATTGTCTGAATCGGCAGAGATAAGCGCCTACCTGACCGAAATAACCGAGAAAATTTCCCCCAGCACTTTCTAGCTCCAAGCCGATACTATAAGTAGAGGATTTGGCATTGGTTTCTGTATGGGCGTCACATCGTTGGTGTATGGTCAATAATACCAATGACTTGTGGCATATTAGTAGCGCTCCGGGCGCGTCTTGCGAAAGCCTCAGCACGGTTTCTGCCGCCCGCATGATTTTTTGGGATTGAACAAGTTTTTTTGTCCCATTGCCGAGAAGTTTGGATATAATACCTCACAATTGTTTAAGAATGGTCGTCTTTCCTTCTTCCGAAGATAGGTGAGTGCGAGATGTTCAAGAAGACCAAGAAGCTGCTGGGCATGGACATAGGCAAACAATCCATCAAGGCGGTGGAGTTGACCAAGGTCGGGACAGGGCTGTCCGTGACCGATTTTGGTTATGTCGAGGTCCCTGGTGAGGGCATGGAGGGCGAAGCTCTACAGAGGCTGGTCAGCCAGCAACGGCTTAAGGGTTCAAATGTCGTCTGTGCAGTTTCCGGACGTTCGGTCATCGTGCGCAACATCATCATGCGCGAAATGCCTGATGATGAGCTCAAGCGAGCCATTCCCTTTGAGGCCGATAAGTACATTCCTTTTGGTGTGGAGGAAGTCATTATCGATTGTCAAAGGCTGCTCCAGGCCGAGGCCCCTGACGGTGAGATGCGGGTGGTGTTGGTGGCCTGCAAGCGTAACCTGGTTGACGAGCAGGTAGCGCTGCTTCAGGGGGCCGGGCTGAAGCCCGTCATTGTTGACGTCGACCGCTTCGCTCTGGGCAATGCCTTTGCACTTCAGGGGGGAGTCTCAGATGGCAAGGTGGTGGCGCTGGTGGACATCGGTGCCAGCAAGACCAATATCAATATTCTGCAGGGGGGAACCAGCTACTTCACGCGCGAGGTTTACGTGGCAGGTGCCGACTTCAATACTCATATCGCCCGCGAACTGAGCATGGAAGTTGACGAGGCGGAAGCGTTGAAGAAAGACCCGGGCGAGCAGGCTGACCTGGTGCGAGAAGCAGTCGCCAGTGTGTTGGATGACCTGTGTAATGAAATCACCCTGTCCTTCGATTTTTATCAAAATGAATTTGACAGGGAGGTGGAGGAAGTTTATCTTTCCGGAGGTAGTTCCGGACTGGTGGGGCTGGTGGATTCCCTGAGCCAGGCATTCGGTCACCCCACACAGCGTTGGGACCCGACCCAGATGTTGGATATGAGGATTTCGCCAAAGGCAGCGGGCGACTTGCAGGCCAAGGGGAGTCAGTTCGCCGTTGCCGTGGGATTGGCCTCACGGGTAGGAAGGATGTAACTAATCATGATTGAGATAAACCTACTGCCACCCGAGTTGCGACCGGTAGAGCGAACCCCTTTGCCCAGGTTCTTGGTCCTGTGTGTGGGGGCGGCGCTGATTGTAGCAGGTGTCTTTGCACTCGTCTCCATGTATGTGCGAGGGATACCGAGCCTGAAGCGCAAAATCTCCGGTTTGGAAACCAAGATTGCGGAAAAACAAACGCAGGCGGTCGAGCACGACCGACTGCAAATTGAAATTGCCGACATCGGCAAGCGCCAACGAGCCATACAGACCATCTGGGAAAGCCGTACCCTGTGGTGGGAGAAGCTCGACCAATTAGTGACCCTGGTGCCCGAGTACGTGGGCCTGGAAAGCCTGGCTTTCCGGCCGGGAGCGGCGCGGGCTTCCCGGGTCAAAGGCAAAGGGCCCCAGAGCGCCGGAAAGCTTACCATGAGTTGTCTCTGTCGCTATCCTGACCAGGAGAAGTTGGCCGAGTTTCGCAATGTGCTCAAGGGGGTTCTTCCCGTAGCTGCCTCAGACCCTGAAGTGGGTGCGCGCTTTATTACTGATTTCCAGTATGAGATTGTGGACAAGGGGTGGGAACAGAAAGAAGCAGGGCCAGAGTATGAGCAGGCCTGGGTGTTAGAATTCTCTTTGGAGTTAGACCTCAAGGCCAAGAGGCCATTAGCGGTCCCAGCAGCGGGGGCCCCGGCACCGGCTGCCGGATGAGATGTCGGCGGTTGAGTCTGCCAGGATAACTTAGCTTATTCGCAAGAAGGGGACTGAGTTGGACGAAACCAGGAAGTTAGTTGTTTCCATTGTCGTGGTTTTACTTCTGGTGGCTGGCCTGACTGTCCTGATTTACTTCGGTGTCAAGACCCAGAATCAACTCAAGGGAGATATTACTGACAAAGAGCAACTGGTAGTGGGGCTGGAGGCCAAGATTGCCCAAATCCCTGACCTGAGAAAGCACAAGGAGATGCTGGCCGAGAGCCAGGAAATTGCTGAGCGTGTACTTCCTGACGTGAAAGAACTGGAAGCCCTCGACGAGGTGCTGACCAGTTTCGAGCGACAATCCGGCTTTGAGCTTCTTGAGCGCAATCCGCGGCTGACAAGAGCGCCGATTTCTCCCCAGGCACCGCAGGAGCCGTATGAGAAATACACCTATACGTTGAAGGGCAGAGGCGACTTCTTTGCTTTCGTGAAGCTCCTGAGCCTCCTGGAGAGGCACGAACGATTCATCCGCGTGGACTCTTTTGACATCAAGGTGAAGCCTGAGGAGTCTGAGGAGTTCCCTCTTTGTGACGTTAGTCTGGAGATCAGCACTTTTTCCTATGCGGCTCCCACTCCTGCCCCTGCCGCCGCACCACAAACAGGAGCAACAACGCCATGAAACTTCCCATCCTTGGTTTGTGCCTGGCGCTGGTTTTTGTGATGGCACTGCCCGGTGCCAGGGGGCAAGCGCCGTCGGCACCTGCTGCGCAGTCAAGCGGGCAGCCTTCAGGCGCTGCTTTTGACCTGGCCAAGCGCATAGAGGACGTCAAACAAAAGGGACAGTTCCAGCCTCGCGGTCGCCGAAACCCCTTTGCCAGCCCGCTGAGCGAGATAGGCACCATCTCTCCCTTAGTAGTTGAAGAGTTCTCCCTGGAAGAGCAGGAGAAGCTGCTCAAGAGTGCCGAAGGGATTTCGTTGCCTAACATCAAGGCGCTCATGGCGCTGGAGAATCATGAGGGAGCTGTGCGCGAAGCTGTGCTCTTGCGAGAGAAGCTGGAGGCCAAGAGAGGGCGGTTCAGTCCCGCCAATGCTGAGAGGGTAAGGAGAATCCTCGAGGAGCTGGACGCGCTTCTGAAAGAAATGGGCAAGGCATTAAAGGAGGTCGTGTTGGCGGAGGCTCAGAAAGCACTTGCCAGGGCGAGTCAGCTCTTCAAGGGAGAGGAGTATCAAGCCGTCATTGATACGGTGACTCTCCTGGACGGTTACGTTCCGGATTTGGCGGGGGCCTCTGAGGAGATAAAGGACATCGTGCAGCAAGCCAGTGCGCTGGCCAACCGGGCCCGCCTGCATCTCGAGTTTGAGGAACTGAAAGTTGAAATCTCGGGAGTGATCTGGTCCCCGGAGCGGTCCATTGCCATCATCAATGGGGAGAGCAAGGTCCCGGATGAAGAAGTGAAAGTGGGAGATTTGACGCTCGAGGTCAAGGCCATCAAACCTGGGAAAGTGGTCTTTCTCTATAAAGGCGAGGAAATCAGCAAGGCACTCCATTACTGATTGCCGTATAATAGTTTTGCAACTGATGACAACTGGCGAGGATTTCAGGAGGACGTGATGATAGGTAAGCTTGAGCGTAGCAAGTGGACGCCTGGTAGTCTGGCGGGCTTGATGGCAGTCAGTCTGACGTTGGCGTTGTGGGGGTGGTCCGGGGGTGTGCCGGGGGTGGCAGCCAGTGAGGGGGAGCTCGTTGCTGTCAGCACACTTGTGGAAGTTCCCCAGGAGACCATATCCATTGACGTCAAGCGGGCATCGGCGAGACAGGTAATCAACCTCATTGCTGCCAAGAGCGGGCGTAACATTATTTATGAGGGGGATCCAGACCTGGAGGTCACCCTCTTGCTTGCGGATGCCAATTGGCACCTGGTGCTGGATTTCGTGCTGGAGCAGATTCACGGTGTGATAGAGGAAGAAACCTCACAACTGATACGCGTCACTACCCCCAAGGTGTTGCCCTACGTGGAATTTAAAGATGCTGCCTTGAAAACAGTCATCGATGGCATTGCTAGCCTTGCCGATGCCAGCATCAGCATCGACCCGGAGGTGGCGGAGAGTGGTGGTCTGGTGAACGCGCGCTTCAAGGACCAACCCTGGACCGTGGTTCTGGAAACCATTGTCGAGGGGCAGGGCTTTATGGTAATTAAGAAAAAGGGTATCTACCGTGTAGTTTCCCCAACCATCTTGCTGGAGCAATTGGTGACCAAGCCCTTCCCCCTGAAATACATCCTGCCTCCCGACAAGTACACGCCCCGCATAACCACCGAGTTTGTCGAAGGCCGACAGAGGTCCCGGGGAGCTGCCCTCATAACGGGGGAGGCTGGTCCTGCTGTGGCGGCAACGGGTGCAGCGGAGTTTCCGCTGTTGGCTGCGCTGAAGCCCAGCCTGTCACCCGCCGGTGAGATTCTCTACGATTACGACCTCAATACGCTCTTTGTAACCGATATCGAGCCCAAGATCAGACAGATAGAGAAAATCCTTTCTCAAATCGATGTGGAACCGGCGCAGGTTTTCGTGGAAGTGAAGTTTGTCACCACGCGCAACCCGGATGTCCTGGACTTCGGAATCCTGTGGCCCCGGGACGCCGCCACCGGCCTCGGCAGTGCTCCTCTGGCGACCAGCACTATAAAAAGAATACCGAGATTTAGTCCCGAGCATCAAGGCGGTCGGCCCTTTTCCGTCGGTGTTCTGGATTTCAGCCAGCTTAAGTTAGCACTCGAACTTCTCAAAACGGACGATACCACCGAGATTAAACAGGAGCCCAAACTGACCGTCCTGGACAACCATGAGGCAACCATCTTTGTGGGTGAGTCGGTTCATTACGCTGAGTCCACGGCTTCCAGTTCACAGGTAGGGACGTTGGAGTTCTCTATTCAGGAGGCGACCGGCTCCCCGGTGGAGACCGGTTTCCAACTCCTGGTGGTTCCTCACGTGGTCAGAAGTGAGGGCAAGGTAATACTCACCGTTATCCCCGAGGTGGAGACGCTGACCGGCGAGCAGCGGGGCTTTGACCTCTTCCAGATTGGCGACGAAAGCATCCTCTTGCCCAGGGTCTCTTCCCGCACGGTGGTGACCAAGATGGTGCTGGCCGACGGGCAGACCGCCGTCATCGGGGGCCTGGTGGACGACCGAGATATTAAGAAGGTGACCAGGGTGCCACTCTTGAGCAACATCCCTCTCCTGGGATGGCTCTTCAAACACCAATATACGGAGAAGAATAAGGAGCATATCTTCATCTTTGTCACCGTGACCATTGTCAAGACCGGTCCCCGCATGAGAGAGGTTTACAGAAACTATAGTGATTATGATGAAATCCTCGACCCGGCAAAGGCCGAGAAGATTCGTGAGGAAGAGCGCAAGCTCATAATAAAGGAGGCGGCGACCGTCGAGACCGGACCAGAAGATATCCAGGGTGAGTAGTTCTCCCGCCGCGTCTTGAGTTCTTGTTGCTGTGAACCAGAAACGTAACACCCCATCGGACAGCCACGGCAGGTGCTCGTGGCTGTCTGTGCATCAGTGTAGAGTTAGCCGATGTTCAGGCAGCGCATTCAGGTCAGGTTTGCCAAGCAGGGTGACCTGCGTTTCATTTCTCATCAGGATTTGATGCGGCTTTTCGAGCGGGCGCTCAGGCGCACAGGACTGCCTTTGCGCCTGTCACAGGGATTCAATCCTCGTCCTCACATCTCTTTCCCTCTGGCCCTGGCGGTGGGGATGGTGGGCAAACAGGAGGTGATGGAGTTTGCGCTGGACCGCTGGGCGCCGGTGGCGCAGGTAAGGGATCTGCTCGTCACACAATTGCCATCAGGAATCAGGTTATTGGAGCTGGTGTTGGCACACCCCAGCCACAAGGCGCAGGTGGTGGAGATAGACTATGATGTGTCGTTGCTCCCGGGCCTTGAGCTGACACAGGCGACAATCGATTCGCTCTTGGAAGAGAAGGAACTGATGGTCACCAGACGGCGCAAGGGCAGGCAAAAGCAAGTTAATATTCGTCCCAGCATTAGGGCACTTTCGCTCAACGGACAGCGCTTGAATATGCGCCTGGTGGTGAGTGAGCAGGGCACGACCAGACCAGAGGAGGTTCTGCTGCACCTGGGGATTGACGTATCCGAGTTGGATACCCCTTTGTGGATGGAACGCTCCCTGGTGAAGCTCAAGGCCAGCCCTCGGCTAGAGGGAGACTTTCATAGAAGAAGGGCTAGGGTATGACACGACGTATGCTTATGAACGCAGGTGACCCGGAGGAGACACGTATTGCCATCGTGGATAACGACAAGCTGGAGGAGTTCTACATTGAAGGCGTTGAAGGCGGCTTACATGTCGGTGACATTGTCAAGGCCCGGGTGCTGAACCTCGAGCCAGGCATACAGGCTGCCTTCCTGGATGGTGGCGGTGCTCGGAACATCTTTCTGCACGTTTCTGAAATCATGCCCCATTTGTATGCAGAACAGGAGGCTGACAAGGAGGGGAAAGAGAAGACCAGTAGGCGGAGTGCCAGACGGCTGTCGATTACAAAACTGCTCCACAAGGGCCAGGAGCTGGCAGTGCAGATTACCAAGGAAGGGGTGGGCAGCAAGGGGCCCGGGGCCACCACTTACCTCAGTCTGCCAGGTCGCTACCTGGTCATGATACCCGGGGTGAAGCGGCGGGGCATTTCCCGCAAGATAGAGGACCCGGACCAGCGGGAGCGCTTGAAGACACTGCTGGACGAGTTGAAGCTCCCGGAGGACACGGGTTTAATCGTCCGCACTGCCAGCCGCGCACTGACGAAACGGGAGCTCCGCCGCGACTTGAACTATCTTCTGCGTCTCTGGCATACCATACAGAAACGCATCAAGAAAGCTTCTGCCCCGGCCACCCTTTATCGGGAAAGCGACCTGGCCATTCGCGCCGTGCGGGACCTGTTTACCTCGGACATCGACGAAATCATCATAGACTCTGAGCCCGTGTATCGCAACGTCAAGGACTTCCTTCAGATTGTTATGCCTCGCTACGCCCGCCGCGCCAAGCTTTACGACGAGAAGACCATACCCCTGTTTCATCGTTTCAAACTTGAGGATGAAATCGACAAGATTTATAAGCGGGAGGTTAAGCTTCCCAAGGGGGGGTCGGTGGTCATCGAACGCACCGAAGCGCTGGTGGCGGTGGACGTGAACTCGGGCAGCTTCCGGGGAGAAAAGGACCCGGAATTAGCAGCCCTCAAGATTGATATGATGGCGGCTGAGGAAATTGCCAGGCAGATTCGCCTGCGCGACCTGGGGGGCTTGATCATATGTGATTTTATCGACCTGGAGAAGGAGGCCCACCGGCGCCAGGTGGAACGCGTCCTGGCGGAACAGCTCAAGAAGGACCGCGCTCGCACCAAGATGTTGCGCATGTCGCACTTTGGTGTTATCCAGATCACGCGACAGCGTCTGCGCTCTGCCGTTGAGGCTATCAGCTACCAGAATTGTCCCTGGTGCAGGGGCATCGGCATGGTGAAATCTCCGGCCAGCATGGCCGTCAGCGTGCTGAGACAAATCAAGGCCCAATTGGCTAAGTCCGACGTCACGGAACTGGAGGTCAGGGTCAATCCCAAGGTGGCGGAGTACCTGCAAAACCGCAAGCGGGCGGACCTTAACGAACTCGAACAGAGAATAGGCAAAACCATTGCCATCCAGGGCGCCGATAATTTGCGCATTGACAATGTGGAGATGAGAGCGCATAATATAAAGGTGGGGTGAAGGCAGTTGCTGAACTTGGAAAGGAACGTGGATGTTCGTGATAATTCAGCATGGGTCCAAACAGTATAAAGTGAGTGAAGGGGATGCCCTTCGTTTGGATTACCTGGGTGCGGAAGTCGAGGGGCCTATTGAGATTGAGCGCGTGCTTTTCTGCTCAGGCGGCGATGTTCACCTGATAGGCAGACCCACCATCTCGGGTGCCAGGGTGATTGCAGAGCCGGTCAAGACTGTTCTCGGCCCCAAGCTCACGGTAACCAAGTTCAAGCGCCGTAAGGGAAGTCGGGTGCGGAAGGGGCACCGAGAGAAGTACACGCAGGTGCGCGTCCGGGAGATTATTGTGCCAGAGCTCCAGTGAATGAGCTCTTTGGTCACAGAGGTGTGGAGGTAGTTCTATGGCTCACAAGAAAGGACAGGGCTCAACCCGTAACGGTCGTGATAGCCGCGCCAAACACCGCGGGGTGAAAAGATTCGGTGGTCAGCAGGTCTGTGCCGGTTCGATACTGGTCAGGCAGTGTGGCACCAGGTTTAAGGCCGGTACCAACGTTGGACGAGGTGGCGACGATACCTTATATGCGCGCGTAGATGGGGTGGTTAAGTTCGAGACCAGGCGGAGGGTGAGTGTCTTTCAGCCAGCCTGAGCCTCGTTCGGACGGCCGGGCACATTTCCTTGGTAGGTCCATACCCCTAACTCATTTCCTTTCAAGATATTGCGTCAGGTCCCGATGTTTATCGACCAGGCACACATCATCGTGAAGGCTGGAGCTGGAGGCAACGGGTGCCTGAGCTTCCGGCGGGAGCGGGGTGTGCCCCGCGGCGGGCCCGACGGTGGCGACGGGGGCCCGGGAGGCAAGGTCATCATCCGTACCCGCGCCGGATTGAACACTTTGATGGAGGTGAACCAAAGGCAGCTCTACCGGGCAGGGCGAGGCGGCCACGGGCGCGGAAAAAACCAGCACGGCAAGCGGGGCGGGGACCTCGTCATCGAGGTGCCCCCGGGCACCATTATCAAGGATTACCACCGAGAGCACACCTTGAAAGACCTGAAAGCACCCGGTGAGGAGGTCGTCATTGCTCGAGGCGGAAGGGGGGGGCTGGGAAACAAGCACTTTGCTTCTTCTACTAATCGCGCACCTCGTGAATGGACCCGAGGCGAACCGGGAGAGGAACGTGAACTGCTCCTGGAACTCAAACTCATTGCCGACGTGGGCCTGGTCGGGTTTCCCAACGCGGGAAAATCGACTTTGCTTTCCAGGCTCTCGCGCGCTCATCCGAAGATTGCCCCCTATCCGTTCACGACTATCATGCCGCAATTAGGCATCGTTGAGGCCAGTGACTACCGCCGCTTCATCCTGGCGGAGATTCCCGGATTGATTGAGGGTGCCCACAAAGGAGCGGGTCTGGGCAACGAGTTTCTGAGGCATGCAGAACGCACCCGGCTGCTTATTCATGTAGTTGATGTGGGCATGGATTGCAAATTGTCTGCTGCAGAGCGTTATAAGGCTCTTCGCCAGGAAATCAGGTCGTATAGCTCCATGCTCGCCCACAAACCGGAGCTGGTAGCAGCAAGCAAGATGGACCTCCTGACCGGCGGAGCTGGTGATGACCGGTTGAAGGAGTTCGAGTCGTGGGTTGGGGTGCCCGTGTTCCCCATCTCATCGGTGACCGGAGCTGGACTGAAAGAGCTCCTGGAGGCCGTATTCGCAAAACTGGAAAAGCTTCCTCCATCATCCTTCGGAGATTCTAGGTGAAGCTGTTTCGACAGCTTCGAGGCAGGCGCCTTTTGCTTGCCTTTTTCCCGCTCAAGTATTATCGTGAATTATGAAGATGTCGCCGTGCAGTAAGCCCGTGCTCTAAATGAAAACCAGAGATGACCCAGTTAGCTAAAGCCAGGAAGAACGAAGCTACTCCGGAGATGGAGGCCATAGCTCAGGCCGAAGGCGTTGAGCTTTCCAAGCTTATCGCAGGGGTGGCGAGTGGCCGGGTGGTGATTCCTGCCAACAGAATGCGCCCGCGGGAAAACTCGATAGGTATAGGAGCAGGTCTTAGCATTAAGGTCAATGCCAACATAGGCACCTCGCGCGATTACGCCGATATTGAGAACGAGTTGGCTAAGCTGGAGGCCGCGCTGGAGGCGGGCGCAAACTCGGTTATGGACTTGAGCACGGGAGGTGACCTGGCGACCATCCGTCAGCAACTTATTGAAGCCTGCCCCGTGGTCTTCGGAACCGTACCTATATACGAGGCGGCGACAGAGGTAACAGAAGCGGGGGGCAAGGTCTATGACATGAAAGTCAGTGACATGCTCGCCGCGGTTCAGAGACACGCTCAGGCAGGCGTCGATTTCGTGACTCTGCATGTGGGTGTAACCCGGGCGGTGCTCGGGGAGCTGGAGTCCCATCCGCGTGTATGCGGCATCGTCTCAAGGGGAGGCGCTTTCCTGGCGGCCTGGATGCAGTACCACGGGCAGGAGAACCCCTTGTTCGTGCATTTCGACGAGCTGCTGGATATTGCCCGCGAGTTCGACGTGACCTTGAGCCTGGGTGATGGGCTTCGTCCGGGTGCTATTGCTGATGCCGGTGATTCGGCTCAGGTGCATGAGACTGTGGTCATCAGTGAACTGGCCAGGCGGGCTTATGAGGCTGACGTCCAGGTCATGGTCGAAGGTCCGGGACACGTCCCCCTGCATCTCATCCAATCTCAAATCGAAACCATCAAGGCGCTTACTGGAGGCGCGCCTCTCTACGTGCTGGGGCCTTTAGTGACCGATGTGGCGCCGGGCTACGACCACATCACCTCCGCCATCGGCGGGGCGCTGGCCGCCCATTTCGGCGCTGATTTCCTGTGCTATGTCACACCCATTGAACACCTGGGGCTTCCCTCACCTCAGGACGTTCACGATGGTGTCATTGCTGCCCGCATTGCGGCGCATGCGGCGGATGTGGCGCGGGGTTTGAAGAGCGCCGAGGAGTGGGACCTCAATTTCTCGCGCCGACGACGGGCGCGTGATTGGCCCGGCCAATTGGCGCTTGCGATCGATCCCGAACGGGCGCGAAAGCTGCGCGCGCGCGCGGCTCCAAGAGATGCATCTGTCTGCTCCATGTGTGGGGAGTACTGCGTCTTCAAGGTGTTCCCGACCCAGAGCTAGTTTGCCCGCTGGTTTCTTTCCCCTGCATACCCTGTTACTCAACCCGGATAGGGTGTTTAGCGCTGATAGCTTGCGCCTGAAATTGCGTTCTCACCCGGCATTGGAGATGAAGTCGTTGACAGCCGCGAAAATCTGGGTGTTGTCCGTGCGGCGGTAGCTTCTCAGATTCTCAGAGTAAGTTGGAAGCCTGTTTTGGAATTCCAGCAGGCTGGTGGGGTCCAGCTTCTCGTGGAATTCTCCGTAGCCCAGTCGCGCCAGGTAGTAGGCATTCAGGACCTGTTCGAACTGGCCCCGGACGGGGATGGAATAGACGGGTTTGCCAAACTGGAGGGCTTCAGTGATCAGGGTGAACCCACCGCCCGTAACCACGGCTCTTGCTCCCGCCAAATCACGCAGGAAGCCGTCCTCGGACAGAGGTCTCAGCGTTATCGAGCCGAGGGTCTCATCGCGATTGAACCCGTACACCACGTAGCTGCCGCCGGTCTCCTCAAACACCTTCAATAGTTGCTCGAAATGGGGGACGGTATGATAGACCAGGATGTAATCCTCAGTGGTGGGAGTGAGGGCGAGCAGCTCTTCCCGCAGGATGGGAGGGACCATGGTGGTCTTTCGCTTGAGGGGCGTTGCGGCAAAAAAGCTGGTGATAAAGTAGTGGTCGGCGCCGGGGTTCATGGCGGCCGTGACCGTCTTGGCAATGTAGTAATCCCGCTCGTAACCGGGAGGCACCTCAATCTTACAACGACTGATTACGTGCATGTTATCCACGGAGGCAACGGGAAGGTCGAAGATCAGAGCCAGGAAGTTTGAGAAGGGGTCGAAGTCGGAGATGACCACATCGGGCTTGAACTTGTCTCGGATGCGGGCCATAGCCACCAGGTTCCGCCAGCCGCCCCGGTCCACGTAGTTGGTCACGTTTCGCTTGACTGTGTTGTAGCGACTGACGTGGTTGCCTTCATAGACTATCTGGGGTCCGGTGATCTCCTCGACGTCCTCGAAAGAGCGGGAAAGCAGTTGGTAGGAGCGGTCCCAGGAAACAATCTTCACTGTGTGCTGCTTAACCAGCTCCGTCAGCAGCACCTTGCTTCTAAACGCATGGCCCAGCCCTTCACCGTCAACACCATAGAGGATGCGCTTCTGCATACAGGTCTCCTGCTGATTGCCAAGCCGCTTTAGGCTAATATCAGCCAAACTCCTTCACTGTTTCAATCATCGCCAAAAAGTTCTCCGGCGGGACGCCTGCATGGATGGTGTTGGAGGACCCCAGGATATATCCGCCGCCCGGCGCTGCCTTCCTGATGCAGACCAGAGTCTCTGCAATCACCTCGGCGCGACTGCCTAGGCAAAGCAGGTTTCCGCAGTCGAGGTTGCCCCAGAGCATCAACTCAGGCAACTCCTGTTTCAGTTTTCCCAAATCCATGCCTGCCTGGGAGTCAATTTCGCCGTAGCCATCTACCCCGGATTCTACGAACAAGTCCTCTGCCACCGGCCAGGTCCAGCCGTCGGTGCGGAAGAAATAGGGGAGACCAAATTGGTGACAGGTCTCGGTGACCTTTTGCAAGCGCGGGAGAATGAAGGTGCGAAAGTATTCAGGAGAATAGACGGGACCTTTGTTGAAACAGAAATCCCCACCTCCCCAGATGATGTCCACTCCCATCTCGGCCAACACTGCGATGGCGGGGAGGGTATTCTCGAGTTGGATATCCAGGTAGGTGTGGACTAAGTCCGGGCGAACCGTCATAGCTTCCAGGTAAGCCGTCTCCAGGGGGATGGCAATGAAGCCGGCATCAGCACAGATGGCCCGCTCCTTGCCAAACTCTTCGATAAGTCGCTGGAGCAGATGGAAGCGCCTTGCATCGGGCGGCTTCGTGTGCTGGCGGGCACTTTGCATAGCCCGCACCTGTCTTTCCACTGCTGGAAGCCCTTCACTCTTCACCGCAGAGTCGGCGATGCCAAATGTATCCGTCTCCGGGCTGTAAGTATAGGCTGTCCACAGGTCGGTTTCCCTGGACTCGTATAGATAGGTGTTCTCATTTAGCTTCTTGCTGGGCTTGCCGGGACCCCGCCAGGGAGCGCGCACCATATCGAAGTCCACGGCACGGACCAGGTCGAAGTAGCCTGCCAGGAAGCGCTCTTCGAACTCCTCGGCTGCCTGCCGTCCTTGCCAGGCAGCTTCAGCGTCGTCGCGGCGGAACCTGCCCCCACCGGTGTGTACTTCCCGACCCAAAATCGCAGAAGCTACTTTGGAAGCCACCCCCTGCTCGAAATAAGGAACCCGGTCAGGTTCCTGGTACTGCAAGGTGGTTCGGACCCTTTCTTTGGAAGTCACGCGCAAATCTCCCTGAGGGACGCATCTTCTTGGGGGGACCTATTTCTTGAGTGGGAGTCGCACTTTCTTACCGCTCACCGCCGAGCGGTAGATGGCCAGGATAATCTCCACCGCCTTGCGCCCTTCGCTGCCATCGCACAGCACCTCACCCCCGCTCTCCAGCGCCGTGACCAGTTCCTGAAGTTGTCGCTGGTGACCGATGTGGCTGATGGCAGCCGGGTCGCTGGCACCACCGGCGCCGGCCTCTTTGGCGCCGAACTTCCGCCTGATTGTCTTGTCCTCGGGCTTTTCCTTATCGAAGTTCCAGACCTTGATATCGGCACCCTCGATGAAGACGGACCCTTTCGTACCACAGATTTCAATTCGGCGCGGATATCCTTTATAGGCAGCAGTGGTCCCCTCAATGACGCCGAAGGCGCCGTTTTCGAATTCGAGACTTGCCACGGCGGCATCTTCCACTTCGATGCCCGCGTGACCCCGCACTCCTTTGTAGGCTTGCACACTCTTGACCGGGCCCATTATCCACTGCAAGAGGTCAATGGTGTGGATAGATTGGTTCATCAGCGCCCCGCCGCCGTCCCATCTTTTGGTACCCTGCCAGCGCCCCTTGCCGTAGTATTTTTGGTCTCGGTACCACTTGACGTAAGCGTCGCCCAGTACCAGGCGCCCGAATCTGCCCTCATCTGCGGCGCACTTGACGGCCTGCATGCAAGTGGCAAAGCGGCTGGGGAGGATGGTCACCAGCCTGACGCCCGCCTGGTCCGTGGCATCAATGATTCTGTCGCAGCGAGACAGGGTGATTTCCAGGGGCTTTTCCACCACCACGTGCTTGCCCCGGCGGGCGGCAGTGGTAGCGTAGGGCAGGTGTGCGCCACTGGGGGTGCAGACATTGACAATCTCGAGGTCATCGCGGCGGAGGAACTCGCCGTAGTCGGTGTACCAGTCGGCGTCATAGGCTTTAGCCAGTTGTTTTGCCTTGGTCTTGTTGCGGGAGCAGGTGGCCACGAGCCTGGCTCCGCGAATCCCCGCAATTGCCTGGGCATGGAACCCTGCGATCAACCCGCAGCCCACGATGCCAAATCTGTGAGTAGCCATCTTTCTTCTCCATCCGCGTATATGTCCAAAGAGAATCTACTTTTTATCTGTGAGGTGGGGTGGCACTTCGCCATCAATACGCAGGAGCTTTTTGGCGGTTTCACCCATAACGCCCGCCTGCAATTTCTTCGAGAGCTTGAGGGCCTTGAGAAGCTTCTGGTAGTCATTCAAGGTGTCAGCCATCTCGGCAGGTGTGACGTCAGTGCCGAAGAGGATTTTCTCCCAGGGGCCCCGTCCGAGCCGGTCCCGATAACGCACCTTCATGCGCCCCCACCAGAGCATTTCGCGGAAGAAGGCCGGCTTCTTCTTTTTCAAGGTGGAACCGGAAAGGTCGGAGTAGAGGTTAGCGTGCCAACGCAGCATCATGCAGGCTTCCCCGTAACCGGGATTGCCCAGGTGCGCCATGATGAGGGTGGCTTTCTGAAACCGCCTGGCCACCGCGTCCAGGTAGATGGGCTGCATGCGGGCGGAATCCACGTCCAGCTTCACTTGCCGCTCGGAGACTGCCACGATGCCCGTGTGGAAGAGCATGGGCAAGCCCAGGTCCTCGGCGCGCTCATAGACCGGATAGAAGCTCTTATCGTTGTAGGGCAGGGCAGGGTTCAAGAATTTGATGCCCCGGAAGCCTTCGCGGTGGAGGCGCGCGACGGTGCTGGGTCTATCCTTACCCAGACGGAAGTAGTAGAAGGGGATAATCATATCGGGATACTTGTCGTGGGCGCCAAGTAACTCTTCGTTGCAGGCGCATGTGTCCCCGCCAAAGAGACACATCTTGTCAATGTGGAGCCTCCTGGCCGTCTTGACCAGCTTGTCCAGGTAGCCCGGCTCCGAGTAGAGATGAACGTGGATGTCGATGTTCATTATTTACCTCCCCCAGATTAGCTTGAAACCTGGCAAGTCAAAGATAAAGACCGCAGCGGCATCTCAGGATTCCAGGAGCAGTTTGGCAAAGCGCCTGCGTCCCACCCGTAGTATGGCCCCGGCGCAAATGTCGATTTCGGCGTTGGGGTCTTGGAGCTTCTCTCCGTCGATGCTCACCGCACCTTGCGCAATCAGTCTGCGGGCTTCAGAGTTGGTGCTGGCAAACCCACAAAGCACCACCAGTTTCACGGCCCAGAGCTTCCCATCCTTCAGGTTGGCAGGTGAAATGCGAACTTCAGGCAGGTCGTGAGGTGTTTCCCGGTCTCGAAAGACGCGCATAAAGGCTTCCTCAGCGTGGCGAGCATCCTCCATGGAATGGTAGGTGGTGACGATGTCCCTGGCCAGGAAGACCTTGGCATCACGGGGGTTCTTCCCTGGTGCCAGCAGCTCACGAGCTTGCTCTGCGGGCACGCAAGTGCACATCTCGAAGTAGCTGGCCAGAAGCTCGTCCGGTACGGACATTACCTTGCCGAAAATCTCTTCAGGCGGCTCCGCAATACCTATGTAATTGCCATAGGATTTGCTCATCTTCAGTGTGCCGTCCGTGCCCACTAACAAGGGCATGGTCAGCGCCACTTGTGGTTCCTGCCCGAGGTCCCTTTGAATTTCGCGCGCGGCGAGCAGGTTAAAGGTCTGGTCCTGACCGCCCACTTCCACATCCGCCTTCACTTCGACGGAATCGTAGCCTTGCATGAGTGGGTAGAGAAGCTCGTGTAATGCTATAGGAGTGTTGCTCTTTAAGCGCTGGTCAAAATCGTCCCTCTCGATGGTGCGCGCCAGGGTCATCCTGGCAGCCAAGTGGATGACGTCCTCGAAAGTGAATTTGCGGAACCAGGCGCTGTTGCGCACAACACGTGCGTGGTCCATATCGAGGATTTTTCGCACCTGTGTGAAATAGGTCTCTGCATTGTGCTCTATCTCTTCAGGCGAAAGTTGGGGACGGGTCTTGGATTGGCCGGAAGGGTCTCCCACCAGAGCTGTAAAGTCTCCAATGATGAGCACCGCCTGGTGTCCCAGGTCCTGGAACTGCCGCAGTTTGCGAAGCACCACAGCAGTGCCCAGGTGAACATCAGGGGCAGTGGGGTCCACGCCCAGTTTAACCTGCAGGGGGATGCCTGTCTTCCGGGAACGCTCCAGTTTCTCGGCAAGTTCCTCTAAGGGGAGAATCGCGACCGTTCCCTGCTTGATGGTCTCGAGTTGTTCCTCAACACTTAGTTGAGCCCTACTCTTTTCCACTGGGCATGACCTCTGATGTGAGGCGCTTCGCGCGCATATACGGAATATAAACAAGCAAAATTATAGAGTCCCCCTTGCAGGCAATCAAGGCTTTTCCCTCGGCTGAGGCTTGTCCAGAAGTTCTCCCCACCCTGCGTCGCTTAAGGTTCGACCCGAAGTAAGGGTGTAAGGCGCTTGAAAACAAAGGAGTCTGTGCCTTAGAATTAGGGGCTGGCGGCAGGTTCGGCGGCGGCAGGCACTTAAGGTTGAGGCAGGAATGACAGAGAGCAAGCAGAAATCGTTTATTGGCTCGGCAAAGCTGATCAGTTTATGCACCCTGGCAAGTCGGGTGCTGGGACTGGTGCGGGACATGCTGACGGCGGCCGTGTTCGGTGCCGGACCGGTGCTGGATGCATTTTTCACTGCCTTTGCCCTCCCCAACTTCTTCCGTCGCCTCTTCGGTGAGGGAGCGCTGAGCTCCGCTTTCATCCCCACCTTTGCCGACGAGTTAAAGAAAGAGGACAAATCCTCCGCGCGTGCGCTGGTTCGCCAGCTTGGCTCGGCGCTGGCAGGTGTGCTGGTGGGGATCGTGGTTATCGGCGAGGTGGTCTTTCTTCTCCTGCTGAAGTTCTCGCGGCCGGAGTCCAAAGAGGCGGCGGTGCTCAAGCTCTTGTTGATACTGTTCCCCTATCTCATTTTCATCTGTCTGACTGCTCTGGCGGCGGCTATCCTCCATTCCTTCAGGCATTTCGCGCTGCCGGCGCTCAGTCCGGTGCTCCTGAACCTCTTCTGGATTGCTGCTGTCGTGGTGGTGGGATGGAAGGGGGGTGACGCAGCCGAATGGCAGATTCTGCTGTTGGCGGGTGTGCTTACCCTGGCCGGGGTGTTCCAGTTGGCTATGCAGCTTCCCATGCTGGCCCGTAAGGGGATGTTGCCTCCACCGACGGCAAAGTTCAATCACCCCGGTCTGAAATCGGTGGCAAAGTTGATGGCGCCGGTGATGGTTGGGTTGGCAGTGGTGCAACTGAACCTGGTGGTGGACCGATTGATTGCGTTCTTTCTGATTCCCGGGCCGGGTGGACCCTCGGCACTGTATTTCGGAAACCGTGTGATGCAGTTCCCCCTGGCGCTGATAGGCATTGCGGTGGCCACTGCCGTCTTTCCCAGCTTTGCAGAGGTCGTCTCCGGAGGGGATATGGAGGGTCTGAAGAGATTGCTGCGACAGGCGGTGCGTGTGACGCTTTTCCTGGCCATACCCGCTGCCTACGGGTTGATGGCGCTCCGCGAACCCATAGTAGTCCTGCTTTTCCAAAGGCGCCAATTCACGGCGTTGGCTGCGCTGCGGACAGGTTCAGTAGTATTCTTCTATGGTCTAGGTCTCTGGGCCTATTGCCTCCAGCACGTATTGGTGCGCGCCTTCTACGCCCTGAAGGATACCCGTACACCCGTGAAGGTCGCTTGCGGGATGGTAGCCGTCAATCTGGCACTAAACCTGACCTTGGTTTGGCCATTGGCGGAGTCCGGGCTGGCGCTCTCCACCGCATTGACGGCTATGGTTCAGGTGGGGTTGCTGGTCTATCTATTGAAGCGCAGGGTGGGCAGCCTCGGGTTCTCAAGAATTACCATGTCGCTCATCAAGACAATATCGGCGGCATCAGTGATGGCAGGTGTCTGCATGCTGTTGACAAGTGTCCTCAGTGTGCCGGGAGGGGGGACGCTGGCTAGAAGGGCAGCGGCAGCGCTGGTGCCTACAGTGTTGGGAGCCGGGGTGTACGTTCTCCTGGCCTGGCTTTTCAAGATGCAAGAGCTGAAATACATCCTTGGCTGGGGAGCCGAGGCAAGCGAGTAACTTGCTTAGACCGGCACCTCCCGTCCTTTAAGCACAGGCAGTAGATAAGGTCCCTGAGGGAGCACCGCAAGGCTGGCTTTCTGGCCGTATTTTGCTAAGGCCGCCTCCAGAGCTTCCTGTATGCTGTCGAAAGGGGTGACAAAGAGCTTACCCAGCGTATCACTATCAAGACCAGGGGCGAAAGCGAAGACCTCTGCCTTTTTGAGCGCGTGCGCCAGCATTTCGAGCTGCCACTGGTCTATGACAAAGTAGTCGGCGCTGGTGATGTCGCGCATGAACTGCTGGATATCACTGACGTCCAGGATAAGCTTGGTGAATTCCTTGTCTCCTATGCCCTCACTCAATTCCGCCACCAACACGATAGTTCCTCTTTCCTTGATGATGGGCAGCGCCGTCAATAGCCCCTTGATGGTCTGGTAGAAGGTGGCATCCAGCGGATATCCTCCACCCGTGGTAAGCACCACATCGAAAGGATGAGGGACTTCGGTCCTGACGATGCCGTCCACAAACTGGGCGCCGGCCCGGAAAGCAGCCTTCAGGTCGCCCGCAAACACGCCTGTCAGGTCTCTTTGCAAGTTGAGGCTCACGTTCAGGGTAAAGTCGGCGCCGGCAACTTGAGCAACTGCGAGTGCCTCCTCGTGCGCCGGATTGCAGCTGAGAATGCCAGCAGTTGTCCGCGACGATTCCAGTATCTGCGGCCCGTGCCAGGCCCTGATGGTCTCAAGTCCCGCAATACCCGGGCAGATGGCCTTGCGGCCACCTGAGTAGCCTGCCATGATGTGTGGCTCGATGAGGCCGGTGAGAACCTTGAGCTCCGCTTCAACGTATCGGCGGTCGATGGTGACCGGGGTTCCTCGAAGTGTGTATCCGAGGAACTGGTGGGCTGGCGCATCGCCCGCGTCATGGTTAACAATGCGGTAATTTGATGCGACCTCTTCTCCAAGTAGCTCGACGAGTTCATCCCCCAGGTTGGGTCGATGACAGCCAGTCCCGATAAGTATGCTTATGCGCTCTCGAGCAATCCCCGCCTGTTCGAGGGTGGCAAGTAGGGGTGGGAGTATCAGACAATTGGGAACCGGACGGGTGATGTCCGATACGACCACACAGGCGGAGGCTTTGCCCGCAGCAAGTTGCGATAGCGGAAGTGAGGCTATGGGATTTTCGAGCGCCTGGAGCACCACTTCTTGAGGGTGCTGCAAAGGGGCTGTAACATCGGTCCCGATTACGGTCACCGGATGTGTTTCAGGGAGCGTGACCTCCAGCCCGGTCTTGCCAAAGTCCAGTGTTAGATGCACTGTCTAATTCTTCCTTGCACCTGATTTGACGCTTGCCCTCTTGTTGTGCCAACCGAGTGTTGCATTGTGTTAGCGAGGGCGTTCCCGTTTTGCTGGGGAAAGGATGACCATGTTATCGCGGTGCACCAGCTCCTCATAAGGACGCTCGCCCAGCACGCAGGCAATGCGGCTGCTCTTCAGACCCTTGACGCTTTGCATTTCCTGAGCGGAATAGTTTGCCAATCCCCGCGCAAACTCAATTCCCTGCTCGTCCGTGATGGAGACCACATCGCCCCGAGAAAAGGTGCCTTGGACTTCCGTAACCCCGGAGGGCAAGAGGCTCCTGCCGCGACTCACCAAGGCCCGCCGGGCACCATCATCTACCACCAGCACCCCACGGGCCCGGGCGGAGAATCCTATCCACCGCTTGCGACTCGTCATCTTGCGTGATGAGGGCAGAAACAGGGTACCCACCGGCTTGCCGCTGAGCACCTCAGAAAGGATTCCCGGCGACAGGCCGTTGGCAATCACCACAGCGGCGCCCGCAGTGGTAACGATGCGACAGGCTTCGAGCTTGCTCTCCATGCCCCCTCGCCCCATGGTGCTGAAAGTCCCTGCTGCCAACCTGGTCACCTCGTCGTTCACCTCCTCGACCACCTGGACCAGTTCAGGACGACTCTTGCCAGGAGACATGTGAAACAGCCCCTCCACGTTCGTCAGCATGACCAGGAGTTGTGCGCGCAGGAGATTGGTAACCAGCGCCGCCAGGAAGTCGTTTTCACCAAAGGTGCGGTCGCTCTCGCCAAAGGCAATTTCTTCCACACTGGTGGTGTCGTTCTCATTTACAATGGGGATGATGCCCATGTTAAGCAGTTCGCGAATGGTGTTGCGCACGTTGAGGTAGCGCACCCGTTCGTGTAAGTCCTCGCGGGTCAGTAGAATTTGCGCCACCTTGAAGCCACAGCGCTTGAAGGCCAGCTCGTAGCTGTGCATCAGGCGGCTTTGCCCCACGGCTGCGGCTGCCTGTAGTTGTGGGAGCTTTTGTGGACGACCGGGCAGTCCCAGCTCGGCAATGCCTGCCCCGATGGCCCCGGAACTAACGAGCACAACTTGGGTTCCCTGGCGTTTGAGCGTGGTAACGTCGGCGGCAAGGACCGAGATACGGCGGGCATTGAGGCGGCCTGCCTTATTGGTCAAGACCGCTGTGCCCACTTTAACTACGAGCCTTTTCACGTTCCTGGTTATCTGAGCACGAAGCATCTCTGCCATGGGACTTATCCTTCTTCTGATAGCACTGGTGGCGCACTATTCTAGCATTACGCGCAGGCGATGTGAAGATGTATTGAGGCTAGAGCGGTCCCTGCCACTTTGGAGAAAGAATTGTCCGGGCGCCGCATCAGTGAGCTGCGCTTCTCAAAAAGGTCGTTACCCGTAGGCCCTGCGGCGAGGGCGTGACAGTGATGGCGCCGCTCTTCGTTGTCTCGTAAACTTGAGCACCGGTGTGGCGATAGACCTTCAGCGTGTCCTGGTTGGTAAACCATCTGTCGGCGCTCACCAGAGCAACGGTAGGGTGCGTAGCTCGGGCGAACTCAAGGTTATTATTGTTGTGACTGCCATGGTGGGGCACCAGAAGCAGGTCGGTGGCTATCGCCTGCTGCAACTGGTACGCTATTCCGGGTTCATCAATGTCGCCACAGAGCAAGAACGTTCTCCCAGCCACCTCCACCTTCACGACAAGGGAGGCATTGTTGACGTCCAGGCGGGGAAATGCTTGTTGGTGCGGGGGAGGATTCATCACTGTCATGGAGGCGCCCGCCACCTCCAACAGGTCTTTTTCACTGAGGAAGCTGACCGGAATCCTGCGTCGGCGGAAGAGCTCCAAGAGCTTCTGTCCCCACACCTTTTCCGAAAAGCCCGGAGGGACTGCGACCTCTCCCACGTTGAAGCGTTCGAGCAGTGTGGGGATGGCATTGGCGTGGTCCCAGTGCGCGTGGGAGATGAGCAGCAGGTCTATCCGCGTTACACCCTGGTGCCACAGAAACGGCGCAATCACACGTTCCCCTGTCCTGGGTCCCCGCATGGAGCCGGCATCGTAGAGGATGTTGTACCCTTGCGGAAGTTCGAGCAACGCCGACAGACCCTGCCCCACGTCCACACAGGTGAGCCTCACTCCTTTCACTGAAGGGCGAAACGTCTTACTCAAGACCAGGAAGTTGGCGGCCAGCAGCGCACAGAGAACCAGCCGCCTCGCCGGGAGCTTCAGCCGCCTCCGAAATGTGACCCCCAGGAATATCAGGTAAGCTGCTACAATCATCAGAGGCGTCGGGCTCATCACGTAGATTCCCACGCCCGGTATCCTGGCTGCCCCTTGGACCACCCCGTGCAATAACTTCAACAGGCCCGCAATAGGTAGTGATAGCATGGAGGCCAGCCAGAAGGAGCAGCCCGCGGCCAGCAAGAAAAGGAACCCCAACACTAACACCAGCCAGATGATGGGAATCAGCAGGATGTTCAGCAGCACGTTGAAGGGGGTGAATATATTGAAATAGTAGGCTGAGAGGGGCGCTGTACTCAGCCACGCCAACAGCGCCACCGACATGCCTCCTCCTGCCCAGTAATTGAAGCGGCCGCGCAACCGATAGAACCCACCGGCTGCTGTCCTTGGCTGCGACAGCGGCCAGATACTGCTCATCCAGCGGGCCACGTCTTTCGCGAACAGGATGATGGCAAGCACCGCCACAAAGGAAAGCTGAAAACCTGCCCGGAAGAGCTCCGGCGGCGCCACTAAGAGGATGATAAGCGCGGCTAGGGCCAACGTGTTCGCGAAATCGACCCGACGTTTGATTACAATCCCCATACAGGCGAGTACCGTCATCAACGTGGCTCGCAGCACAGAGGGTCTCGGCCCCACGATGAAAGCATAGCCCACGACCACTACCATGACCAGGCAGGCCGACAGACTGCGGCGCACGCGCATCACCCGCGCACACAGCCAGACGAAAGCGGCAATAATGCCCACGTGCAGGCCGCTGATGGCCAGGAAATGTACGGTGCCCGTTTTCAGGAAATGCCCTTGCTCCTCATGGGTGAGCGCATATCTTTCTCCCAGGATTATGCAGCGTAACATCCGCGACGCAGCCGGGCCGAAATGCAGATTGATGAGGCGCTTCATGTGCTGTCTTTGCGTGTGCATGAAGGCCAACAAGCAGGGTCTCGGTCCATCTTCAATGATGGCAACGTTTTCCTCACGACCGGGACGCAGCAAGACGCGAATGCCTCGCTGCGAAAGGGACTTGCGGTAGTCGAACTCGCCAGGGTTACGACTGCGCCGGGGCAGGCTCAATCGCCCCACAATCTCGACCCGGTCGCCGTACTTGAGTTGCAGGAGCTGCCCGGGCAAACTCACCTGACATTTTCCTGAAGCTCCTACCCAGACTTCGTCTTTCCGGATTGAATCCACATCGAATCTAAAGCGTGACCACAAACCTGAGGACCAGGGCACCAGGTCCGTGGCCGTTACTTCAGGAGATGATGAGACCATGCCCCTCAAACGGACCACCCTGGGCTCTTCGGAGGTGAGGTGGCAGAGATGGTCGAGAGGGAGTGACTTTGCACTGCCCAGACGGGCGTACCCAAGTGATGCCAGGCACAATAGAGCGGCTGCGTAAGTGAGACACCGACGGTTGGCTAGCAACGAAATGAGAAAAGGGAGACAGAGCAGCGCGGCCGTGACCAAAGCCGGGACAGTACCAATCTGCCAATGCTCAGCTAAGAGAATCCCAAAACCGAACGCCAGGAATATGGGAACAATAGGATGGCGCATGTCAGAAACCGGTGGCCTGCATATCCGCGATACCTCCGGGGAGGCGAAGGCCCTCCGCGTGCAAAGTTACTGTCTTATATGGACACTAGGAGTATAACCGCTGGCTGGCACGGGCGAAACAAATTCGGATGTTTCGTCGCCTTGTATCTGCACTGGTAGGCTAACTCGGGTATCTTGATGTGGAACACAGTTTGCAACTAATGGAAAGCCTTCGAGTGGTCGGGGAGGCGCGCGCCGATGGAGCGTGCCCCCCGCGTCCCGCACAGTGGTCGATAAAGTTCCTTATGGTATGGCGACTGCACCTTCGCGGGAATATGGGCTTGACAATGAAGGCGGCTGGCCTATAATTTACCCGCATCAGTCAAGGCTTGGGGGCGATTGGCTCAGTTGGCTAGAGCGCTTCTCTTACAAGGAAGAGGTCGGCGGTTCGAGTCCGTCATCGCCCACCACCCACCTGAGCTTGATTGGTAAATGAAGTGGGGCCGTAGCTCAATTGGCTAGAGTTCTGGACTGTCGATCCAGTGGTTGCGGGTTCGAGTCCCGTCGGCCTCGCCATTTCCACAGCTTCGCTTGCAAGTGCTCTCTGCAGGTCACTGCCTCTCCTGGCTATTCCACAGTTGTCTCACGTTCCCCTAATAGTGCGCCGTGATAATGGACTACTGTGCGCTGCCGCCTTTTCCTTTACCGCAAAATTGGCCTCAACCGCGCTCTGGGCTACGGGGGGATGGGCTTGCGACCATCATTTGAGACCTGGGCCTGAGGGGAAGCACATTCCTTTTCTTCATGATATTTGTTAAGCATCCGTGACTGCTTTGGCAAATTGTGATACTGGTTGGCTGGAAGCCCTGATATAATGCGGGGTAAGGTGGATGTGCGCTGGCAGTTTACATTGGGCAACCAGGAGCGGATTCTGGACGGGGATTGAACAGTGTTGGCAAGTGGTATGAAACGACTGATCTGGATGTTTGTGCTTGGGCTCGTGTTCGCCTTCGCTTGGGTCGCGTCTCCAGTGGCGGACGGCGCGAGCAGTGACGAGGGCGAAGTGCTGGTATTGGATACAGCAAGTTACTGGCGCTGTCACGTGACGTTGAGGCCGGTCGTTTACGGAACCGTCGAGGCTGCCAAGCCGGAACCGGAAGCAGCCAGGCAGCCCCACTCACCTTTGCCTCCATCGGATTGGGCGCAACCGGACTTTGATGACCAAGGCTGGTGGCGGGACCCAGGACCCTTCTTCGCAGGCTCCAGGAAGAATGCCCGTCGCTATGGCATGGGAGGGCCGGAGGCACTGGCGCTGGTAGCCTTGCGCGGGAAATTCCGGGTGAGTGACCCGGACAAGGTGAAGGGCTTGAGATTATCGACTGTCTTTCGCGGCGGGATGGTGGTCTATCTGAACGGGAGGGAGGTAGCACGCAGTTACCTGCGCTCAGGAGAGCGCAATTTCGAGACCCTTGCGGACGACTATCCGCCCAAGGCCTACACCAAGTCTAATGGGCGGCCGCTGGGCGCCTGGCGGGATAACCTGGATTTCAAGGACCTGGCGGAACTTCGCATCCGCAGATTGACCGACCTTGCTCTGCCCATCGGGTTGCTCAGGGAGGGAACGAACGTCCTGGCGCTGGAGCTGCACCGCACGGCGCTGCCTCCGGATTGGCTGAAGCTGGGAAGCCGCCGTCCCAGTTGGTGTACTGTAGGTCTGGTGGATGTCAAACTCAGGAGCTTGAGCAATAGCGGCATTGTCACCAACGTCTCACGTCCTACGGGACTTCAGGTGTGGAATGCGAACCCCCTGCAGGGTGTTTACAAGGAGGACTACGGCGACCCCAATGAGAAGGTCCATCCCATTCGCCTGGTCACTACAGTGAACGGCGTCGCTTCCGGACAGGTGGTGGTCAGCTCTGACCAGCCTATCCCAGGCTTGAGCGGCAGGATGACACCTCTGCAAGCTGTGGTTGGCAGAGGCATTATTCCCCTCGAAGCGATACAGGTTCGCTATGCGCGGGCCTACGGCAATGAGCGCGGGAAGAGCCGATTTGATATCCTGGAGGAAGTGCCTGCCGCGGAGCTGCCTCCGGAGTCGGCTGTGGGGGACGCAAAAGGCATCCCCGGCGCCGTGCAGCCCATCTGGGTGACAGTTAAGGTGCCTGCCGATGCGTCGACGGACGACTACACTGGCACTTTGACCATCGAGGTGAAAGGTCATTGGAGCATAGAGTTCCCGGTGCAGCTTCGCGTCTGTCCCTGGAAACTGCCTCACCCCCGTGATTTCAACACGCACATCGACATGGCGCAGTCACCTGAATCCGTGGCCCTGCGCTACGATGTACCTTTCTGGTCGGACGAGCACTGCGAGCTGATGGAGAAGTCTTTCCAGCTTTTGTCCCAGGTGGGCAACAAGACCGTCTATGTGCCACTGATCTGCAAGACGCACTTTGGCAATGCGGAATCCATGGTGCGCTGGATAAGACAGCCGGACGGCAGTTTCCAGCTCGATTTCAGCATTGTGGAACGCTATCTGGATGTAGCGCTGAAGTACCTGAAACCGACCGTAGTGTGTCTCTACGTGTGGGATTTCTACCTGGGCACCCCCAATCCCAAATCAGGCTCACTGACAGCCCAGGGTCCTATGGGGGCGCTGGTCAGCGTGCTCGACCCCGCTACAGGCAAGGTCGAGGAGAGGGAAGGCCCCCGCTACACGGATGCGGGCGCGAAAGCCTTCTGGCAGCCGGTTGCCGACGGCGTTCGTCAAGCGCTGGAAAGCCGAGGATTAGGCGGGGTGATGATGCTGGGCATCTCGGGCGACCCCAAACCGCTCAAGGAAGTGGTGCAGCTCTGGAAGGAACTCTTGCCTGGTGTCCCCTGGGTGAACCAGGGCCATGCGGACACCAAGAAGATCTGGGGGGTGCCGGTAGGATATGCGGCCACAGTGTACCATGCGGTGATGGCCCCGGACCCGGACCAGGGGCACAGCTACGGCTGGAAGCGGCAGCGTCTGGTAGTTGATTTCCCTCGCATCTGGCCGGCATACCCTTATGCCCCTCCGCGGTTTCACGGTCTGGGTCGCAGTCGCATGCGTCCGGAATTGAACATCCAGGGTAATCAACGGGGCGTGGGTAGGCTAGGCGGGGATTTCTTCCGGGTGCTGCCTAACCAGAGGGGCGAGAAGTTCGGCTATCTCTTCAATCGTTATCGTGAAAGTGATTGGCACAACCGGACTCTCACCAACAGCCTTACCTACCTGGCACCGGGGCCGAAGGGGGCGCTGGCTACCGTACGCTTCGAGATGATGCGCGAAGGCCTGCAGGAGTGCGAAGCCCGCATCTTCATTGAGAAAGCCCTCCTCGACGAAGCGCTCAGCGCCAAGCTCGGTGAAGAGCTGGCACAGCGCTGCCAGGCCATCCTGGACGAGCGCACCCGCTACAACCTCTGGGCACCCGATGACCCCCACTACCGGATGCACAGCAACTTGCGAGGCGGAGGCGTCGGTTGGCACTGGTACGCAGGCAGCGGTTGGCAGCAGCGCTCAGCCAAGCTCTACAATGCGGCAGCGGAGGTGGCTGCTGCGCTGGGGCGACAATCGCCCTAGCGCCTGCCGTCCGCAATCAGAAACTTGTCAGGAATGATGTCGGTCAGCCTGGGAAGTGACTGCCAACCGTAGATGGAGTAACCCGGCCCAAATGCCTCCCCATCCAGCTTGAAGAGCGCCAGCGCTGCATAGGCAGTGTTGCGGGTATTGACGTACTCCTCGGGCTTGCCTCCGAAGTAGCCACCCAAAGGCTCGTCCTCACCGCGAAATGCGCCATCAGCATCGGGGTCACCGGAACGCTTGACCTGCAGGTCGAGGATGCACTTGAGGTTTGTGAGCACCCATTCAAGGTAGTGGCTGCGCTTCGTCAAGCGGTGGAGGTCGAGCAGCAGGTTGGCGAAGTTGAGAACTGTCACGTTGGAAGGGAAGGGTGCCTGTCTGGTGGCCATCCAATCACCGAGTGCGACGGCTGCATCCAGGTAGCGCTTGTCCTTGAGCACCCGGTGAGCCATCAGCAGTGCCACCCCGGCGCCGTCATCGTTGTAGCACACGTCCAGTTCACTCTTGTCACCGCTGTGGTGGTCGGGACGTGTCCTGGTGGGGATATAGGGAATCATGGAGCCGTCGGGGTGTTGCAGCTCCTGGATGGTGATATCGCACATTGGTCGCACCGACCGTTCGAAAGCTTTCACATCCCGGTCAACTCGGTACATCTGGTAGAAATACTTGGCGCTACCTATTTGCCAACAGCCTCTCATCTTTCCGAATGTCTTGGTGTCAAAGAAGCAACTGCCAGCAGGCCAACCATCCTCGCCCAGGACGTAGTTGGTGAACCAGTCCCCGGTCAGCCTGGCGCGCTCGAGCCAGTCCGGGTCACGCGTCATCCGGTAAAGGAGGACCATGGCCTCGGCAGCTTCCATAGTGTCGCGCGGATAGCAGAAATGCTCCACGGGGACGGCTTCCGGGATGGCGCCGACGAACTGTGGTTCTCGGGGGTCGGTCTTCTGAAGCGCCTTGAGGTAGAGGCCAGCACGCTGAATCGCTGTTGAATACTTCTCATCTCCGGTGAGATGATAGGCATTCAAGCATACGAAAATCCCACGTGCCTGCGTCCAGGAGAGCGCCCACATCTTGGCGCGCTTGGGCATGTAGTAATTGTACACGAACCTGCCCACGTTGGCATCCGTGAAGGGCTCTCGCACCACACACTGCGAGTGTACGTACCAATCCGCTGCCGCCAACGCTGCCCGGCGGCACTTTTTGCGAATACTTTCTGTCAACTGCTTTGCCATAGTCTCAGGCCTCCTCCGAAACGTGTTACAACGTTGTTATTGAACATACAGCCACATCATCATGCCTACCAGGCAGAATGCAGGAAGTCTGAATGTTACCATGTGCCACGGTGCAAGTAAAGCTGCATTTCGGAGAGGCGATGACCGTGTCAGTAGCCATCGATTTCGTGTATGCGCTTGAACTGTCATCCAGGCACGATTATGATTATTCTGCGTAACTTGATGGAAATGAGCGCTTTGGGGTGCAAAAAGGAGGGGTAAGTAAATGGGAATCAGCATTGGTATCGTCGGTGTGGGGATGTTCGGCACCGGATTTGTCAGACTGTTCCGGGACCACCCACTGGTTGACCGGGTGGCCCTCTGTGACATCAATGCGGAGAGGCTGGAAGCTTCAGCCAAACGCTTCGAGATACGTGAGACCTATAAGTGTCTGGATGACATCTGCAAATCAGATGTGCAGGCCATTGCTATCTTCACCCAGCCCTGGCTGCATGCGCCGCAGGCCATCCAGGCAATGGAATGGGGTAAGCACGTCTATAGTGCTGTGCCTATCATCAGCCTGCCCGATGGCGATGAGATGCTGGAGTGGTGTGACAAGCTCATCGAGACCTGCAAGCGAACAGGCAGGTACTACATGATGGGCGAGACCTCCTACTATCGTCCTCAGGCGATGTACTGTCGCAGGCAGGTGGGGGAGGGCGCTTTCGGAGAGTTCGTGCTGGCAGAGGGAGAATACTTCCACGACATTGACGACCCGGGCTGCAACCTGCGTGAGGTGGCCAAACACCGCTGGGGAAATAGGTGGGACATGTCCAAGAGTGGGGGCATCCCCATGCACTATCCCACGCACTCACTGGGGGGCTTGCTCTCCGTGATGCGCGCGCACGTGACGGAGGTTTCCGCTTTCGGCTATGTTTACCCCAACGACGATTGGCACCGCAAGGATACCGTCAGTGGCAACGTCTTCGGCAACGAGACCGCGCTGATGCACTTGAGTAACGGCGCCGTGGCCCGCATTTGCGAATATCGGCGCATCGGCCACTACGGGCGGGAAGCATTTCGACTGTTCGGGACTGAAGGTTGCTTCACGGACGGTCCGGGCGCCTGTCACTGGGTGACAAAATCAGGCAAGACGCCCCTGACCACCCAAGAGATGCGCGATCCGCTTCCCGCCGAGGTGCTTGCCGCCTTCAGTCGTGCAGGCAACTCCGACTTCGAGATGTACGGGGGACACGGAGGCTCTCATGCCTACCTGGTGCATGAGTTCGTGGAGTCCGTGGCCACCGGGCAGATGCCTGCTGTCAATGCCTGGGAGGCGGTTCGATACTTTGCGCCGGGCGTCATGGCGCACAAATCTGCTGTGAAAGGTGGCGAGCTTTTGGAGGTGCCTGACTGGGGAGATGCACCCTCATATGGAGGAGATTGATGGAAGTCGTTGATTGCCATGTGCATTTGGGTGGAGGAGTTGATAAGGGGGATGTGGAAACATTCCTGGAGCGTGCCGACCTCACGGGCGTGCATCTGTTTTCACGGGACCCGCACGGCGTGGGTGACAGGGTTCGTGGTTACATTGAGCAGGCGGCAGACTTGCAGGTGCAACTACCCGGCAAGGTCTTTGCCTTTGCCTGGATTGACCCGCTTTATGAGCAAGCCCCGCAGGTGGTAGAATGGGCGGTAGAGGAATGTGGGATTGTGGGGCTCAAGATGATTCCCCGGGAATGGTATCCCCGGGATGGACGGGCACGCGCTGTTTACGGAGTCGCATCTTCACTGGAGCTGCCCATCCAGTTTCATGCAGGCATCCTGTGGCAGGAGGGTGACACCTCGCGCTTTTGCCGACCGGCGGGGTTCGAGACCATGTGGGATTTCCCGCGGGTGAAGTTCTCACTGGCGCACATCGGTTGGCCCTGGACCGACGAATGCATCGCGGTGATAGACAAGTTCAATATCATGCGGCCGAAAGCGGACCAGGCCTTCGTGGACCTTACCCCTGGCACACCTCCTGTCTATCGGGAGGAGGCGCTTAAGCGCTGCCTGGCGGTGGTCGGTGCCAGGCATATGCTGTTCGGCAGCGACAGCGGCATCCCCTCCGGAGAGGTTCCCACGGGCCAATGGAAGAGTGACCTCGAACTCCTCCGCAAGTTGGGCGCGTCAGATGAAGATGTGGAAGCAATCTTCTCAGGGAATGCAACACGATTCCGGTCAGCCATAGTGCAGGCCTAATTGCTGCTGGCCGCAAAGGTTAGCCCAAGTCAGGCGTTTGGTGTCCTCAAAAGGCCCATTTCCGGTAGGGCTTTGGAGGGCCAGAATGGACTTACACAGCGGCAATTTCTTCACCGTTTCGCTTGTGCGGCGCCATCTGCTGTTTCGATGCGGGAGCCCACAATTTGGCACTCAAGCTCGTTTTCTTCCCACAAGAAAAAGCCAGGGACCGCTGCCCATGCACAACTTGAAAGCCAATTCTGCTTCTGCCTTGGCCAATGCAGCCTTTGAATGTCCTACCGTTTCCAGCAATCCGGCCTTACTTGCGATATCGTAGGTCTGCCCATACGCAAATACCTGGACGTTCCGAAATCCGGCTTTCTGGTATCTTCTCTTCAGGCTGCGAGGCGTATAGTTCTGGTGCTTGGATACCCCCCGAAACATGAGCCAGCGCCGAGGAATGGGGCTTTCCTCACGAACGTCAAGGGACGTGCGTTCACCCTGTGGGCTGACGGGCCAGTTTTGCTGCGAGACCCAGTCATGAAGCGGGGATCCACGTAGGACCTCGTATTGGCGGCTGGTTTCCAGACCCGAAACCGTACGCCTGTTTCGATGGAAAAAGTAACGACCGTCCTGTGTGTGCATGAAGAAGGTCCAGTAGGGAGCCAGCCTGTATTCCCAATCCCAATTCATGCACTCGTGAACTGTCAATCCGTCGTCTGTGAGGACGCGCACAATCTCGGATAAGGCGAGGTTCTCTTCAGCATACAGATTCGAATAGGAGAGCACATCCCCCAAGCACAGAACCACATCGAAACTGCCTGATGCGAAGGGAAGCTCCTTGGCATCAGCTTGAATGAACTCCAGGTTCTTGATATTCCTCTTCTTTCGCTCCTTCTCTGTATAAGTGACATCCTCCTTGGAAATGTCGATTCCGATGCCGTGCTCAATTTGTTCCTGCAACATGAAGAGGACCTCTCCTCCCCTGCACCCTACATCCAACACCTTGATAGCTCGGGGAACTGTCTTCCTGAGCAATTCATTGCGGATCATGTTGTACCAGGAGAAGTCAATTTCACAGGGGTCTGAAGGCAACACTTGTAATTTCACAGCTTTCCTCACGATTGGACATCCTTCTGCTGCTCAATAGCGCACTGGTATTGCGCTCGATGATCGCGCGCGGGCCTGACCGTATCATCTTGATTAAGTTTGACCAGTGGGTATGGTAAAGCCTAAACTATCCCAGTCAAGAATACTTTCTCGGAGAAGGCAATCGATAGAGATAGTTCCTCTGCCAAGGAGCTCGCTGCTGTGATTGAGCGTTACCTTGAAGACCTGGAAAACCGGATTGACGACGAGACGGAAGAACGGCTTTTCAGCGATTGGCTGGGTTTCTGGGAAGGACGGTTTGACGGTGAGGTGTTCAGTCCCGGAAGACGGAAGGCATCTCCACCTGGCGTCAATTGGCCCACGATTTCAGTCAATGCGGCACTGGATGACTTCGACCAGATGGCCCTCCAGCAGTTGGGGCGCTGTTCGCAGGCGCTTGCAGCCGGAAGTGGAGAGCTGCTCTGTGTGCGGCCGAACTATGGCACCGGTATCATCCCTTCACTATTCGGTGCTAAAGCTTTCATGATGGATGATGACCTGGATACTCTCCCCACCTCACGCCCTCTGGGCGGCATCGACAAGCTCAAGGCCGTCATCAATAAGGGGGTGCCTGATGTTCACAGCGCACTTGCCGGCAGAGCACTGCGGATGGCAGAGCGTTTCATCGCTATTAAGAAGCAGTATCCTCGAATTGGAAAGCACGTCCACATCTATCACCCGGACGTTCAAGGCCCCATGGATATTGTGGAACTGCTCTGGGGGAGTAACCTTTTCATCGACATCGTGGATATGCCCGGGCTGGTCAAGGAGCTTCTGGAACTGGTTACCGAGACCTATGTCAGCTTCATGCGCGCCTGGCAGGAGTTGGTGCCCTTCGGTAACGGGTATGCAGTGCATTGGCGGATGCTGCACCGGGGTCAGGTGATGCTCAGGGACGATTCGGCTATGAACTTCTCGCCTGGGATGTTCGCGGAGTTCATCCGACCTTACGACCAGAGGATACTGGACCAGTTTGGAGGCGGTGCTATCCATTTCTGTGGTCGAGGTGACCACTACATCGCGAAGATGTCGCGCACGCGCGGGCTTTATGCGGTGCACCTGTCCCAGCCGGAATGTAACGATATGGAGACCATCTACCGGAATACGGTGGATATGGGCATTAAGCTTATCGGTCTTTCCCGCCAGGTGGCAGAGAGGGCGCTGGCGAGAGGTCGGAACCTTCACCACCAGGTGCATTGTTGGTAGTTCGACTTACTGCGCCTTCAATGCGCGTGCCGTCACCAGTACCTTGCCGTCAGCAGCGTGCTTTTCATAGACGCAGAGAAGCCCACCCGCACCGTCTGAGGCAAGCGCCGGCTGCTGTTCCTCCGCCTGGCTATCCGCCACGACTACCGCTGGGCGGTCCAGGGGCCGCCAACGCTCCAGGCGCGATGCCAAGAGGTCGCAGTTCTTGAACATCACCGTCTTTTCGAGATGGTGTCTCTGCCAGACGGCGACAAACTGTTTGCCGTCCCAGGTGCAGGCGCTCTCGCCGTAAGGCCAGGTCCCCTGACCGCGGATGCTGCCGTCCAGCCAGTGGTCGTAGAGCTTGTACTTGGGTGTGTTCCTCTCGTTGCCCGGAAGGCTCTTGATATACTCCTCGTAATCGGGTGCTATCTTGCCGTCCGATTGGAGGAAGGTGCACATGATGGCGCCGGGGCCTCCCCAGCCCCAGTAATCGGGCTGCGACCGGTCCACGATGACGAGCCAGCCTCGGCTATTGGCAGCAAGCGAGAAGTGACGGTAGCGCACACCGGCTGTGTGATAAATGGTGAGGGCTTGCTTTTCCTCATCAATGGGCTGAGCGGAAGCGTCAAGACGCACCGCCCGCATCTGGGACAGCGCGACCAGGTATGACCTTCCGTGCCACGCGATGCGAGGGTTGGGGAAGCCCAGCAGACGGCTCTGGTTGCCGGCAATGCCCGCCGCCGATACTGCCCGGGCAAAGCTGTAATAGGTCAGACCCCCATTCTCCTCCACCGCCTCCTGCCAGACAACTACGAAGTTCTCGCCATCTGAAGCCACATCGGGCAGGGCCTGGGTATAGCCACCGCCAGCTATGCAGCTAGGCACCTCATTGAGAACCTTACCTGACGGTGAAACCGTGACGGCAACGACGTCGTTGTGCTGGCCGCCTCTCAGCTCCTGCCACACCACCAGAAACACGCCACCACCAAAGGTGACCCGGGGACGTGTCTGTACTCCCGAGGCGTTTGGAGAAAGTTCAATCCCCTTGGGATCCAGAAGCTTCCCTTCCCTTGATAGCCGCGCAGCAAAGATGCGCGCCTTTCCTCCTTCACCTTCCCAGCCTTCCTGCCAGACGACCAGGTAAACTCCCTCGCCGAAGGCAACGTGTGGGGTTCGCTGCAGGTCTCCTCCTGGACCATGCTTGAGGAGTGGTATCTCCTCTCCTACGACGATTGCCTCTTGAGATCGTGCGCTGGCACCGGTAAGCAACAGAATAACCAACGCGAATAGAACCATACGTCTGTTCATTACCTCTTCCCTTTCAAATGTGCTCGCCACACACCGCGTTCGGAGGCAGCTACCAGGTAAACGCCCCCTTTAGCATCGACGGCAGCAACGTTGCTCCAGGTAAGTGAAACCTGCCCGCCAGGCACGCCCGGCGAGTCCTTGGGCCAGCGTCCTCCCCTTCGGCCAATGACAGTCTTGACCCAACCGTCCTTGAGCCAGCGGAAGCGGTGCTCGTCAGGACCTCCGAACCACAGTGCTTTATGGACGGGGTCCCAGCAGGCGAAGGCGCAGCCGCTGACCACGTGAGCATGGGTCAAGGCAGGGCCATCACTGTGCTTGGAGCGCATTCTCCCATTCATCACGGTGGAAATCGTCATTGATTTGAGGTCGATCTTGCGCACCGCAAAGTGCCAATGGTCGGCAACGTAAAGGGTATGGTCGTTCTCACCCAGCGCAATCTGACCGGACATGTTGGTGATAGCAAGTGTCGCCTGGGACAGGGGCCCATCCACTATCTCCTGACCCCGCTTGAACTCCACCAGCGTGGTCACCTGACCCTTCTCGACCTTGCACAGGCGGTTGGGCAGGTCGGAGAGGTAGATGGTGCCTGTGGATGTGATTGCCATGCTCCTGGGTTCATTGAAGCGTGCCTGCTTGACAGGGCCATCCACATTCCCTGCCTCCAGCGGGTTACCTGCCACCGTCTCCACCCACCATTGGCCGTTTTTCCGGAATAGCCGCCGAACTGCCGGAATGCTAGAGTGCACGAAGTAGATACTGTCGTCGGCAGGGGAGTAAAGCAGTGCTGCTCCCCTCCTGCTGATGAGCACTCGTGCCTGGCTTGCGGGTCCGTCCGCCAGGCTGGAACCGCCACCGGCAACCAGTCTCAGCGTGCCATCGGGTGCCACGCGAGCGATGCCCTCGTTGGCCCATTTCAGCCAGCCTGTGCCCAGGAAGACCGACCCGTCAGGGGTGGTGGTGACAGCGCAGCGGCGCAGGCCCCCGACCTCGCGCGCCGGCCCCTGGAAGAACTCCGGACCTGCGCGGGTATTGCCCGCAAAGCGGTCCACCACCCAGTGGCCAGCAGTCTCGTCCAGGACCAGTGTGGGGATTTCCCCGAGCGATGTCTCCGCTGCCAGCGCATCTCTTCTGCCGGTTCCCACCGCTGCTGCCGAGAGCAGGGCAAGGGCCATTCCCGCCAGCAGCACTGCGCCCGTGAGCTTCATACCATTCTTTGACACCATGTCTATCACTCCTTTCATGAGCAAAGTTAGGTTTCCACAAGCATTATGATAACATAGTCCTCAGGAGCTTGTCGACCTCTTCTAGCATATCTCTTGCTTCTGGAAAGTCAGCCCGCTGATTGAGAGCTGAGGTGAGCAGTTTGTGTGCTTCGTTGAGATGTCCCTGACAGTCTTCCAGTTCCGCCAGACCCCGATGTCCCAAGGCCCTGAGGAACTCCGTGGAGCCATTCTGAAACCACTGCGCTAAACCGCGGGGCGGCCCCGTAGCCAATCGTCGAAAAGCAGTCCGAGCAGGCCGCCGCCGGAGTTTAAGCAATGCCAATCCCTTATAGTAAAGTGCCTCCGAGAATACCTTGTCCCATCCGAGGTGCTGTTCGTTAGCGGCAGTTTCCAATACCTCATGAGCAGCCTTCTGTCGCCCCAGCATTTCCAGACAGTGAGCCAGCAGGACTTTCTGCTTGGCAAAACGGGCATAGGCCCTGCTACCCGTATGCAGGTTGGGTGGATAGTCCATGGACTGTTCAAGATGGGTGCGTGCCGCGCGATACTGCTTTCGCTTTAACGCGCGCAGGGCCTTGGCCATCAGCGCGCCGGTGTACAGGGGCCCCAAAACGCGCTCACCTTCCCAGGGCCAGAAGTCACCGCTGCGCAGCACTTCCAATACTTTATTGTGCTGCCCGAGCGCATAGTAGGCGGATGCCAACCTCTTCGCCAATTTGTCCTTGGCAAGGACCTTCGGCGGCGCAGACTTGAGCAGCTTCACGCGGGCCCTGGTGTGGCCGAGCGTTTCCAGGATGCGGTCTGCTTCCCAGTAGAGGTCCACATCGTCGGGCGCTAATTCGAGGGCACGTGTATAGGCGGCCAGCGCTCGTCGGCTGTTGTGGTGCAGGTGCCAATGAGTCAATCCGATGTTGCGCCAGGCGGGTGCGATCTCAGGGTCGAGCTTCACCGCTTGCTGCCAGAGAGCAAGGGCTTCCTCATGGCGAAAGCGGGAAGCCAGGAGATTACCCAGATAATAGTGGGTGTGCGCGTGGTTGGGGTATTGGAGCAGGGCTTTCCTCAATACGCGCTCGCTCTCCAGCCGGTGGGGGAAAACGTAGTCGAAGGGAAGGGCGGCGGCTCTCCGGTAGTGCTTGCGGGCGTCAGCCTGCTGACCTTTCTTCTCAGCTATGTATCCCAGATAGTAGTGGACCATCGGATGGGGGTGCTTACCTTTGCCTAGTGGCAGCAGATATGTTTCCAAAACTCGCTGGGCTTCGGCAGGGAGGCCCACGCGCACGTAATCACAGGCTACCTCAATGAAGCTTTGTGGCTGGCCGCGCATGACCTTGTCAAAGAGGCCGTTGTCGGTGCCCAGGAGCCAAGCTTCAGCCAGTGCCAGGTGCTCTAATGGGTCAGTCTCAAGTAGGCGTGGGGTTGCGTCTCTGGCTTCGTTACCGTGTTGCTGCTGGCGCAGGCAGGCGGAGACAAGTGCCAATGCTCGGGGGTAACGAGGCTGTCGCGCCAGAACCTGCCGAAAAGCGTCCTCCGCTTCCTGGAAGCGACCTCGAACCATGTGAAGTTCGCCTGCCAACTGCCAGCCGAGCCAGCCATAAGTGGGCCTGGCGGCAACGTGCAGAGCCTCTTGCAGAGCCTTTGCACACTCGCCCGTCTCCCGCAGGGATATTGCCAGGTAGTAATGTGCGAGCCCATCGTCGGGGTTGCGAAGAAGAGCAGCTTTCAGGTCCTTGAGAGCCTCGTGCCAAAGCCCGCGACTGAGCCACATCATCCCGCGGTCCCTGAGCGCCGGGGAGAAGTGCGGGTCACGGCGAAGAGCCTTGCCCAGTTCTTCGAGGGTCTGGTCTTCGTTACCGTGCTCGAGCTGAAAGATGGCCTTGCGATAATGGGCTTCTGCGGAAGTTCCCCCGGCTTTCGGGATTTTTCCTGCTTTGCGCTCGGGGAGCGGCTCGGCGTCCTTGGTGAAACAAGCAAGCTCCTTCCCGTGGCGGTCCAGGAGTCCAACCTGCAATGTATTCCAGGGGGAGGGCAGCGTGAAAACGAGTTCGACGGGGTCACCGGGCGCCAGATTCAGATTCCGGGAGAGGAGTTCGCCGCCATCAGCTTTGATGACTAACGAGCATTCGGGAAGGACTTCTGTCACCTGTAGCCTGAGCGAGGTTGTACCGGCTCTGGCCTGAGCGGCATTGACCTCAAGGCGAAGTGCCACTTTTTCGGTGGCAAAGTCGAAGGGTCCCAACTTCCAGACCGGGCACCAATACTCCTGCCAGACCAGGGTGGAATGAGGCGTGAAGAGGCTCAGGTCACCCTGGGTCTCGTGCGAGCCCGCCTGTATTTCTATGTAGGGGCCGTCGTGGTTGGATAGGATGGTGCTCCAGGTCAGACCGGCATCAGAACAGCCCCAGGAGAACATCTTCTTACCGGGCATGACGTGGCGGTCGGCAACGTGCACCACGCCGAAGTCCCGCCCGTGGTCGTAGTAGCCAAAGAAGTCGTGGGGACAGTCTATGACAAAGCACTCAGCGCCATTAGGGTGATTCTTGTACCAGCGTCTGTCCACACCTTCCTGGTAAGGAAATGGGAAGACCTGACCGAATCGGCGGAAGGCACGTCCGGGAGCGAGGAACTGGAATTGGTCGTTGGCAGGGACTGCCGCATTAGCCCAGAAGTAATATCGGTGAGGCAGCTCCGTGCGGTTGGTGAGGCGGGTGGTCACCTCCAGACGACGGATGTGCGGCCGCAGCGTGATGATGACGGTCCAGCGCATCCGCGAGGTCTGCTCGCAGTCTCCCACAGCCACTGAGACACTGCCATCCGGCTTTTCGAGGAGGCGATAATCCACAGGTGCGAGACTGGTTACCGAATGGCCCCGTGGGAAGTTGAACTCGATGCCATAGGCGGCCCAGGCGCCACGCAGCCGGATGCGAGCCGGCTTGATGACCTGATTGCGATAGAATATCTCCTCACCAGCGACCTTATCATAGGCTGAGTACACATGTCCGCCCAGCTCCGGAAGTACGATGACGCGCAGGTATTCATTTTCGAGGTTGACTGCCTTATAGGTGATGTTGCTCCGACGATGGAGCAGGTCATCACATAGGGTGTAGGGATAGATGCGCACGTACCCACGCGCAAAAAGGTCAGGATTGCGTCCGGGGGGACCTACCTGGTAGGTGGGAATGACGAGGTCCTCTTCCCAGATGTGCGCAGCAGTACCTGCCCAGCTCCCGGTTCGAGCGCTCTTAACTTTCATAGCCATGCCAAGACCTCTCCTTCATATCCTTGTGGTCAGCATATAGACAATGGACAAAGCATCTCACCCGCTTCCTGATATGCCAGGATATTCGTCTTATAATCCTGCAAAGGGTAGAAAAGCCTGCCGGGGCAGCTCGGCGTAAACCCTAATGGCGCCATACTGACGACGCCAGCTCCGGCGCTCTTCATCGTCAGGGAAACGTGGCATGACTGTAAGCTCTACTACACTGCGAGGATTGGGTGGTGGGTAGTAGCGCTGGAGAGGCAGGCGCACGCCCCTCACCTTGCTTCCCGGCGCAGGCGCAAAATCCGCATCCACTGCCGCCAGCACGTAGAAGTTGAGCCGAGCATCGACATAGGCGAAACTGGTCACCCTGCCCACCGCAGCGCCGCTGTCGTCAATGAGTGTGTGCCCGGTGCGCACCGTCTTGCCTCCCTTACCGCGCAGTCGAAGCAAACGCTTTCGCGGACGGTTCGCACGCGCCATGTAGGCATTGCGCCCGATAAAAAAAGGCCGATGGAAGCGGACGATGAAGCCGTAGTCGATATCCGTCGGCGTCAGCCCTGCCTCCCCTTCGAGTTCGTATCCGAAAAGTGGAAGCCCGGCCTCCAAACGGGTGCTGTCGCGAGCACCCAGACCGGCCGGGAGCACCCCCATTGGCTTGCCAACTTCAAGCAGTCGCCTCCAGAGCTCCTCTGCCCGCTGCGGATGGACCAGCAATTCATAGCCAATCAATTCCCCGGTGTAGCCGGTCCTGCTCACCAGGAGTGAAATGCCTGCCATGGACATCGAGGTTATCTGGTTCTGCAGCAGCCGCCGCAATGCAGCTCGATGAGGAGTACCGTCCGCCAGCTCTTCCAAAATCTGTCGTGAGATGGGTCCTTGCAGCGCCAGACCAATCAGCGCTTCGCCATCGGCATCGCGCATGGGGCGAATGGTTACCGGTTCACCGACCTCTTTACCTGGCATATCAGGGTCGATGAGGAATCGGCGCGAGTTCGCTGCCAGGAGCCAGGCAATATCCTCCTCCACATTGGCCGCATTAAGGACGAGGAGAAAGCGCTCCGGGGTCAGGCGGTAGAGGAAGACATCGTCGATGGTCTTGCCATCAGGTTGGAGCAAGCTGGTGTATTGAGCGTGGCCCGGCTCCAGCCGCGACACACAGTTGCTCATCACTATGTCGAGGAAGCCCAGAGCACCAGTGCCGCCGACCTCGACAATGTTCATGTGAGAGATGTCGAAGAGACCCGCTGCCGTGCGCACCGCGCGGTGCTCGGCAAAGATGCCTGTAGGGTAGTGCAGGGGCATTTCCCAGCCGTTGAACTCAACCATATTCGCACCTAACTCTTTGTGCCTCTGGTTCAAAACCGTTTGGCGAAGTGGCATTTGTTCGGATTCGTAAGTATAGGTTTCCTTCGGCGTGATGCCACTGGCAGGGTAGATGCTTTCTTGGCCTACGAAGTAGGGCTTGGCTAGGTCAAAAAGCGCAGGGGTCGATTTCCAGATATCGGCTGCTTTCTGGTCAGTGCAGAATGGCACTGCTTCCGATTGAGCCAGAGCTTTCTTGAGTTCAGCGGCGACCTCATCCGAGTTGACCTCCTCGACCACTGACGGCCCGTCGATCTTGGCCTGCAGGTCCTCTTCGTCGAAGAGGACGTAGCCGTCGGACAGTTCCGCGAGCCAGCGCTTGACCTCATCGCCCCTGACGTCACTGACGGCGAGCAGGTAGCATTCCTCACGTCCAGTGCGTCCCCCGTAAGAGACAATGGCTCTGTCAATGATGCTGCCATCCTGTCGCAGGAGGAGACCGGTGGCAACGTCACCTACGGACAGTCTGGCTATGTTACAGGTCAACAGTTGTTCGAGGGCAAATCTGGTCTTATCGCCCCGCACCCGCAGTATCCGATGGCCGTTTATTGTGGTTGCCTGCTGGGGAGGCGCTGGTGTTGGCGGCGGGGTTGGAATGGGCAGCGCCTGAGCAATGGCAAGGGTCCGGGAGCTGGCTTCCGCGAAGACTTCACTGGGCACCCTGGCTCGACAGCGCTCACCATCAGACACCCAGACCTGAGTGGTTCTGGCTTCGCTGAGCACCAGCCTGATGATAGCTGCCAACTCCTTGATTTGGTCCCTGGTAATGCCTCTCTGCGTGAGCCAGGGCATGCCCAGTCTGATGCCCGTTGCATGAGCGCCGTCCAGGTCGCCGGGTAGCGCATTCTTATTGCAGACGATGCCTGCAATCTCCAAAAGGCGGGAGGCTATTTCACCGTCGAGCGCCACCTCCCCCTTGACTGGAAAACGTTTCAAGTCAACGAGGAGCAAATGGGTGTTGGTACCGTCATATTCCAGCGGAAGCTCTTCTTTCTCAAGACACTGAGCGAAAAAGTTAGTGTTATCGAGGATGGCGCGCTGAAAACTCTTGAAGCTTTCCCGGTCCTCCAGGATAAGCTCAAAAAGGCGGGCGATGGCTGCCATGTTGTTCACGTGGGGGCCTCCCTGCAGGCCGGGGAAGACGGCCGTATCGAGCTTTGCGGCAATTTCCGGATTGCTGCTCAGGATGACGGCGCCGCGGGGACCACAGAGGGTCTTATGTGTGGTAAAAGTCACCACGTCACAATAGGGTAGGGGATTGTGGAGCTCACCGGCAGCGACCATTCCTGCTAAATGGGCGATGTCGGCGAGGAGCAAGGCTCCGACGTCACGAGCAATCTGGTCCAGCCTGGCCCAGTCGAAGTCCCAGGGGTAGGCAGAGGCGCCCGCAATCATCATTCTCGGCTTCACCTCAGCCGCCCGCCTGGCAATCTGGTCATAGTCAAGCTTGCGTGTCCTGGGGTCGATACCATAGTGGTAGGCCCTGTAGGTCTTGCCAGAGAAATTGAACTCGGAACCGTGGGTGAGGTGACCGCCCTGACGCAGGTCTAACCCCAGGATGGTGTCACCGTGGTGAAGCAGCGCCTGATAGACGGCCAGGTTAGCAGGGGCTCCTGATAAGGCTTGAACGTTGACGTAGATGTCCTCTGCTGACGGACTGCCCTCAAGCTGTGCGAAGACTTGGGCAATGTAACGCTGGGCCAGGAGCTCTACGCGGTTGGCATTGACGCAGCCGCGATAGAAGCGGTGGTCTGCCAATCGCGTCTGCCAACTCTGGAAGCGCCTGGCATCGAGGGCGCTGTGGCGAGGGTCCGGGCAGAGAATGGGGTCAGGACGACCCTCCGCATAGAGATTGGTGAACTCCGAAGCCAGCAGTTTCGCCACCTCGGGGTGACAGATGCTTTCGGAGGGGATGAGGATGAGCTTTCGCCATTGCCTGAACTTTTCCGCCTGCCAGATCTCCTCGACCACAGAGTTCCGGGAAGCTGAGCTCGTGGGAGTGCCGAACATTTCTTCTCCTCTTAGGATAGTCAAGACCTGCGAATGCAGACTAGTAAAAACATAAGTATATCGCCAGAGAGCAGCCGTTTCAAGGACAACACAGACTTGAACAGGGCGGCACAAGCTCGTATAATTTTATTTCTGCGCGGGACGAGATTGCCGCCAGAACTGGTTGGCAAGCTCGCTTTGGCACCGTACATGAACTATCCAGGAGGAGACTATGGTAATGGAGGACCTGCGTTTCACTAAAGACCATGAATGGATTTCCGTCGAGAACAATATTGCCACCGTGGGTGTCAGTGACTATGCTCAGCAGCAGTTGGGTGATGTTACCTTTGTGGAACTGCTTGAAGTGAGTACCGAAATCGAGCAAGCGGGGATGCTGGGTACGGTGGAGTCAGTGAAAGCAGCCAGCGAGTTCTTCGCGCCCGTCAGTGGCAGTGTGGTGGAAGTGAATACCGAGCTTGAAGCTCACCCGGAGCTGGTGAATCAAGAACCTTACGGGCGCGGGTGGTTGTGTAAGCTCAAGTTCACTAAGTCCGAGGAAGTGTCGAACTTGATGACAGCGGACGCTTACCAGCAGTATGTGGGGGGATTAGAGTGAGTTACGTCGCAAACACTGACGCCCAGCGTCAGGAGATGTTGACTGAGGTCGGTGTCTCATCAGTCCAGGAGCTATTTGACCAAATCCCCTCTGAACTTCGGGCCCAGAGCTTCGACCTGCCTGAAGGACTCTCCGAGCTGGAGGTTCGCAGCCGACTGGAGAAGCTGGCAGCAAAAAATGCCACCGGCCTGATTTCCTTCCTGGGGGGCGGATGCTACGACCATTTCATCCCTGCTGCCGTCGATGCGCTTGCGGGGCGCAGCGAGTTCTATACTTCTTACACGCCTTACCAGCCTGAGGCCAGCCAGGGCACCCTGCAGGCAACCTACGAGTATCAATCTGCCATCTGCCGCCTCACTGACATGGAGGTCAGCAATGCCTCGCTCTATGATGGGGGCACGGCGGTGTACGAGGCAGTGATGATGGCCATGCGCGTCACAAAGCGGGTGCGCCTCTTAATCGATGAATGTGTCAACCCCCTTTACCGTGACATGGTGCGCACCCACCTTCGAAGCCTGCAGGTCGATGTGGTGGAGATTCCTCACACTGAGGGACACCTGAACCGCGACGAGATGACAAGCAAGCTGGACGGAACGGTGGCAGCTATAGTTCTTGCCAATCCCAACTTCTTCGGTTGTATCGATGATTACACTGATGTTATGGCACAGGCGCACGCCTCGGGAAGCCTGGCAGTGATGTCGCTTTACCCGCTCTCACTGGGTCTGCTCAAGACACCTGCGGAGATGGGTGCTGATATTGTGGTGGGCGAATGCCAGAGCCTGGGGCTGCCTCTTTCCTTTGGCGGTCCTTATCTCGGTTTGCTGGCTACCCGGAAGAAGTACGTCAGACAGATGCCCGGTCGGGTGGTGGGTGCTACCAGGGATGCGCAGGGGCGGCGTGGCTTCACACTTACACTTCAGACCCGCGAGCAGCATATCAGGCGGGAAAAAGCGACCTCCAACATCTGTTCTAACGAGGCGCTGTGTGCTTTGCGCGCACTGATTTACCTGACGCTCCTGGGTAAACAGGGGCTGCCTCAAGTTGCGCGGCTGTGCCTGGACAAAGCCGCCTATGCTGCCGAGAAGCTGACAGCTCTCAAGGACGTGGGGCTGGCATTCGAGAAGCCCTTTTTCAACGAGTTTGTCCTTATGCTTCCGCGAAGCGCCGACGAGGTGTCGAGAGCCTTGGTTGAGAAGGGCTTTGCCGGCGGGATACCTCTGGGGAGATTCTATCCGGAATTAGAAAACGGATTGCTGGTTGCATTCACTGAGAAGCGCTCGAAGGAAGAGATCGATTCGTTCGCAAATGCCTTGGAAGCGGTTCTATGAAACTGATTTTTGAGAAGAGTGTTCCCGGACGCCGGGCAGTGAGATTGCCTAAGACCGAGGTGCCCAGTAAAGACAACTTGCCGCCGGAATATTTGCGCGCGGAACCCCCGGAATTGCCCGAGGTCTCGGAGCTACAAGTGGTGCGACATTTCACCAGGCTTTCCCAGCAGAACTTTGGTGTGGACACCGGTTTCTATCCGCTGGGCTCCTGCACCATGAAGTACAATCCCAAGTTCCTGGAAGACGTTGCCGAGCAGCCTGGCTTCGCTGAACTCCATCCCCTGCTGGCGCAGTTGCCCGGTGGAGAAGCACTTACCCAGGGAGCCCTTGCTATCCTCTACGAGACAGCGCAACTGCTCTCTGAGATTACGGGGATGGCACAGTTCACCATGCAGCCCCTGGCTGGTGCGCACGGCGAACTCACGGGGCTTCTGACAGTTGCTGCCTATCACCGGGAGCTAGGCAACCGCAAGACGAAAGTCTTAGTTCCCGATTCTGCCCACGGAACCAATCCAGCTTCGGCTGTCATCGCCGGCTACGAGGTGGTCACCATTCCCTCTGATGCCACCGGAGTCATGGACCTGGAAGCCTTCCTCAAAGCGCTGGGCGACGAGGTGGCGTGTGTGATGCTCACCTGTCCGAATACACTGGGGCTTTTCAACCCCAACGTAGCCAGGATTGCCGAGGAAGCCCACCGTGTGGGGGCGCTGATGTATTACGATGGCGCCAACCTCAATGCCATCCTGGGTAAATGCCGACCGGGAGACCTGGGGTTTGACGTGGTGCACCTCAACCTGCACAAGACCTTTGCCACACCTCACGGCGGTGGCGGGCCCGGGTCGGGGCCGGTAGGCGTCACGGAGGAGCTAGCGCCCTTCTTGCCGGTTCCGGTGGTGGTCAAGAGCAAGGATGGTTATTTGCTGGAGTACGACCGTCCAAACTCCATTGGCCACATGGCGCCGTTCTATGGTAATTTCGGCGTGATTGTGCGCGCCTACGCTTACATTCTGGCGTTGGGGCGCGAGGGCCTTGCGGAGGTGGCAGAATCGGCAGTCCTCAATGCCAACTATATCCTGGAGAGGCTGAAGCCCTACTACGATGTGCCTTATGCTGCTCGCTCGATGCACGAATGCGTCCTTTCAGCATCCCGCCAGGCTGAAAAAGGTGTGCGCGCCATCGACATTGCCAAGGCGCTTATCGAGCGGGGCATCCATCCCATGACGGTCTATTTCCCCCTCATTGTCAAAGAGGCGATGATGATTGAGCCCACCGAGACCGAATCCAAGGAAATGCTGGATGACTTCATCGCTGCCATGATTGATATTGCCACGCAAGCGGAGTCCAATCCCGAAGCACTTCATCGTGCGCCGACCACCACCCCTGTGGGCCGACTGGATGAGGTGGCTGCTGCCAGGCGGCTTGACCTTCACTGTTAGCTTACAAACTCGACGTACCCGTGCTTCTGGAGGAACTTGAAAAGGGGCACGACAGGTAAGTCGCACTTTCCACGTTCCCCGATGGTAAGCTGCTCAATCTCAGCGAGGGTGCGCTTGCCATTGGCCCATTGCAGCAAGCTTGCCATGGTGGTGTGCCAACGTGGCGCGGGAAAATCCTTCCACTCCTGGGCAGGTATCTTCTCGAAAGTAAGCGGGGCTGGGCACATCGCTTTGGGGACGATGGCTGCCTCTCCCTTGGCTTCCACCGGTGGAGTTGGAGGCGCAAGGCTATCGAGTTCCTGCTGAATGACTGTGAGCTTTCTCGCCAATTCCAGGTTGTTTCCGGGGTCCAGGCGGCTGATGGAAGCCATCATATCCTTCTGCCTGTCACGCAGGTAGGACTTGCGCTCGGGCGGGGCTTCTTCAATCTGGCGCCTGGCAAGATGCGCCATCTCGTCGGCAAGCACCAGCGCTTCCCGTGGGCCGGCATTGGCCAAGGTCAAGAGGTAAGTGCCCGAGGCAATACCCACGGCGCGCAGCATTTGCGGGTCAACCATCTCAGGGGTGTCGTAACTGGTGTGCCAGATACTCATGTCATTGTTCCAGAGGAAGGGCGTGGGCACGTCAATCAAAGGGTCGGATAGAATATTATCGGACCAGTTGTAGGGACGGAACTGTATCTCTGCGGGTATGTTGCATTGGGCGAAGGTGTCCTTCACAATCCGCGCCAGCAGACGGTCGCAGAAGCAGATATTTGCATGTGGGGTGGCCAGGATGCGGAAGGTAGCAGGCTCTCTGCCGCCACGGACGCTAATCATGTCGATATTGAGGCCGGCAATGGTCCTGGCCATCCTTTCTGGATAGGTGCTGGCATAAGCAAAGGTGGTGTAACACTCTGCGCCGGTGATGAAGCGTAGTGAGCGGCGGGGGCGAGGGAGCTTACCCGCTTCAATCAAGCGTCCCAAACCGCGAGCCAGTTCCACGATGATGGCACATCCGGAGGCATTGTCGTCAGCGCCAACCTCAAACTGGTGCCCGATGATGAGCACCTCTTCGTCCGTCTCTCCCTGAATGAACCCGCAGACCTGGGGCAAGGTGCCTTCATAAAGCTTTGAATTGACGACGGCGCGCACGCGGATGGTCAGATTCTCTTCAAAAAGACGAATCAGCTCTTTGCCCCGATTAGGGGAAATGCCGAAGCCGAAGAGGCGGGAATCGTCTGCCAGCAGGGCCCACCCGCCGGGACGGTCACCCCAGCCATTCACCCAGAAGATGCCTTCGCTCACCGCCTCTGGATTGGGCATGGTCGAGGAAACAATGCCGACCGCGCCTTTGCTTGCCCAGAGAGGCTTCATTTCCCGGGGATTCTGGGTGGTAAAGACCATCTTGCCCTTGAGGTCTATTGATTGGCGCTGCTCTTCGTCCAGTCCCTCCCAATAGACCAACTCGGCCTCGACACCTTCGGGAGGCGTGGGGGCGCTCCACATCACCAGGGAACAAGGGTCCTTCATTCGTCGGGCAAGATAACGGTCCGGGACTTTCGGTTCGATAATCTCCAGGTAGGCTTCCTGGGCATCCCAGGCCAGAGGCATAGTCCAGTCAAAGAAGCGGGACTTACCGTCAGCAGGATATTCGAGCTTCTCGGCGTGTACTTGTGGTGCCTCGTTCATCATGGCAACCGCATAATCGGCGCTCTCGTGAAACTTCGGGAAGGTGAACCAGCGGTCGATGAGATAGATGTTTCGCAGGATGTCCAATGCTTCCTCCAGGTCGAATGCCTCCTCGACCAATGCCTGAACTTCCTTCGTCATGTTGCCTCCTTGACCGCTTGCGGTGCACTTATGGGATTAGCTGAAGAAGCGGGGAAGGTAGTCACGATTAGCCTCTAGCAGTTCTTCCAGCATCTTCGGCGCATCTTTGAAACTGCGGGTCAAAGGGTCGTTGAGCAGCACCTCAAGCGCCAGCCTGCGGTCGCCGTCCAGCGCCGCCTCCACGGCCATCTCATGATTGTGCGCATGTAGCGCAACCCAACCCACGATAGGCTCGGGCAGATTACCCACGCTGAGACCCTGGACCGTATCCTGACGCACGGATGCCAGCGTCTCCACCACGGTCTCGCGGGGAAGGTTGTCAATCTGGCCCCGGTTGGGCAGGTTCATGATGTCCACCAGGGGCTGACCTGTCGCCAGTGAAGCGATGACGTTGCTGACCGCCTCGCTGGACTTCCGGGCTGAAAGCTCTACATTCCCCGCCAGGTAATCGCGCACGAACTTCTGGTGCCTGGGCAGCCACTTCTGGCGCCTGTCCTGGATGGTGGTAAGCTTCACGCCGAAGTCCGCGCCCTTATTCACCTCCGCACCGGTGAAATAGGGGAAGAACTCCGCCACGTGCCTGTCGCCGGCAACAGGCAGGCAACCGTAGAGCTTGAAAAGTTGAAACTTCAGGCGGTCTGAGCTGGCAAAGGGGTCCGTCCTGGCGACGGCATCAGCGTCGGCTTTCCCGGCCAGGTCCTTTTGAGAATTGTCGAGATATTTCCTCAACATCTCCAGGCCGTCCTCACCTTTGATGCGCATGTCAGTAATCCAGAGGAAGTGATTAACCCCTCCGGCAGTGACGGTGATGTCCCGGCGCCAGTCTTCCAGGTCAAATATTTTCTGCAGCCTCCCCAACATCCCGAAAAGCTCGTGGCAAAGACCGAGACAGCGGATGGAGGTATGCTTGTTCGCCACCCGGGTTATGGGTGCCATGGGGTTGCTGAGGTTGATGAGCCAGGCGTGGGGACAGAGCTTCTCCATCTCTTTAGCGATATCCAGCACCACCGGGACGCTGCGCAGTGCACGGGAAAGCCCGCCCGGGCCAACCGTGTCTCCTACCGGTTGATATATGTCATACTTGTATGGAATCTCCAGGTCGTGTTCCATGGTGTCGTAGCCACCCACGGAGATGGTGAGAATCACATAGTCCGCATCCTGGAGCGCTTCCGCCTGGTTGGTGGTGGAGACCAGCTTGAAGTCCTTGCCGAACTCCTTCAGTGCCTTCTGGCAGAAGGCAGTCAGTTCCTTGAGGTTGTCGGTATTGATGTCTTCCAGCACCAGGGAGGCGCCTTCCAACGCTTCCGTGACGATGATGTCACGGAAGATGGTGGGGGTCCAGGCGAAACTCCCTCCGCCTATGATGGCAATCTTCAAACTTTTTCCTCCTTTTGCCTTTGTGTCGGCAGGTGATTGGTGTTACTCGGCAACGTTCCAGCGTTCGGCCAGGCGAAGCGTCCCCTCCCAGATACCCACAATCATCGCCTTGGATTCCAGACAGTGCTCGATGGCCTGTGCGATATCGTTGCCCTGTATCTCACAGACGATAGGGCCTTCATACCCAGTCTCGCTCAGCCGCTCGTATACGCGCTGAAAGTCAATGGTATTATTGAGGTGAGGCGGCTGATGCTCCATGTATCGTCCCCAGTAGTGGTTGACACCGTTATGGTGTACCTCCGCGATGCGTCCCTGGAACTCATCGATGTACTCGAAAAACTTCTCATCAGTGCCAGCCTCCATCCAGCCGTGTCCGATATCCAGGTGTATGTCCCATCCTGCTACCCGGTCGCACACATATTTCAGATAGTCAAAGCCTTGCCCCAGTATTTCGTAGCCGACGGCTATGCCCGCTTCCTTGGCGCGGGGTATGAGCTGCCGCGCATATTCGAGGTCGTAGTCCCATACACGCTTGTGATTGCGAATGTAGCCCTGAGTGGGCTTGCCGCCGTGGTACGTCATAGCCACGGCGCCCAATTCAAGGGCGAAATCAAAGCACCTATCATAGTACTCCCGCGTCAGGCGGCGCAGGTGGCGGTTGGCACTGGCCAGGTTCCAATCCAGGTGGGGCGAGTGCACCGTAACCCAATCGAAGATGCTGAGAGCTTCCTTCAATCTGGCAATATGCTGGGCAGTTGCCTCGAACAGGTCTATACCCACGTTAGGGTGGTTTTCCGGGTATCCTAACTGTGCCTGGTCGAGTGTAGGCACGATTTCGAAGCCTGCAAAGCCTGCCTTGGATACCAACCTTATTGCCTCGAAGATATTCTCACCGTGGGTGGCAGGCAGGAAGTGGGTGGAAATACCTATGCGTTTGTCAATAGGGAGCATCGAGTTCACTTCTCCTTCCAGTTGTGGAACCTTGCCAGTTGGGTTTCATTCACTGCATATCCTACAGTCCCAGCAATCGCCGCGCATTTTCGCCCAGGATGTTGGCCTTGTCAGCCTCCGCAATCCGCAAGATGCGAATCTTCTCGATCTCAGGTCCAGGATGGATGACGGGACCGTCCGTCCCGAAGAGAATCCGCTCCGAACCGACCCGCCGCACTGCTTCCTCGATTTTCTCGTAAAGCACCACCGAGCTGGTCTCTAAATATACGTTACTGCGGCGCTCGGCGCAGGCAATGCATTTGTCAATGGTTTCAGTGTACCACAATCCACCCATATGTCCCAGGATGATAGGACCATCGTGCTTTTCGGCAGCAGCAATGGCTTTGTCAGCATTGTCCAGGAAGGCATCGAAAATGACAGGCACGTTCAGCTCCTCAGCTTTCCTCATGCAGGCAGCGAGATGGGGTGAATCGGTCGGGATTTGTTCCAGCCCATGGTGAATCTTCACACCTTTCATGCCCAGTTCCTTGACTGCCCATTCCAGGATGTCGGCGGCATCTTCGGTATTGCCCACCCGCGCGAAGCCAATGAGCCGAGCGGGATACCTATCCACATAACTCTTGATCTCCTCGATGGCCACACGAAAGTCGCGATATTTCACCGGAAAGACCACTGCCTTGTCCACACCCGCTTCCTCCATGAGCCGCAGTGTCTCTTCGGGCAAAAGTCCGCCCTGAAGGGGCCTGTGGCCGGGGTCACCTTTGCCCAGGTGCGTGTGTATGTCGATAATCATTGCTTTGCCTTGCCCTTCTGCGGCGCTATGGTGAGCGTAGGCTTCCACCCATAGCAGAAGCTTGCTGCCATGGCCAGCCGTCGCCGATGGCTACAGGAATCGAGGCTACATGTTACTGGTTTCCACGGGCGCTTTCAAGAGGCCTTTTATGTTGCATTCTGCAATGCGCCTGGTATTCTTAGACTTGCAGGGAGTGGTTGCTGACGTCTGTCGAGGTCATGTTGAGGAGTGACGCAATGCGTGCAAGATTATTGGTGAGTTTGCTGACTCTGGCCTGGGCAGTGTCTTCCTTTGCGGCTGAAAAGATTCCTCCAGAGAAGAAGGCGGCCATGGATGAGCTCTGGAGGCGGGGGCACTGCATGCTTAGCTCGGTAGTGGTGCCGGCGCAGCGCGCCTCCAAGGTGCCTGCCAAGCTTCAGGGAGCAAAGGTCCTCGACGGTCGCGCCGTTACCAGGATTGGTGGCTTCTCCTGCTTCGCCTGTGATGAAG
>SDBU01000397.1_pt1 | contig 61637 bp, 48 predicted proteins | sample 2277071 | NCBI WGS metagenome assembly SDBU01 (sample SAMN10397929, study PRJNA504765) | marine sediment metagenome | isolation source: marine sediment core GS08_GC12, 126 cmbsf | place: Arctic Ocean: Gakkel Ridge, Loki's castle | collected 2008 | reverse complement strand
GCCGCATCGAGTTCCTGGGGAAGCCGGTGTATGTGGCCCTACTAGAATACGAAAACCTCTGGCACAACGAAGAGGTCTCAGGCTGGACCGGGTACAAGCCGATGCCTATCGGGTGGAAGCGGCCCTTCGCAGCGAAGTGGCGGTCTAACCTGGTGGTGGCGGAGGGTCAGGAAACCAGGGATTGGCACACGCGCAGCCAGTCCTTTGACTTCTGGGGGCCGCCGAAGCCCGACGCCAAGCCCTGGGATAAGCGGGGCAGGGGTGGGCCTTACATCTGGCAGGAGGCCCTGCACTTCATTATCTATCCGGCATGGTTCAAGGGAGATGAAACCTACCTTTGTCTCTATGCTGACCGTGCTGAGCGACGCAAGGCTGAGGGCATTAACAAGCAGGAGGAGCGCGAGGCAAGCAAGGCTGAGAAAGAGGGGCGCCAATACAGGCGCAAGCCTGAAGTCTATCCCCCTAACATCTACGAGCGGGTGCTCATCTATCCCCTGGACCGCAAGGCGGAAACACCCATAGATGTCTATACCCCGGTGGATATCATGCGCGAGACGCTGGGGCAGGGGCCCTGTGAGTACATCCTGGACCTGGAGGGCATCAAGCCTCGCTCCGCAGGTGGGGACCGCAAGCTCCTGGCCGGCGCTACCTGCGCCCTCTGGGACAGACATATTTTCCCCATCGTTTCTCGGAAGTCCTGGACCAAGAACCCCGATGGCAAGCTCGACGAGAAAACCAGGACCCACCTCATTCAGGCGCTGGAGGATATGCGCACCTTTGTCCATGCGGTCCACGACCGCATCCGCGAGTATCAGAGCTTCAGCGGCGAGATGCTGGAATTCTGCCAGTCGGAAAGCCTGCGCGCCCCCGAGGTCAAGGCGTTGGCGGAGCGCATTGCCCTCCACGCGCAGGCGCTGCAAGAGGATATCTCCCGGGCGAAATACAAAGGTCCCGGGAGCGAGGAGTATTGGCACAACCGCTGCCAGGAATTGATTGACCAGGTTGAGCAGGACAACTACAATGAGGTAGCTACGGTCGGCAAAATCAGGGACCTGGGCAACTACCAGGACCATATGGTGGCCCGCTGCCGACGTTACGTCAAGGGCATGAGACAGGAGGCATCCCTGGTAGATGTGAGTAATTCGGAGCTGCGCGCCTTTGCCCTGAAGGTCAGAGCCATGTGCCAACTGGTCTTGCGCAGGAAACACCCGAAGGAGGGACTGTAGGACGCCTGGCACTTTGCCTTTTGTTAGGAGCTATGCGGGAAATCTCAAACGGTCAAGATGTGGTTATTGGTCTTAAGTTGAAAGGAGAATGGTTATGCGCAGCGTCATGGTAGTATGTCTGACAGCCCTGGTAGCCATTGCCTCGTCCTCGGCACTGGAGGTCCCTATCTCGGTCGAGGAACCGGTCGGCGCCGCGCGTCAGGGGGAGGTCGTCTGCGGCGGCATTCCGCTACCCGAGGGCAAGTACAAGGACACCACAGCTTTCAGCCTCTTCGAAGGCAGCACCGAAATACCGCTACAGGTCTCGCCTATCGTCAAATACCCTGACGGCTCGCTGCACTGGGCGCTGGTCAGCTTTCCCGTGACCATCGAGGGGAATTCCAAGAAGACCTACGTATTGAAAAATGTCAAAGGAAGGGCCAAACCGGATGCACCGGTGACGGTGAAGGAGGATGGTGACCTGGTAAAGGTCTCGAATGGCATTGTCTCCTTTGCGGTGAACAGGGCAGACTTCAACGGGTTCGAATACGTGCGCTACCGCGACAAGGAAATCTTCAAGATGCCTGAGGCGGCGCTCGTGGCGAACGGCCAGGGCGGTCCCGGCAAGCTCACACATTTGTCGTTTCCGTACCGCGGGCCGGTGCGCACGACCATGTATCTGAAGGGCACCTACGGCAACCAGCAGACGCCGACCTGGGCGATGACGGTGACGCTTAATGCAGGTGAATCCACGATTCACATCAACCACAACCTGCGCAACGGTGGCCTCGGGGTGAGCAGGGTCTCGGTCTTGAATCCGAAGCTTTGCCTGGGCCTGGCCTGCGAACTCAGCGCTTCTGGAGGAAGCATTGCGCTCACCGAGGAGAGGGGGCGGAAGCTCCAGCCCGCATATGGGTGGAGGGCCTTTTCGGGCGATGAGGACCTCCTCGTCTTCATCCGTCACGGTGGCCCTATCGGGGGCAAGGGTTTGACGCTGACCTACGAGGCGGTAACTGAGAAGGGTGAGCTTGTTGTTGATATGAGCACCGTCAAGGACAACGACTACGTGCTCCGCGAGGGCGCGCACAAGGTCACCGAGATCGACCTCGTTTTCGGCAAGAGTGAGAGTCCTGAGGCGCTTGCGGAGCCTCTGCATGCGCTTGCACCGTCTGCGTGGTACTCTGAGCACGACGGGATGGGCGTGGGCCGTGGGTTCGGCTCGCTCGAGGACGAGACGCGGACCTACAAGAACTGCAACCTCAAGGGGGCGGGTGATCCTAAGAAGATGCCGAACGAAAGGCCGAACCCTAACCTCTACAAGTCCTGGTTCGACGCCCACGCTACCAGCGAGTGCGACCAGTTGCGGGGCCTGACGGTGGGATACGTGCGCACCGGCCAGCGGGGGTTCCTGGACCGCGCCACAGCCTGGGCCCGCTATTGGCGGACATTCTTCCTTTATCGCTCAGACGAATTCATCTACGGCAAGGACGGCCGTTACCAGACCTCCAAGTGGGGTAGTGGAAGGTGCTGCACCGAAGGTTGCCACTTCTATGCGGTGGGGCTTTTCAATTATGCGCTCCTCACTGGCGATATCGATTCACTGGAGGCAGCTTTCGACGCAGCCGAGTTTGCCAACCTTAGCTGGTATGGGATGTACTCGAACAAAAAGCCCGGGGATGACTTCAGCGCCTACGGCTCGCGGGGCTTCGCGCGGTGCTATGTCGTCGTGGCAAGAGCTTACGATGTGGCACGAACTAAGGAATGGCAGGAGGCGCTCCTCCATTACGTGAATATGGCTACCAAGACCCCGGCTCGCGACCCGCGCGGATTCACCATTGGCTGGTCGGGATCCTCCGCCAGTGCCGCGCAAAGCAAGTTCAAGAACAGCCCCGCTGCGCTCCAGCTTTTCGAGAAGGAGGGGGTCGAAATCGTCGGGAAGAATTGCAAGCACCCGAAGTATGGCGAGTATCAACCCAAATGTGTCGGGACCTGGCCGGAGGCTATTGAGTCCTGGGCCAACCTCCTGGCCTGGGAGTCTCTCTCGAGCTCTAGGGACCCGGCCGCACAATTGGCAGCGGAAGATGCGAAGGACTACGCTATTGCCGAGGCCTACCTAGGCGCTAAGTACGCCTTCGACCCAATCCAGAAGGCCATCTACTACTATATGTATCTGGACTTTCCGATTCCAGACTACGTGCCGAATTGGAAGGGCGGCAAGTGGGATGAATACCAGCCCAAGGGTACTGACAGTTGGTATACCAAATGGTGGCCGAACACCTTTGCTCTGGGTTACAAGCTGACTGGTGACCCGATGCTCAAGGAGAAGATGAACGAGGTCCTATGGTGGGGGCTGAGCCGGGATTACGTCAACCCGCCAAGGGTGCCCAGGGACGAAGCACCGCCCTATGCCAGCATCTCCACCAACACCAAAGGCGACTGCGTCAGCCCCACGGCGTTGGCCTTTGGGGTGGGCGCACACCTCCGTAAGGATGCTGAGCCGGCGGAGGCAATCACAGACCTGGCGGCCAGGGCACTCGGCGGGGGCAAGGTGGAGCTGACCTGGACGAGTCCTGCTGACCGGGGAGGCGGCCGTGTGGCGCGCTATCAGGTCAAGTGGTCCCACAAGCTCATCAAAGACTACCTCGATGTGGACTACCGCGAAGAGTGGCGGAACGTGACCTACTGGAACATGGCGAAGAACGTCCTGGGCGAGCCAGCGCCCCAGCCACCGGGGAAGAAGGAGAGGATGGTTGTCCAGGCTGAGCCCGGCACCTGCTACTTCGCTGTCCGCAGCGAGGATGGCGAGCCAAACCGGAGCAAGCTGAGCAACGTCGTAGAGATAGCGGCAAGATAACGTTGCTGCCATTTGCACTCCAGAGGAAAGCTGATGAGCGAGGAGGTTTTCGCCAGGACCCGCACCGGTGCCTTCCGGAACTATCTGTCCGACCTCCTCCATAAACTGTGCAAGGTCGATACCACACCCAACAGCAACGTGGCTGTGATGCGCCGCGCCGAGGAGGCATGTTGGGAGATTCTGGAACGGGAGCTGGAGCGGCTTTCGCTACCGGGCGCATACACCGAAAGGCGACCCATCAGTCCGGAGATTGCCCACCACCCCGCCTTCACGCCGCTGCACTTCACCAGGACCCCTGACCGGCCTGACGGACTAACGCCTGAACAAGCGTATGTCAACCGAGGTAACCTGCTCTACATCATCCCCGGCGCCGCAGGCGCGGGTGGCGGTGTGGCAGTGAATGCCCACGTTGATGTGGTTACGCCCTATGTTGCGCCCCGCAAAGAAGATGACGCAATCTATGGGCGAGGCGCCTGTGACGATAAGGGCTCCGTGGTGGCCATGGTGGCGGCAGTCAAGGTACTTTCAGAGCTGCTGGCCAGGACCGGGAAACGACTGCGTAGAAGTGTGGTGTGTATGTTCGTCATTGAGGAGGAGACCGGTGGCAACGGCTCGCTTTCTCTGGTGCTTGACCGGGACCTGAAGAAAATGTACGACTCGGTACTGGTCATGGAAGCTGCCGATAACGGGGTTTACCCTGCCAACCGCGGCGCCCTGTGGTATCGCGCCGAGCTTTCCCTGCCCGGTGTATCTCTCTTCGAAATGTTTGCCTTCGTGAACCAGGAGCTGGAAAGGGAAGGGCGCGCCGTCCTCACCGAAAGCCGCCATCCCCTCTTCCCGCATCGGCCCGTGCAGACCTGTCATGGCATCATCGGGCATGTCGGCGAACACCCCAGCCGCATCTGTGGTGAGGTGAGTTTCCGTATCGACTTTGAAAAGGGCCTGAATGAGGCGGCAGAGGCGCTCCTGCGGGACTGCCTCGATGACGGCCTGGCGCAGTACGTCGGACTTTATGGCGACAAGACCAAACTGATTGACCCGGTGACGGGCAAGCCCAAAGTGGACCATCACTTCGATGTTTGCCGCCAGGACCGCGCCTTCCTGGTGGAGGTGCACGGCAGCACCGGGCACATGGGCGCCATCCGCGAGAACGACGGCGCCATCACCAAGATGGCACCCATGGTGCGCGGTCTTGTGCGCTCGAAAGCGCGGCTGGAGAAGCTGGCAGGCAGTAAGGTGCGCCTCGACCTGGAAGGTGCCAGGTATGGGGATACACTGGTGCTCGAAGGTGGGCAAGGGTTTCTCCCCACCCACGACATTACGGAAGTGATGGGCCGGGTGGCGCGTGCCGCCGAGCGCGGTGCCGAGCATTATCTGAGAATCGCAGGTCGGCGTGAGAATGGGAGTGATGCAGTGTGGGTGACCTTTGACAAGCTCCACAATGCCCCCTTCGACGGCGACCCGGATTCACCCCACATGCGAAGCGCCATCACTGCTGCTAAAGCCTGTGGTATATGGAAGGAGGGGCCCGTGTGTGGCTTCGATGTGTCCTGTGATGCGCGCCTCTTCGCCAGCGAATACCCTGGTATGCCCGTCCTCACTGCCGGCCCCGGGCACATTCGCCACGCCCATGCCGACGACGAGCAACTCAACCTGGACGAACTCCGGACGGCCGTAGAGTTCCTGGCAATCTACCTGCTCAAGGAGGTGGATGTGGTAGATGTGTAACAGGTGAATCCGGTTGGAGATAAGTACATATTGGCTCAAGAAGTAGGAGGTTTGAAAATGCGCAACTTTACGCTGGCGCTGGCAGGTTTGGCCCTCTTCTTTGGTATTAGTGTGCTTTATGGGGAAGAGGCGCTGGTGAAGCTCACCATGGACGAGCGCGTCGGTGTGGCGCGCGAGGGCGAGTACATTACCATAGGCGTACCCTTGCCCAAAGGAACGGTCGCAGCGACGGACGAGTTGGTGCTCCTCAGCAAAGGTAAACCCATACCTGCCGAGATTCTACCCGTGAACAAGTGGTGGGATGATGGCTCGCTCAGGTGGGTGCACCTTATCTTCCAGGGCGACTGCGCCGCCAAGGGCAGCGCCTCCGTAACCTTGGCGAAGGGTGACAAGACGCCTGCTTCCAAAGAGACCGTCAAGGTGTCTGAGTGGTCCGACAAGTTCGTCATCGATACCGGCGCCCTCGTTTTCGAGGTGCTCAAGAAACGTTTCAACGTCATCGACAAGGCTATCGTTGACGGTGAGGTCGTCATGGACGGCCACGACCGCGGGCTCGGGGTGCTCGTAGAAGGAAAAGAATACCTTGCGGCGCTCGACCGCAATGTCAATGTGTACCTGGAGGAGCAAGGCCCGCTGCATGTGGTCCTGCGCGCCACCGGCTCCTTCAAACATCAGGAGACAAGCTGGGGCAAGTTGTCACCTGAGAAGAAGTTAGATTTCGATTGCCGCCTGTATGCCTACGCAGGCAGCCCGGACGTCAAGGTGGTGGTTTCCATCACCAACCGTCAGGGAGCCCTGGCCGATTATATCCCCTTGAGCGCACTCTTCCTGGAACTGCCCACCACGGTGAAGAAGGGCAACTGCATTTTCGGGACTGAAGAGGGAGGCATCAACCGGGGCAGCCTCGCCAGCGCCCCCGACGCATACATCTATCAGCCCTCCTCAAGTGAGCACATCTTCGGCGGCGCGGTCACGGGCAAGGGTGGGGGCAAAGAGACCAAACCCGATACCATGGGCTGGGGTGACCTTTCGGATGGGAAGAAGGGGTTGGCAGTCGGTGTGCGCTGGTTCTGGCAATTGTACCCCAAAGCCATCGACCTCACCGCCGACGGCACGGTGCGCGCGGGTCTCTATTCCCGTCGCTACGGCAAGCCCCTGAAAATCTACACCGGCGTGGCCCGTACCCACGAACTCCGCCTCAGCTTCCACAAAGGCAAACCAGACCCGAAGCGCCTGATGGGTGTGTTCGCGGGACTACAGAAGCCGCTGCGCCCCTTCGCACTGCCTCAGTGGTATTGCCGCGATACGCAAGGGCTGGGTGACTACTGTGAAGCCGGTGGCACCGAGCTTTACGGACCTTACGCCGACAAGGTCAAGCAGTTCGACGACGCCTTCGAGGCTGCTAACCGACGCTGTCAGAACTTCCGTGATTCGAGGACGAAGAATGGCGTGACCCGGGATTCCTACGGCTTTCTGGAGTTCGGCGACGGCTTTCACCATGCCTGGAACCGGGGTGTCGATGTCCCTGAGAACATAGCCTGGAATGGTAACTACTACGGCTATCCCCACATGATGCTGGTGCAGTTCATGCGCACCGGCAACGTCGAGTACTTCGATAACTTCGAAGCACATGCGCTGCACGTGGCGGACGTGCATACCGTGCATCATACGGACAGGAAGGAGCTCGTCGGTGCCTGCCGCTATTGTCCGCCCACCGACCACGTGCGCGTTGACCCCAAGGGTATGCAGGATTACAAGACGGCGCGGGTGTATGTCTCCGACAGTTTCTGTCATCACAAGGTGGCAGGCGTCATCGGGCGCTGGTATCTCCTGAGGGACCATCGCTCACTCGATATCGCCAACCTGATTCTGGACCACACCTATCGTTATAACAGTGCGGATAACAACTTCAGCCAGCCCCGGGCGCCGGGCATGATTATGGAGTTCTGCTACCAGGCTTACATGCTCACCGGTGATGAGCGCTGGATACCGCGCGGTAAGAATGTCCTGCGCATCCATCAGAACCGGGACCTGACACTCTCCTTCCAGGCAGGTATCTTCTGCGAAGGACTCCGCCGTTATTACGAGATGTCAGGCGACCCGGCTGCCTTTGACTATCTCAAGAAGACTGCCGACCAGCTTATTGAGCAGGGCAAGCGAGGAGGGACAACGGCTCAGACTCACAGCTTTCTCTACTTGAAGACCGGTGACCCGAAGTACCTGGAGGCAGCGCTTCGTAACCTGCCCACGAACAGCCAGTTTGGCAATCCCTGGAAGGAGTATGCGCTCAGCATGCGCAATGCCGCCATGTGCATTGCCGACCTCTACCATGCAGCACAGAAGCCTCCCACGCCTCCGGCGCCCCCGGCTCCACCGACCCGCGTTATTCCCAAGTTGGGTGAGAAGGTGACTTTGAAGCCGACCAAGGATGCGCGGATCACCGGGTATCCCAGTGAAGCGCATCTGAACTCTGGCGGTGCCACCCGCCTCAGAGCGCGCGATATCAGCGACGCTGCTGTAGAGATGTTCATCATGGACTTCGACCACGCCCTGGTCAAAGCCTTCCTGGATCAGAAGAAGGGGAAGAAGATCGAGGCCAAGCTTGTGCTTCAGTACCGTGAGCATGGCGGCGGCAAACTGGAGGTCGCCACACTGGACTCATCCGTGGATTGGGGTGAAGGGAAATCCAGCCAAGGACCGGCCAGCAAGGGAGATTGCTCCTATGTGGCTGCCCGGACAGGAGTTAAGGCCTGGACCACGGTGGACGGCAAGGAGGTTGCGAACCTCCGGGACCTCATCTACGACCGGTCTGCCAACAAGATCAAGACACTGCTTAGCAGTAAGGGTGTGCAAGTCGAGCCGGGCGTGCAGACCGTTACCGTTCCCCTCGATATGGAGGTCGTGAAGCACCTGGCCACGGACCCGAATTGTCGGGGCCTGGTATTCTTCACACGTTCTCCAGTGAAAATTGACGTTTACAGTGCCGAGCAAAGCGGCCGCGAACCGAAGCTGATGCTTGTTGCTTCAGAGGCCAAACTTGAGCAGCTGCTACTTTTCCGGTCTGAGTTCGAAAGAGGCGAGCTGGGCGACTGGAAGGGAAGGCTCGTAAGCGACAATGTGCCCCAGGGGGCTGAGTTTGCTCTTCAGGCAACGCCTAAGGAGCGTTGGTTTGCCACCTCCGCAGAGCTTCTGCTCAAGGACAAAGCATTCGTCGCAGGTGAGGAGCTTCACCTTGCTTTCGACTACTTTCTGCAAGGAACCAACTCTCTTACAGTCTTCGTCTTCGATGCTACCGTGAACGACAACCTGCGCTATAGCCTGCCCCAGGTCACCACGGGCAGATGGACACATGTGGACCTGCCAGTGTCTAAGGGCAGGCGCGGCGGCGGCAGGGGATTGGCTGGAGGCGATAAGATTTCGGAGCTTTACTTCTACGGCGGCAGGGAAGGTGAGACAGCAGCGAAGCTTCTGATTGCCAACGTGCGTCTTTACAATGCCAAGTAGTCAGAAGCTCCTGGCGCATGGCGACTGCGCTGACAGGAAGGAGCGAGACGGGCTCTGGAGGGGGGTCTTGGGTAGGCGGTGTTGCCTTTCTTGCCTTGGTGGCCTTGATCCAGCCCGTGTCCTTGAGGTCAAATGCAGGTCGTCATACAATTGACACACCACTGGGGTTCTGGAATGGGACTCTCGGTTCTGGCTCGGCACCCATGTTTCCGCTACCACTGACCACTGCTGATGTCGAGCTTTCTGGCCAGGCATCTTTTGCGAGGGACTCCGCCGCTACCACCAGATGTCAGGAGACCCCCAGGCCTATGACTACCTGAAGAAGTGCATCGGCCAGATGTTGGCTGTCAACCACAAGGTGGGCGTGGATGCGCAAAGCTACAGCTTCATGTACCTGAAGACCGGTGAGAAAAAGTACCTGGATGCAGCCCTCCGCGTCCTGCCTGTGAGGCGGGAGTTCGGCAACCCCTGGAAGGATTATGCATTACAAATGCGCAATGCGGCCATGTGCATTGCCGACCTCTATCATGCAGCACAGACGGCCTCCGCTCCGTAACTGCTGATTTCGGGTCGGCGGTGTTACAGCAAAGTTCATCTTGGGAGCTACCATGAAGAACCAATACTTCGGGGATATCAGGGATCTATTCAAGTATGATTTGATTCAGACGATCATGCAGGAATGTCCTTCCGTCAGGCATTTCTCATTTATCCCGATGCTGACGCCCGATGATGATAGCAGCGCTGGAGGCAAGACCAGACATGATGTTGCAAAGGCGGGGAAACGCAATGAAGAGCTGAAGGCGTTCCTGAAAGATTGTGTCCACGAAAATAGGCGGAACATTGCTGCCATTGCAGACTACTTCAGGTCGATCAGCATCGACATAAGAATCTACAGAGGCAGGTCAGACTACTTTTCTCACGAAACCAGGAGAGAGTATTTCAAAGCTATCGGAACGAAGCTACTGACTGACTCCCTGATCTTCCTTGACCCGGACAACGGTCTGGAAGTGAAACGGCCAGCAAAAGAACATGTGCTCTATCGTGAAGTCGCAAGCATCTATAGCGGCATGACTTCAAGCTCGATTGTAATAATCTATCAGCACTTTCCCAGGCAAGACCGGAACACATACCTCAGGAAAAGGCAGGACGAATTGTGTCAACTCACCGGCGAGTTTCCAATATGCATTTCGGACAATCAAATTGTGTTCTTTTTGTTGACTAAGGAAGACAGTGTCAGAAACCAGTTAGCAAACACAATTGACAGATACCAAGGCCGATATGCATGCCTGAGAACAGGAAATACAAAAGAAGGAGGCTCAAAGGAACGGCCTGATTCTCATCCTTGATCTTCCGCGCAACCTAAGTGCTCTACTCCCGTGTAAGGGTCAGATAGCGCATGTGGGGGATGGTGGAGGTTTTGACGTTGACGGTGAAGCGCTGGGTGGGTTTCTTGAGGTGCTGCTTGAGTGTGCGGGTCTTGCCTTCTTCGTCCCAGACTAGCTCGAAGAAAGTGTCTTTGTCGGCAAGAGATGTGAGTTTGCTGCCGTCCGCGCGCTGGGCACGGACTTCTATGGTGTTCTCTCCAGGCACCAGTTGAGGCAGCGCCGTCCAGTTGTGCTGCACTAAACCCGTAATCACAAGGTCGCTCACAGCGACATTTCCTGTCATCTCCAGGCGCAGGCGGAAGCGATAGTGAGTGTACTTCCGCCCCTTCTTGGGATTCGGTTTCACCAGGTTGCCCAGGTCGAGGTTGAATGCCTTCGCACCCTCCGGCGCCGTGTAAAGCTCCTGCCACGCGTCTCCTTTGTGCTGCCCCTGCACTGAAATCTTGAGAGAGGCGCCTTGAGGAACCTGCGCCTTGCCCTTCAGCGAGCCACCTACATAGACGTAAGGCCCACTCATCTTGAACTCGGCGACAGCGAGCGCATCCTTGTCAGCAGGCATCAACTTCCCGTCCTTGACTGAGACATTTTCAGCGCGGGCAAGTTGCGAGAGCGCCTTGCTACTTGCCAGCGCAGGCTTCCAGACCTGTTTGCCTGAACCATAGTACCGGTAGATGGTGGCGCCGCTGAACTCCTTAGCATAGGGCGCAATCTGGTCAAAGAAAGGATTAGCTCTGTCCCTTTTGCCACAGACGTGTCTGGGGGGCATGTGCCTCTCCGGTGTTTCCTTAGGCTCGACGAATGAGCCCAGCGCATCCCAGTCGAGTCTGAGTGACTCGCCTTGCCTCAGAGGCATCCAGGCATTGTACCTGGACGGATTCGGGCCGCCGAAGTCCTTCCATTTCTTCACTGCCGCCACGAAGAACTTCTCGCCATAGTGCCGGTAGGTGAGCGCGTAGGGAAGCTCGTCGGTACCTTCCGGCTCGTCAAAAATCTTGCGCCCGCCGACGCAGGGAAGGTAAGGTGTGCTTGTGCGGCTCTCCTGGCGCGCTTTAGTTATGAGCGTGGGGTCGGCTTTGAGTTCCTCCATGCTGGCAATGTGACGGTCCTCAGCGCGGGTGCGCACGAAGAACCCGGAGGTGGTGCAGAAGGCGTGCCAACTGTCGTCGTACTTGATTTCGCACATGCCATGGCCGGGCACACTGATTATGCGTGCCTCCAGACCCCCGGCCTGGGCGATGGCACTAGCAGTATTGCCCTGCTGGGTGCAAAAGGAGTAGCCATAGACGTTGATGAGCTTGGCGGCATCGAACTGGTCATCGTGGTTCTCGTTGCGCATGCGATAGTGATACATGGTGCGACGGACATACTTCCAGATGGCGATAGCAAATTCCTCATCGGTCCTGGTACGCGCTCTGAGGCTCCTGGCCATGTGCGCCACGTCCAGTCGGTCCACGGCGCTGTCCATAGTCCAGTAAAGGTTAATGGGCTGGTTCTCTTCCGCAGCATGAGCGCGACTGGGTGTGAATGCGAACATAGCCACCAGGCTGGTGGCTGTGACAACGAACGAGATAAGACATCTGAGCAACACGGGATTCTCCTTCATACAAAACGTGTTGGCTTTTCGGGACTGGTGTCAAATGGTTCCCAGGGGACGCTGTCGGGTGCAGTGTCCTGCTACAAGAACACCCCAAAGGACATAAGTATGAGTCAGCAGCGTGGAAAGTGCAAGCACATTGCGAGCGGGCGGGGACTTCCGCCCAAGACCAGTCACCAAGTGACGCCCCGGGCGAAAAGGGTTGCATGGGAGAGGAGCCGCCGATATAATAACGGCAAAGCAAGAATGGTTTCGGAGGAATGCCATGGCAAGCAAGGACAAGCAGAAAAAGCTGGAGCGCAAGGTCAAGAAGCACACCTTGAAGGAAAAGCGTCGTCTCAAGAAGGAGAAGCGGGCGGCGCGGTGACCAGGCCCAGGCCCAGTCCGTAAGCTTACTTCGGCGATTCGGCGGGCCTTCCTGGTTCTCACGCAAGGTTGTTACAAACTCATCTCGCCCTTGCGAAGCCACGCGGAGCTACCTACCGGTTCGCTAGCACCTTCTCGAAGAGCAATGGGGGGATGGAGATGTCGGCCACGATGAGTTCGCCTACCAGGAGTGGACCCTGACCTCGGTCAAACCCGATCTTCTTTGCCGCGAAGGTGACAGTTTTGGTGGCGCGGATAGCTTCACCCAGCACTTCTCCGGTGTCACAATCGAATCCTGAAGGAATATCCACTGCCAATATCGGTACGCTCAATTGGTTCATAATCCGTATGGTCGAACGGAGGGGCTCGCGCACGTTGCCGCTGGTGCCCGTACCCAGGAGCGCATCTACGATGAGAGATGTGCCTCGGCTGAGGTCGTCAATCTGGTCGGGAAGCCCGGGCGAAGGAAGTTCCACCAGGAGAGCGTTCATGCGCTCCAAGATAACGAGGTTAGTCTTAGCATCGCCCGTGATTTTCGCAAGTTCTGCCAATACCACCACGGTGACATCCACACCCTGATTAAGAAGATGCCTGGCGGCCACGTAGCCGTCGCCGCCGTTGTTCCCCCGTCCGCAGAAGATGACGACTTTGCCTTCGCGTGTAGGCGGGAGCATCGCCAGCGCCTCCTCGGCCACAGCGCGGCCGGCATTCTCCATCAGCACCACGCCTGGGATGCCAAGCTCGTTGATGGCCAGCTCATCGAGCCGGCGCATCTGAGCGCGCGAGAGCGCAGGTGGCTGGGGATTGCTGGTCAACGAATCTTTCACGTGACCGCCACCTTGTCTTCAGGGTCGTAGGGACACTTGATGAAGATGGCGTGCACCTCCTGGTCGGTATTGTTGACGATGTTGTGGGTGTCGCCCGGCTCCAGTCGGAAGGCATCGCCCACTTTCACGCGGAACTGCTTGTCGTTAACGACCATCAGAGGGGTGCCTTGAGTAAAGTAGAAGGTTTCCTCCACACGGTTGTGGTAGTGGGCGCCGAGCTCTTCACCCGGCAAGAACTTGATGACGCCCCAGTCAATCCTGGGCCCGCGGAAGAGATACTTCACCCCTGAGGGGCCGCCCCGATATTCCTTCCCAAACTCATTGACCCTTTCCATTGCCCGCCTCCGTGATTGTGATTTGCCAGACTTCTTCAGTGTTTCCTCAGGCTGACAGCCTTTGATTCTAGGGTGCGTCTGGCGCCGCCTCAAGGAAAAACGCGGCCATGATGCGTTCCCCAGTTTTGGGAGGACTTCAGGACTTCTGAGGTTTGGCCTCTGCTGAGACCGATAGCAGGCTAGTCGCGCTTTATCGGTTGTTCGGGTTCCTCCGGCGCCGGCTTTTCCGGTTTAGCCTCTGGTTCTTCGATGGGTGGCGCTTCACCGGCGCCCCAGCGCATGGTGCCTGATTTCAGTTTAATCACAGGGGCTTGTTCCCGCAGCCAGATGGTGATGGTGTCGCCTTGATAACCGATGAGGAAGCCGGGCACCTCTGCCTGCTGCATGATGAGGTTGACTGCCCGGTCAACCGGGAGCGTGGTCTTGGCTATGGTGACACGGGCCTCGGGAGGCACTTTACCCTTGAGATTGATTTTCAAATTGGCGAGCTTGGCCGCGATTTCGAGCGCCGCGCCCAGCGGTTGGTCTTCCAGTTCCAGGGTGATGAGCCGCTTGAACCTGAACTGCATCTCCAGGCGCGCCCGCTCTAGGCGGATGCGGTTGGCTTTTTCCACCGTGGTGATGAAAACGGCTTCGTCCACGAGCACGTAGGAAGCGTCGAGCTGTCTGGTGAGCCAGGCCAGCGCCCGCTCCAGGCTCATCCTGGTTACTGTAAGCGTGACCGGTTCCTTGACGGACTCCGCCTGGGGGTCGATGACGAAGTTGACGGCAGTCAGGGCTTGCAGCAAATCCAGCGCTTCATTCCCGTTCTTGTCGGTAAGGTTGAGGGTGACCGGTCGGCTCAGGCTCTTTTGCAGCCTGGGCGTCCAGCCCTTCAGCGCTTCGTGGTACAGGGCTTCTTCTCGGGTGACTATTTGCGTTCGCCAAACGCTCGACATCCTGGTAGGACTGGCCAGGAAGATGGCCTCGTCAGCGATGACGTATTCCAATCCAGCGAGCCTGGCCACCCAGCTTAAGACACTTTGCAGCTTCACTTTGGTGAGGTTCAGGGTGATGGGCTTGTCGGGGTCAACTTCCGGGCTGCGGGCATCCAGTATCATATTGACCTTGGCGCTGTTGCGAAGACCCGCCAGCACGTTATGCAAAGGGGTGTCCAGAAAAGTGACCGAAACCTCCTTGTCGAGCTTCTTTTGAATCTCTTCCCTCCAATCGCGTGGGGGAGTGGCTTCACCCACTTCGCTGGAGGCCAGAATTTCACCTGCGGCGCTGATTTCCAGCCCTTGACCTGTGGCCAGCGCCCGTGAGTTTCCCGAGGCACCGGACACCACCACATTCCCTTCCGTCACGGTAATGGTGGTCTTGGTATCGCTGGCCTCAGCGGCGCGGGCTGAAGCGACGACCACAACGACAACTAGTACCAGCCCACAACTCCTCAGTTTACTCATTGCCTGCTACTCCTTTCTGAACGACGGTTACCAATCTTCCAGCCAGCCAATAGCTGCCGAGCCTACCTCAGGCTGGCGCAGCGAATACTGCCTCTGTCGTGATGCCATCGGGATTGAAGGTTTTCCAAGAACGGGCAGAGAGGCTCCCGGGACCACCTTCACTTTGAACTTGCCCTCCACCACGTGGGCATGACCGTTCACGAATGCCACCCTGAAGGGTGGTCCGTGGGTGCTGACCTCCAATGAAAGTTCCCCGTAATCAAGGCTGATCTCCACAGGAGCCAGAATGCAAAAGGAAGCGCCGGCATCGGCGCGCAGCGTTCCTCCCTCTTTCAAGCTGGCCTGCAGGGAACCGAGGTTGCCCGTGCGTACCCGATCGCCTGCAAAAAGTGCTTCTCCAGCCTGCAGGCTTCCCCAGTGTGAACTGTCGGCGCGTTTGCACTGGACGTTCCCGGACACCTGTTTAATCTCTGCCACCGGCTGCTTCTGAACAGTTGTCGGGACTGTGCCTTTTTGCCAACTGTGGACGACGAAAGCCAGAGCTAGCCCGGTTGCCAACCCCAGCCCACCTCTTACCAGTATGGTGCGCCAGGTCAGTCGCCGAGGTGTCCGTGCTGCTCTCTGTGACGGGGGTGACGCTTCAAGTGTGCTGAGCACCTGGTGCGCTATGCTCTCAGGAACCTCGATGGATGCCAGGGTGGGCTTCAATACCTGCAGGAGCTTTCTTCCCTCCGCAAGCTGACGGGAGCACCTGACACAGCTTTCGAGGTGCGCACGGAGACGTTCATGCAACCCCGGGTCCTTGCCCGCCCACAAGCAGGCGTCAATAAGCTTCTCAGCTTCTCTACAACGCATCGCTAGTGTTCTTGATGATATAACAGCCACCTTGACAACTTCTTCTTTAGCCGCGCATGCGCTCGGGAAAGTCGCGAGCGCACGGTGCCCGCAGGTTCGCCTAACAACCTCGCAATCCTGGCACAGGACAGCCCCTCGACATATCTCATGGTGATAACGACCCGGTACTTGTCAGGAAGCCCTGCCACCGCCCCCAGGACGGCATGCTTGAGTTCATCCCGGACGAGCTTGTCAGCAATGCCTGCAATGCCCGCTTCCGCAAGGTTCGCTTTGGTCTCGGAGGCAATATCCCGCAATTCTCCTGCGCGCCTATTTCGTTGCAACCAGCGCCGGGCTGTGCGCGAGGCAATCCGGTAGAGCCAGGGTCGGAACTTCTCCGGTTTTCGCAGCTTCGCCAGCGAGCGGAATGCCTCCAGGAAAACCGTCTGGGTCAGGTCAGCGGCGGTATCGGCGTTGTTCGTTCTCTGCAGTACCAGCGCATAGACAGTTCTTTGCAGTCGGCGCATTAGTTGCCCGAATGCTTCCCGGTCGCCCTTTCGGGCGCGCCGAACCAGCTCCGTCTCCTGCTTCAGCTCTTCATCAGGCTGCATGGACAGTTCCGTCATAACTATAGTGGCTGCGTGTGCCAAAACTGCTGCATAAATTCTGGAAATCCCGGATAATCGTCTGCTCTTGGCTAAGCTCTATTATATTTCTTGGGAGCATGGAGGCTGTGGAAAAAATCGCCTCTCTTTTTTTTGTTGACGGCTGCACATGCAGAAAATAGTATCCCAACTGTGTGTGCCGACCTTCTGTATATCCCTGTCGGGAAGAAGACCGACCTCGTAACTGGTAGGGGTGACGACCTTTTCCAGGGGCGTCCAGGCCTCGCCGCAGTCTTGCTATTCATCTCGAATCTGGCTGGTGCAGACAGGTGAAAACGGTCTCTCGCACGAAGCTTGCTTTGCTCTTCTCCTTGCTGCTGACAGCGGGAGCGTTTCCCTCACTGGCTGGTGCAGCCGAGATCAGAGGGAAGATCAGTCCGGTTGTGAGGCTGCGCTCCCTGGAAGCGATTGAGCGTACGCGAAAAAAGCGGTACCAGGCAGCAGTAGATTGGCAGGCCGGGGGCTTTGCCCTTCGAGACCTTCCGCTCGGCACCTACGATTTGGTGGTAACCACGAAAGATGCAACCATCGAAGGTGTCAACCTGGAGGTTACCCAGCCATCTGGTGCTGCCGAGAAGAGTCCTTCGCCTCTGGCTGAGAAAGACATTCAGCGGATTGGCGAACTGATAAAGCATATGAAGACTTTCGAGGAGCACAAACGCATTCTGCTCCTTGAAGGGCGTGACAACCGTGCCCGGGTTCTGGTCGAACTAATGCGGACGGGCAAGACCACCCTGGCGAGCTCGAAGTCCTTTGTCGTTTGGCGGGTGGAGGTCTGGGATTACGTCAAGCTCTATGGCACCTGGCGCCGGAAGCGCGGGCTGGGGGAGGTGATTGAGAGGAAGCGTCTGGAGAAGGCGGCTTTCACCCACTTCAACTGGCTTTTTGACCCTGTGTTAGGAGGCATCACATTGACAGATTCCGCGGAGATACGTGAGTTCGATTATCAGATTCCGGAAGAATTATCGACACTTCCCGGTCGTTACCAGGGCCGGGAATCGCCACTCACCCGGCCTCAAGATGAGGCTGCCGAAGAAAAGGCTTCCGCAGACCAGGGAGGTAAGTAAGGTTTGCACTCCTGGGCACGATTGATACAATACGTGAGCGAGGCATCTGGGAAATGGGTCAGGGAGCGGCGAAAGGTGATTTGACGTGGGACTTCTGGAGCGTATCAAGAACCTGAGTGATACCGATATCAATCAACTGCTGCGCTCTCGCGATGCAGAGCGGGCGGTGGGGAAGTTCGTCATCGAGCTTGAGCAGGCGCAGCGTCGGCTGCTGGCGGAACTCGCTGACCTGGAAAGACAGAAGCGTTGGCTGGAAGCCCACATCCAGGCGCAGGACGCCCAGCTCGAACATTGCCAGGAAGAGGCGCAGGAAGCTTCGTCCCAGGGAAACGATGACCGGGCCCGAGAGGCGGAAAGCCGATGCCGAGACCTGAAGCAGACCCGAGCCAGCTACCAGGACAGGCACCAGAAGGTCACCGAGACGGCGAACTGGCTACGGGAAGAACTGGCCAGAGTACGACAGGTGGCACAGGGCGCCTGGGCGAAAAAGACAGACCTGCTCAAAGCCCGGCGCCAGAAAGCTAAGACCCAGCCTCGTAAGAAGGCCCAAGCGAGCACATCCGAACCGTCCCGGGATGCCCGCAAAACTGAACTCCTCAAACAGGCGGCAGAGCAGCTTAAGGCGCTCAGGGAGCTGGCTAAAAGAATCGAACCGGGGGAGGGCCAGTCTTAACTCTTTCTCTTGCGCAACAAGTTGCGGTGTGGTCAGCATCGGACAGGCAGGCGCTTGCATTTGTGCACTTGTCGCTTTCTATGGGGGAAGGCGACGTTCTTTTTTGAGGGCAGGTCGAGCAGTTCAAAATGGTGGCGCGGAGACTGGGCAGGTATCGCTTGCGGGAGGAGCTGGGCCGCGGCGGCATGGCGGTGGTGTACAAAGCGGAAGACACCAGGTTGCATAGGACCGTTGCCCTGAAGGTCCTTTCCTCGACCTTGGTGGGCGACCGCCGCGCTTTGGGACGTTTCCGTCGCGAAGCACAGGCTATTGCCCAACTCAATCATCCTCACGTGGTGCAGGTTTACGACGTTGACCAGGTGCGTGGGCAGCACTTCATTGCCATGGAGTACTGCCCGGGCAAGACCCTCACCGAGGCCTTAAGTGAGCGCGGGCGGCTGGAGGTGGCGGATTCCCTGTCTATCCTGGAACAAGTGGCGGCAGCGCTGGAGTCTGCGCACAGCAAAGGCATCATCCACCGCGATATCAAGCCTTCTAATATCATCATCGACCCGGCGGAGCAGGTAAAGGTCACGGACTTTGGTATTGCACTGGTCGCAGGTGAGGAGCGCTTGACTGATTCGGGTCTTTTGGCGGGTTCGGTGCGGTATGTTTCCCCGGAACAGGCGAAGGGGGAAGAACTCGATGCGCGCAGTGACATCTACTCGCTGGGCATCGTCTTTTACGAGATGCTGGCAGGCACACCCCCGTTCGACATTGGAACTCCCTATGCCGTCCTGGACAGACATATCAAGGAAGCGCCGCAGCCCATTCGTGAGGTGCGTCCGGGGTTGCCCGAGGACCTGTCCCTGCTCCTGGACAAGATGCTGGCCAAGGAAAGGAGCGAGCGTTTTGCCGATTGCACGGAGCTTCTGCGCGCCGTCCGCGCCCTCAAGGGTGAGATTGAACCATCTGCGGAGGCGGAGGGGGTCCAGCAGCCCCGCGCGCTTGAGGTCGAAGAGATGAAGACCCTGAAGACCATCCCTCCAGGCCAGGCGCAAGTAAGAGGTCTTCTGGTAAAGGTCTCGAAGCGCACGATGAGATTTGCGCTGGGGCTGCTACTGCTAGTCCTTGGTGGCATGGTCTGGTGGATGTTTGTTGCCTCCAAGAGCGAACCGGGCGGTCTTCCGAGAGCGCTCGCAGGAGACTTTATTTCAGCCGGCGCGCTGGAGTTCGCCAGGGAAGCGCACACCACCACGCTGCTCGCGGATGGCAGTGTATTGGTGGTCGGTGGAATTGATAATCAAAATCAGCCGGTGGCACAGTGCGAGATATATGAACCCGAGTCCAGGTCTTTTCGGACGGGGCCAACACTCAGTGAACCCCGCCTGAACCACACCACCACCCGGCTTGTGGACGGGTCGGTGTTAATCGTAGGTGGCGAACGCTCGTGGCGCTGGCGCGAGGCGCTCAGCTCCGTGGAGATTTACACGCCTACAGGCGGACTGGAGATGCTCGAGGTGGGGCTTGCCACTCCCCGCCGCCGACACCGGGCCATTCTGCTTCATGATGGGAGAGTGCTGATTACGGGTGGCGAAGATGCAGGTGGGGAAACCCTGGCCAGCACGGAGATTCTTGACCTTGATAGCCGCACCTTTAGCGAAGGGCCTCCCCTGCATCATGCTCGTAAGGACCATACGCTGACGCTCCTGGCTAATGGGAGGGAGGTGCTCGTGGTCGGAGGCAGCGACGGGAAGGATGATGAGCCGCTGCGCTCGGCCGAGGTTTTCGAAGCGGACAAGAAGGGCTTTCGCGAGGTCGGTGAGCTCAATGAGCCTCGCTACGAGCACACAGCCACGCTGCTGCCGGATGGCCGGGTCTTGATAGCGGGTGGTCGGCAAGCGACCTCGAAGTATCTGCGCAGCATAGAGGTTTTCCAGTCAGGCGCTTTCGGGGAAGCGGGACACCTGCTGGCGCCCCGCGCCGTGCACACCGCCAACCTGCTCCAGCGTGGTTCGTCTTGGGCGGTGCTTTTTGTGGGAGGTGGCGCCGCTTCCCCGGCGCGTGAGTGCGAGATCTGGCGGGCGGATGGCTCGGTCAAGTGGGGCCCTCGACTGCCCATGCCTCGCAACAACCACACTGCCACCCTCCTCCAGGATGGAGAGGTCCTCATCATCGGCGGCTACGGCTACGACTTGAGACAACGACTGGATTCTGCGGAAGCTTATGTGATAGAATAGCCTCCTCTGGTAGCCGTAGCTACTTGGCGCGCTTGGGTGAGATTGTCTCTAAGGTGGAGATGCGATGGCAACACTTGTAACCGGCGGAGCAGGCTTCATCGGCTCTCACGTGATGGAAAGGCTGGTTCAGGAAGAGCACGAGGTCATCTGCCTGGATGACTTCAATGACTATTATCCCCCGGAGGTCAAGCGACGCAATATTGCCTCTCTCGCAGAGTCCGGTGCCATCAAATTGTATGAGGGTGACATCTGTGACCGTGAGCTGTGTCAGAAAGTCTTCCGCGAACACCCCATCAAGCTGGTCATTCATCTGGCGGCGCGAGCGGGTGTGCGCGCCAGCCTGGCGGATGCCCAACTTTATCAGCGCGTCAATTGTGGGGGCACGCTGAACTTGCTGGAAAGCGCTCGAGAGGCGCAGGTGGAGAACTTTGTCTTCGGTTCCTCGAGCAGTGTCTATGGCGACCGCAATGAGGTCCCCTTCCGGGAAGAGGACGTTGCTGCCTCCCCCGCCAGTCCCTATGCAGCGACCAAGCGCGCGGGAGAGCTTTTCTGCTACACCTTCCACCATCTCTATGGGCTTCCCATTGTCTGCCTGCGCTTCTTTACGGTCTATGGTCCCAGGCAGCGTCCGGAGATGGCCATACACAAGTTCACCCGCCTGGTCGATGAGGGCCGACCCATTCAAGTTTATGGTGATGGCAGCTCTCAGCGCGACTACACCTATGTATCTGACATCCTCGCGGGCGTGATGGCGGCAGCAAAGCGAAGGGACGGATTCGAAATCATCAACCTGGGCAGCTCCCATCCCTACAGGCTGGATTACCTGGTATCCCTTATCGAGGACAGCCTGGAAAGAAGGGCTGATGTCCAGCATCTGCCTGAGCAGCCCGGTGACGTTCGGGTGACCTATGCGGACGTGCGCAAGGCCGAAAGGCTCTTGGACTACCACCCGCAAACTTCGTTGGAGGCAGGCCTGTCGGCGTTTGTGAAATGGTACCGGGAGGAAGGTAAGGGGCGATGAGCTGGCCCAACCGCATCACGCTGGCAAGGATGCTGCTGATTCCTTTCTTCGTGATGACCCTGATGCAGGTGGAGCAGATTCCCGTCTATCGCTATGTGGCACTGGTCATATTCGCAGTGGCTGCGTTTCTGGATGTAGTGGACGGTATTGTGGCCAGGCGCACACATCAGGCGACGAACCTGGGCAGACTTCTGGACCCGCTGGCAGACAAGCTGCTGATGAATACGGCCTATGTGCTCTTGGCTTCGCGCATTTGGCCCGTGCATCTTTATCACATTCCCCGCCTAGTGGTGGTGGCAGTTATCAGTCGAGATGTTTTCCTGGTATTCGGCTATCTCATTGTGCATACGTTTGTGGGCAACTTCAGGGCTGATCCCTCAGGATTAGGTAAGCTGACTACGATTGCCCAATTCACTGCCATTGTGGGAACACTGTTGACGCCTGACCTCCCTCGTGTCCTGCTCCCGTGGGTCATGAGTATCCTCTATGGGATGGCTGTAGTCTTGACAGTGGGTAGTGGCGTCGATTATATTTATACCAGTGTGAAACAGTTGGAAGACCAGTAGTATGGGGTTGTCCGGGCGCGGGGCTGTTGCCGCCTATGGATAAGGTGAGAGGATAATGGTTTTTAGCAGCATAGAGGCAGTGCTGGAGGAGCTGAGGCAGGGGCGGATGATTGTGCTGGTGGACGATTCCGCCCGCGAGAACGAAGGTGACCTGGTGCTTGCTGCCGAGAAGGTGACCCCGGAAGCCATCAACTTCATGACCAAGTTCGGACGGGGTCTGATCTGTCTGGCGCTTACACCCGAAAGGGTTGAGAAACTCCAACTTCATCAGATGATCGGCCACAATACCGCTACCTTTGGCACGGCTTTCACCGTCTCTGTCGATGCCAAGCAGGGGGTTACCACGGGCATATCTGCCTACGACCGTGCCCGGACCATCGCGACCGTCATCGACGATAACTCTCGACCCGAGGACCTGGCGCGGCCCGGACATATTTTCCCGCTGCGGGCTCGCGAGGGAGGCGTATTGGTGCGGGCCGGGCAGACGGAGGGCGCCGTCGATCTTGCTCGACTTGCAGGGCTCAAGCCTGCCGGTGTCATCTGCGAGGTCATGAACGAAGACGGCACCATGGCCAGGCTCCCGGAGCTTGTTGAGTTTTGCCAGGCTCAGGGATTGAAGCTGACCAGCATTGCCCACCTCATCGAGTATCGCCGCCGGCGCGAAAAGCTCATTGAGCGCAAGGTCGCCGTCCCGGACGTTCCTTTTCAGGCAGGACCGTTTGACCTCGTCCTTTATACCTCCAAGATTAATGACTACCATCACCTGGCACTGTGCAAGGGGGGCATCGGGAGGCAGGACCCGCCCCGGGATTTCTCTAAAGAAGCGGTGCTGGTGCGCATTCACTCTGAGTGTCTGACAGGGGACATTTTCCACTCCCTTAGCTGCGATTGTGGAGAGCAACTTAACAAGTCACTGGAGATGATAGCCCAGGAACGCACCGGCGTGCTTCTTTACATGCGCCAGGAGGGCAGGGGAATCGGTCTGGAGAACAAGCTCCATGCTTACAAGCTGCAGCGCGAACAGGGCCTCGACACCGTTGAAGCCAACGTGCACCTGGGGTTACCTGTGGACAAGCGGGACTACGGCATCGGCGCTCAGATTCTCTTGGACCTGGGACTTTCGAAGGTGCGCATCCTCACCAACAACCCCAGGAAGATAGTGGCGCTGGAAGGCTACGGGCTGGAGATTGTCGAGCGTGTGCCTATCGTCATCGAGCCGGGGAAGGAGAATCTCCGCTACCTGCAAACCAAGCGCGATAAGCTGGGACACCTGCTGGGATAAAGACGGGTGACTATGCCCCCGGCGGTAGTGAGTCCGTCTCAGTTCATTATTTGCAGCGAAGGTTCTAACCGAAGGCGAATACACTGACAGACTTTGACATCAGCAAGATTCGCCCACTTCTCGAACAGGCGCTCACCGAGGACATAGGCGCGGGCGACCTGACCACCGACCTGTTCATCCCATCTGGCGCTCGGGCTAAAGGAACATTCCTGGCCAAGGCCCCGGGCATCCTTGTCGGTGGCATCGTGCTGCAGCCCTGGTTCGAGATATTAGACCCGTCTGTTGTCGTCGCTCTTAAGGTCGAGGACGGCAGTTCCATCAGCCGCGGCGATGTGCTGGCCACCATCGCCGGTCCCGCGCGCGCCATACTGAAAGGGGAAAGACAAGCGCTGAATTTCCTCGAGCACCTTTCCGGGATTGCGACTGAGGCTCGCCTCTACGTGGAAGCAGTGCAGGGCACCGGTGCCAGGATTTATGACACCCGCAAGACTACTCCTGGACTGAGACTTTTGGATAAGTACGCAGTGCGCATGGGTGGAGGCAGCAACCACCGCCTGGGTCTTTACGACCAGATACTGATCAAGGACAACCACCTGAAACTTATGACCTCCGAGGAACTGCGGGCGGCTGTCAAGCAGGCCCGCGAGTGCCACGCTGAAGTCCTCATCGAAGTGGAGGTGGAGACCTTCCCAGAACTCTCCCGCGCATTGGAACTTGGGGTGGACATCATTCTGCTCGATAATATGGCTCTGCCCCAGTTGGAAAGGGCAGTTGCGGTGGTGAGAAAGCTGCCTAAGGAGCGCAGGCCTATCCTGGAAGCCTCGGGAGGCATTACCCTGGACAACGTGAGGGCGGTGGCCCTTACGGGGGTGGAGCACATCTCTGTCGGCGCGCTTACCCATTCCGTCACCGCGCTGGACATCAGCCTGGAACTTGAAGCGGCTCCCGCCTCTAAGCCGGGGACGCATACAAAGTGATGGCAAGAAAAACCTTTCACCATTTTGAACTTGCACTCTATCTCCGTCAGTATGGCAACGCCTGGGCGTCTGAGGAAAGCCTTTGTGAGAGGTTGGGTATTTCGCCCCCGGAACTATCTCTCAGCGCGGAAAATCTCAGACGGTTAGGCTATCCTGTTTTGGGCACTGATGATTCAGGCTACTGCCTCCGGGGCGAAGCGCCTTTCCGGGCAGAGGAGATAGCCTGGAACCTGGGCGCTGCGGTTGTAGGAAGCGAGGTTCAGGTTCACGACGAAGTTACTTCCACCAATGACGTTGCCAGGCAGACGGGAGCTCAAGGGCATCCACCCGGGCTGGTGGTCTTTGCACAGCTCCAAACCAGGGGCCGCGGGCGTTTCGGTCGCTCCTGGCAATCACCTAAAGGCAAGAACCTGCTCTTTTCCGTGCTGTTTTCTCCTCCTGAGCCTGTACCTGCCACGTCCCTGGTCACCATCGCCTCGGCAGTGGCTGTGGCGGAGGGCATCAGGAAGCAAACCGGGCTGGAGGCGCGTATCCGTTGGCCTAACGACGTGATGGTGAATGGTAAGAAGGTAGCAGGCATATTGGTGGAGTCCGCGCGGGATTCTGACCGACGGAACCTGTGGGTGTTAGGTGTAGGCATTAACGTGACTGCCTCGCCAGTGGGAATGGCATCTGCTGGCACGTTGGCAAGTGAGTTGGGCGCTGCGGTTGACAGAGTGCTCCTGGCGCGCGCGGTCTTGATGGAACTGGACCGTGGCTACGAAAGAATAGAGATGGGCAATCACAAAGACATCAGCGAACGTTGGCGGGCGCTGTCCACCATCCTGGGTGAGCGTATCACACTGCAAAGGGCAGGGCAGCGCTTTAGCGGACGTGTGGTGCACATCAGCGCTCGTGAGGGCGTGACCTTACAACTGGACGATGGGCTTTTGGCCACCTTCCCGGGCGAGGAGGTCAGCTTAGTCACGTGAAGTCCTGCCCGGCAGTTGAAACTTGCGCAGATAGTGGCGGAACTGGTCATAGGTGAGGCCCAGAGCCCGGGCTGCCTGTCGCTGATTGTACTGCGCTTCGAGCAGGGCATCCTGGAGTAACTTTTGCTGGAGCGCCGAGATTTGGTCAGTGAAGCTCCCGGTATCTACGCCGATGACGGGTTGCTCCAGAACAATGTCGTGTTCGGTAATAGTGTCCTTATCTATGGCGCAAACTGCCCACTCCACGATATTCTTCAGCTCCCTGACATTGCCCGGCCAGGGATAATCAGATAATTTGCGCAGGGCTGCCTGGGCGAAGCGTTTCTCCTCCAGCCAGGGGGCTTCTTTGACCAGCTCGTGGGCAAAGTGCTGCACCAGTAGAGGAATGTCCTCTGTTCTGGTCCTCAAGGGTGGCACCTGTAGGGTGGCAAAGGTCAGCCGGTCGTAGAGGTCGGCACGGAACTGCCCATCGGCTATAAGCTGCTTCAAGTCGGCATTGGTGGCGGCAATGATGCGCACATCAACGCTGATGGTCTCGGTGCCCTGCACCCGCTCAAAGTTCTGGTATTCGATGACCCGCAATATCTTCTGCTGGAAATCCAGACCCATATTGCCAATCTCGTCGAAGAACAAGGTGCCACCATCTGCCATCTCGAAACGGCCAATCTTCCTCTGGTGGGCGCCGGTAAAGGCACCTTTCTCGTAGCCGAACATCTCCGCTTCCAGGAGGTTGCCATGGAAAGCGGCTGAGTTGACCACCACGAAGGGGCCGGAGGCGCGGTTGCTGCTGTAGTGGATGCGTGCCGCAATCAGTTCCTTGCCTGTGCCTCGCTCCCCCTGGACCAGCACCGGTCGGGGAATGGAGGCCAGCTTCTCAACCTCCTGGAGCACCTTCTTGAGGACGGGGCTTTCTCCTACCAACTGGTATTTGCGGCGCCAGAGCTCCTCATAGAAATCGGTGCGCTGGCGTAGTCGATGACCTTCGCGTCTGAGCCTCTTGTTCTCGTCGATTACGCGGGCCAGCGCCCGCGCTCTTTCCAGGTTTGCCTCCAGGTGCTCACCTATATAGGCATTTTTTTCCAGGAAGTCACCGGCGCCCATTTTCAGCGCCTTGACGGCGGAGCGGATGCTGCCTCTGCCGGTGAGGATGACCACGGGCACTGCGGGTGCCAGCGCCTTCATCGCTTTGAGTATCTTCAGGCCGTCGGTGTCACTACGACCCAGGTTGAGGTCGAGCACTACCAGGCTCAATTGGTCGTTGGTTTTCTGAAAATGGGTGAGCGCTTCCTCACCCGAGAGAAAGCTTCGCACCTCGTATCCTTTTTGACGAAGCAGTTTCTCCAAGTGTTCGCACACTTCGCGCTGGTCGTCAACCACCATGACGAGCTCGGACAAAGGTTTCTCCTTAATGCCTCTTCCGCCAAAAGCTCACTCATGTCCTCAAAGAGTTCAGGTCGGAAAACCAGCTCCGCAGTTGCCGACTTGATGCGGGGGCTGGCAGGCAGAATCACGCTCAAGCGCGCCCCTTCTCCGGGAAGGCTGTCAGCCCTGATCTGGCCCCCGTGTATCTCCACCGCCCGGCGGGCCTGACTCAAGCCGATACCACTGCCAAACCGCTTGGTGGAATACCCCAGCCGAAATATCTGCTCCCGGTCCGCGGCCGCAAAGCCCGGGCCGGTATCCATGAAAACGACGAAAACTGCCTCCTCACCCTGGCTGCTCGTGGTAATGGCCAGTAGCCCCGCATCCTCCATGGCCTCCCCCGCATTGAAGATGATGTTCAGGAATGCCTCCCGTAGCAGTTCCGTATCACAGATGATTTCGGGAAGGTGGGGGTCGTAATTCTTGATAACCTCCACGTGAGAGACTGCCTCGCTGGCGGTGAAGAGAGCGGCGTCAATGACCTGGTGCACGTCCGCCAGGTCCAGTTCCAGAGGCTCGCGGCGGATGGCGGACAGGAAGTTGGCCATATCGCCGAAAAGCTGGTTGTGTTCATCGAGCAGCCGGCGGATGTCGCGTGCGTGTCTGGCACTGAGCGAAGGGGAGAGTTCCGCAGAAAGCGTTTCCAGCTTGTTGCTCAGCAGGCTCACCATATTCTTGATGCGGTGCGCCAGCGCATAAGCTTCCTCGTAGGCCTCCGAGCGGCCTGTTTCCACCAGCAGGTTGTGGTACTCATCCTTTCCCGCAGGGTCGAGCCCGGCGCAGTAAGAGAACTGCTCCTGTGCCTCCTGCCAGCGGGACAGCGCCAGGTAGGTGATGCCCAGGTTGTATCTGGCCGCCAACCACTGAGCGTTGAGCCTCACCACCTGCTCCAGGTCCTCTGCCGCGGCGCTGAACTGCTGCATTTGGAAGTGGGCGTCGGCGCGCGCGTAAAGGACATGCAGATAGCCTGGCGCCAGGGCCAGTGCCTGCGCGAACGCCTCGAGCGCTTCCTTGAGCTTCCCGCTCTCCTTGAGCACCAGCCCGAGGACATAGTGCGCGCGGGCGGAGGCTGGTTTCACTTGCAATGTGGTCTGGAGCATGTGTCGGGCGCGCCTGAAGTGGCCTAGCTTGTAAAGCGCCACGCCCAGGTTGTGGTAACAAGGATAGCTCTTTTCTCCCCTCTCGATGAGCTGCTGATAAACTCGCGCGGCAGCGGCAACGTTGCCTTGAGCAAGCTGCGCGTGGGCATGGTTGAGGGTCCACGCGCCCGGCGGCGCCTCCGCTGGCGACAGGTCTTTCCTGGATGTCATCAGATCCTTCCCTACTGAGAATGCTTGAGAGCATCTTCTGCCACTGCTATCTTGCCGCACTGAAAATAGCGCCTTGCACACGCTCTGTCAACTGTCTGGCACAGGCATTTTTCTTGACACAGGCATTCGCTGGAACCCAGAATCGCTCTGGACGTGCTCAAAGGAGTAAGAAGTTGACGAAGAAAGGCGAGCTCTAAATGGAAGCAGCAGGAGGGCGTGCGCCTGAGGCGAAGGTCAAAGAGAAGCTGCTGGTGGACACGGCGGGCTTCTCTGTCAGCTCCTTCTTTGCACTGGGCTTGGGGGTGATAAGGGGACTCCTGGTCATGCGGGCGCTGGGGTCGGCGCTCTACGGGGTGCTCATGACTTTAAACTTCCTCACCGCCTGGACACCTTTTGCTCAGGCTGGCGCCGTCTTTGGTATGCAGCGTGAGATTCCCCATGCCCGCGCTCAGGAAGACGAAGACGAGGCAGCCCGCCTCCAGGATGATTGCTTCAGCTTCTATTTGCTAACCACACTTGCCCTTGTTATGGCTGTCGTTCTCTTTGCAGTGTTCAAGTGGGAAAGCCCGTCGTTCGGGGAATTTCCCCGAGCGCTGAGCGTGGGCCTCCTGTTCTTCGCGGGCGTCATTCTCCTGCAGAACCTGGAGCTTTTCCTGGACGGGAGGCTCCGCCCGGACCACCGCTTCGGTCTCATCAGCCAGTGCAATCGCCTCAAAGCGGTGGTGCTCACGGGTGTAACACTGGCGCTGGTCTTCAGGTTCAGCATCTTTGGCGTTTATGTTGCGATGGTGGTGACGGGCTTGTTCGCTGTCGCTCTGCTTTACTTCAAATCAGGCTACCGCTTGCGTTTCAAGCTGCGTTGGAAGGGACTGGCCCGTCTCTTGGGCGTGGGCTTCCCCATACTGGTGAGTTGGCTATTTCTGACGGCGCTGCAATCGGTGGACCGCATCATGATTCTCGCCCTCTTGGGTATCGACAGCTTAGGGCTTTATGGTCTGGGCTTGCAGATGAGTCTGTATCTCATCGCAGTGCCTCACAGTCTCACCCATCCCCTGATGCCCCGGGTCTATGAGGAGGCCGAGAAGCCGTCAGGTGAGCGCAATCTTCGGCGCTACCTGGTCAAACCGAGCTACCTTATCAGCCTGGTGGCAGGGATGGCTGTTGGTGTCCTCTGGCTGGCGCTGCCTTTCCTGGCTGAGTATGTGTTGCCCAGCTACAAGCTTGGTTTGAATGCAGCCCTTATTCTGGTCTGGCACGTGCCCTTCGCCTCGCTGAGTTTCTGTGGCATCTTCACCTTCATGGGACTGAGAAAAACGGGGAGGCTCCTGGTACTGCAAGGGAGCGCAGTCGTATTGGGTGTGGCGCTGAACCTCGTCTTTCTGAACCTGGGCCTGGGGATTCTGGGCGTCGCCCTGGCCACCACCATCACCTTTGTGGTCTATGGTATTTCGGCATCGGGACTGGCCTTCTACCTGACGGAAGGACATGCAGGCGGACTGGTGGAATATGTGACAAGGCTGGTGCTCCTTCCAAGTTATGCACTGGCCTCTGCTTTTGGTGTGGACATGCTGCTAAACATTTCCGGTGAGACGTTTTGGCTCATGCTGAGTAAGACCGCATTAGCAGCAGCGCTCTTCCTGGCGCTCCAGGTACCCGTGGCGATTTACCTGAACTGCAAGACCAGGGTTCTCAGCGACTGTTGGCAAATCATCCGCGGGAAAGTGCAGTCCAGTTCCAAGGGGGCTTAATATCGAAAGCCCGAGCTAATAGCCCAGGTCGAAAGGTGTGTAAACAATCTCCATGTCTTTGCGGGGATGGTATGCGATTGTGCGGGTATTGAAGTGCCAACCGTCCTGGCTGACGAAGAAGGCGGAGATAACGACCTCGCTGCCTGCATCACACTGGCTGAATAGAGACGCCCCGAATGTCAACTTCGTTCGCTTCTGGTCAAGTGTTCGCCTACGTATGACGTCAACCTGGTCGGTGCCTACCAAAGGCACATAGGCATTTGCCCGGAACCCCTCTTTGCTCGAGACATTACCGAGCGCTGAGAAGTCCAGGGTAATGTTTCCCTTGCTAATGTCAGCTCGACCCTCTTCTGCCCCAGATGCAACGGGGCTTGCGGCATCACTTCGTGCTTGCGATGCCGATAACTGCTCCAGTCTGACGTGGTCAAGGTGGAAGGTGCTGTTCTCGCCCGGAGCGACAATGGAAAGCTTGAGCGTTTTTAAGTGCTTGAGGTCCAGGAAAGTGAAAAGGTCTAGGGGGACTGCCAACGCGTTCATTCCCGGACGAAGACCCGTGAGCGCTGAGACGACTTTACCCGCTTCATCCTCAACCAATAGTTTGAGCACTTTCCGGTCCGCGGTGGTATTGAAAAGGTCGAGCTTCAGCCATTCGTAGGCAGTCCAATCCCGGGACTGCTTCTTTAGGCTTGTCGAAACAAGAGGGTCGCTCTGGGCAGGCATGGTAATGCGCAAAGCAGCGCGCCCTTTAGTGGCGCGCTCAGAGACTTTTTCCAGCTTGACATCTGCGCTTGCCTGCCAACCTTTCAGGTCTCGGGCGCGCTCGAAATTGCCCAGGCAGTATACGCGCGGAGGTGCCATTCCCTGGCAGCCTGCCAGTAGTCCGACTGCCAACAGGAGGATAATAACTGCTAGGGAAAATCTGCCTGTCATGGCTTTCTCCTGAGACCGAGGTTTAGCGGTGTTGTATCTCAGTACTGAATGCACAGACATGGCTCTCGGAAAACCAGTTTGCCAGTCCTGCAGCAAGTAAAACATCTGCCCACGAGCATGTCAAGAATAGTTCCCTCAGGTGTGGCATTGGTGGTCAAGGTTAACCCGTCGAAATTTTGTTGACATTGACCTCCGGGGGTGTATAAGGTAAGAGACCAGCGAGGGGGACATGTCTTCTACACGGCAGCGGGCGAACTGTTCATGGCCAGCACCAGGAAACTCCCGGTGGGAAATCTGTCTCTTGGCAAAGGGTCCGACGTTGGCCGTCGGCGGGAATCGGGCTTGACTGCAGAACCTGGTTGTCTGTGTCACGAAGAACTTGCGGACCTTCTCCGCCAGGAGCAAATCGGTCAAACAGGCAGGGAGGATTCAACTCGAAACTCGATATTTGTCATCTGGCAAAGGCTGGTGGGCCAACTCGACCAGCGCACCGGTCGGGAGAAGAAAGTCCTGCGTAAATACGTCAGAGCGCTGGACCGGAGCGCGAGGTGCCGAGCTGGTGGCGCACCTGCTGGTCGAAGACCGTTGGGTGGTTATACGGACCGATGATTCTGGCCGTTTTGGTGGTGACAATCTTCGCGTGGGTGTAGCGCTGAACAGGAAGTTGACCTCGTCTTATGCTCGATATTGAGATAATCAGGAAGGACCCTGAAGGGGTCAGGCAGGCAGTAGTTGATAAGGGGGAGACTGCGGACATCGACCGTCTGCTCGAGTGTGACCGGAGACGGCGAGAGATACTTAAGGAGTTGGAGGCGCTCAGGCGAGAGCGCAATATAGCCTCCAAGAAGATCGGTGAGCTGAAAAGAGAGGGCACGGACGCTAAGGAGCTGATTAGGAAGATGGGCGAGACCGCCCGCAAGATTAAGGAGCTGGAGACGCATCTCACCGCCGTAGAAGGGGAGCTCGAAGAGCTTATGCTTGCGGTCCCGAATATCCCCGCGCCTGACGTTCCCAGAGGGCCTGAGTCAGAGGCAAACGAAGAGGTTAGACACTGGGGTGAGCGCCGTCAGTTTGACTTCACTCTCAAGCTCCACTGGGAACTAGGAGAACAGCTCGACCTCCTGGACTTTCTCCGGGGGAGCAAGGTGTCGGGGGCGGGATTTCCCCTGTTCACGGGTGATGGAGCGCGGCTGGAACGGGCCTTGATTAACTTCATGCTCGACCTGCACACCCAGGAGCACGGCTTTGTTGAAGTCTCCCCGCCCTTCCTGGTCAACCGCACGGCTATGACGGGTACCGGACAGCTTCCCAAGCTGGAAGAGGACATGTACCGCCTGGAGTTGGACGACTATTTCCTGATCCCCACGGCGGAGGTGCCTGTGACTAATCTGCTGCGGGACGAGGTCCTCGATGAGAGTGACCTCCCGGTCTATTACACGGCTTATACTGCTTGCTTCAGACGGGAGGCAGGCTCCTACGGCAAGGACACGCGCGGTTTGATTCGGGTGCATCAGTTTGACAAGGTGGAACTGGTGAAGTTTGTGACGGCTGCCAGCTCTTACGAGGAGTTGGAGTCCTTGGTGGAGATGGCTGAGAGGGTACTGCAACTCCTGGGGCTGGAATATCGGGTGCTGAAGCTTTCGAGTGAAGGCTTGAGCTTTGCAGCCGCGAAATGTTACGATCTGGAGGTCTGGGCGCCGGGCATAGAGCGCTGGTTAGAGGTGTCAAGCTGCAGCAACTACGAAGAGTTTCAGGCCCGGCGCATTAACATCCGCTATCGCGACGGGAATGGTAAACTGGCGTTCGTCCATACCCTGAACGGCTCGGGGGTAGCCTTGCCCCGGTTGGTGATTGCGCTTTTGGAAACCTACCAGGAAGCGGATGGCAGCGTCAGATTGCCTCAAGTGTTGGTGCCTTATATGAACGGCAAGGAGGCGCTGGTTCCGTCTGGATAGATGGAGTTATTTGCAAAGGTCAGGGCTTTATGATATTCTTTTTCTACGGTTGGGTGAAGGAATTGAGCTGTGTGGAAAGGAGGCTAGGAACAGGATGACGGAAGAGCCAAAGGCCGAGGTCTCCAAGCCTGAAGATGTCACCATAGTGCACTTTGCCAAGATGAGCTTCGCCGACCGCTTTTCGGTGGAAGCGGAGTTCGAAAAACTTTTGACCACTATCGTGCCCGGTCCCGGGCTGAAGGTGCTCTTGAATTGTAAGGGCCTGGAGTATATCTCCAGCCGGGCGCTGGGTAAGTTGGTTACCCTGCACAAGCGCATTATCGAGAGGAGCGGTATCCTTAAGCTATGTGCGCTGGAGCCCCAGGTGTATACCATCATGCGCACCACGGAGCTGAATCAGGTTCTGGACATTTACGAGGACGAAGAGAGTGCCCTTCGCTCTTTTGCCGAGACCAATTAGTTGGGAAGGAGGTAGCCATGCCACATAAGCGCTTTGCAGTCTCTTTGTTATTTGGGTTAATCGTGGTTTCAACTGCCGCTGCGCAGGATGCGAGGCGTAGCTTTCCTTTGCAGGCGACCGCGGAGACGGGGCCTCGCGATTGGTACATTTCCATGTCGGAGGCCAGAACCGAGGAAGGCCGGGTGAAGTTGCGCAAGTTGATACGGGGGGAGTTTAGCTTAAGTCGGCGTCTCCAGCAAGTTGTCAGATTGGCGGCGGCGGGTGACCGTAGCAGCGGAAAGCTGTTGGTCAGGACCTACGACGAGGCGGAGTATAGGCAGGATTATAAGGGCATGGAGAAGTTGGTGTTGGCATTGGGAGACATAGCCGTTGCTGGAGCCACACCGAGAATGATAGAAGCCACCAAGTCTGGCAATGCTCGCATCAGGCTTACCGGGGTGATGCTGCTGGGCAGGGCGGGGGATAAGAGAGCTGTGCCGGCACTGATTGCACTGCTGAACGATTCCGATGACGATGTCGCGGATGCCGTCATATGGGCGCTGTCCAATCTGACCGGACAGCCTCCGGAGGTGCGTTCCCGCGCCGAATGGTCACAATGGTGGAGTGAGAACCAGGAGAGCTTTCCCGACATCACCGTGCTTTCCATACAAAGAAACATTCTTACCCGCGCCCCCACCGCGGAAAAGCAACCCGTTTTCGCTTCCAAGGAGCGGGCTATTAAGAGCTTGGGCGCCCTGGGAGACCCCGAAGCCATCCTGATTTTCGCCGAGACCGTAAGAGCTGCTCTGGAATGGGAAACGCCGGATACGAGAGAGGGGGTAGGGGAAGGTCCGAGAGAAAGAGGGGCAAAGGGTTTTGTCTCCTTGAGCGCAGACCTGGTATGCAGACGCATTGCTGGCAAGAGCTTCGGGCTGGCGTATGAAACCAGTGCCGCCACCGCTGATGCCCTGGAGGCCTGGTATAACCAGCACGTTAAGAGCCTAAAGCCGGAAGGAGGCGGGAGATGACCAAGCACCTGGTGGTGGCAGTGACCCTTTGTCTTGTTTGGCCGGTCCTGGCTCAGACCGAGAGCCTGTTAGAGGAACAGGAGCTTCCAGCATTAGTCTGGCAGGAAGGGCTTATGGGTGCCAGGGAGAAGGCAAAAGAGGTCCCTGCCCCTATAGTTCTGTATTTCTGTGATAACTTTGGCGTGGAGCTGGTAGAGAAATCGAAGGCACCCGTGGCAAGCAACCTGAATTGGCGCTGCACGGCCCTGGACAAGGCCTTCGACGACCCCCGCATGAAGGCGGTTCTCACCCCCTGCGTCAGGGTGAAAATCCCCCTGGATCACAGCGGGCAATACGAGAAGGTAGCAGCTCAGTATGGGGTGTTCGGAGACCGAGACCTGAAGGACCGGACTAACTTGAGGCGCTATTATCAGCAGTTTTTTGCACAAGCTCCTGACATCGGTGGCGCCGGCGCTGAGGAGAGCGCCGTGAGATTCAATTTCAGGCATCTTATTCACCTCCATACCTTTGAACGTACATCGCTGGTTTTCGTGTCCGCTGATGACGAGATGCTTGGACGTGTCGTGCCCCAATGGCAGGCGGGACAGCGCTCCATCTCGACGAAAGCCTTGGTGGCATACGTGGCGCGCATCGTTAGTCCCTACCAGAAGTTTGCTGAAGCCCGCCAGGCCCGCGATGCCCTGGAGATGGACCGCGCCCTGGCGCTCTTCAAGGAGGTCAGCGAGTCTCTGGCGGCACCGGTAAGTCTGAACAAGCTAGCTGAGAAGGAACTGGCAGGTTTCCAGAACCTTACCCCGCGACTGATTCAGCAGGCCGAAGCACTGCTAAAGGAGGGCAAGCTGGGCAAAGCCAGCAAGCTGCTGGCGACCCTCAAGTCCCGGTCGGACCTCTTGTCACTTACAGAGAATGAAGAGGTCCAGGCAGCGCTGAATCGGGTTAGTACCCTGGCCGAGGCGAAGCTTCGTGAAGCGCATCAGAAAGCCGCTGCGGGGGATATCGAAACAGCAAAGCAAATCATCCAGCAGCTTGTCCAGCAGCTGCCTGGAACCGAAATCGCCAAGAAGGCTCAGGAGAGCATCGCCGCCTTGGGCAAGCCCGGTGAGGCCCCCGGGGAAATAGTCACACTGGAAGCAGGGCCGGGCGCTGAGACACCTAAGTTCATTCTGAAGCCCACCGTGGAGCCTGATGTGAAAAAGGTTCTGGATGAGGCCGAAGTGCTGCTCCTCAATGCCAAGCAGACCGAAAGCCAGGGGAAGATGGTGGAGGCCTACAAGCTTTATACCGAGTTGGTAAAGAACTTCCCTGAACATGAAGCAGGCAAGGCTGCCCGAAAGTGGCTTACAGACCTCCAGAAGACGCCTAACCTCTATCGACAGATCCTGGATCAGTTGGCGAAGGCTGACTGCACCGTGTGGTTGAGCCTGGCCAAGTCTTACTATGATAACAAGATGTATGACCGGGCCTTGAGTTACTATCAGAAGATCGTTGACAAGTATCCCGGTACCACCTTCGCCGAACGGGCGAAAAAGCAAGTTGCGCTCATTAAGAAGCTGAAGTCGTAACCTGTTGCCAGCCGCTTGTCACCGGCTTGAGGAAACGGCCCTGCGAGAACCCCTGTCTAACTCTGCGCCTTTGAGGCTGAGCGAGGTGGAGAGAAGGCACGTCCTTAAGGTCCTCGAGGACACCGACTTCAATAAGGCCAAGACAGCCCGCATCCTGGGCATCCACCGTACCGAACTTTACAGGCTCATAGAGAAGCATCAGATCCCCAGCCCTGCTGCCACCGCACAAGGCGCTTCACCACGCCGACACAATAGGTGACAGCGCTGTCACCTATTGTGTCACCTCATGCGTCGTTAGAGAGCGCAAGAATTCGAAAGGTTGGCGGCTGCTTGAATAATTTGTCTTGCGCGGCGCAAAGTTCGGGTGTTGCTTTATGCCTTATGGGAGCAGTGCCAGGGGCAAAGCCCCCTGACCTTCCCGCAGGCTAGATGTTGATGATAGTAGGATGATTTGACGGTAGAAAGGCTGGTCGGCATCGAAGTTGCGGGCATAGTCGGGGTGAAGGGCAGTGGAATGGCCTGATGTTTGGGCTGCACAGTCGGTGAAATAGTACTCCCGCGATTCATTTCACAGCCGGGTCAGAAAGCAATGAATTGGTCCTGAGCAAGCCCTTCCGAGATGAAGTTCGGAAGCCACCAGACACCGGGCTTTTGCAAGGGACTATCATAACGCTGGAGTACGCTCCCCGCGCCGAAAGAGAGCTCCTCAAGCTCTCTGCTGTGCAGCCCCTTTTTTTTGAGTTATCTGCCATCTCTCTCTGCCAACGACGGTTCAATCCACGAGAGCAGGTCGTGCGAACTCGCCGCCCCAACCTTCATTCCTTCCCCACGAGCAAGGGTTAGGACTTGCTCAATCGCAGCAGGCCTGCTACCATGATAATTGTCCATCGAGGATGCTGGGGTTTGACTTCACTGAAGGGACAGGGGTAATGTGTCCAGCGTTTGCGATGCCGATCGAGGTATGCAATCAAGTCGCTATTGGGGGATGACAGAGATGACCAAGCGCAGGCAAGTGAAAGTGTCCGCATCCATCATGTCTGCGAATCTGTTGCGTCTGGGGCGTGACATCAGGGAGCTTGAAGAGGCAGGTATTGATTACCTGCATATCGACATCATGGATGGGCATTTCGTCCCTAACCTGACCCTTGGCACAAAGCTCCTGGCACAGTTGCGAAAGTTCACTGAGCTTCCCCTCGACATTCATCTCATGGTTACCAACCCAATGGACTATGTGGCGCAATTTGCTGACCTGGGCAACACCATACTGACGGTACACCCGGAGACCTGCCCGGACCTGCCCGCCTCGCTGGGAGCTATCAAAGAGGCAGGGGCCAAGGCATCCCTGGCTTTGCGGCCGGCAGTGTCTGCGGAAGAGGCTACACCGGTTCTTAACCAGTTGCACATGGTCGTTGCCATGTCGGTGGAGCCGGGGTTTGCGGGTCAGAAGTTCGTGCCCCGCGTCAGGGAGAAGATTGTGAAGCTCAGAGCCATGATAGATGAGGCGGGTCTGGCTACTGAGCTGGAAGTTGATGGTGGGGTCAATGCGGAGCTGATTCCCGACCTCGTGCGAGACGGCGTGACGGTACTCATAGGCGGCGCCTCCTCGCTCTTCCTTCCCGACAGAACACTGACCCAGGCCCTTGCCGACATGCGGGCTGCTATCGCCTCCGCCCAGGATGGTTAAGACGAACGACGGCTATGGCCAACTTCAGACTCCCAAAGCGCGAGTTTATCTGTGAGCCTATTGAGGTGGAGTGTACGGGGATTCCCAAGCAGCCGGTAGCCTTCACCTGGCGGGGCAAGGTGCATCAGGTCAGGGTCATCAAGGGGGCCTGGCATGACTGGGGGTTCGGCGAGAATCCGCCGTCTCGGCGAAAGTGGTTTCAAAGGCGCCACCGGGATTATTTTCACGTAGAATTGGCTACGGGTGAGGTGTTCGAAATCTACTACGACCGCAAGAGCAAGAAGAACGAGTGGATTCTCTTGAAGCGCATCTCTTAAGAGGTCGCCTCCCACGAAGGCGGCCACACTTTTCTCGGCATCCGGCATGCCTGCGGACTAGCCGGGTTCCCGCGCCAGTGCCTCCTGCTGGATGGCGACCAGTTCTTTTATTCCCTGGCGTGCGAGCTTAAGTAACTGTAGCAATTGTGATTGGCTAAAGGGGTGTTCCTCGGCAGTGCCCTGCACCTCCACCAGTTGCCCTTCACCGGTCATGACCACGTTCATATCTACCGCGGCAGCGAAGTCCTCTTTATAGTCCAGGTCCAAAAGCAGTTTGCCCTCGACAATGCCCACACTCACAGCAGCCACTGCGGTCTTGAGCGGCCAGGTGTAGATTTCTTCTTGCTGCATGAGCTTTCGGCAGGCATCGACGAGCGCCACGTAACCACCGGTGATGGCGGCAGTGCGGGTGCCACCGTTGGCCTGCAGCACATCACAGTCCACCCAGATGGTGCGCTCCCCGAGGGCTTTGAGTTCGCTGACAGCTCTGAAGCAGCGCCCCAGGAGTCTTTGGATTTCCTGTCCCCGACCGTTCGTGTGTCCTATCCTCGGTCGCGGTTTGCGCACTGCGGTGGAGGCAGGAAGCATCGAGTACTCTGCCGTGATCCAGCCCTGGCCTGCGTCTCTCAGGAAGGTGGGGACGCCAGGCATGATGCTGGCGGTGCAGAGCACCTTGGTCTGGCCCATGGTGATGAGCACCGAACCGGCTGCCTGGGGGATGTAGTTGCGCACGATAGTAGTTGGGCGCAGCTGGTCGTGGTTTCTGTCTTCTCGCATTAGAAATGGCTCTCCTTCTCCCTTTGATGTCATGGCTATTGCGTATCTACGGTGCCAGGAGGAACTTCAGTATCCCCTTCTCGGCGTGCAGACGGTTTTCTGCCTGGTCGTAAACAATTGCTCGGGAACTGTCTATTACCTCGTCGGTAATCTCCTCCCCCCGGTGCGCCGGCAGGCAGTGCATGACGAGTGCTTCCGGTTTGGCACTCTCCATGAGTTGGCGATTGACCTGATAGGGCAGGAAGGTTTGTCGCCTCTCTTTTGCCTCTGCCTCCTGGCCCATGCTGGCCCATATGTCAGTATAGACAACATCCGCATTCGTGACGGCAGCAGCAGCATTGTCGGTCATGGTGATGCTGCCTGCATGTGCCTGCGATAGCCAATCAATGCTCTCCAAGAACTCCTTGTCAAAATGGAATTGGGCGGGCCCCACGAGGGCGAAATCCACTCCGGTCTTGAGGGCCAGTGTGGCCAACGACCTGGCTACGTTGTTGCCATCCCCCACGAAGGTGAGCTTCACGCCTGCAAGCCGACCCAGCTTCTCCACAACGGTAAGCAGGTCGCCCATGGCTTGACAGGGATGCAGGTAATCCGAGAGTCCATTGATGACGGGAACGGTGGACCATTTAGCCAGCGCCACAACGTTCTCGTGGGAGAAGGTGCGAATCATGATGGCATCAGCGTAGCGGGAAAGCACCCGCGCGAAGTCCTTGATAGCCTCGCGCTTGCCCAGCCCCACGTCCTGCTGGCTGAGGTGGATGGCATGACCACCCAGTTGAGTCAGGGCCACCTCGAAGGAGACGCGGGTCCTCAAGGAAGGCTTTTCGAAGAGCATGGCCAGGGTCTTACCGTCGAGGTCGGTTCTCCTCTTACCCGCGGCGAGTTCCGCCTTCAATTCCTTGGCCCAGTACCAGACTTCTTCGAGTTCTTCCAGGCTTAAATCCATAACCGAGGTAAAATGACGAACCTTCACTGGCCTTCCTCCCTGAGTGCCTCCCGCAAGATAGTCAACCCTTCGTCAATCTCTTGTTTGCTTATGGTCATGGCAGGCATAAGCCTGAGCACCGTCTGATGTGTGCAGTTGATGAGTAATCCCTTTTCCAGACAGCGCTTGAACACCTCGGTGCCGGGATGGTCCAGCTCCATGCCTATCATCAATCCCAACCCCCGCACCTCTTTGAGGGAGTCAACTTCTTTTCTCATCTGCTCAAGCTGTTGGCGGATGTATGCACCCATCTTCCGCGCGTTCTCCAGGAGGTTCTCCTCAGCAAGGGCTTCGAAGACGGCAATGGCTGCGGCGCAGGCCAGGGGATTGCCTCCGAAGGTGGAAGCGTGGGTGCCGGGCACCAGGTACTTGGCGATTTCAGGCTTGGCGACCATGGCGCCGATGGCGACGCCTCCACCCAGCGCCTTCGCCAATGTCATAATGTCGGGGACCACACCGAAATGCTGATATGTGAAGTAGTATCCGGTTCGGCCCATGCCTGTCTGCACTTCGTCGAAGATGAGGAGCAGCCCCCGCTCGTCACAGAGCTTACGGAGGTCCTCGAGGTACTGCCGCTCGGGTACGTTGATACCACCCTCACCTTGAATGGGTTCCAGCATGATGGCAGCAGTGCTGTCGTCGATAGCATCTTCGATGGCGGAGAAGTCATTGAAGGGTACGTGCACGAAGCCGGGGGGCAGGGGGTCAAAGCCCTTCTGATACTGTGCCTGACCGGTGGCAGCCACGGTGGTCAGCGTGCGGCCGTGGAAGGAGTCGAGCATGGTGATGACCTTGTATTTCCCCTCTGGTGTGGCGAGTCGCGTGAGCTTGATGGCAGCTTCGTTAGCCTCGGCACCGCTGTTGCAGAAGAAGCATTTGCCTCCGAAGGAGTTCTCGGATATGAGCCTGGCAAGCTCTGCCTGCGGTTCCATGTAGTAGTTGTTGGCCACGTGGATGAGCTTGCCGACCTGCTCGCGGATGGCCTTCACCACTCTGGGGTGGCAGTGCCCGATAGCATCGACGGCCCAGCCGGGGAAGAGGTCCAGATACTTCCTGCCCTCGTCGTCCCAGATGTAAGAGCCCTTGCCTTTGACGATGACGATGGGGTTGCGGGTATAGTTGGCAATGACGTACTTGTCGAACATGTCCAGGGTCTTTTTTGACGGAGACAAATGAGGTTCCTCCTAGCTTGTAGCTTCAATCTTCGAGGGCCTGACAATCTCGCATTCCGGTAAAGAGTCAAGGAAGGTGCGACCATAGAAGCGGGTCAATATCCTTTGGTCCAGCACCACCACGATGCCTGTATCCTCTTTGCTGCGGATGAGACGGCCAAAGCCCTGCTTGAACTTAAGCACTGCCTCCGGCAGTGTGTATTCCAGAAAGGGGTTGCCCCCGCGCTGCTGGATGGCTTCCAGTCGCGCCTGCACCAGTGGCTGGTCGGGCACGGAGAAGGGAAGCTTGGTGATGATGACGTTGCTCAAGGCTTCACCGGGTACGTCGATGCCCTGCCAGAAGCTATCGGTGCCAAAAATGACTGAGCCCACCTCCCGGCGGAAGCGCTCCAGCATCACCGAGCGGGACAGGCGGCGGCCCTGACAGTAAGACCGGATACCTCGCTGGTCGAGGAAGGGCTTTACTTTCTGGTACGCAGCTCCCATAATCTTATAGCTGGTAAAGAGCACAAAGGCCCGCCCCCGGCTGAGGTCGAGATAATGGGAAATCTGAGGGACCATGGCTGCCAGAAACTCCTCCTCATGGTTGGGGTCGGGTAACCCCCGGGGGATGTACATGGTCACCTGCTTCTGAAAATCGAAAGGGCTGCCCAGTTTAAGCTGGACGGCCTCACCCACTCCCAATCGTTCCCTGATGAAATCGAAGGAGCCTTTCTGCCCCACTGCCAGAGTGGCGCTGGTGAGCACCACTGAACTTGCCTCCTGAAATAAAAGCCTGGACAGCGCCTCGGCGACGCTGATGGGGGAGGAGGCCAGCTCAAGTTTGTTAAGTCTTCCACGTGGTTTGCTCAATTCGACCCAATAGACGAAATCTTCCTGCAGTTGGTCCACGAAGGCCTCCAGCGCCGCGCCCAGGGTGATGGTCTTGTCGGCGAAGCTCGTCAGCTCTAGCTCTTCTTCGAGGTTGGAAGCAGCAGCTTTCAGCTTCCTCAAGGTAGCGCCCAGGTCCTTGAAAATAGGGGTGAGTTCGTTAGAAACGAAACCGGGCTCCGATACGCGTCCATTGGGCGGCACCTTCTTTCGGCGCCAGGCGATGACCTCTTTGAAGAAAGCCTTCGCACCCTCGTGGGCCTCCTCCACCTGACGCAACACGAATGTATCGCCCAGGTGCACCAGGAATCCCTTCTTGCGCTCAGGACTGTAGAGGCAGTCCAACAGCCAGCGCACGCCGAAGTTCGTCAGGTGCAGGCCGAAATGCTCGCAGGCGGCGGCTTCGGCTGAATGTGCTTCATCAAGGACCACCACATCGTAGGGGGGAAGGAAGCCCATCTCGGCCTGATGCAGCGCCAGGTCCGCAAAGAACAGGTGATGGTTGACCACCAGGAGGTCCGCATTGAACATGCGTCGCCGAGCCCGCTGAAAGAAGCAACTGCGCTGCCACTGGCAGCGCCGACCCAGGCAGTTGTTGTATTCGCAGCACACTTTGCTCCAGATACTTGCGGGGGGGAGCTTCTCGAAGTCGGAGAGACTGCCGTCCTGTGTTTCCGCCACCCACTGCTGGAGGCGCCAGAGCTCCTGGAGCTGGCGTGCCGTCTCGAAGAGTGACTTCTGGTGCTTGCTCAACTGCTGCAGCCGACGCAGGCAAACGTAGTTATTGCGCCCCTTCACCAGCACTGCTACGAACTCGATGGGGAGCGCCGCGCCCAGGAAGGGGATGTCCTTGTTGATGAGTTGTTCCTGGAGGCTGATGGTGTTGGTGGAGACAACGACTTTCTCCCTCTCTCTCCTGGCATAATCGAGGGCGGGAAGTAGGTAGGCGAAGCTCTTGCCCACACCGGTGCCGGCTTCCACGATCAGGTGGTGCCCATCTGCCAGCGCATTAGCCACTCCCGCCGCCATCTGTATCTGCTCCGGCCGTTCTTCGTAGCCGGGCAGCCTCTTGGCAATGATGCCCGTCGGGGTGAGGGCTTCCAGAATGTCTTCCATTCGCGCTTTCCGTATTTGCTGACAGGGTCGGGGGACGAGGTCAAGCTGCTTAATCTGTGGCCTTGCAAACGACCAGGGTAATATCGTCTCGCTGAGGAGCTCCGTCACAGAACACTTGCACGTCGCGGTAGATGGTATCAATGATCTCCTGAGCGGAACTCTCAAAGCAGCGAGCCACAACCTCCTTGAAGCGCGCCCGCCCATACTCATCCCTTTCTGCATCCATGGCTTCCTCGATGCCATCGGTCGAGATGACGAGCACGTCGCCGGGCTCCAGTTGGTGGGCCTCGCCTTCCGGGAACTCCACATCTGTCATGATACCCAGCGGTGGGCCGGTGCTTTCCATCTCAAAGAACTTGCCTGCACCTGGACGGTAAAGAATGGGGTGTCCATGGCCAGCGCTGGCATAGCGGAAGGTCCGCGCCTCGGGGTCGAGCACTCCGTAGAAGAGGGTAATGAAACGCCTCCCTCCCATGTCCTTTTCCAGGAGATTGTTCACGCTGTAGAGCAGGCTGGCGATATCGTTCGTGCTGGTGACAGCCGCCTTGATAAAGGCCCGTGCCTCTGCCATCAGTAGTGCCGGTCCCACGCCATGCCCCGTCACATCGCCTACCACCAGGGCCAGGCGGCCGCCGGGAAGCTGGAGAAAATCGTAATAATCGCCACCCGTCTCGTCCGCGGGCTGGGACCAACCGGCCAGGTCGAAGCCCGGCACTTCGGGGATCTCTTTGGGAAAGAGCCCTTGCTGGATGCTGCGCGCAATTTCCAGCGCCTGCTCAAGCTTCTGTTTATCCAGATAGGCGGCTACCAGTCGCGCCTGGTCGAGGGCGATGGCAGCATGGGTGGAGAAGGCGCCCAGCAAAGTTTCATCGTAGTCGCCAAAGGCGCCGTCTTTCTTATTGAGCACCTGAATTACGCCTATGAGCCTGCCCTCGTGGTTGCGCATGGGCATGCAGAGGATGCTCCGGGTGCGGAAGCCGCTGCGCTTGTCCACCTCCTGGTCGAAGCGCGCGTCCTGGTAGGCATCGGAGATGTTGATGGTCTCCAGGGTCTGCGCCACCGTGCCTGCAATACCCCGCCCCACGGGCAAGCGAATCTCCCTGGTGCTCATACCTTGAGCGATTTTCGTCCAGATCTCTTTGGCCGGCTCGTCATAGAGGTAGAGAGAACTGCGCTCTGCATTCATCACCCGTGTGGTGGCACTGATGATGAACGTCAGGAGCTTGTCCAGGTCCTTCTCCACCGTCATCGCCTGGGTGACTTCCAGGAGACTCTCCAGGTCCTGAACCTTCTTTTCGTATTCAGCAGATGCCATGGGTCTTCCTATTTACACCTGATTGGGATACCTAAAGGGCCTCCGCAATCGCTTCGTCCAGTGCTGCTATGCCATCCATAATCGCTTCCTCGCCAATAACCAGAGGCGGTGAGACCTTCACCGTGCCGCCACCGAAGCCCACCGGCGAGAACATCAGCAGTCCCTTCCGGGCGCAGTTGGCGACCACCCGGAAAGCGAGGTCCCCATCTGGTTCTTTGCTGCCTGACTTGACCATGTGCAGGCCTGCCACCAGGCCCCTTCCGTGCCGTGCCCCAATCACCTGCGGATACTTCCGCCTGAGCTTGTCCAGTTCGCCCTGCAACACCTCACCCATGGCCCGCGCGTTCTCGACCAGGTTTTCCTTCTCGATGAGGTCGATGCTGGCCAGCGCTGCCGCCGCACACACCGGGTTGCCCGTGTGCGTGGAGGTCATTTCACCGGGCCCGTAGAGATTCATCACATCGGCGCGGCCGACCACGGCAGAGATGGGGAGGCTTCCGGAGAGGGCCTTCCCCAGCGTCATCAGGTCGGGGACCACGTCATAGTGCTCGAATCCCCAGAAGGTTCCCGTGCGGCCGAAGCCGGCTTGAATCTCGTCAAAAATTAAGAGCGCATCGTGCTCGGCGCACCACCTGGCTAATTGCTGCATGTATTCCTTGGGCGCAAAGCTGGCCCCGCCTCCCTGGTAGGTCTCAGTAATGACGCCACAGACCTGGTTGGGATCGACACCTTGCTCCGCCAGCGACCGTTCGAAAAGGTCGAAGCTGGTATCCTCGGTGCGGAAACCGTCGGGAAAGGGCACCTGGACAAATTGGTCCGCAAGAGCGCGCTCGGGCCTTTCCTGCCAACCTCCACCCTCGCCAGCGCCCACCGGGACGACTCTGGGTTCACGTATCCAGGTCTTGAGCGCCGGGATGCCTCCTGCCAACTGTGACCCCAGCGTGCGGCCGTGAAAGGAGCGGTTGAAGCTCACCATCACGGTCTTGTGCCAACCGTGTTTCTGGACGGCATAGGTGCGGGCGAGTTTCAGGGCGCACTCGACGGCTTCGGAGCCAGTGGTGAGGATGAAGGCCTTGTCGAGCTTGTCGGGCGCACAGGCCACCAGTTTCTCGGCTAACCTGGCGCGCATCTCGCTGGGAAAGCAGTAGTTGTGCAGGAGCCCGTGCTCGACCTGGGCAATGACAGCCTGGCGGATTTCCTGGCGCCCGTGACCGGCAGAGGTCACCAACACCCCCGAGCTCCAATCCAACCACATGTTTCCCCACTTATCATAGACCTGCACGCCCTCAGCGCGGTCCCAGACCACAGGCGGTTGACCGCTCATGGAGACCGGTTCATACTTGCGAAGATTCTCTAAGATTGGGATTGATTCGGGGACAGGGAACCTGGTGCTTATGCGGCGGTATGTGGTCTTGACGGGTTTCACGTCTTTGGGTGTCAGGTCATAGGTTTTCCCTGCCATCTGGCCCTCCTCATTAGATTTAGTCTGATTCGTTCAAGTGAAAAGAATGAGCTGCAGCCGTGCGAACGGCGCTTTCGATTTTCGAAGACAAAATGGTTGATCGTGTTGCCACTACAATATAGTCCGCCGATGTAAGGGTGTCAATGCGTTTTTGACGGGAGCGGCATGAGAAAACGGTTTGGCCTCGGTGAACACTTACGGTATAATTCCCGGATGCCAATCGAAGCTGCGGTGGACACAGTGTTACGCTTCAGCAGACCATCTGGCGACCTTTCCCGGGCTGATGTCCGCTGCCCAGGTTCACCAGGGTTACTCAACTTGAGTTAGAGGGTTGTTCTTCGGTTGGCAATAAGGAGAAGGTTGATTCTGCGCAGTGATTAGACGAAGTGTGTAAGAGAGAGGTGATGGCAAAGCGAGTGGTCGTGATTGGATTGGCTGGATGGAACCCTGACCTGGTGTTCCTCTGGAGGGAGGAGCTTCCGCATCTGTCGCGGATGATGGAGGAGGGCTGCTACGCTAGGATGCAAAGCTCGGTTCCTCCCATCACGGCCCCGGCCTGGACCTCGGCACTTACGGGCAAGAATCCGGGACAGTTCGGGTTCTGGAGCTCTACCTATAGGAAGGACTACAGCTACGGCGAGCCGGAGTTTATCAATTCGACTGCCATCAGGACGGACACCCTCTATCACATTCTCCCCCGCTATGAGAAGAAGGTCGCCATCATCAACGTTCCCGTCAGCTACCCACCGCCTGAGATTCCTGATGGGTTTGCCATCTCCGGTTTTCTTACCCCCTCTACGAATAGTCAATTCACTCATCCGGCGACGCTTAAGGAAGAGGTGACCAAGCTCGTGGGCGCTTACATCATCGATGCCTCCACCGGTGATAGCAACTTCCGCATGATGGACAAGGATAAGGTGCTGGAGAGGGTTTACCGGATGGACCGGCAGCGCTTCAGTCTCTTGCAATACTTCATCACGGAAAAGGGCTGTGACTACGTATTTGCCCTCATCATGGGCACCGAGCGCATAGCGCACCTTTTCTGTCGCTACTTCGATAAGGAACACATCAACTACGAGGACAACCCCAGATACAGGGATGCGCTGAAGAACCACTATAAGTTCTGCGATGTCGAGATAGGTAAGGTGCGCAAGCTCCTGGATGACGAGACCATCCTTATCGTGCACAGCGCTTACAGCGTGCAGCGACTGGACGGAGGCATCAATCTCAACGAGTGGCTCATCAGCGAAGGCTATCTGAAACTCCAGCGCCGACCGAGCGAGCTTACGCCTTTGGCTAACACGGACGTTGACTGGTCGAATACCAAAGCCTGGGCCACCGGCTACAGCGGGCAGCTCTACGTGAACCTGAAGGGGAGGGAACCCAGGGGCGCGGTGCTTGAGGAGGACTACGACAGCTTCCTGAGTGAGCTTTCAGAGAAGCTGCTGGCCATCACCGACGAGAAGGGCAGGAAGCTCGACAGCAAGGTCATGAAGCGCGACGACATTCACTTCGGCAAGTATGCACAGTACGGACCAGACTTATTCATAACCTTTGACGACGGTCGCTACAATATCAGCGAGCTTGTGGGATGCGATTCTATCTACTTCTATGAGACTCCCAAAGGTGCGGACCACGGTGGGCACGGAGAGTTCGGTTATTTTGTCCTGACGGGTCCCAGGGCGCTCAAGGGGCAGGAGATGCAGAATGTCACGCTACTTGACGTGGCGCCCACCGTGCTGGATGCCTTCGGCATAGACATCCCTGCCGACATGGAAGGCAACTCGCTTCTGGGAGGTGACCAGTTGCCGGGCGGGGAAGCTGAGCGTGCCTATTCCCAGGAGGAGGAAGAGAAAGTGCGGCGGCGGTTGGCTGGGCTGGGATATGTGTAGGCAATATGGACTGATGAGGGAGAAGGAAACTTGAGGGGGCAGAAGCGGGTGTTGCTGCTGGGCCTGGACGGCGCTGAGCCGAGTATCTTTGAGGACCTCACGCAAAGAGGGGCGCTGCCCAACTTCAGCAGACTGGTGAAAGAGGGTTGCTATCGCAAGCTCTGGACTACCACGCCCTCCATCTCGCCGGTGGCCTGGACCTCGATGCTGACCGGGTGCAGTCCGGGGAAGCATGGCAACCGGGGGTTCGTGTCCCGCCGCCTGGGCACCTATAACACGGCCTGTGACCTCTATGACATCGAGGAAGATGCGGATGGTCTGCCTCGTTATCTGAGGAAGAAAAACGTCGATACCATTGCGGACGTTCTGACCAGGGCAGGTAAGACCAGCTACATCATCAGCGTGCCTGCCACCTTCCCGCCTGATGCCATCCAGGGTGTTATGCTCTCGGGGCTGGGTGTGCCTGACATCAAGGGCACATTCGGTTCTTCTGCCATCTACGTGTCCAGCCTGGAAGGCAAGCCCAGTAATGAACGGTATATTCAAGTAGGTTATCCCGGAAAAGGCCAATGGTTCACGAGTCACATTCCAGGACCGAAAGATATTTCGACACCGGTGCATTTCCTGGCTGTGAGTGAGAAGCTCAAGGTCTCCCTGGACAAACAGAAAATTGTGACCGAGGTCGCTTGTGGGCAGTGGTCAGACTGGTTCCGAATTCCCTTTGCCACCACGGGGGGACGTAACTTCGAAGGTATCGGGCGCTTCAAGCTTGTCGAGCTGACGGATAAAGAACTCGAACTCTACATGACACCCGTCAACTATTCTCCGGTCAATCCACTCAATGACATCAGCGCACCACCCGAGTTTGCGCCAGAGTTGGCGGAGGAGATAGGGCTTTTCGGCACCATGGGCTTCACTGCCGACCACACTGCGCTTAAGGCCCGCGTCATCTCCGATGAGACCTTTATCGAGTATGCCTACCATGCTTTCCAGGAACGGCTGCAGGTGGCCCGCTACGTCATCGAAAGCAAGGAGTGGGAGCTGTTCATCATGCACTTCTTCCTGGTGGATATGCTCCAGCACATGTTCTGGCGCTACACCGACCCCGACCATGTGCTTTATGACGAGGCCCATGCAGAGACCGCGGGGAAAATCATTGAACAAGGATATATCGATGCGGACCGGGAACTGGGCAAGCTCATAGAAAGCGTCCCCGAGGACACTCTCATCATGCTCATGAGCGACCACGGCTTCTCGACCTTGCGGAACTGGGTCAACATCAATAATTGGCTCTACGAGAGGGGCTACCTGGTGCTCAAAGAAGGCGAGGAGGAGGGTTACGGCGAGGACACTGAAGGCACCTTTATCCGCTCCTTCAGGGAGGCGGGAAGCAACCGGAAAGCAGCCATCGATTGGGGCAGAACGCGCGCCTTCACCTGCGGGTTCACGGGCATTCACATCAATCTTGCCGGTCGCGATCCGCTGGGATGTGTCAAGCGGGGACGGGAATACTTCCAGCTCAAACAGGAAATTATAGAAGGTCTCAAGAAGCTTACCGACCCCAGGACGGGGGGCCCCGTCTTTAAGAAAATCGTTCCCCGGGAGGACATATTCGTCGGCAAGTTCGCGCCCACCTTCCCGGACCTTATTCCCTTCCTGCACGTCGGCTATAACCTTTCCCGTGAAAACGTCTTCGGCGAGATCGTCCGCGGCGCACCTGTCATCCAGCCCAACGACAACAACTGGTCGGGCGGACATGCAGGCCCCTACACACCCGAAGATGCGGCTGGCATTCTGGTGGTGGCGGGGGAGGGGGTCAAAGAAGGTGTGTCCCTGGAACCAGCGCCGCGTATCTGGGACCTGTGTCCCACTATCCTGTCGGTGCTGGGGATTGATGTCCCCGAGCACATGGATGGCAAGGTCCTGGACATCTTCACGTGAGCATGTTCAGGGGGCGCAAGCGTCAGATGCGCCAGAACTCAAGTTCCGCATCACCCACTGCCGAGGTGGTAATCGTTTGTGCATCTTCGACTACCATGAGCTGCTTACAGATGAGTCGGAGCGCCAGTTGGCTATCCAGCCCACCTGAGAGTATAACCAGTGCTTTCCTCTTCATGACATTGTCCGCTTCAGACTCATGTATCCCCATTTGTCTTTCATCTTGTGCCTGTGTTCGCCTCCTGTCAACTGTGGCCGATGCAGTTGAATTCAGTGGGAGGGTAATTTTGCTTGACCTGTGTGCGGTTTAGGAGTTTAATACTAACAAGCGTCGCAAACACCGGATGGGAGGCAATCCTTGTCTGAGCGGGGCAGAAGGTGAGTATGAGGGCACCTAAGGCCAGGATATTATTGATTACCAGTGACGATCCGCAGATGGAGAAGGTGCGCCAGCAATTGGCGGGGCTTGACTACGAGGTGGAGACGACCAAGAACGGCGCTGCCTGGCGCGAGTTCAAGGCGCGCTTCAATCCCGACCTGATTCTGATAGATGTGGAAGTGGAGGGCACTCAGGGCCTGGAGATCTGTGCCAAGCTCAAGCTGGAGTTGGCAGACCAGTTTATCCCGCTGATACTTGCCACCCCCCGGGGTGACGTGCAAAGCAAGGTTCGAGGGCTGGAACTGGGCGCTGATGATACCCTGGTGAAGCCCATTTATGCGGAGGAACTCTCCGCCCGGGTGAAATCCCTCCTGCGCGCCAAGCGCCTGCACGACGAGCTGCAGGCCAAGACGGAGGAGGCGCTCAACATCAACCGTCAGCTTCAGCAGGCCTACAAGGAGATAGACCTGGACCTCCGGTTAGCCCAGAAGTTGCAGCACAGCCTCTTGCCCCAGACACTGCCTGAGGTTCCCGGTGTGGACTTTGCCGCACATTACATTACCTGTGGCACCATGGCCGGCGACTTCTACGATGTGTTCCGCCTGGACGAGACACACGTGGGGTTTTACGTGGCGGATGCGGTGGGCCACGGGGTGCGGGCAGCGCTCTTGACGGTGTTTCTGAAGAAGGGACTCCAGACCAAGGTGACGAGCAGGAACAGCTATCGGCTGTTAACGCCTGCAGAGGTTCTGACGGCGCTGAATCGCGATATGCTGGACCACCAACTGTCCGAGCGCCCGTTCATCACCATTTGCTACTGTGTGTTGGACCTCGAAGCAGGCATGCTCGATTTTGCCAGTGGTGGTCATCCGCCTCCTATCGTGCTGCACGAGGATGCCAGTTTCGATTTCCTGCAGGCCGAAGGAGCACTGGTGGGTGTGTTTGATGCCAGCTACCAAACGTTACAAAGACAGCTCAGCAGCGGTGACCGGATTGTCCTCTACACAGACGGTGTCGAAGATGCGCGTGGGCCAGATAAGGAAGGATTGGACGCCTTCTATCAGCACCTGGCAAAGAACGCAAAACTGCCGCTGGACGAGATGTTGAAGACCACCCTTCGGGAACTCTTCGAAAATCCCACCGACGGAAGTGTGCGTGACGACATCGCGCTGGTCGCTGCCAGTTTCACCGGTCAGGGCACCCCCTGAAAAGCGCCTGACGAAAAGTCTGCCTGGAACAATCCATTATCTGTAAAACGACCAATAAATCAGCCCCCTTCGACCTATACTTGAACATTGGCCTTGATGTCCGCGTGGCCCCAAGATGAGTAAGCGAAAAACCATGATGTTTCAGCGAAGCACGGGCATACGCTTGGGACTTCGGCCCTATGTTTCCAGGAGAACGCAGCGTTGGCTGGCCCTGGCCTTTCTGGCGCTTGTGGTGGGTGTGCCTTTGGTGCTCGTCGTGGGGCTATCATGGTTCTTCGGCTCGGGACGATTTACAGCATATGTCGAGCAAAGATTGGGGAGCATGTGTGGAGGCGAGATACGGGTGGCGAGGGCACAGCTCGTGGCTCCTGATTTGCTCGTGCTGGAAGAAATGGAAGTGCCGCTGAAAGGGCTATCTGAGTCCGTCGGCAGAGTCAAGAGATTGGAGCTGAAGCTGGATGGTGCATTTGGCGGCAGGTTTAAGCGGGTGCTTCTGGACGGCGCCGACTTGAGATTGCCCCTGGATATGGTCTTCGGACAACTGGGGGGACTGCAAGGTGCACCAGTCCTGATAGCGGACAGTCTTCCCCCTGAGGGCATACATGTGCTGGGCTCGCGGCTGATTCTTACCAGCCCTACGGGTGATGACCTGGTGGAGTTCACTGCGTTAAGCGGAGCTATTACTCGTATCACGTACGGGGTGCAGGTGCAACTGACGGGGGAATCTCCCGCTCCCAGGAGTTTGCGCCGGACTTTCCAGGCAGCAGTAGAACTTCGCTCTGGGAGGCTGATAAGGAGCGTGAGTGTTGCCGGCGAACAGTTGGAATTGGCAAGGGTGCTGATGCCCCGATTCTCGTCCACTGTCAGTTCGCTCTGCAGCGCCGAGCTGTCCGGAAGGCTTCATTTTCGCGACACCGACAGCGGGCCGGTGCTGGAGCTGGAGGGAGATACCCAGCTCGACCTGGAAACGATTGCGGAGTTCCTGCGCATGGGAAGCTTCAAGGGGCAGGTTGACCTCCACATCAGCAAGCTTGTGGTCTCCACCTGGGGCGTCGTCGTTGGGTTCAAGGGGGAGTTCAGGAGCAGGCAACCTGAGGAGGGACATTACACTGTAAGTTTTCAGGCCCTCAACAACCTTCACTATCTGCTTAATGGCGAGTACATCCAGCTAACCCCCGGGGGCGAGGTGGCCTACACGGAGCTTGGGTGCCAATTGTCGTGGGATGGTCGGTTCCTTTCCATAAACGGGCTGCTTGAACCCACCGGGAGCCTTTTGCTGAAAGGTGAGGATGGACGGGAGCTGCTTTGCCGCGGCACCGCACGTATCCGGGCCAAGCAGCTCTGGGAACGTTTATTGAAGCTCAAGGCGGCGCAGTTTATTTGCCGATTTCACCGGCAGAGCTACGACCGCCCGAGCCGGGTAAGAAGTTTTTCCGGTTTACCAAAATGTGAGTTGCGGGCTGCCTCGGAGGGGGTATAATGAAGCGGTCAGGCTAGCGTAGCTCAATGGTAGAGCTTCCGCCTTGTAAGCGGATGGTTGTGAGTTCGATTCTCACCGCTAGCTCCATGTCCCAGGCTTGTGTGGGGAGATACCCGAGTGGCCAAAGGGGACAGACTGTAAATCTGTTGGCGATGCCTTCGCAGGTTCGAATCCTGCTCTCCCCACTGTTTCCCCTGTCTGCAAGAGAGGCCAGGCGGGCGTAGCTCAATGGTAGAGCAGTGGCCTTCCAAGCCACATATGTGGGTCCGATTCCCATCGCCCGCTCCAAGGCGTTCCAGAGCAAAAGTGAAAATCTTGGAATTTTGTGTAATTTTGTGTTGACAGCTATGGCTCGTAGCGTATAATCGCTGTACCTATATGAGGGTGTCATTTCTGTTCTATAACCTATTCGTTTCTTCAGACAGCCGACGCAGCTCAATCAGGCTGCTGTGGCTCAGTGGTAGAGCGCGTCCTTGGTAAGGACGAGGTCACGGGTTCGACCCCCGTCAGCAGCTCCACATTGATGGTTCGTTCAGGTAGGACTGGTTTGGTCCGGTGGGGTTGGACACCGGCAGGCAGCAGCGGGTTAGCTCAACGCTATGTGATTCCAGAATTGAGGAGGTAAAGACGGTGGCGAAGGAGAAATTTGTAAGGGATAAGCCGCATCTGAATATCGGCACCATCGGACACGTGGACCATGGCAAGACCACGCTCACCAGCGCCATCACCAAGAACCTGGAAAAGCTTCAGTTGGCAAAGGCACGGGAGTTCGATTCCATCGATAATGCGCCCGAGGAGAAGGAGCGCGGGCTCACCATTCAGATTGCCCACGTGGAGTATCAGACGAAAAATCGTCACTATGCCCACATCGACTGCCCCGGACACCGGGACTACATTAAGAACATGATTACCGGGGCCGCGCAGATGGATGGCGCCATCCTGGTGGTGGATGCCTACGATGGCTGTATGGCGCAGACCACCGAGCACGTCTTGTTAGCGCGACAGGTGAACGTGCCTGCCATCGTGGTCTTTGTGAACAAGCTGGACCGGCTCCAGCAGGAAAGCGCCGAGGACTCGGAAGAGCTCTTGGAGCTGGTGGTGGATGACATCAAGATACTGCTGGAGCGGTATGAGTTCCCGGTCGAGGACGGTTATATCGTGGCTGGCAGCGCCCTGAAGGCCATGAATTGTAGCTGTGGCAAGCGGGATTGTCCCAACTGCGGATGTATATTCGAGCTGCTGGATGCGGTGGATAAATACATCCCCGAGCCGGTGCGCGAGGTTGACCAGCCCTTCCTCATGCCTGTAGAGGATGTCTTCACCATTTCCGGAAGGGGCACGGTGGGTACCGGACGTGTGGAGCGGGGTAAGATTAAAGTGGGAAGCCAAGTTGAGATTGTTGGTCTTTCCCCCGAGATTCGCAAAACCGTGGCCACCGGCGTGGAGATGTTTAACAAGACACTGGATGAGGGGAAGGCTGGTGACAACTGTGGCCTATTGCTCAGGGGGGTCCGCTTTGAGGAGATGCACCGGGGCATGGTGTTGGCGGCTCCGGGCAGCATCACGCCGCATACGACCTTCAAGGGTCAGGTCTATGTGCTGACCAAGGAAGAAGGCGGCCGCCACAAGCCTTTCTTTGCGGGTTATCAACCACAGTTCTATTTGCGGACCACTGACGTTACCGGACAGATTATGCGCTTGAGCGACACTGACGATAAGGAGGCGGAAATGTGTCTGCCCGGGGATAACGTCAACATGGAGGTTAAGCTGGGTAAGCCCGTGGCGCTGGAGCCGGGCCTGCGCTTTGCCATCCGCGAAGGGGGCAGAACCATCGGTCGTGGTGTGGTGGCTGAGATTATCGAATGAACTCCTTGACCCATGCCCGTGGTGAGTGCTGATGCGAGAGAGTGTTGCCCTGGAATGTTCGGTCTGTAAACGCCGCAACTACCGCACCAGTGTGCAGACCCGCGGTGGTGTGAAACTGGGTCTGAAGAAGTACTGCAGGTTCTGTGGCAAACATACGGTGCACAACTCGCGCCGACGATAGAGTCTGAGAGAACGGCAGTTGACTCGGACTGGTTACACTTCGGAAATGGGATACCTTCTTAGCAGGGTAGGTCTGTAGCTCTAATTGGACAGAGCACCGGACTCCAAATCCGGGGGTTGAGGGTTCGAATCCCTCCAGACCTGCCAACTTTTGGCGCTTGCGGCTTCTGTTCGGTGAGGAGCCTTCCTGTGGCTGCTGTCGGTATGGTCTTCTAGCGCGTGGGGTTAACCTTCAACTGGCATGGTGAATATCTACAAGCGCGGACAGGGCAAGTGGATACGCTCGGGGGCGGTGATAGGCCTGGTGGTGGTGGCCTTCTTCACCTGCCGCCAGCTCTATTTCCTCGTGGAAAACTATTGGGTGTTCAGTGGACGAACCACGGCCATCACCACAGGACCTGACGGCATCTGCGAGTCGGCAGCGACCACTGAGGATGTGCAGAAAATTCCCGTCGGCCGGGGAGAGCCTCGCAGCGTAGCCATCACGCCGGGAGACGACGGCACGCTGGAAAGTGTCGCCAAGGGTGATGACGAGAAGCCGGAGAATAATGAGTTCATCACCACTGGTCTCGACGGCATTTGCGATTCCAGGGTCGAGGGCGATGACGCGCAGGTCATTGCCGAGGGCTGGGGCAAGCCTTTTGCTGTTTGTATTAAGCTGGCGGAGGAAAGTGGGGAATCCAGCAGCGTCGCCCAAGGGGACGATACCAGCGTTGACGCCTGGCCGAAATTGTCTCCTTACGTCATTGCCTTGGTGGGGTTGGCGTGTCTATGGGGGATATTCAAGCTGGTCAATGCCCCTCGGGTTGCCAACTTCCTGATTGAGACCGAAGGAGAGATGAAGAAGGTAACCTGGCCGGGCAAGCCCCAGGTGATGGGAGCCACGGGGGTGGTGATTGTCACGGTGCTGATCCTGGCGACTTGCTTATTTGTCTATGACCGGATTATCGAAGCCTTTATCCGAAACGTGATCAGATTGTTCTAGGCGAGCCTGGAAATGGACGAGACGGCAGAGAAAAAGTGGTACGTGCTGCGGGTGCAGTCGGGCAAGGAAGACCGGGTGAAAGCCACTCTGGCGCGCCGCCTGCAGGCCGCCGGTCTGGAGGAGTACGTCTCCCGTATTCTGGTTCCCACCCAGGCCTTTACTGAGATCAGAGGGGGAAAGAGACGGGTGGTCGAGCGGCGCACCTATCCCGGATACATCATGGTGGAGATGGCCATCAACGATGACACCTGGTTCCTGGTGCAGGAAACCCCGGGCATCAGTGACTTTGTGGGCTCCAGTTCCAGCCCCGTTCCTCTTAGGCAGTATGAGGTGGACAAGCTCCTGGGCGAGGTGGAGAGCAAGGGGGAGGAGGAACCCAAGCTCGAGGTCGATTTCAAGGTGGGCGACACGATCAAGATCAGGGAGGGACCGTTTCAGAACTTCGAGGGCAATGTGGACGAGCTGGTTCTGAACCGGGGTTTGGTGAGGGTGACGGTGGTCATCTTCGGCCGTCCCACCCAGGTGGAACTGGAATACTGGCAGGTCGAACCTATCTGACGATTTGGAGATTCTCATCGTGGCCAAAGAAGTCGTAAGTACTATCAAGTTACAGATACCAGGTGGACAGGCAACACCGGTGCCTCCGGTGGGACCGGCAATCGCTCAGGCAGGTGTCAGCCCCGGTGATTTCATCAATCGCTTTAACCAGGCTACCAGTGACCAACTGGGCACCATTCTGCCGGTGGTCGTCACCGTTTATAGCGATAGGAGCTTCGACTTCATCGTGAAAAAGCCGCCAGTTGCCGTGCTCCTGAAGCAGGCGGCAGGCATTGCCAAAGGGGCAGGAGCTCCCGGGCGCGAGTCCGCGGCTACGGTGACGCCAGACCAGGTCAGACAGGTTGCGGAAACCAAGATGCCCGACCTGGGCGTGGATACAATCGCAAAGGCTATGAAGTTGGTTGCAGGCACTGCCAGAAGCATGGGAATCCAGGTGGTGGAGTCCGAGGAGCAGGAAGGCCATGAAAAAGCACAGTAAGCGCTACCGGGAAGCGAAGGAGAAAATAGACCCGGCGGCCAGATATGAGGTCGGCGAGGCGGTGAGTCTCTTGAAAGCGATGCCCCGTGCCGGCTTCGACGAGATGGTGGAGATCTCGGTGAAGCTCGGTATCGACCCTCGCAAGTCTGACCAGATGGTGCGCGGGACAACGATGCTTCCCCATGGTACAGGGAAGAAGGCACGCGTGGTGGTTTTCGTGGAGGGGGAGCAGGCGCTGAGGGCGAAGGAAGCCGGCGCCGTGGAGGCTGGTGGTGATGAGCTGATTCAGAAGATCACAGACGGCTGGTTGGATTTCGACGTGACTATTGCTGTCCCCCAATTGATGAGCAAGGTGGGTCGCCTGGGGCGGACGCTGGGGCCCAAGGGGTTAATGCCCTCACCCAGAAGTGGCACGGTTACCGACGACGTTGAAGGCGCGGTCAGGGATTTCCTGGGAGGCAAGATTGAGTACCGCGTTGATGCCGGTGGCAACGTGCACGCCCCCATGGGGCGGCTTTCCTTCTCCGACAAGCAATTAGAGGAAAACATTCATAGTTTCATGGAGCACATCCAGGCTGCCAGGCCAGCTTCAGCCAAGGGCACCTTCATTCGCAAGGTGTATCTTGCTGCCAGCATGAGCCCGGGTGTTCCCCTGGCGGTGTGAACCAAAGGATAAGCTACGATGTCTAAGCTTCTGAAACGTTTGCTGGTGGAAGATCTCACCCAGCGGTTCCAGGAAGAGGATAACGTATTGGCCCTGGCCTATCAGGGCATCGATGCCGAGGAGTCCAGGGAGCTTCGCCGGGGCCTCAGGAAGAGTGGGATGAATTTGTTGGTGGTGAAGAACTCGGCGGCGCGGCGGGCTTTCAAGGAGGTCGGGATGGACGGGCTGATACCTTACCTGGAGGGGCCGACGGCCGTCCTCTGGGGGGGTGAAGACCTGGTTGGTTTGGCGCGCACGGCGATGGAGTATGCAAGCAAGTATGCGCCGCTGGAAGTTAAGGGAGGAGTGGCAGAGGGGGCGGGATTGAGTATCGAGGAGGTCACAGCCCTGGCCAGGTATCCGTCGGGCAAAGCTTTACTGGCAACGTTGGTGGCAGACTTTGATGCCCCGGCCAGGTCCATCATCCACATCTTTAGCGCGGCAGCGACACAGATGGTGGGACTGGTCGAAGCAATTATCGAGAAAAACAAGTGAGCGGTTAAGCACGCTTCTGAAGATATACAGCAAGCAAAATCAGCCAATGGAAAGGGAGGATGGGATGTCTGAGGAAGAAAAAGAGCACCAGCAGGCTGAAGGTGCTTCAGAGGAAAAACCTGAAGCTGACGTGAAGAAAGAAAAGCCTGCCGAGAAGGCGGCTGATTCAGAAGAGCAGGCGGAAGAGAAAGCCAAAGAAAAGGCCCAGGAGAAGCCGAGCAAAGCGCCCAAAGCCAGGGCGAAGGCAAAGAAAGCCCAGAAAGAACCTGCTGCCAAGGAGAAGGCTGCTGTGGTGGTAGAGGCGGTGGTCGAGGAGGATGCCCAGAAGGTCATCGCGCAGATTACTACCCTCATCGGTGACCTCAAGATGAAGTACCTGCCCGAGCTGAGAAAAGCCCTGGAGGAGAAATTCGAAGTGACGGCCGCGGCACCAATGATGGCCATGGCAGCACTGGGAGGCGCAGTGGAGGCGAAAGAGGAGGAGCAGACGAGTTTTGATGTCGTTCTCACTGGCATTGGTGACCACAAGATTCAGGTTATCAAGGCGGTGAGGGCCGTAACCTCACTGGGACTGAGGGAAGCGAAGGGGGTGGTGGATAGCGCCCCGCAACCCGTCAAGGAAGGCGTCAGCAAGGAGGAGGCTGAACAAACCAAAGCTGCATTAGAGGAAGCGGGAGCCATTGTGGAGATCAAGTAAGTCGGTTCTCTGCCGATGAGCGTTTCAATGTTTGTTGCGAGGTTCGAGTATGGATATTCGCGATTTCACTAAGATTCCGGATCACCTGCCTTTGCCCAACTTGGTGGAAATCCAGACCCGGTCATACCGGGACTTCCTGCAAACAGAGGTCCCACCTAAAAAGCGCGCCAACCAGGGTCTGGAAGCCATCTTGCGGGAGATATTCCCCATTGTCAGTTTCGATGGCAACATGGTCCTGGAATACCTGTTCTATGAGTTGGACCGCCCTCGGTATGCGCTCGACGAGTGCAGACAGCTCAGACTCACCTACGGACACCCCCTTAAGGTGTGGTTGAGGCTCAAGGCCGAGGAGGCCATCGAGGAGTCCGTCTATCTCGGTGATATGCCTATCATGCTGGGGGGCGGAGAGTTCATCATCAACGGCGCCGAGCGGGTGATTGTCAGCCAACTGCACCGCTCCGAGGGCATCGACTTCTTTGAAAAGAGGCATACGGGTGAGAGACGCCTCCATTCCTGCCGCATCATCCCCCAGCGGGGAAGCTGGATCGAGATTAACGTCACCAGCCGTGAGGTGCTGGTAGCCAAGATCGACCAGAGTGGAAAGATGCCTGTGACCTGCTTCTTGAGAGCCATGGATAGTGTCTATTCCACCGATGCTGACATTATGCGCTTGTTCTATCAGACGCGGGAGGTGTCTCTGAGGAGCCCCACGGCTTTTCGCAAGCTGAGGGACAGGGTGCTGGTCGGACAGGTGGTTGACAAGAGCACCGGTGAGGTGCTGCTGGATTCCGGTGACGTTATCACCGAGACACACGTCAAGCTTATCAAGGATGCCGGCATTGCCCGGGTTGAAGTGGTCGAGGATGCTTCCGACCTGCTCATCCTCAATACCCTTTCCGAGGACAAGACCGGAAGCCACGAGGACGCGGTTCGGCGCATCTACGCGCGGCTGCGTCCGGGCAATCCGGTCAGATTGGACAAGGCGAAGCAGCTTTTCACTGAGCGCTTCTTCGACGCCAATCGTTATCGCCTCGGCAAGGTGGGCAGGTTCCGTCTCAACCGCAAACTGAATCTGGATTTGCCCATCAATGATGACACCATGACCCTGCGTCCTCAGGACCTGGTAGAGGCCATCCGCTATATTTTGACCTTGAGAAAGGGCGAAGGGAGTATTGACGACATTGACCATCTGGGCAATCGCCGCATTCGCACGGTGGCCGAGCTGGGCGGGGATGAGATTCGCAAGGGCTTCCTGAAGCTCAGACGGACGGTGCAGGAGCGCATGAGTCTGCAACAGGCCGGTGAGGTCACGCCCAGGACACTCGTCAACTCCAAAACCATCTCGGCGGCCATCGATTACTTCTTCGGTCGCAGTGAACTCTCTCAGGTCGTGGATCAGCACAATCCTCTGTCTCAGCTCAACCACGAGCGCCGTCTCAGCGCCCTGGGCCCGGGAGGCTTGAACCGGAAACGCGCCGGTTTCGAGGTGCGTGACGTCCACATCTCTCACTACGGCCGCATCTGTCCCATCGAGACCCCAGAGGGTCCCAATATCGGACTCATCACCTCTCTGGGCGCTTATGCTAAGGTGGATGAGTATGGCTTCCTGGTCACCCCCTATCGCAAGGTCAAGAGGGGCCGCCTCACCGCGGAAGTGGTTTACCTCAGAGCCAATGAGGAAGACGGACACGTGATAGCTCCCGCTGACGTTCGCGCGGGTAAGCGGGGAGTGCTGGAGGGCGACCTGGTGATGGCGCGCCGCGATGGTGAGTTCTGTCTTGTCTCACCGAAGGACGTGGAGTATATGGACGTGTCCCCGAGGCAATTGGTGGGCATCTCCGCCAGTCTCATTCCCTTCCTGGAGCATAACGATGCCAACCGGGCGCTGATGGGGTCCAACATGCAAAGGCAAGCGGTCCCCTTGCTCATTACCGAGCTGCCTATTGTAGCCACCGGCATGGAGCGGGCCGTGGCCGAGAACTCGGGCATGGTGGTCCGCTCCCGCACCACAGGTGTGGTGGAACGTGTCACTGCCGACGAGGTCGTGGTGGATGGGGAGGTACACCGGCTGCGCAAGTTCGTGGGCCTTAACGAGAAGACCTGCCTGAACCAAAAGCCTTTGGTCACAGAGGGCCAAGAGGTTAAAGCAGACCAAATCATCGCCGATGGCGCCAGTACCCACGAGGGGGAATTGGCCCTGGGCAGGAACGTGCTGGTGGCCTTCATGCCCTGGGAAGGCTATAACTTCGAAGATGCCATCCTTATCAGCGCAAAGCTGGTCAAGGACGACCGCTACACCTCCATCCACATCGAGGAGCTGGAGGCGGAGATCAGGGATACCAAACTGGGCCGGGAAGAGTTCACCCGCGATATCCCCAACGTTTCCGAGCGGGCTCTCGGGAACCTCAACGCGGAAGGTATTGTCCGGGTGGGTACGCGCGTGGGACCGGGTGACATCCTGGTAGGCAAGGTCGCGCCCAAGAGTAAGAGTGAACTCACCCCGGAAGAAAAGCTCTTGCATGCCATCTTTGGCCGCGCCGGTGAGGACGTCAAGAACGAGTCGCTGACCGTCCCGCCCGGCTCGAGTGGTGTGGTGGTGGGCGTCGACCACTACGCCCGCAAGACTCACGTGACCGAGCCCGAGCGCCGCGCCAGCCAGCGCGCATCACAGAAGGTGAGCCGCGAGTACAACGAAAAGATCGCCGCGGCGTTCAGTGAGCTTCTCGAGGAGCTCGCCGCCGTGCCCAACGCACCTGGAGCACGTTTCACCGCGCCGAGGGGCAAGAGCCCCAAGGAGATCATCGAGGAAGAGGCCACCTTCGCTCCGGATTGGACCGTCTTCCACCCCAACTCCAGAGCGCGCGCAAGAAACATCGTTGCGCGATACCGGCAGATCATCCGCGGGCTGAAGGCCCGGCGCGAGCGTGAGATTCGCAATATCCGTGTCGGGGACGAGCTGTCATCAGGCGTGCTCGAGATGGTCAGGGTGAGAATAGCGACAAAGCGCACCCTGAGCATCGGCGACAAAATGGCCGGACGGCACGGCAACAAGGGTGTCATCGCACGCATTGTCCCCGAAGAGGACATGCCATACCTGGCCGACGGCACTCCCGTTGAAATCGTCCTTAACCCACTCGGCGTTCCTTCGCGCATGAACGTCGGGCAGAT
>SDBU01000396.1_pt1 | contig 61823 bp, 57 predicted proteins | sample 2277071 | NCBI WGS metagenome assembly SDBU01 (sample SAMN10397929, study PRJNA504765) | marine sediment metagenome | isolation source: marine sediment core GS08_GC12, 126 cmbsf | place: Arctic Ocean: Gakkel Ridge, Loki's castle | collected 2008 | reverse complement strand
CGCATTGTTTAGCACGGTGTCTGTTCCAGGCTTAAGCTGCAGGAAGATCCCACCATTTTTTTCAGCCCAGGCGGCAGTGAAGTCCCTACGGGGATTTACCGCAATCATCTTGGCGCCTCCAGGAACAACCCACTGCTGGAAGAGAATTGATTTGGTCTCATACAGCGATATACCACTAACAAATATGACTTCTGCAAGCTTCCAATCCTTGTATGCGGCGCTGAATGCGTCGATTCCGGCGTCGCTAAGTCCTGGGGTGTCAGATCCAGAGGCAGGCTTGTCATGAGTTACCCAAGCGGGGGTTCCAATTTCCCCGAGCGCAAGCTTTGTCAAGGCATAGGTATTTTCGTAGAATTGGTAGGAGAACATCTTCATACCCCAGGCCAACTCTCCATATTTTTCCAAGACATGTTTCGAAAGATCGGCTACTAGGTCTAGGGCAACATCCCATGGAATCGGTACGAGCTTGTCGTCAACTCGCAGTTGTGGCTGCTTTAATCGATCCTTTGTCTGTGATTTTGAGTTATAAAGACTCGGGGCCACCGTACCACCGCGAACGCTGTGGTCACCACCTACGTTCACAACTTTGGTTTTCCAGTCAGGAATGATCGTAATGTGATGCGGTTTGCCTTTATACTGGACGATATTTTGCATATTTGGAGAAATCCATTCGCCGCTGTTTCCATCCACAGGGAAGTCCACTTTCAGCGCATTCTCTGAGGCTTTTAATCCGCCCTCTTTGCCCTTTGGCCATACAAATGCCTTGTAGCCACAGCCCACGATGCAGTACTTGCAGGCAGTCGTCACTACTTTGGCGTCAGGTGGGGGTATGACTATTTTGTCAGCGGTTACGCTCGTCTGGGTTTTCGGAGTTGTTGACTTTTTTCCACAGGCAGCCAGCACAGCTGCGCTTCCTCCCGCGGCAAGCAGTACCGCGAACTCGCGCCGCGAAATCCCCGCGGTCTTGGCGTACTTCCACAGGTTTCGTTCTTTTGGTTCCGGAGGGGAGGAGCGCTCGCTCTCGCTTCCATCCATATCGTTCATGAGGCCTCCCTTTTTCCGGTGCCTGCGCGACCCTCTGCCAGTTTTCCACCCTCCAAGTTATTGTTGGACCCGTAGATCAGCCCTGTCACTCCAATCGCTTCAATTTCGCCGTCTTTAAACTCGAGCAGAATCTGAGGTAGGCTCTGAGTAGCCTGGCCTATAACCAAGTCTCCACTCTTAGTAAGGTCAAATTGAGTGAAATGGCAAGGACACGGTCCCAACATCTTATGTTCTGGGTTGTACTGTCCGTTGAGAGGACACCCCATGTGGGTACACTGATAGCTGAAGGCCACGATGTCCTTGTCTGGCCCAACTCCATTCACGGCGGGCGTGCCCAATTCGATTAAGAAGTTAGAGTTTTTCTCCAATGGATAGGAGAAGTCCAGCGGCTCGCCCCTCTTCAATCCCAAAAAAGATAAGCTCGTTATTTTTATTCGGGGATAAGTGCGCTTGACTCGAGTGGCGCCTGAAGCCAGCGCATCGACCACCTGGTTTCCCATCGGGAAGCCAGCAAGCCCAACGGTGAGCGCACCCACTGTGCCAGTGGAAGTTGCGAGGAATCTTCGTCGGGTAACAAGTTTTTTTTCTGTTGTCTGTTGATTGTTTGTTGACATATACGTCAGCGGTTAGAGCTGGGCTGCCCGTTAATAAGCCTGTTTATTCAGCCAACACGCACTTATGGTCGGGGCCTTGGCTGGGGCAGAAGTATTTTCCTCAGCACCTCCCCATGGGAACGATTACGCTCCTAGCTCAGCTGCACTTGCTGCACCAATTTCCCTTCATGTCGAAGAACCATATCGGCAAGCTCTGATACGTGATCACTCTTTCCCATTCGATTCTACTTGTTCAGATCCCACGACAAGCCGTGAGCGGAAATAAATTGTTGCATATGGAGCCCCATGTCCGCAACGCTAGATCTGATAGTTTCTACCTCAGGAATGGGTGGGTTGCTACCGTAATAAACCAACTGATATTGGTAGTGAGTCTTTTACTATTCTGGCTAATAATCTGCCCGTCTTCCTTGCTAAGTGATGTGATAATCGGCAGCAGACAGTCAGTGAGTTTGCACGATCTGCAAATGAGCACAGCTGTATACCTGGATGGCGTAGAAATGCGCAGCTTTCCAGCCGCTAAGAGTGGAGACGGCGGGAGTCGAACCCGCGTCCGCAGACGCGTGTAAGGAAATTTCTACAAGCTTAGTCGGCCCTTAATCTCACCTGGTGGCAATCGTGCCGACAAGATACACCGCCAGGCCAGCCCTCATAAATGTCCCCGCTGCGGCGAAGGCGTAGCCGTGTCGGGTAAGCCCGTTTCTGACGCCGGGATCCTCCCCCACGGGCCGAGGGAAGGCCGACGAGCTACTTAATTAATTAAGCAGCCAGTGCGAACTCGTTTGAGTTATCACTTATAGTTTTCCCGGCTTTTTTACGAGGCCAACCGGGGTCCTCGACTTGCTATTTCCTCCACGAACCGACCACGTCGAAGCCTGATCGTCCCCGTGAATTCAATACAGATTTTACCAGTGATTGCTGCCACAATCTGGCTCGTAGTAAGAAAAAGGGCGCTTGCTGCGCCCCCTTTCCCGGTACCCGCCGAAATTGACGGCTGTTTTGGCGTTATCTGAACGGACGGTGTTCAGTTTTCCTGTGACGGCTATCGCGCTTCTTGTCGCTGTTGCCACGGCTGGCATCACGGGCACTATCGGCGTCGCCGGCACTATCGCTGTCGGCAGCGTCATTGTCGCTCCCGCCACGACCGGCATCGTTATCGCCATCGCCGTTTTCACCTGCACCCGGCTTGCCTGCGCCGCCGTCAACGATCGTCAGATCGGAACAGTACGGAATATCGAACTTGTGCTGCTGGGCAGCTGCAATCAGCTCTTCGTTCTCGGTCCAGCCGGGACCGTAGTCGTCGGGGTTACTTCCCCACCACTCGTCTGCACCGGAAACGTTGTTCTCGGTCGAAACGAGGAAACCGACGCCGTCGTAGGTCTCGTTCATCCAGCCCATCAGAGCCCAGTCGAGCGCGTTGCATTTCGCCTTGGCAGCAGGACCGTTCTTCTGGACCCAGTCGCCAGAGGAGGACGAGCCACAGCTGACTGCATTAACCGCACCGGCGTATGCACACAGATTCAGCGGCTTGCCATCCTCTGGATAGCCGATTCGTGTGTAGTAGACCTCTAACGGCAGCGGCACCATCAACACGATCTCGTGAATATTCAGCGTGTACGTATCCAGTACCGTCTTGCCCGGGATTTTCGGTGTCTTTACAACCGTGATATCCGCGTAACCCAGTACGCCGTCGGTCCCCTGGTAACAGGCAATCGCGGCGGCGGTGCAGTGGGTGTTGCCCTCCGGAGTTCCCGGAGCCTTCTGTACGTAGATCTTGCTCAGCGAGCCGTCAAGCGATATCTCGTTGCCCTGCGTGGCGATTCCCATGCCCACCGAGCCGGTGTACTGTCCTTCCTCCAGGCTGTGAGGGCCGGTGCCGGCCGGACAGTCCGCCTTGCCGCTTCCGCCCTCCGTGTTGTAGTGCTCGGGGTTGGCGCAGCGAGTATTAACAAGCTGCACGAACTTGGGTGCGGAAGCGTCTTTGTTCAAATCACCCTTCTTCGCCCACGGCATTTTTATCGCGCCGGACTTGAAACCCTTCGGGTCATCGCCCAAATCACTGCCACAAAGGAGCACTCCACCGCTGAACGACGATGCAGACCCTGCCGTGTTGGGCTCCACACCAAGGTCTATGTTCTTCACCCCGGCGCCGAGGCCGATGCAGTTCTCCTCCTGTGGATCTTCTGCAAATGCCGACCCGGCAGCCAAAGCTGTAACGGCCACTATGGTCAGAGCTCCGATCATGCCCACGAAATATCTACGATACATTTTTAACTCCTCCAGATCATTTGCCGCGGCTTCTTGTTGAGAAATCCGCTGTTTGTATCTAACGCGATACCTGAGCACCTCGATAATTACGGCCTGTGGAAATATCTATCGTTTTGTAACTTGGCTTCAATCAGGCCGCTCCTACCCATTAACCTTGTTGCAGAAAGAAACCATCTCAGCGATGGAAGGGTCAAATAACCAGGTTGGAATCAGAATCCACATATAAAAAGGCACTCCTGCCGTCAAGGGCCTCCTCTGCAGACGGCACGAAAGAGGGAGAGCCGCTGACTGTTGAGGCCCCTGCCGCCGAGCTCGATTACCGGCCGATCCACCCTGAAAGCGAGTTCAAGCGCCTGGCGAAAAAACTTGGCGGTCCGATCATGGCTGTATTGCTGCTACTGGCAAAGTTCGGTGTGAAGCTCAAGGGACTGTTGTTACTGCTCCCCAAGCTCAAATTCCTGACCACATCGGCGTCGATGCTTGTAAGCGTCGCCGCCTACTCACTCATCTGGGGCTGGAAATTCGCGGCTGGGTTCGTCCTACTGATACTGGTACACGAGATGGGTCATGTGATCCAGCTGCGCCGCGAGGGCATAGATGCATCGGCGCCGATGTTCATCCCGTTTCTCGGCGCCATAATCGCCTCCAAAAGCCTCGGTGACAACGCGACGGCGGAGGCACGAGTGGGCCTGGCGGGACCAGTGCTCGGCAGCGTCGGTGCGGCGGCACTGCTTCCGATCGCTGCGGCAACGGGCAACGAGTTTTGGACTGCACTCGCCTTCACCGGGTTCCTGATAAATCTCTTCAACCTGCTGCCGGTGGTGCCACTCGACGGTGGGCGTGCCATGGCTGCCCTCTCGCCGTGGATGTGGTTGATCGGATTTGCCGGACTGGTGGTGATGATGTTCATCTTCCCCAACCCGATCCTGCTACTGATACTGCTGTTCGGAGGGATGGAATCCTGGCGCCGCTGGAAAGCCCGCAACAACCCGGAATCCCAGGCCTACTACAAAGTAAAGCCGGCACACCGGGCAATGATCGCCGCCGTTTATATCGGACTCATCATCGTACTGGCACTGGCGATGAGCGCCACATTCGTGGATCGTCAGATCTAAGAAGCGATCTCAAAATCCCGTTGCGGCCCGTCGCGGGCGTCAACGGTGCCGCTCTTTCAGCGCCCGTTCCATCTCTCGCTTTGTCTCACGTTCCTTGATGGCCTGGCGCTTGTCACGCTGCTGCTTTCCGCTGGCGAGTGCTATCTCTATCTTGACGCGACCGTTTTTGAAGTAGGCGCGAGTCGGCACAACTGTCAAACCGGACTTCTGTGTCTTGCTGATCAGCCTCTCTATCTCGTGCCTGTTCATCAGCAGCTTGCGCGTCCGGTCGGGATCGTGATTCTGTGAGGCAGCGGGTGGATAGGGCGCAATGTGCATGCCCTCGAGCCATACCTCGCCTTCGCGGACAACCGCATATCCATCCTTGAAATTGGCCTTGCCGTCACGCATCGACTTGACTTCGCTTCCCGTAAGCTGAATTCCGGCCTCCCACTTCTCTACGAGCTCGTACTTGAAGTGGGCCTGTCTGTTTGTAATCACACTCTTCATCTGTCTCGCCCTTTATCTGCAGGGTACAGATCGACACGGCCTCGCTCCCACTCAACCCGATCGACCCGTACGTCAATCGGGTCTCCCAGTCGTAGAGTGCTCTCTTTGCGTTTGCCTGTCAGTGCCGTGCTCAACTCATTGAGGCGGAGGCGCTCTTTACCGACTCGCCTGGCGGGGAGAAATCCCTCGTAGTGGCTGAATCTCACGAAAGCTCCGGCAGGTATGAGGCCTACCACCTCTCCCTCGAACTTCCGATCCCAGCCTTCGCTGTCAAGCGTCTTCTTCAGTAGGTAGGAAATACATATGTCGTTCGCGGAACGCTCAATACCTATCGCAGCCCTTTCGGTCGCCGATGAGTGCCAGCCTGCCTTCTCCAGTTCCTTTTTTCCGTGGGTCTCATCGGATGCCCCTATCGACTCCAGAAGCGCACGATGAACAACCAGGTCCGGGTAGCGTCTTATCGGAGACGTGAAGTGGCAGTATGTAGGGCTTGAAAGCCCGGCATGGCCGATATTGGTCGGTGAGTAGAAGGCCTTCTGCAGAGCCTTCAACAGCTGTGCTGTGTACGCGGTGGTGCCGTGCTTGCTCCGGCGAGTGTGTTTGTCGAGCATGTGGCTTATCTCTGCCATCGCGTCTCCGGCGGCCTGTGGTGTGAGCCTGTCGGGCAGCCGGGGAGTCGGCACGTCGAGGCTTGCAAGCTGCTCTAGCAGAAACTCGACGGCCTCCGGCTGGGGCCGCTCGTGCACGCGGTACAGCAGCCCTCGGCCCTTCTTCTGCAGATGCTCGGCAACCTGCTCGTTTGCCAGGATCATGAATTCCTCGATCAAACTGTGAGCCTCTGTCTGTGTGGTGCTTTCTGCACCAACCGGCTCACCTTCCGAGTCATACTCGAACTCCGATTCGCTCGTCACCAGCGTCAGCGCTCCACGGTCGGAACGACACCTGCGCAGGACATTCGCCAGTTTCCGTGCTGCCCGTAATCCGTCACCCAGATCGCCGCCAATGTTGGCCCGCCCATCAAACATCCCGTCGACCTGATCGTACGTCAGGCGCTTATCGCTTTTGATCGTGCTGCGGTAGAACTTGGCCTTTTTAACTTGGCCCGTCGCGTCAATCAGCATCTCGACCGTAACGACTGAGCGTGCCTTGCCGGGAACGAGGCTGCAGATGTCATCGGAAAGTGCCGTCGGCAGCATAGGCACAACCTGCCCCGGCACGTACACGCTGCAACCGCGTTTCAATGCCTCTCCATTGACCGCGGTCCCGAGTTTTACATACTTGCTTACATCGGCAATGTGCACGTAAAGACGTTGCAAGCCGTTTTCGGTAGTGATGGAGATCGCATCGTCATAGTCCCTGGCAGTAGCGGGATCGATCGTGAACGTCTGAAGCCCGCGCAGATCACGCCTTTGGTTGCCTTCATTCCCCCCAGTTGCCCGCTCGGCATTGACTGCATCGGGAAAACTGCGCGGAAAGCCCCTGTCGGCAAGCAGTGCGCTGATCACATCGCGCGCACTTTTTGGATCTCCGATGCGATCGGCAACTTTTGCACGTCCGGGCTTGATGTTCACGAGCACCAGGTCACCGATATCTGCCCGTGATCGATATCCCTTATCGACCATGACTCGAGTCCCCCGCTCAAAGAGGAGACTGGCCATTGTGAACTTGCCCTTTCGTTCCAGGACAGCTGCACGTAGACCGTACTTCAAAGCCGCTCCGCGACTCTTAGAGCGCTTCTTCACCGAACCTTCTTGCTCAGCTCCGAGAGCGCGACATCCAGCGCCTCTGCGGGGCTGGCTTTCTTTGGCACGACAACGTTGGGCTTTATTCCCTTCCCCCCCAGGCTGAAACCACTTGGCGTGAAGTAGCGCCCGATGGTCAAATCGAGCGCACCGCCGTTTGACAGCGGCATCAGCTGCTGAATAACGCCCTTGCCAAAAGTGCGACTCCCCACAACCGTTGCCCTACGATGATCCTTCAACGCGCCGGTGACTATCTCTGCAGCGCTGGCCGAGTGTCCGTCGACCAGCACCACCAGCGGCGCCTTGGGCAACACGGCATTTCCCGCTGCGCGGTAGGTTTGTGGCTTCTGCCCACGCTCTTTTGTCTTGACGATCACGCCTTTATCAATGAAGAGACTGGAGACCGATATCGACTCCGACAGAAGCCCCCCGGGATTGCCGCGCAGATCGAGCACGAGCCCATCGGCATCGCGTCGTTTCAATGATTTGATCTCCCCGGCCAAGTCGCCTCGTGCTCCTCCGGAGAACTTGTTCAGCTTGACGACACCGAGGCGCTTTCCATCCTTTTTGACGAGCTCGCTTTCCGCAAGAGGCACATCGATAGTCGCCCTCTTGATACTCACGGATCGCCGCTTGCCTTTGTTATCTACATATTTGAGGCGTACTTTTGTACCGGCCTTGCCCTTTATCCTGGCGATCGCCACCTCGATCTTCTCGCCGGCAATCGAGCGGCCGTTTACCGCGATAATTGTGTCGCCCTCCTTGATGCCGGACTTCTCGGCCGGTGAGCCTTTGTATACGTCCGATACTCGGAGGCCACGCTTGTTCTCTCCCACGACCATTCCAACTCCGGAGAACTGACCGCTCGTATCTTCCTTGTAGAGCCCGTAGTGTTTCTTGTCCAGGTAGAAACTGAAACGGTCATTCAGCGAGCCGACCATCCCCTCCAGTGCGCCTGACTCAAGCCGATCCGGCTTCACCTTCTTGTAGTACTTGCGCTCAATATTGTCGATCGCCTCAGCCTGCACCGCGATCTGCTCATCGACAAAGAGGTTGCGGAGAGGCTCTGGCAAGGACATTGGGTGTCCGCCGGAGTAAAGGCCCACGAGCAGTGCAAGCAGCATCGCCATTAGAGCCAGGATTATTCGATTGACAGTCATGAGATTCTCAGATGTTTCAAGTTCTTCATTTGCAAAGGATATTTACACGCAAGGCTGCCATCACACGTAGAACTTTCGAACGATGGCCATAAGCTGGAAGATGGTCAACGGATCAGCCGGCTTCTTTGCAGTTTGAACAGGTTCCGACAAGCTCCGCCCTGTGCTCAATGGTTGAAAATCCGTGGTCTTTTGCGACCTGCGAAGCCCAGCCGTCAAGCTCACAGTCTCGGATATCGACAACCTTTCCGCACATGCGACAACTCAGGTGGTGGTGGTGGCCTTGCTCACAGAGCAGGTACAGGGTCTCGCCCGAATCTTCTTTGAATGTATCTACCAGTCCCGTTGACACCAACCCGTTCAACGTGCGGTACACGGTTGCAAGGCTAACTTTTACCGAGGAGCCTTTCCCCCGCAATTGGAGAAAGAGGTCCTGAGCGGATATCGGCCTCTTCTCCGATTTGAGCGCCGAGGCAACCTGGCGTCTCTGCCGCGTTTTTCTGCCGGTACTGCCTGTCCAGCTCTCAATCATCGTCTGGTCCCTGTTCGACATCACTGCTAGGATACATGGCCTTAATGATAACGATTCTCATTAAGGAAAGCAGAACTGGTGCCGACTCCTTTCGATAGCCCGACGATGCAGCGAGCAGCCGTTGAACTACTGATGCTCTCGATTCCGGCCGGCGTGCTGGGAAGCTGGATCGTTCTACGACGGCTGGCTTTTTTTGCTCATGCAGTGGGGCCCGCGACCTTCCCGGCGATTACGGTGGCGCAGGCAACATCCATCAACCCGCAGGCGTCCGCACTTTTGTTTGCGGTCCTTTTCGCAGGCATATTCGATAGAACGGCGCGAAGAGGGCGCACTGATCGAGATGCAGCCGCGGGCCTGATACTCGTGGGAAGCCTGGCTCTAGGGGCGCTGCTTGCCAGCGATGTATTCAAATCTTCCGGTCAAGTCGACTCACTGCTTTTTGGATCGGTGCTGGCCGCCGGGTCCACCGAGCTTGCACTGACGCTCGCGGTTGTTTTATTGACGATCCTGAGCTTCGCGATTTTCGGACGGGTCTGGCTCGTGGCTGGATTTGACTCCAACTACGCCCGCAGCCTTCGATTGAAGGTCGGCTTTGCCGACCTCGCACTTCTGGTTGTAGCGGCAATCGCGATAGGCACGGCTGTCTTCGCAGTCGGAGCGCTGCTCGTTTCGGCCCTCTTTGTCATTCCCGCTGCCACCGTCAGGCTGGTGGCAAGATCGCTCAAGCTCTTGATCACCTGCTCTGTCTTGCTCGCGGCAATCCAGGGACTATTCTCCATCTGGCTCGCGTACCAGCTCAACCTCCCCCCCGGCACGGCGCTCGCACTGACTGCGGGTGCGTCCTTTTTCACCGTTATCGCTTACCTGGAGATCAGATCGCTTTTTTACGGGGGCTCGGCATTTGTGTCGCAGTCGGAGGTGGCCAAATGACGAACCCGGTGACCGGCAGCGAGCAAGTATCGATCTCGGCAGAAGACCTTGCTGCAACTTATGGCGGCCCCACTGTGCTGAGAGACGTGAACTTCAGAGTGGAGCCCGGCAGCACGGTGGGAGTGATCGGACCCAACGGCTGCGGGAAAACCACCCTGTTCAAGGTCTTGCTCGGCTCCTTGGACACACTGAACGGAAGCTTCTCGACGCAGGGCCGAATCGCGTACGTGCCGCAGCACGATCGTTCCAGACACGACTTTCCGGTCAACGCTCTCGATGTTGCTCTGATGGGCTGCTACGAATCGGTTCCCTGGTGGCGAACTCTCAGAGGAAGGCCTCGCCAAATTGCACAGCGGGCACTCGAGCGGGTTGGATTAGGCGACTTTGCAGCCGATCGGTACGGCACTCTGTCCGGTGGTCAACGCCAGAGAGCGCTTATCGCCCGAGCGCTGGCCCAAGAAGCAGACATACTTTTCTTGGACGAGCCATTCTCAAACGTCGACCCTGCCAGCGTTGAGACAATCCTTGAACTAATCGACCAGCTCAAACACGAGGGTCGCACGATCATGATCACGACACACGATGTCGAGCAGGCACGAACGTGGGATCTCGTGCTCTGCCTGAACGTGAAGCAGATCGCCTTCGGTGAGCCCAATCGTGTCATGACGCCCGAATCTCTAAAGGAAACCTACGGCCGTGAACTGATCGTGATCGATAAAGAGACCGGGCAGCAAGCCGTCTCGGTTCAGCACCACGATCATGACTGATGCCGCTGCCATATCCATGGGGTGGCTCACGGACTTCTTGATCGAGCCCTGGGACAGTGGTGTGGGCACGCGGTCGATGCTGGAGATGCTGCTTATCGCGCCCGTGGTCGGATTTCTCGGCACCTGGGTCACTCTCTCGCGCCTCTCGTACTTCGCGGAGTCGTTTTCGCACTCGTTGCTCCCGGGAACGGTGGTGGCCGGGATTGTCGGGTTGCCGATACTCACAGGCGCACCTGTGGCCGCAGGAGTCTGCGCAGCGGCACTCGCCTATCTACTTGCCCGAAGGCACAGGTTTTCGATAGGCCGTGATTCAGCGATTGCGGTCGTTGTAACGACGATGCTCGCAATTGGTGTTGCGATCACACTTGTGCCGAGCGCCCCTCCACGCCTTCAGGAGCTGCTGTTTGGAAATATCCTTGGGGTCACCAACCTGGACCTGGCGCTAACCGCTGCGCTGTCCGCCCTGGCGCTGCTTGGCCTCTGGGCATTTCACCGCGATCTGGCGCTGACGGTCTTCGACCGCGATTCTGCTGCCAGCCTCGGGACAAGCGTAAAAAAAGCTGACGCGGTACTGCTGGCACTTATCGCGGTCGCTGTTACCGTCGCCGTCCAGGGGCTCGGCAACCTGCTGATAGCGGGGCTGTTGCTGGCCCCGGCATCGGCTGCCGCATATTTCTCCCGCAGGCTCCACCGGACATTTCTGCTTGCAACTGCTTTCGCAGCTCTCGCCGGTGTGGGGGGACTCTATGTCTCCTTCTACGCAGAGACAGCGGTCGGCTCCTCCATAGTCCTGACTGCACTGCTTGTGTTCATCATCGCGAGGCTTGCCGCAGCTGCAAGGAAGCGTCAGCCACTTAGCTTCTATCGACCATCGCATACCTCCTGAGCAGCACGATCACCGCCCAGCTGTGCACTGCCCTCACGACGTTGTGCCCTCGCCCGAGACGATGTAGATGCATCCCATATACCACTCGTCCAAGTGGACCTTCTCAAGATTTTGATACATCGCCCTCGAGATTTCCTCCCACGGGCGTCGCTTGATGTGTTCCTCCGATATTGCAAACGGCCTCAAGACTGGCATCGCCAGCGGGAGCAACCTCGACAGCGGCCTGGGCGGAAGTTTCATGTCCATTACAACCCAGTGCCCACCCGCTGAGAGCGCCCGGCTCCCGTTCTGGATGACATCGGCACAGTGGGGGCTGAGAGAGAGTGCGAACGTCGAAATGATGCCGTCGATGCCTTCCGGAAACTTGTACTCAGCGGCGTCGGCTTGGACGAGCTCGACGTTGGACCAACCTTTCGATTCCACCCTCTGCCGCGCCTCTGCGAGCATCGCATCTGTCAGGTCGACACCTATGATCTTGCCGGTCGACCCGATTACCCGCTGCAGGTGCGAAAAGTTGAGCCCCGTCCCGCAACCGATCTCAACGACCGTATCACCCCGCTGAAGCTCAATCGCCTGCACCGCACGCTTCCGGTAGGCCACTTCCCGGAACCCCATCAGGTAGTAAAGATTGGCGGTCAGGTCATAACGTGCAGCGCGCTTTCGGTATGTCTTGACCACCTGACTCGCACCTGAGCTCACAGCGTTCATCTCACATTCCCCTTAGATATGCCTTACGATCTGTATACCCCCATAGGGTATATGATCAGAACGAATAAATCAACTTATTAAGGTCGGTTGGAGTTAGACTTGGGTGGTGAATCAGATACACGCTCTGCTATTTGATATCCACGGCAACCTGCCCGCCCTGGATGCGGTCCTATCCGATGCGCGTGAGGCAGGGGCCGAGAGGTTCGTGCTGGGTGGCGACTTCGCGCTGTTCGGGGCCTATCCGTCGGAGACCGTCTCCCGCCTCAAGGAACTTGAAGCGGTCTGGGTCAGAGGCAACGGTGAGCGCTGGACTGCTAATCCATCAGAGGCGCCAGACCTAGACGTCGTACAGCGCTCGATTCAGGTCTGCCGTGATCTACTGGGCGTCAGGGCAGTCGAAGAGCTGGAGGCCCTGCCGGAAAACTGTGAATACAACGACGCGGTCATCTGTCATGCCTCACCCAAATCAGATCTGATCACGTTCCTGCCGGACGGGACGGAGCCGTATGAAGAGCTGGTTGAGGGCATCGATGCCCGGATGATCATTTTTGGCCACAGCCACATCCAATTCAAAAGAGAGGCCGACGGAAAGCTGTTGATCAACCCGGGCAGCGTGGGCATGCCTTTCGACGGCGACCCGCGTGCAGCATATGCACTCTGGTCCGAAGGTATGAAGTTCGAGTTTCGAAGAGTCGTCTACGACAACGTCGGATACGTTCTGACCGTGAAAGATAGGTTGCGGCCTCTTGTCGGAGATTCAATCGAAACGGTGATCCAAAGGCTCGAGAAGTCGACCTTCGTCTATTAAGGGCCCGTCAGGACAAAAGCTTCCGCCTCGTCAGGCAAATCGAAGTTGGCCCGTACGTCATTGAAAAATGTGTCTGGGTCGATAACAGATTCGGGCGCAAAGACACCATGCCTCTGGATCTGTCCGGCCTCCAACGACTTGAGCGCCGTTGCAAGAGGTATTCCCGTAGCCGCACCCATACCGCCCTTGGGAACCGAGTGCACGGCCGCTGCAACAGTTACTTGCTTCCCCTCGCTCTCTCCAACTGCTAAAGCAAATAGTTGTGGTCTGCGCCTCGTAGCCGCTCTTCCGGCCCGCTCGGCAGCTGCGCCATTGCCTCTCCCTCGGGCAAGTCGTTTGAGTTTTTTTGCGTAATGCATCGCGGGAACGACGACTTTCTCCAACCCTGCCATTGCCCTGGCCCCGGAATCAACCTCGATCCACCCCCTGTCTACCGCTCTGGCAATGGTGCGTAGTACATGCAGGACAGATCCGGGAAGGATCATCACGTTACTGCTGTTTATTAACTCCGGGTAGGTGAGCGGCAGCGTAACTGCCTCCGGGTGGCCGACGGTCCAGGTCTCGATCCGACCCAGGGATGGATATTCGATATCGATCTTCTGCAGTGGTTTTACATCAACTTGTGTCCCGTCTTTATGAATACGGATAGTCCCGGTGCACTGGTGGATCCAATGCTCAATTGCCGCATTACCCCCCTCGCCCTCCAGGATTTCTTCATCTTCCATCGATTCCAGATTCCATCCGGTAATTACCTCAGTGACCGAGTCGATCTGTGCAACGGCCTTTGCCGCCAAAAGATTTGTCACTCCAGGGCTGACTCCCATTCCGATTACTGCCGTAACGCCGGCGTTCCGAGCCTGCCCATCAAGCTCCAGCATCTCCAGCGTCGGCTCCCAGTCGTCGTTGATATCCAGGTAGTCGCACTTCGCCTCTATCGCCGCTTGCAGCACCGGAACTCCAAATCTGAAAAACGGCCCGACCGTATTCATCACCACATCACAGTTTGAAAGGACTGAGGCCAGCGCTTGTGCATCGGTCACGTCCACCTCAACGGAGCTGGCGCGGTCCCCAAGCTCGTCCGCGAGCTTACGGGCTGCATCTCCGTCGCGATCGGCAATCAGTACCTCTTCAACAAACTCATATCGAAGCGCAGTCCGAACGGCAAATGTCCCAACCTCACCACAGCCACCGAGAGCTACTACACGCAATTGATTCCTCCTACGCTCCCGATGCGTGTTCTTTTCGTTCCTGCTCCGCAGACCTGGCGGCAGTGTTCACCCTGATGAACTCCGGCAAGATGGGAAGCAGGAAGTGCCTCATCCAGCTGGATGAGGCGTGCACAACTCCGGCACGAACCGGATCCCAACTCATGCCGTACTCTCGCCGCAGCCGTCTTGGCATCATGCTCGCCGTGACCATGCGCACTGCAAACCATCCGGGCCCAGCCCTCATCGGCAGTCCCCATGGAAGCTTCGGATTCAAAACGTTTCTTGCGATTTCTTTTGCCGGCTCGGTGACGCGGATCCGGTCGCTCTCAAGTTGATCGGTCATGTACTGTGCAAAGTCATCGATGTCTTTGGGCTGGCACGAGTAGGGCACGCCGAACATCTTCGCCATCACCTTCATCTCCAGGTAGTAGTGCTGCTGCTCATCCACGCTCAGCTCACGTATGTAGATGGGAAACATTGTCAGCGTGGTATCGACGAACGTTGCATGAACCCACATCAAAAGCTCTGGATCCTCCGCACTGTACGGGGTGCCCGGCGGGAAGGAGCCGAGCTGCTCGTTGATGGTCCCCTTCACCTGGCTGTGATTCTCACGAACTTTTGCACCGGCCTCCTCGGCATCTTGTTTGCTGCCAAATGCCACAGCCCAGACCGCCCTCATGGTTTGGTCCAAATGACCCCATGGGTCTTTCTCGTAGTCCGTGTGCTCCGTCACTCCTACCGCCACCAGAGGATGCGCCACCTGCATCAGAAGCGCTCTTGCACCGCCGAGCATCATCGCCCACTCGCGCCCCGTGCTCCAGATCACATCATCAGGCGAAAAATATCCCCGATCTGAACCGTTCGAACTCCGGGTTGGTTGGGGATCGTTTTTCTCCATCAGTTGACGCAAGTATATGAGACGGCCGGCAATGCCGTTAAATGCGCAGGAAGCGGCGCAGCGTCATCGCGCTACCCAGGGCGGAGACAAACATCGCCAGTGCCAAGAGCGCCACCGCCAGCCAAAAGAAGGAGACTGTTTCCGGCGCGGCAATCACAGCAAAGCTCTTGCTCAAGGGGTCGACAACGGTCTTCTTGGCCAGCCATAACAGAAACACCGCCGATACGCCGCCGAGTGCACCGACAAGTATCCCCTCGAGGACAAATGGCCAGCGTATGAACCAACTCGTTGCGCCAACCAGGCGCATGACCTCGATCTCTCGGCGCCTCGCGAAAATCGACAGTCTGATCGTGTTTGCGACAAGCAGGAGAGATGCGATTACAAGCACCAAGGTGAGTATCCCCAGTAGCCATTTAATCGTGCTCGTGGCGGAGAGTATCTTTGCCCGCTCGTCCTCTTTGTCCAATATTTCGTCGATGAGTGGGCTGAAAGGTTTCTGCGTCGAATTCTTCTTCGGGGGCTGTAATGTGGCGTTGATCTGGCTTACATACTTGGGGTCATCGGGTTTGATCAGAAGTGACGGACCGAGCGGATTTTTTCGAAGTAACTCGTTTGTATCTTTTCCAAGATCAAGGCTTTTCAGGTTTTGGTCCGCGCTGCGGTAGACAACTGAGTTGACGCGGGGTACCTCAAGTATCTTCCTTCGTAATTTGAGAGCCTCGGACTTCTTGGTATCGACCTCCAGCAGAGCCTCAACATCGATCTGTTTTTTTATCTCGTTGGTCTTCCCAGTGGCGGACTGAACGACTGGGATGAAAACGCCGAGAACGAGTGTTGTGATGAGAACGGTTGCCGCTGCAGCTATAGAGGGCACGGCGTTGCGGCCCAGTGCCCTCAGGGACTCCTTGACGAAAAACCCGAACTTCATTCTTCCTGCTCTTCTTCCCGGAGTCTTGTGGCAAACTCCTGTGTACTCTCGTCTACCGCGTAGAGGCCCTTCTGCTGATCTCTGATAACAAGCCCTCTCTCCAGTTCGATCACACGCCGCCTTATCTTGTTCACGAGGCCCGGGTCGTGAGTTGCGACCAGAACTGTCGTGCCGGCCCTGTTGATTCTGTAAAGCAGCCGCATGATGTCGATCGATGTGCCTGGGTCCAGGTTCCCGGTGGGCTCATCGGCCAGCAGCAGCGGCGGGTGGTTCACAAATGCCCTCGCAACGGCAACCCTCTGTTGCTCACCTCCCGAAAGCTCGTCAGGATAGTTCCGCGTCTTCGATGCGAGGCCCACCAACCGCAGAATCTCTGGTACCTTGCGCCGGATATCGGCACGTGATGCTCCGATCACATGCAACCCGTAGGCAACGTTGTCGTAGACGTTGCGATTCGGCAGCAGCTTGTAATCCTGGAACACGACTCCAATGTTGCGTCGCAAGTAGGGGATCTTCCGGCGAGAGAGACTGGATAACGACCGGCCGGCAATTCGGACCTCGCCCTCGGTCGGCTCGATCTCCTTGATAATCAGTCTCATGCAGGTCGATTTGCCGCAGCCGGTGGGACCTACGATGAACGCGAACTCCCCTCGTTTAAAGCTCAGCGACACGTCCTCGACCGCAACCGCCCCACCACCGTAGATCTTGGATACGTGGTCGAACTCAACTACCGGCCGCGCATTATCGTCGGGAACGTCTTTCCGTTCCCGCGCCTGACGCGCAAGACGTTCTGTATGTTCCGTCGACATTTCTTCCTATGCGGTGATTAAAAAGATTGACTTCGCCGCCCCTGTGCCGATTCCTGCGATACTCGACAGCGGTCAGGTTATGGCCAGCATCCTTTCAATTGGGATTTTCGCCTTTTCAGCTATCTCCTCCGGTACTTTCACTTCATACTTCATCTCTTCCAGCGCATCCCGTAAATTCTCCAGCGTGATCATCTTCATGAACTTGCAGACCGCGCAGGGATCCGCCGGGATGAATTCCTTCTCCGGATTTTCCTTCCGCATCCGGTGAAGTATGCCGGTCTCGGTGGCAACGATAAATCTACATGCGTCTGATTCCCTGGCGTGACTCATCATTCCCGAAGTCGAGAGCATGTGGGTATTGGAATCCGATATGTCACCCTCTTCCAGGTAGTGCATGATGCTGGTCGTGCAGCCGCACTCGGGATGGATAAGAAAATCGGCGTCGGGGTCTTTCGAGCGCATGTTGTTGATGTCATCCGGCCTGATGCCCGCGTGCACGTGGCACTCCCCCATCCAGACCTTCATCTTGCGACCAGCCGCTTTCTCGACGTAGGCACCGAGGAACATGTCCGGCCCGAAGAGGATTTCCTTGTCCGCTGGGATGTGCTCGAGGACCTTGACTGCGTTCGAAGAGGTACAGCAGTAGTCGGTCTCCGCCTTGACCTCCGCAGTTGTGTTGACGTACATGACCACGACGGCACCAGGGTTATCCTTCTTCCAGCGGCGCAACTCATCCGCCGTGATCGAGTCGGCGAGCGAGCAGCCGGCCCCGAGATCCGGCAGTAATACGGTCTTGTTCGGGCTGATGATCGATGCCGTCTCTGCCATGAAGTGAACCCCGCAGAAGGCGATCACTTCTGCATCCGTCTCCGCCGCCTTCCGGGACAGCTCCAACGAATCGCCTACGAAGTCGGCAACGTCCTGTACCTCGGGTACCTGATAGTTGTGAGCGATGATCACTGCGTTTCGCTTCTCTGTCAGCTCGCGCACCTCTTCTTGCAGGCGTTTGATCTCCTCCTCGCTGAGAGGCTTTTCCGGTACAGATGTAGCCTGAAGAGTCTTCATCTTGTCCATTATGTTTGAAGTTCGGCTTCGCTTTTCCTTGAAACTGCGCTCAAGGGCACTACGGAGCCTCACATCAAATGATCTGTATTTCCAAACTCAGGTCTAGCGCCGGCGCGGAATGTGTCAGCGCTCCAACCGATATGTATTTTACCTTCGTTGCAGCAATCTCGCCAACGTTCTTGAGCGTAACGCCACCGGAGACCTCTAATTCCGCTCTATCACCGGCCGACTTCACTGCTTCGTGAATCTCCTCTACCGACATGTTGTCGAGCAGAATTCGCTCGATTCCGGCATTCAGCGCCTCTTCTACCTGGGTCAGTGTCTCACACTCAACCTCGACCAGAACCCCTTCTGGTGCGCTTTTCTTTGCCAGTGCGATCGCTTCGGCCACTCCACCTGCGATTTCAATGTGATTGTCCTTTATCAGTACCGCGTCGTAGAGGCCCATGCGATGATTCGTGCCGCCACCGGCCCGTACGGCCTCCTTTTCCAACCGTCTTTGCCCCGGCGTCGTCTTGCGAGTGTCCAGGACCTCCACCCCGGTCCCCTCAACCTCGCGCACGAACTGGGCCGTCAGAGTCGCTATGCCGGAAAGGTGCTGCAGAAAATTGAGCGAAACGCGCTCTCCCGTCAAAAGCGCTCGTGCCTGCCCCTCAACCTCGATCAGGCCTGCCTGTGACCCCCGCCATGTGCCCTCGGGCTCAAGCTCGCGCCATGAAGCGCTCGGATCCAGTTCGGCAAATACCGCCTCGGCAACCGCGTAACCGAATACGACCCCCGCCTGCTTTTGAATCACCGTGCCACGCGCACGCGCATCCGCCGGAACTATTGCCTGGGTTGTGATGTCCCCAGTGCCGATGTCCTCATCCAGAGCTCCGCGAACCAAGACCTTCAGGTTACTTTCGGTCATCCACCACCACTCCTACTGAGACGTTCGTTAAACCCTAACCAAGAAACTCGAGTAGTGCCGGGACTATCTCCTCGTGTGCATCCTCCTGCAGGTAGTGACCGGCCTCCTCTATCTTCATCACCTTCGCATCGGGAAACGTCTTGAGCCACATCCTGTTCAGCATTTCCTCGGTAAACGCTATGTCTTTCATCGCCCAGCAGATCATCACGGGCTTTCCGCGAAAGTGCTTCTCCATGCCCGCTTCAATCTCACCGCCCAAATCCGCAACCCGCCCTTCCGGCCCAGGGGGAATCTCCCGGGGGAATACAAGAATGGGTGTGCGAGAAGACCAGTTTGGGTGCGGTGATAGATACGCCTTCTTCACCTCTGGAGTCATCCGATCACGCTTGACTATGCCTGCCTTGAATACGAGCCCGCGAACGAAGGCGTGAAGGCCCTTCACCAGTATCTCGCCGAAAACCGGAGCCCTGAACAGCTTCAATGGCAGCGGCAACGGAGTTTTTTCCGGCGGCCTGTGTGCGTAGGTGTTCAAGATGAAGAGACGTTCAACCCGTTCAGGATGCCTGGTTGCCCAGTAGAGGCCGATCATCCCGCCCCAGTCCTGCGGCACAACGGTGACGTCTTTCAGGTCAAGCGACTCAAGCAGCGATTCCACGCGCTTTCCGTGGTTTTCAATCTGGTAGAGATCCTTCCTGTCCGGCTTGTCCGAGCGGCCGAAGCCGAGATGATCGGGCACGATCACCCGGTAGCCGGCATCGACCAGCGGCGGTATGAAGTTCCTGTAGAGGTATCCCCAGGTGGGATTGCCGTGAAGAAGGACGACCGGCTTCCCGTCTCGGGGGCCCTCGTCTACGTAGTGCATGCGACCGTCGGGCGTGTCGAACCACTTGGGCTCGAATGGCCAAGTTCCTCCGAATGTCCAGTCGGTGCCGGTCATGGGGGCAGACTCTACACGCTGCAAAATAGCTACGATGCAACCATGTCACACAGAGGCATCGCAAACACTCTGGCAGTAATGCGACTTGGGGTCGGAATCGCCACCTGGGCTGCCCCTGGAATCGTCGGCAAGATAGTGGGTCTGCAGGAGAGCGGAGACAGCCGCTACCTCTGGCGCATCTTCGGCGTGCGAGATGCTGTACTGGGCGTGGGAGTCCTCGCAAGTCAGGGCGAAACGAGAAAGATGTGGCTTAAGGCAGGTATAGCCTGTGACATTTCTGACGCCGCGGCAGGCATCGTCGGTGGAAGAAACGGCACACTCCCCGCAAGGACATCTGCTTCATTAACAGCACCGGCGGTAATGGGTATCTGCATGGGCTTGGCCGGGCACAAGCTAGAGGGCAACTAGAGCCCTAAGGCAGATCCGGCCGCACACGGAAAAGGAGCGCTGCTATTCGTGACCAGCGCCGAGTCCTTCTGACAGAGGGTTCGGCCGGGTAACGACGGTAGACAAGTCTCACCAGAGGCATCTTCGCAAGGCTCGGCAACATCCGGATCGAGAGTCCGGGACTGCGTAGAGCAGCCCCCAGAAGTTGGATGTAGTCACGGAGCCGGAACCTGGGGAGTTGCTGCTCGAGCCCGGCACGGTAGCCGGCTCTATTGATAAGGCCGGTTGACAGCATTCTTTCAACTTCAGCCGCGCTCAGCGACTGGGAGAACCTGCGAAACAGGTCGTAACTTGCCAGTAAACAGCCGAGTTCCCTTTGAGCCTTGACCAGATATGCAGATGTAGCCTCCGTGGAACCGGGGTCCGAGTATCCTGCAACATTTTCCGCAAGAATTTGAGCGGCAATGAGACCAACACCGGTGCCGCTCGCATGAGCGGGGAACACCTGGCAGGCTGCATCTCCCAAGAGCGCAATTCCGGGCGCCGAAAAACGATCGTAGGGTCTGCGAATAGGAATCGCGCCCGATCCACCGAATTCGCGCTCTCCTATCCACGGTTCGCGCTCTTTTATATCCGAGATGATCCGGGAGCCACTTGGCCAGCGTCCATCTGCAATCGCACCGGCCAGCAGATCCACGTGCTTGAAATCCCGTTCCACGCAGATTGTCGCGATCGAGAATCCTCCGTTGAGGCCGGCCGTGCTGAGAGTCTCGCCCGCACGCAGACCGTTTTTCTCGAGGAACTGTTCAGCGGCTTCCCTGTCGTCTACGGCGCACACTTCCTGTGCCGCGGAGCATATGTCTTTACGGGACGGCGACGGACAGCTGTCGTTGAGGCTCGGTACCTGACGCCGCAGTACTCCGTTCATCCCGCTTGCGTCAACAAAAAGGTCGGCGCCGAGGGTGGTTGCTTCCGTTCCCATTTGATCGCCAGCCGGCTTGATTTCTATTCGACATGGCCTGCCAGCCTCAAGCTCGACTCCACAAAGTTTCATCCGCTCAAACTGTGTGACTCCCTCGGCAAGGCACAATTGGTGGAGTCGCTGAACGAGCAGCCGTATATCGACGCCTAGAGCCGGGTTGTCGTCCGCCGATATCCGAGCACTGCCATCGGCAGCACACATCGTGTAGGGGCGGTCATCGGATCGAAGCTCGGGTGGAACGGGACGATCGAGACCTGCCCTGTCAAACATCCAGCCCGGCACGCCGTTGACCCAGCGCGCACCGGCAGACTCGAAGGGACGCTCGTCAACCAGGGCTGTGTGCAATCCGGCCCGCGCCAGGAAAAGAGCTGCAGCGGCACCCGATGTCCCGGCTCCCACCACAACTGCGTCGAATTGGTCGTGAATTTTTTGTGTCTTCGTCACGGGTCCAGCTTACCCGTGCCATAGACAAACCCTTACTGCAACGAGTCCCCTACGCGCCGAATGTAAAGGTGCTCTCTGGCCTGATCTTGAACAGGACTCGCTCCTCGCCAGGCTGTCTGAACGGATACTTGTCCTTATCCAGGTACTTTTTCGCCTGGCTGTCAATGTGCTCGTCCGCCCCTTCGTGCGTGTCCTCCACAACAGTGCCCCGAATCGACAGGGACATATAGGGGTTCTCCTGGTCTACGACTGAGATTCCAACTCTTCCGTCTCGCCGTAGGTTCTCCGTTTTTACCCTACCCTCGGCAGTGTTGATCAGGATCAGGCCGTCTTCGACGCCGATCCATACCGGTGTTACCTGCGGTGATCCGTCAGGCATAACAGTTGCCAGATGCGCAAAGTTTGGCCTCTCCAGGATTTCGAGTGTCTTGCTGTCTAGTTCTTCCGCCACAACGCCTCCATTCTAAGACTCAGCGGATTCTAGATCAGCCCGCCGTGATCAACGCAACTCCGGTCATCGCACCGGCTACTCCAATCCACTGGTAGCGAGATATGCGCTCATTCAAGAATTTGGAGGCAAGCATCACCGTCACCACCGGATAGAGCGACCCGAGTACGCCCACCAGGCTCAGCAGTCCCCTGGTGGTGGCCTCGGCAAACATGATCAACGCCACCATCTCCATCAACCCGATGGCAACGTTCTTGTAAAGACTCGGTCGCGGTGCAATCAGGTCGACGTGTCTGGCCTTCGCGGCCGCTACAACCATCGGCAACGAGAAAAGACGGGTTGCCAGAATTATCCAAAGGATATTTCCTCCCTCGCTGGCAACGTCGATAGCGACGAAAAACGTGCCGAATGTAATCGCGGCAACAACAGCGAGAAGAACGCCCAGCATCTTCGCGCTCTTCTCGGGATTGTCCTGTTCCCGGCTTGCAAGCACGGCGCCGGTCACGGCAAATGCTATCCCGATCAACTGCAGCGAAGAAGGCCGGTCACCGAAAATAAGTCCGAAAACCACCGGTATCGCGGCACCTGTCGCGGAGATCGGCGCGACGATGCTCATGGTGCCGACCGCCAGACCTCGAAAAAATGCCGCCAGGCCAACCGTAACCAAGATGCCCGCAAACACTGCTATTACGAAATTTTCAAAAGTAGGCATACCGACACCGAGCGCCACCACCAACACGGCACTTGCGACCAGACTGACGGTGCGCGAGACGACCAGGACGGTAAGCACCGAGTAGGCCCTGCTCAGAAGTCCGGCCTGGAAGTTGGCAACGCCCCACAGAGCAGCAGCTCCAAGTGCTAAAAGTGCAGCAGTCACTTAAGAGTCCTCGTGCCCTTTGCGCTCCAGAGCGGAACGAACCTTGGATGCGATCGTGAACTCGGGCAGCAGGGCGACTGTGTAGGCCATTTGAGGTAAGGCTAGACTTTTACATAGCCTGCTGTCTCGGCAAGGTGCCTGCTGCAAGAGCCACAGCAATACAAACGAACCGATTGCAGCGAATGGAGGATCCAATGTCTGTCAAAGTCAATGGAGGCATACGATGATAGAAGAGGGAAATCCAGCGCCGGATTTCACGCTCCCTGACCAGGAGGGCAATCCGGTCACGCTTTCCGGGTTGCGCGGGAAACCTGTCGTGCTTTATTTCTACCCGAAGGACAACACTCCCGGTTGCACGAAGCAGGCCTGCGGTATACGCGATACTTGGCCCGAGTTTGAAAATGCAGGGGCAGTGGTTTTGGGAGTCAGTACCGATGGACAAAAATCTCACTCCAAGTTCCAGGAAAAGCACTCACTGCCCTTCACCCTGCTCTCGGACAGCGATCACGAGGTCGCGCAAAAATACGGGGTATGGAAGCCGTTACGGATCCTCGGCAAAGAGTTCCTCGGAACCGAACGTTCCACATTCGTGATCGGAGCAGATGGCAATGTGCTGAAGGTAATGAGAAAGGTGAAGGCAAGCGAGCATGCTGAAGATGTTCTGCGACTGCTCGATTCGTAGCAGATAATAGGGCTCTTCCAGAAACTGAAATTATGCAAGCACTTGAGATCCAGGGCCTCACCAAGCGCTACAGCGACGGTACCCTGGCGCTTGATTCGCTCGATCTCATCATCCCCGAGGGATCTTTCTTCGGACTGTTAGGCCCCAACGGAGCGGGCAAGACAACCCTGATCAACTCGGTCACCAGCCTGGTGCGTATCAACGAAGGATCGATTCACGTGTTCGGGAATGATGTGGGCACCGAAGGAGCGGCGGCGTTGACAGCCAGGAGGCAGATCGGCCTCTCGCCACAGGAGCCTAACCTAGATCGCTTTCTCACTGTGTACGAGTCGCTGCTGTATCACGGCGGCTACTACGGCCTCAGCCGCGCCGTTTCGGCACGCCTCTCGGAAGAGATGATCAACGTATTCGATCTGCGCGACAAGCGCGACACCCGTACCGTGCACCTTTCGGGCGGAATGAAAAGGAGATTGCTGCTGGCGAGAGCCCTGCTGCACAGGCCGAAGCTGGTCATTCTCGACGAGCCGACCGCCAGTGTCGACTATGAGCTGCGCATGGAGCTCTGGCACTACATTAGGGCCCTACACAAGGCAGGAACGACAATCCTGCTCACGACTCACTATCTGGAGGAGGCGAACTCCCTCTGCGACGAGATCGCGCTGATCAAGGCCGGCAAGATTGCTGCCCTAGACAGCCCGGAAAACCTCTGCAGACAGTATGGGGTGAGCACTCTGGAAGATGTTTATCTAAAGGCAGTCGGTGCCGTCCCCGATCATGTCGAGGTCGATGGCTTCCACTGATAAAAAAAGCGTTTCGAGGCTTTCGTATAACAGCTTCTTCTGGCTATCGGCCAGAGAATGCCTGCGCGTTACGAGACTCTGGATACAGACCATCCTCGCACCGGTGGTCGGCACGCTGCTTTTCATAATCGTCTTCGGGCTTTCGCTGGGCAGCCGCATCCGCGAGATCGACGGCTTCGAATATCAGGTATTCATCCTGCCAGGCCTGATCGCGATGGCGACGATCACCGCCGCCTACAGCAACAACTCGAGCTCCATCTTCCAGGCCCGCAACGACCGCTTCATCGAGGACATCCTGGCAGCGCCGATGCGTGCCTGGCAGATGAACGTGGGCCTCAGCATAGGTGGGGTGTTCAGAGCGATAATCACCGGTGGGCTTCTGGTGGCGATCGGCACTCCGATAGTCGGCGCCTCGATAGCGCATCCTCTAGCGCTGGCAATTGCTGTCCTGGCTGCAATCTCAGTTTTCGCCTCACTGGGCGTGATAATCGGAATCTACGCAAAGACCTGGGACCACCACACCTTCGTCGCCAACCTGATAATCCAGCCACTGGTGTTTGTCGGTGGAGTTTTCTACTCGGTCAATATACTGCCTTCCCCCTGGAAGCAGATCTCTCAGGCCAACCCGATCTTCTACATGGTGGACGCAGTCCGATACGGCTACCTCGGCGTCAGCGACGTCAACTTCGGAGTGTCTATTGCCGTCACTTTGGTGCTGTCAGCGCTCATGTTTGCCTGGTCGTCCTGGATCTTCCGTACCGGCTATAAGCTGAAGCCGTAGACGTCATTTTGGACGCCAGAAGAGCGTTCGATTACCTTGTAATCAGTACTATCTGGGTTGGAACAAAGCTTCTAGGGGGGGTCATCGATGAGCGACGAAAAGTGGGACGCAATTGTCATCGGCTCGGGGCTCGGAGGCCTCACAACTGCCGCGTATCTCACAACGAACGGTATGAGAACTCTGGTACTCGAGCAGTACGACACCGCCGGTGGGACCAGTCACGTCTTCCGTCGAGAGAACAAATGGGAGTTCGACGTGGGCGTGCACTACGTGGGCGACTGCGGACCGAACGGGTTGATACCGACAGTCTTGCGGGGCTTGGGCCTTGAGGGAAAGATCGACTTTCTGTCGATGGACGAGGATGGTTTCGACACTTTGATATCCCCGGACCTGACGTTCAAGGTCCCCAAGAGCTGGGACAAATATCTGAACCGTGCGATCGACGTTTTCCCCGATGAAGAGGCTGGACTGCGCAAGTATGCAAAGGTAATGCGCGATATAGCGAAGGAGCTCGACCGGGCCGGAATGCCAAACTCCCTACTGGGTGCCGTGAAGTTTGCGCTGAAATCGCCCACCGTCATTCGCTGGAGCAGGCGCTCGCTGGGGGACCTGTTCGACTCCTGCAAGCTCAGCGATAAAGCACGGTGGTTACTCGCCGCCGAATCCACCATCGCCTACGCCGTGCCACCATCCCGCGCATCCATAATCATGCACGCGATATTGATGGACCACGCTGTCAAGGGCGGGGCGTTCTATCCGAAGGGCGGCGGACAGGTATTTGCAGCCAACCTGGTCGACGTAGTGCGGACTCACGGCGGTGATGTGCGTACACGTGCCCGGGTGGAGAAGATACTTATCCGGAACGGCAGCACCTACGGGGTCAGGCTGGACGACGGCGAGGTGGTCAACGCACCGGTGGTCGTCTCCGCCGCCGATATTAAGAAGACATTCCTGGATTTTGTGGGAGCAGACCACCTGTCGGCAAAGACTGCCGGCAAGGTCAGCGAATACCGGATGGCGCTGCCGTTTTTCTGCATCTATCTCGGGCTAGATATCGATCTCGGCGATCGAATGCCGAATACGAATTACCTGATCTCCACGAGCTACGACATCGAAGCTATGTACAGAGACTGCTATGAGGGACGCCTTCCGGACGATCCACTGATATACATCACTGTGGCCTCGGTCAAGGACCCTCACACGAAGGCGATAGCGCCAAAGGGCTGCTCGAACCTGCAGATCATGGCGATTGTGGCGTCCGACTACTCGTTATGGCACATCGAGGAGGGACCGGCTGCAGGTGAGAAGTACAGCCGTAAGTCAGAGTACCTCGCGGTCAAGGAGTCGCTGATGGAAAGGCTGATCCAGGGTGCTGAAAAGGTGATCCCGGACATCAAAGAGCACATAGTCTGGAAGGAGGCCTCAACGCCGATCACCCAGGAGCGCTTCACGCTCGCAAGCGGTGGCACCTCTTACGGTATCGAGTGCTCAATCGATCAATTCGGCATGAAGCGCCCGAAGCCCAAGACCGAGATCGATGGCCTGTATCTCGCCGGTGCCAGCACCGTGTTCGGACATGGAATCCCAGGCACGATGATCGGTGGGGTCGGCTGCGCCGGCGCAATCTTGCATCGTGACCTGCTGAAGGAGATAGGTGCCGGGCGCGTGTACGGAGATCCCTCAAAATTGACCCCTCAGGGACCCGACTGGGATCCACTTCTGGCGAGCAGGCGATTTTCAAAGAAGTACAAGGAAAAAGAGGCGGAGATCGAAGACGCCGCAGCTTCTGAACACGAAGTTGCGACCGCATAGCGCGCCTGTGCCGGCTACAAGCTGAAGCCGTAGATGTCAATTCGAACGCGGAGAATAATGATCGTTTTCCCTGCGATCAGTAGTATCTGAGTTGAAGAAAAAGCTTCTACGGGAGGGGTCATCGATGAGCGACGAAAAATGGGACGCAATTGTCATCGGTTCAGGGCTCGGAGGCCTCACAGCTGCTGCGTATCTCACTACTAACGGAAAGCGAACTCTGGTGCTCGAGCAGTACGACACTGCCGGTGGGAGCGCTCACGTCTTCCGTCGAAAGAACAAATGGGAGTTCGACGTCGGTGTGCACTACCTGGGCGACTGCGGGCCGAACGGGACCATACCGACGGTCTTGCGGGGCTTGGGCCTGGAGGGAAAGATCGACTTTCTGCCGATGGACGAGGACGGCTTTGACACAATTATCACTCCGGACCTGACGTTCAAGGTTCCCAAGGGCTGGGACAAGTATCTGAACCGTGTGATCGACGTCTTCCCCGATGAAGAGGCCGGACTGCGCAAGTATGCCAAGGTAATGCGCAACATAGCGAAGGAGCTCAACCGGGCGGGTACGCCAAACTCCCTGCTGGGCACCGCTAAGTTTGTGCTGAAATCGCCCACCGTCATTCGCTGGAGCAGGCGCTCACTGGGGGATCTGTTCGACTCCTGCAAACTCAGCGATAAAGCACGGTCGTTGCTTGCCGCCGAATCCGGCACCTACGCTGTGCCACCGTCAAGTGCATCAATTCTCATGCACGCGATGTTGATGGACCACTACCTCAAGGATGGGGCCTTCTATCCGAAGGGCGGCGGACAGGAAATTGCAGCCAACCTGGTCGACGTGATTCGTACTCATGGCGGCGATGTGCGCACACAGGCCCGCGTGGAGAAGGTGCTCATCCGGGACGGCAGCGCCCACGGAATCAGGCTGGACGACGGCGAAACGATAAATGCACCTGTGATCATCTCCGATGCCGATATAAAGAAGACATTCCTGGATTTTGTAGGAGAGGAGCACCTGTCGGCAAAGACCTTCGGCAAGGTCAGTGAATACCGAATGGCGCTGCCGCTTTTCTGCGTCTATCTCGGGCTGGATATCGATCTCAGCGATCGACTGCCGAATACGAATTACCTAATCTCCTCGAACTACGACATCGAAGCCATATACAGAGACTGCTATGAGGGACGCCTCCCGGATGATCCACCGATATTCATCACTATGGCCTCGATCAAGGACCCACACACGGAGGCGATAGCACCAAAAGGTTGCTCAAATCTGCAAATCATGACCGTTGTGCCATCCGACTACTCGTTCTGGCACATCGAGGAGGGCCCGGCTGCAGGTGAAAAATATAGCCGCAAGTCGGAGTACCTGGCGATCAAGGAGTCGCTGATGGAAAAGTTGATCGAGGGCGCTGAAAAGGTGATCCCGGACATCAAGGAGCACATCGAATGGAAAGAGGCCTCGACGCCGATCACCCAGGAGCGCTTCACTCTTGCGAGTGGTGGCACCTCATACGGCATCGAGTGCTCGACCGATCAATTCGGCATGAACCGCCCGAAGCCCAAGACCGAGATCGATGGGCTGTATCTCGCCGGCGCCAGCACCGTGTTCGGACATGGAATTGCAGGAACGATGGTCGGTGGAGTCGGCTGCGCCAGCGCAATCCTGCATCGCGGCCTGCTGGAAGAGATAAAAACCGGGAGCGTGTACGGAGATTCATCGAAGCTGACCGCCCGCGGCCCGGACTGGGATCCACTTCTGGCGAGCAGGCGGCTATCGAAGAAGTACAAGGAAAAAGAAGCGGAATCCGAGGAGCCGGCTGCAACAGAGCGAGAGCCCACTGCTGTTTAAGTGAATGGGCGGGAGCGGTCGGACCGTGGAACGGCGTTAGCTTGCATCCCCGGCTCTCTTTAGCAGGTATTCCCTGATAAAGACGTCGAGGTCTCCGTCCAGCACACGCTCCGCCGACCCGACCTCGTGATCGGTGCGATGGTCCTTGACCATCGTGTATGGATGGAGAACGTAGGACCGGATCTGCGAACCCCATGCAACGTCTTGGGCCTCGCCCTTTTCCTTGGCAATCTCTTCTGCACGCTTTCGCTCCTCCAGCTCGATCAGCTTTGACTTGAGCATCGCCATCGCCGTGGTCTTGTTTGCCGACTGGGAGCGCTCGTTCTGGCACTGTACGACGATTTTGGACGATTCGTGGGTGATACGCACGGCCGAGTCTGTCTTGTTGACATGCTGTCCGCCAGCGCCCGATGCGCGATAGGTCTCAATCCTGATATCGGCATCGTCAATCTCCACGTCCACGTCCTCGTCGACCACTGGGCTTACCTCAAGCAGTGCAAAGCTGGTGTGGCGCCTGTGAGCCGAATCGAACGGCGATTGTCGTACAAGCCTGTGTACGCCCTTTTCCGCCGATAGAAGACCGTATGCGTTGTCACCTCGGACGATCACCGAAGCGGACTTCAGCCCCGCCTCCTCCCCCGCCGAGGCCTCTTTCATATCAACATTGAAGTCCCTGCTCTGTGCCCAGCGAAGGTACATGCGCAACATCATCTCGGCCCAATCCTGCGAGTCCGTCCCGCCGGCACCCGCATGAATCGACACCAAGGCATCACCACTGTCGTAATGTCCGTGGAACAGCCGTTGCTCCTCCAGCTCGGCCAAATTGCCTTCAACCGAAGCTATCTGCTCGGTCAGCTCGGCAGCTATCGATTCATCTTCCGCTGCAAGCTCGGTCAGTTCGCCCAGATCGGACACTTCACCCTCGAGTTGCCTGTACAGCTTCAACTTGCGCTCGGAGGATCTGTGCTCGGCCGAAATCTGCTTCGCCCGCTCCCGGTTGTCCCAAAAACCGGGGACGCCCATTTCCTTTTCCAGCTCGGAAATACTTATTTCAAGCTTGTCCGGGTCAAAGATACTCCCGCAGCAGCGTGAGCTTCTCGCTGATCGAGTTATAGCTGCTGTCGTAAGTACTTTGAGCTGACATCAAACATAATCTACCTGTTCAGGACCAGATCATCCAGATGTTTCTGGTATGCAACCTGCAGTTGCTCGGTGTACGGTCCGACGCCGCCACCCGCGATCGGTCTATTGTCCACCTCTATCAGTGCGGTCACACCGATCATCGAGTTGGTCAAGAAGGACTCGTCGCAGGACCAGAGATCGTCCGGCATAATGCTGCGCTCGTGACTGGAAATACCCAGAACCGATGCAAGGTCGAGAACCTTCGCCCGGGTGATCCCCGGTAGCAGCCCCTCATCTACAGGTGGAGTTATCACTTCGCCGCCATTCACAAGAAAGAGGTTTGTGGTAGCGCCCTCGCATAGCCGGCCAACAGTGTTTCGAAAAAGCGCTTCGTCGACCGCTGCCTCGCTTGCTTCCCGCAACGCAAGAACATTTTCCAGGTAGTTCAGAGTTTTGTGCAGTACGAGCGGGCTGTGCTGGTTGCGCGAAAACGAGGCGACCACCGCGCATACACTGGAGCCCACGCGTGCCTTTGACGCATCATCGTACGGTCGAATTACGGCGTAGATACTGGCACCTCCTACATCCGGCGGACGCGGGCCGGCACCTCCCTCACCTCGACTCAGAATGACCTGCAACTTTGCATCCGCGTAACCACTCTGCCTTATCAGCTCCGCCACAATCTTCGATGTATGGAGGACGAACTCTTCCCGATATTTTTCGATCAGAATGCCCAGATCGATACCGGAGTCATGAAGCCTGCGAACATGGTCCTCTATCTGAATCGCGACGCCACCGATCACGAGCACGGTCTCGAACAGTCCGTCTCCATACCTGAACGCCCGCTCGCTCAGCGACAGCCGTGCGACGTGCTCCTCGACAAACTCGCCTCTTACGTACGCGAAACCCATGTTCAGTTCTTTACTCTATCGGGCAATCGATGCCAAGTGCGCCCATCAGTGCACTGCCCTTCACCAATGTCTCCTCGCGCTCGGCTTCGGGGTTGGAGTCCGCAACAACTCCGCCTCCGATGCCGAAACTGACTCTGTTTTCCGACAGAACCATCGTACGGATGGCGATGCTGAAATCTGCATCCCCCTCCGAGTCCACATAGCCGATCGCTCCCGTGTAGGCACCGCGCCCAAACGGCTCCAGCTCGGCCAGGCACTCCATTGCCTTGATCTTCGGTGCACCGGTTATCGAGCCTCCGGGAAAAGCTGCCCTGAGCAGGTCGACCACGTCGGCCTCCTCCCTCAACTTGCCCGTTACCGACGAGACGAGGTGATACACGCGCGCATATGCCTCCAGACTGCGATGCCCGGCAAGAGTGATCGAGCCGTAGTCACACACCCGACCAAGATCGTTCCTCAGAACATCAACGATCATTGCAAGCTCGGCGGCGTCCTTCGAGCTGCCCATCAGCGCTTCACGATTGGCTTGGTCGGTGAGCGGGTCACCTTCCCTGGGCGCCGTCCCTTTGATCGGCCGCGTCTCCACCACTCCATCCGTCACGCGCAGAAACCGCTCGGGGCTGGACGAAAGAATCCAGGGGCCTTCACGGTCGACCTTCAGCGCAGCGGAGAACGGTGCAGGGTTTTGATTGCGCAGACGCAGATACAGCGACACCGGATCGACCTGCTTGAAAGAAACTTCAACCTGCCTCGTCAGGTTGGCCTGGTAGAAGTCGCCCGCCTTTATCCTGCTCAGTATCCGTTCAACCAATGTCACATACTCTTTGGCATCAGGAGTAATCCTTGCCGGCCCGTCCGGTACCGGTGCATCGACAGAAGCGCCGTTCGGCTCGCCGGCGTCTATCGTCGCGCGAAGTAGAACCTCGGAAAGATCAAGATCCTGCCCTTGCTCGCCCGAGCCTCGCAACCACCAACTCTGGTCGCTGTGCCTGTATGCCAACACCGTGGGGTAGTAGCCAAACCACATCTCAGGATGAGCCACGGTAGGTCGCGGCCTTTCGGGAAGCTGCTCTATGAAGCGGCCCATCTCGTAGCCGATATAGCCGATAGCTGCAGAAGCAAGTGGCGCTGGGGTCGCGCCCTCGTTCCGACCGGCGTCATCTTTGCAAGAGCTTAGAAAGAACTTCAAAGCTTCAAACGGATCCGACCATGGACTGCTCGCCTGATCGACCTCTCCGCCGCGGGAAACGGTGAGTCGCTCGGATTCGTAACAGATCGTGGCACTTGGACAGGCGCTCAGAATGCTCCACTGCGATCTCTCACCGAAGTCATGTTCGGACGAGTCCAGATATACAGCTCCGGGCAGCTCCGACAGCAGCTTGAAAACATCTGCCGGCCTCGCCCGCCATGGAAGAGGCGATGATGCCGACTTTGCCCAGCCGGATTCGCTTACTAGGCTCCGTGGCACTTTTTGTACTTCTTGCCGGAGCCGCACCAGCAGGGGTCGTTGCGACCGATCTTCTCCTTCTCGTCAACCTTGCGAGTCTCAACCTCCGGTGGCTCTTCTCCAGCCTCACCCTCCGTCGCTTCAGCTCCTGCGCCAACGGGCGCACCTGCGACCTGCTGCTGTTGCTGTTCGGCTGCCATCTCAAGCGCTGAAGGCTGGATCGGTCCCCCGCCCGAGTAGCTCACGCGCCCACCGGCAAGACTTGATGTGGAAGTGGCTGAAGCCGAGTGACGCCTCTCTTCCTCGGCTTCCACTGGCTCGATGTGGAATATGTACTTTGCGAAGTCTTCCCATATCGAGTACATGGTGTCCGTGAAGAGCTTGTAGCCTTCGTTTTTATACTCAACCAGCGGGTCCTTCTGACCGATCGCACGCAGACCTATCCCCTCGCGCAGGTAATCCATGTCGTAGAGGTGCTCGCGCCACATCGAGTCGATGATCTGAAGCAGAACCGCTCTTTCCAGGTAGCGCATCAACTCCTCGCCGAGCTTCTCCTCGTGCTCGCTGTACCTTTCAAGCAGATCGTCAGACAGTCTCTCCCCAAGCTCTTCCTTCGTAATATTCGAACTTGCAAGCTCGTCCAGATCTATGCCGACGGGATAAATCTGCCCGAGCTGAGCCATCAGCCCATTGAGATCCCAGTCTTCCGCGTACTCGCTCTCGGCATACCGATCGGCAAGGCGCGCCATCACGGTGCTCATCTCCTCGCGTGCGATATCGCCCATGTCCTTGCCCTCTAGAATCTGCTTGCGGTAGGTGTAGACGACCTCCCGCTGCTGATTCATCACGTCGTCGTACTCGAGGACGTGTTTACGCATCAGGAAGTTCTGCTGTTCGACCTTCTTCTGCGCATTCTCGATCGTACGAGAGAGCATCTTGGCCTCAATCGGTTGCTCCTCACCCTCGTCACCGACCGGTCCGAGTCGATCGAGTATGCGATAGATACGATCACCGGCAAACAGGCGTACGAGATCGTCCTGGGCCGAGAGGTAGAAGCGTGACTCGCCCAGATCGCCCTGACGGCCCGAGCGGCCGCGAAGCTGGTTGTCAATGCGCCTTGACTCGTGTCTTTCCGTGCCGAGCACAAAGAGACCGCCAAGATCTACAACTTCATCATGTTCGGCGGTGCACTGCTCCTCCATTTTAACGAGCACTTCATCCCAGGCCTCTTTGTATCCGTCGTCGTCCGGCCCTATTCCTCTCCTCTTAAGCTCTTCCTTGGTGAGCTGATCCGCGCTTCCTCCCAGCAAAATGTCCACTCCGCGGCCGGCCATGTTTGTGGCAATGGTGACCGCACCCTTGCGTCCTGCGTTGGCGATCGTCTCTCCTTCCCGCTGAGCATACTCTGGACGAGCGTTGAGCACCGAATGATCGATGCCTCTCTTCGTCAGACTATCGCCGACCAGCTCCGACACCTCTATCGAGACCGTGCCGATAAGCATGGGCTGCCCCTTGTTGTGGAGATTCTCGATCTCGTTGACTACTGCCTTCCACTTACCTTCCTTTGTCTTGTAGATCTGGTCGTTGAAGTCATTGCGGATCATTGGCTCATTCGTTGGAATGGAGATCGTGTCGAGTTTGTAGATCTTGTCGAACTCCGATGCCTCTGTAACCGCAGTTCCCGTCATACCCGCGAGCTTTTCGTACATCCTGAAGTAGTTCTGCAACGTTATCGTTGCAAGCGTCTGGTTTTCCTCCAGTACCGGAACTCCCTCTTTCGCCTCGACTGCCTGGTGAAGGCCTTCTGACCAGCGCCGTCCTTCGAGTATGCGGCCGGTGAACTCGTCGACGATCTTCACCTCTCTGCCTTGAACGACGTAGTCAACGTCCTTTTTGTACAGAGCCTCCGCCTTCAAAGACTGGATCAAGTGATTTATGAGATTTCCATGTTCGGGGAGATAGAGGTGGTCGATTCCCAGGAACTTCTCCGCCTTTGCCACACCGCGCTCGGTTATTGAGGCAGTCTTGTGCTTCTCGTCGATCTCGAAGTCGTAATCCTTTTCCATCTTCTGGCGGACCTGCTTGGGAATGCTCTCGTCCATCTTGCCGGGCTCCATCGTTGGCGCCAGCTTGGCAAACTTCGCGTAAAGATCTGCCGCCTCCTCCGGGGCACCGGAGATGATCAGGGGAGTTCGTGCTTCGTCAATGAGGATGTTGTCTACCTCGTCCACGATTGCGTATTTATAACCCCGGTGAACAACTTCATCCAGGTTACCCGCCATGTTGTCGCGCAGATAGTCGAAGCCGAACTCCGAGTTGGTGCCGTAAGTGATGTCGCGCCTGTACGCATCGTGCCGCTCCTCGAAACTCATGTTGTCCTGCACTACACCGATCGACACTCCGAGCATCTCGTAGATGGGCCCCATCCAATCCGCATCCCGGCGAGCAAGGTAGTCGTTGACCGTGACCAGGTGAACACCCTCGTCGATAAGCGAGTTGAGCACAAGTGGCAGCACCGCGGCCAGTGTCTTGCCCTCGCCGGTTTTCATCTCAGCGATCTTGCCTTCATGAAGCGCTGCACCGCCCATTATCTGTACGTCGTAGTGGCGCATACCCACAGTCCGCTTGGCCGCCTCGCGGACAAGGGCAAATGTCTCGAACATGAGGTCTTCAAGCTTCTCGCTGTTGCGAGCATGCTCGCGCAATCTGTCCGCTGTTTCGCGCAACTCCTCGTCCGAATGAAGCTCCATCTCGGGCTCGATGTCGTTCACACGGCCTACCATCCGTTCATAGGCCCTCACCTTCTTGCCCTCGCCCATTCGCAGAGCGCGTTCAATCATTTTCATACCGGTACTCATATCTTGTCCATCGTATCAGCGGTCAGGGCCCGTCCAAAAACAACTTGTGGGTTTGGTGGCGTGCAGACGCCGCCAGATCAAGGAGTCGGAAGTCGTTAATACTTGCTGGTATTGACGGCTTTCGAGGACGCCTAGCTGGTGGGGTCTGGGCGTCATCCAAACCCACAAGTTGTTTTTGGACGGGCCCTTGGCGTTGTTTACGGTCAAGAAAGGACCCTCGGGGGTTGTAGGACTATTCCATTCCCTCCCTGGGAACACCGTGGTGGTTACGCCTCTTCTCGTTGTACTTCTTCACCTGACGCAACAACTTCTCTGAGGCCAACTCCGTCGAGTAGGCCATATCTGCCGATGCCGCATGTGCCCGCAGAACGGTGCCTTTCAGATGTAGCCGGACTTCCGCGACCATATCGTCGGCAATCGCCGGGTTTTGCTCGGCTCTCAGCTCGATGTGCAGCGTGGTGAGTGGAGAGACCTGCTTACCCACCTTCTCGAAGTGCCTGTCAATCGATCCTCGCAGTTGATCCGTGAGCTTCGTCTTGCGCGTCCTTATCTCGATTTCCACTGTCGCCTCCAGTCAGTAAAAAGAAGTCCACACTTCCGATGCTACGTCTATCGGCAGGTTTTGCAACCTCTCAAGCGAAAAAAATATTTTTGTCGCTCTTCACCCGAAGGCACGCCTATTAAAAACCTATCGGGCTCCGCGGTTTTGGCCACTCAAAGTCCGGGCGAATGCAATGCAGTGGACCTCTTCAACCCCCGCGGCCTTGAGCGCACCGGCACAGGATGCCATGGTCGCGCAGGTCGTGATCACATCGTCGGCCAGCAGCACCCTCCGAGGCCGATAACTGCTTCTCGTCACGAACGCACCGCGCGCATTATCCAGTCTCGCCGCCCTGGCAAGCCCTACCTGTCGTCCGGAAGCACACCGTTTCAGAATGCGACGGCGCGGAATGCCCACGTCGGCGGCCAGAGCGGCGGCGAGAAGCTCCGCCTGGTTGAAGCCGTACTTGCGCTTTCGCTTTGCAGACTCTGGCACCGGGACGACCGCTTCAACATCGAGCCTGTCGGGCAAGGATCTTCCCATCAACTTGGCCATGAACCTTGCGGTCTCAACCGATCGCCGCGACTTGAACGCGGCAACGAGTGCCCGTGCCGCCCCGTCGTACGCAACCGCCGCCGTGACGGAGTCTTGCCCCCAATCGAATCCCTCACACCGGGGACAACCGTGGGTTTCCACAGCGGAGGGATATGCACAACGGGTACATTTGGGGCCGTGCAACTTGTGCAGCCGCTGCTCGCAGCCAGAGCAGAGAACCACACCGGATAACTCGGGCTCTCCGCAGCAGTAACAGGTGGGTGGAGCTACAAGATGGGCAACTTGGTTGAACAGTCGGCGGATCACCGGCAGATATTGGCCTCTTTGGTGCTACCCGTCACCGCATAAATGCAACAATCAACCTCATGAGTGGTGACGAGATAGTTGTTACGGGCACGGTCGATTGCATCTGGGACTCGTCTGATAGCGATGAACATATGCTGATCAACATTGAGCCGGATATCGAGGACTGTCCGAACTCGTTCGAGATCATGGGAAGCCTGAGAGACGAGATAGTCGCTGATCTGACCGAGGGCGACCGGATCGAGCTACGCTACAAGACCAGCCACCACGAGATCGTGGACCCCGACAGCGCAACGACAAGGGACAGCTCTCGCACCCGGCTGACGGCTATAAAGATCCTCTCCTAGTGTCTGCAGCTATCGCAGACAGCTCGATCTCAATCGTCGCTCTGCCTGTGGTGCTTCTCGGTTGGCTACTTGTTTACTTCATCAGATTCCGCAAGGCCAGAGCCGAGTCACCGAGCGGCGCAGGCTGGCTTCGTCTTGCAGCGTTCGCGGCGGCGCTGGCCCTGCTCAGTGTCGCGTTACTGCCTCCCATCGATAGCTGGGCCGAGCGATTATTCACAATGCACATGGTGCAGCACATCCTGCTAGCCGATCTGGCGCCACTGCTCCTACTCCTCGGTTTGACAGCAGTAATTCTGAGGCCGTTGACAAAGAAGTTCGCGGTCGTCGAGAGGGCACTTGGTCCCCTGGCAAACCCGTTCGTTGGCCTGGCGGTGTGGCTCGGCATCATCTACCTCTGGCACATCCCGGCGCTGTACGACGCGGCACTGCGATACCCGGCGTTACACGTGCTTGAGCATGCATCGTTTATCGTCGCCGGGATCGCCTTCTGGTGGCCCCTTATTCAGCCGGTACCCATGAGGCAGAGGCTTAGCGGGATGCAGGCACTCGGCTACCTGATCGGCGCAAGACTGGGCATCGGGTTACTGGGTATCTACCTGGCCTGGACCCCGACCGTCGTGTACAGCTTCTACAAGGACGAGGCGCCGATGTGGGGCCTGTCCCACTTGTCCGACCAGACAGTCGGTGCGATCGTGATGATGACCGAGCAGTCCGTCGTGGTTGCGATCGCGTTCGTTATCTTCTTCTACAAGATGCTCGAACGTTCCGAACGAGATCAGCTAAGGCGTGAGAACCGTGCGGTTTACCAGCACGGCGCCGATCGCCATTGAGTCAGCAGCCACCTCGACACCCTTCCACACAATGGTGTCACGAAGCGCACTGTTGTCACCGATCTTGCAACCTGCACCGATAACGATTGGGCCCGTGAGCCGGACTCCCTCTCCGATCTCGCAGTCACGGCCGACATAGACGGGTGGGTCGATCTCGGCTCCCGACACGTCCGATCCCTCGCCGACGTACACGTTATCACCGCATTCTTCAGCATCCATCTCAATCTGCACCCTCCCGGTAAGCGCGTCAAAGTTGCCGGTGCGGTACTCCTCCAGCGAGCCGACATCGTTCCAGTAGGCCGTTACCTCGTGGCCATAGAACGGCACATCCTGATCGAGTAGCTTCGGAAACACATCCTGGGCCCAATCGGCAAAGTCCCTGTCGGGAAAGTAGTCGAAGATCTCGGGGCTGAAGATGTAGATGCCGCAGTTTGCCAGGTCGGACAGGGCATCCTCGGGCTCCGGCTTCTCCTGGAAACCCTTGATGCGCCCATCGTCCTCAAGCACGACGACGCCGTACTCACGTGTGTCGTCAACCTTCTTCATCGCCATCGTGGCGATACCGCCACTTTCCCTGTGGGCCTTGATGAACGCATCGAGGTCGATATCCGTCAACGCATCACCGGAGATGATCACAAATGAATCGTCGCCGAAGAAGTCACTTACGTTGCGAACTCCACCGGCGGTCCCAAGAAGCTCATGCTCAAACTCCAAAGTTAGGTCGATCCCCCATTTTGAACCATCACCCAGGTACGCTCGCATCACGTCGGGGAAGTAATGAAGGTTGGCGACGATATCGGTAATCCCCTGCTTTTGCAGAAGCTCCAGAGCATGCTCCATCACCGGACGGTCGATTATTGGAACCAGTGGCTTTGGTATGTCGTACGTGATCGGCCGCAGCCTCGTGCCCAGACCCGCAGCTAATACCATCGCCTTCATGCGTCTACGATGCCAGCGCTATCTATTGAACTGCCTATCTGACGATTTGCCGAGCGAAAATCAAGCAAGCCTAGGATGCAGGGAGTCCGCATACTTAGTATGTGGACAACCGAAGACGACGGCGTGCGCCGATTTGCAGCCGGCAAATCAGGTGCCTTCGTCCCAGCTTGACAGGTACTTCTCCTGTTCTTCGGTGAGCTGATCGATATTGACTCCGAGGGACTCCAACTTCATCCGGGCTATTTCCGCGTCGATATCCTTCGGCACATCGTAGACCTGTTTCTCCAGCTTCTCGTGGTTTTCAGCAATGTACTTGGAGACGAGCGCCTGGTTGGCGAAGCTCATGTCCATCACCGATGAGGGGTGCCCTTCTGCACACGAGAGGTTTACCAGCCGACCCTCGGCAAGCAGATAGATCCTGCGACCGTCATCGGTCTTGTATTCCTCGACCAGAGGCCTGGCCTCGCGCCTTTCAACCGCCATCTCTTCCAGAGCTGGAATATTGATCTCAACATTGAAGTGACCGGAGTTGGCAATAATTGCTCCATCCTTCATCACTCCAAAATGCTCGGCATCAATCACGTGTTTGTCACCGGTTATTGTGATGAACAGATCGCCTACACGTGCGGCCTCAACCGACGGCATCACGTCACAGCCGTCCATCACTGCCTCGAGCGCCCTCAAGGGATCGACCTCGCAGACAATCACATTGGCACCCAGGCCCTGAGCCCGCCTGGCAACACCGCGGCCGCACCATCCGTACCCGAAGACAACCACTTTGCGCCCGGCCATCAGGATATTGGTCGCCCTGATTATTCCGTCCAGCGTCGACTGGCCGGTCCCGTAGCGATTGTCAAAGAGGTGTTTGGTCTGAGCGTTGTTGACCGCGACAATTGGAAAGCCGAGCTTCCCCTCTGCTTCCAGCGCTTTCAGGCGAATCACACCAGTCGTGGTCTCCTCGCAGCCCCCTAGAACTTCACTCAACTGCTCGGGTCGCTCGCCATGCAGCACGCCGATGACATCGGCACCATCGTCCATGGTTATCTGCGGCCGTTTGTCACAGACCGTGTTGATGTGGTTGTAGTAGGACTCGTCGTCCTCGGCCCTAATCGCATACACCTGCGCTCCGTAACGGTCAACCAGCGCAGCCGCCGTCTCATCCTGGGTCGAGAGTGGATTCGATGCGCATAGCGCCACATCTGCCCCGCCAGCCATCAGCGTGCGGATCAGGTTTGCAGTCTCCGTGGTCACATGCAGGCACGCACCCAGGGTAATGCCCTCCAAGGGCTTGTTCTGCTCGAAATCCTCCCGGATCGATCGCAGAACAGGCATATGCCTGTCCGCCCACTCAATCCGCTTCTGGCCGGCATCGGCAAGCGATAGATCGGCTACGTCGTAATCTTTTGTTGCAGTAGTCATCGGTTCCTTTTTTGTCGTCATTACACAGTGTTAGATGGCCTGTTAGGCCGGGGGCGGCAGTATACCGTCTATCGGCTGCCGGTAGCCTTGATAGGTAGGCAGTTTCACTACTTAGGGCTCGTGCCAAAACAGGTTGTGCGTTTGGGGACGAGCCCTTATCACTCGTACGAAACCGCCTCGATGATGTTCAGCCTGGCGGCCCGGCGGGCCGGGATGATCGATGCGATCAGCCCCATGACAAGTGCAACAGCAGAGACGATGCCGATGGTGAGCCAAGGTGGTTGATAGTGAATGCTTGGTATTGCCACCGCCGCACCCCTGACAAAGACGAAGCCAAGCAATATCCCGACTATCAACCCCAGCAGCGCTCCTACCAAGGACAAGAGCAGGCCCTCCAACCCAATCACCCTACGGATCTGCCAGCGACTGGAGCCCAGCGCTCGCATGATCCCGATCTCGCGGGTTCGCTCCAGAACGTTCATTGACAACGTGTTGATGATGCCGAAGAGGCTGATAATGATCGCTGCACCCATGATCGCGTAGAAGAAGCTGAACATCTGATTCATTTGGTCTTCGATGCCATCCTTGATCTCGTCGTTGGAAAGCACTTCCAGTTGCGGGTAATCCTTCAGAACACGCCCGATCCCGCGTTCCAACTCTCCCCGCGCTTCGGGAGACTTTGCCGTGATCGCAAGCGCTGAGTCGGTCGTTACACCGTAGATCTCTTTCATGGTCTCAAGCGACATGCCGATCGTAATACCTCCAAAAATGGCTGTCTTGACGATTCCAGCTATCCTGGCCTTGCGAGTGCCGGACGCGCCGGAGAGCTTTATCCTGCCCCCCACTTTGTAGTTGCGCGCCTTGGCGAGGCCCTCGCCCACTGTGACCTCTCCCTTTTGAACTCGCCGGTACACCTCATCCTTGGATGCTCCTTCTATGGTTGAGTTATTGACATCAGCCTGAGTCTTGGGGTTGAAGCCAAAGGCAAGCCCCCCTCCACTCGGAAGGTCCTCCAGGAACAGGAACCGTTCGGGCGTTACGACCTCTGCCTGCGGCAGCTTCTGGATCTCCCGCTGCAGTTTTGACGCCACTTTCTGTTGCGGCCCGCCTCCAGGATTGAAGCTGATCGGCTGTACGGTGAAGTCGCGTGCCAAGCTCTTGTCGATTTCGTCTGAGATCGTGCCCAGGAAACTTGAGCCAAGAGCGCCAAAGGCCGTCACCAGAGCGAGGCTGATCATCAATGCCGATGCGGTTGCTGCCGTACGGTTTGGATTCGCACTGGCCGAGTCTGCGGCAAGCTTACCCTCGATCGGCTGAACCTTCTTTATCGGCCAGGAAAACGCTTGCGAAATCGGCCCAACCAGTGCTGGGGCCAGCAGAGCAACGCCCAAGAAAACGAATATAACGCCGGTGACACCAGCCACGGCCACCGATGTAGGCACGGTGCTGGACGACGCGAGCAGGTAGACGCCCGGGAGTCCAATAGCGAGTATGACAATGCCTATCACAGATCGTTTCCAACTCGGCCTATCCCGCGCTTGGTCCATGCCCAGCACTGCTCTGATCGGCAATGTCCGGCTGGCGCGAACCGCTGGATACACGGCACCGAATACGGTGACGAGCACGCCAACGATCATCGCCACAACCAGTGCGGTGGTTGACAGCTCGAGACTGCCTATTGGAAAACCGATCGCCTTGATGAATGCGATCAGGCCCAGTGCAAGCCCGACGCCCAATCCGAGCCCAATCAGCGAGCCGATCAATCCCAGCAGTAGCGCTTCAAGCAGAACGGAACGTAAAATCATGCTGCGGCCGGCACCGAGGGTACGAAGCATGCCGATCTCGCGCATGCGCTGCAGCATTGTCATCGAGAAGGAGTTGAAGATGATGAAGGCGCCGACAAACAACGCCGTGCCCGCGAAGAATAAGAGCATCACATTGAATCCCCTGAGCTGATCCTGGATCTGCTCTGTCTTCGTATCGGGGGTTACTACTTCTACTCCCTTGCCAAGCACTTTTTGAAGCTCCCTGCGAACGGTGTCAAGCTGTTCCGACGAGACCAGGGCAATATCGATCTCTGTGAACGAATCCTTGTTGTCCATCACCTTGCGGGCCTCAACTATTGGGATCGAGGCGAAGCCCTGACCGCCAAAACTGGACCCGGTTCCGAACTCGAACAGCCCGACGACGCGGAAGCTCTTCACGCCCGACGGAGTTGCAAGCCTCACAGAGCGCCCAACCTTTAAGCGGTTACTTTCGGCCCAGTTCTTCTCGACCATAATCTCGGCACCTTTTTTCACATCGCGGCCGGCAACCGTTTTTTTACCTATCAGGTCTGGACCTTTCGGGTCGATACCGGCAACGTTCAGTTGTCCACTCTGACTTCTCTCAGCTTTACCGCTCTTTTTTACCAGGGTAAAAACGCTGAATAGTGAGCCCTCGGCATACTTGACACCCTCAACTGCTCTGGCTTTCTTCAGCTCTGAGGCCGGTAGCGCGCCGACGTCGCTCTTGCCGGTAACGATCAGATCGGTCTTGCCGTAAACCGAGTCGAAAAGCTCTTCGAACGTCTTCAGCATTGTCGCCGACAGCAGCAGGACGCCGAACACCATGCCGACGCCGAACACCACACCGAGAGTTGTCAGAAGCACCCGCAGACGGCGGGCTTTCAGGTTGCGTAGAGCCAGTCCGTAGAAGCTGCGCAACTTATTACCTGGGGCCCGGCGAAGCCACGCCCGCATCCAGCGACTGCAACTTCTCCATCAAACGACTCGGGTCTCCGCCGTCGACCGAGCCCACGATGAGGCCGTCACGCAGAAACACAACCCTGTCGGCATGGCTTGCATCGTAGGCATCGTGGCTGACCATCACCACCGTATGTCCAAACTGGTCGCATGCCTCGCGCAGCAGCCTCAGCACCTCTTCGCCGTTCTTCGAGTCGAGGTTGCCGGTCGGCTCATCGGCCAGCACCAGATCCGGCTGTTTCAGAAGAGCGCGCGCAATTGACACCCGCTGCTGCTCACCTCCGGAAAGCTGCGACGGCAGGTGATCGCCCCTGCCTTCGAGCCCGACAAGTTCGATCAGCTCACGAGTGCGCTTACGGTAACGCCCCACATCCTCCCCGGAGATCAGTGCCGGAAGCAGGATGTTCTCCTCCGCCGTCAGAGTGTGCAGCAGGTTGAAGAACTGAAACACGAAGCCAAGGCTGTCACTGCGCAACCGGGTCAGCTCTCGGTCCGACATACCGCTCAAGCTTTTTTCGCCGAGCATCACCTCTCCTTCGGTGGCTGACTCCAGCGCACCGATAATATGCAGAAGGGTGCTTTTGCCCGATCCGGACGGGCCCATGATGGCGACGAATTCGCCGGCCTTGACATCGAGATTCGCTCCGCGGAGCGCGTTCACGGCGGTTTCACCCTCTCCGAACACCTTGTGAACGCCGGACACGTTAATCTCGAGTCCAGCCAAACCTACAGCTCCTTCTTGAATTTTTCTATCGCCTCGACGGGCGTTGGGTCTACGCCTTTCTGCACCGCCAGATACAGGGAAACGAGGTCTCCAAAAAGCACGTGCGACATCAATCTCTGCGTACGTGAATCACCTTCGATGCTGACCCTTCTGGTCCCAACGCCACTCTCCGCCAAGATTTTCTCCGTAAGCTCAAATCGCTGACGAATACGTGGATGCTGATCGGAGTCCTCCAAAAACAAAGCAAATCCGTCACCTTTGTCGATGCCGCTCCAACCGCAGATCTCATTGTGATCGGCTTCGGGCAACTGCGCCCAGGAAGACATCGATTTAGCGTTCTCGTTTATCTGGCATTTGAGGCGCTTTGCAGCGCTTACGGTCAGATCCGAGCCGAAAATCGTGATCGGCCGATCAGCCGCCTCTGCGGCAACCGTCTTCGCAAGATTCTTCTTCTCGGGATTTTTCGGTCCCCAGGCATCTTTTATCTCATCCAATCGGTCGGCAGCGAAATCAATTTCCGATCTCAACCCCGGGCCTACTACAGCACGCGATGCAACCTCAGCGGCAGCAATAAATGAGTAGGCCACGGCCGCCCGCGGCTGCATCCCTGCCGGAAGCCCGATTACAGGCACACTCTCTTCTCTGGCCAGATCGGCCAGCTTGCCGCCGGTCGTGGCAACGACTCTGGGCGCTCCCAGCGCACCTGCGGCCTCAAACGAGGCGAGCGTCTCCTCCGTTTCACCGGAGTACGAAATGCATAGAACGGCGGTGTCTCCCGTTGCCCAGCTCGGCAGGCCGTACTGACGTTCAACATGAATCGGTCTGACCAGCCGGTCGCCGTATGCAGCGGCAATGAGGTCGCCGCCGATCGCGGATCCCCCCATTCCACACACGATCAGGCCGCCCGGTGTGTCCAGCTCAGGAATCTGTGCCGATTCTGCCCGCCACAGCGCATCACGGAGGTGCTCAGGGATCGAGAGAATGTGATCTACCATTCCGCCTCCGTCGACCTTGCCGATCGAGTCTGCGCTTAGCGGGCTACTCATCACTCTTCCCTACAACCGCACCCTCAGAGAGCTCGACACCCTCTTCGATGCGACTACCGCTGCTCACAACCCTGCCACTACCGATCCTTGCACCAGAGCCGACAACTGCATCCTGCTCGATGCGCACTTCCTCACCGACTCGAGCACCCACACCAATCACGCTCTCGCGAACCAAGCTGTTCGCACCGATCAGGCAGCCGTCCAGCAGGACAGCCCGTTCGATCACGGTGTCCGGCCCTACTTTGCAGCCACTGCCGATCGACGCAGGCCCGATCAATCGCGCACTCGGGTGTACCTCCGTACCGCTACCGATCGCAATCGCATCCTTTCCGCCGTCAGAGCCAAATGGCCCGGTAACCCCTCCGCTGTCGATCCTTTCCTCGATTATGTCGTATGTTGCCTGCAGATAGCGCTCGGGAGTTCCAATATCCAACCAGTAGTTTCTGTCCTCCCACGCATACAGCCCCTTGCCGACCAGCTTCGGGAATATCTGACGTTCTATCGACACGTTCTCGCCCTCTGGAATCATGTCAAGCACATCGTGCTCCAGCACGTATGCGCCAGCGTTGATCAGGTCGGTGTCGATCTGTTCCGGCTCGGGCTTTTCAAGGAACTCGAGGATTTCGCCGTCCTCCCTTGTTCTCACCAGACCGTAGTTGGATGGATCGGCAACGGGAGTGAGAGCGATCGTACCAACCGCTTCATTTTTTTCGTGAAATTTGATCAGGGCCGTCAGGTCCATATCGGTCAAGACATCTCCGTTCAATGCCAGGAACCGCCGGTCGAGAAAACGCTCACCATTTTTTATCGCCCCGGCTGTCCCAAGGGGAGTATCCTCGTCTATGTAGCGCAACCTCAGCCCGCACGACTCGTCCCCCAAAACGTCTCGCACCTTCCCGGCAAGAAAGCCGCAGGAGATGATCGCCTCATTCACGCCGTGTCTGTGCAACCAGTCAAACATGTAGGTGAGAAACGGCCTGTTAACCAGTGGGATCACGGGCTTTGGCGTAGTTGAGGTGAGCGGCCTGAGGCGCGTTCCCTCACCTCCAGCCAGAATCAGTGCCTGCATCTGGCCGGATCTACCTGCCTATGCCCTCGTAAGTGATGCCGGCGTCACGCACAGCTTCGCGATCAAGCATGTTTCGGCCATCGATGATCAGCGGGTTTTTCATCGTCTTGCTCAACTCTTCCAGCGGAAGCTCCTTGAACTCCGGCCATTCCGTTACGATCACCGCGGCGTCTGCATCCTTGAGTGCCTCCATCGCCGAATCGCAGATCTTTGCTCCGGCCAGAAGCTCCTGCGCCTGCCTTTCCGCAACCGGATCAAATGCTTGAACATGTGCGCCCTCACCCTGCAACCGTGCTGCAAGCACCAGGCTGGATGCCTCTCGCATGTCGTCAGTATGCGGCTTGAACGCGAGCCCCAGCAGCGCGATGCGCTTGCCGACCAGGGTCCCCAGATGCTTTTTCAACTTGCGCACCACTCGGCGCTTCTGCAACTCATTGACCTCGATCACCGAGTTGAGCAGCTGGAAGTGATATCCGGAGTTGCCGGCAAGTTGCTTGAGTGCAGAGACATCCTTGGGGAAGCAACTTCCCCCGTAGCCAATACCGGCTGAAAGGAAGCTCTCACCTATCCTTTTATCAAGGCCCATGCCCCCCGCAACCTCCTGCACATCGGCCCCAACCTCCTCGCAGACATTGGCGATCTCATTTATGAACGAGATCTTTGTCGCTAGAAAAGCATTCGAGGCAAGCTTGATCATCTCCGCCGAGGCGACATCGGTGCGGACGATCGTGCAACCGAGCGGCTTATACAGCGCAGCCACGGCGTCTGCGGCACCGTCCTGAGAACCGGGATCGCCTCCAATCACCACACGATCCGGATTCATGAAATCCTTGACCGCACTACCCTCTTTCAGAAACTCCGGGTTCGATACATACGCGACCTGCTTGCCCGCCTCCGCCAGCCGGCGCTCCACCGCCCTGCCGGTGCCGACCGGCACCGTGCTCTTCATCACCAGCGAGTGCCCGCGCTCCGTTTCGAGCTCGCTGACGACCGCATCCACACGTGAGAGGTTGGCATCGCCGGAGTATGTGGGTGGCGTGTCCACGCAGACAAAGAGAATCCGCGTTTTCTCAAGAACGTCGCGCATGTCCGTCGAGAAGTGGATCCTCTCGGAGTTGCGCTTCACAAGCTCGGGCAGGTCGGGCTCATGAAAGGGCATCTGGCCGCTTTCGAGCAGCCCTATCTTGGCCGCATCAATGTCGCGGCAGAAGATCTCATGGCCCAGGTCGGCAAAACAGGCAGCTGTCACCAGTCCGACCCAGCCAACACCGATTACGCCAATTGGCTCTTTGTCAGGCATGGTTATGCAAAGTTTAGTTGAGCGGTCACTTCGAATGGCGCACGCTGTAACCGGTGTTACAAGCGGGGGCTGGTGATCACTTGGGCGATCGAGCGCTCAGTGACGCCGCGATCTTGATCATCTCTTTCGAGGTGAGCCTATTTTCCAACGTGTTCGACACCCAGTAGACGGCCCTCCTCGTCCTCAGGGCGACAATTCTCAGTTTACTTCGATCGAAGTACAGCAAGAACTTTCGGCCTCGGATCGTTCTGGTCTCGCTCGGCTCGCTCAGGATGGGCGGGTTCTTCCAGTTGGTCTCCATGACCCCGTAGTAGCTGCCCCCGCTTGTCTTAAGCACCAGTTTGACACCGGTGTACTTGCGACCGTCCGAGCCACGGTATGGATAGACGCGCGGGTGGCCCTGGTACTGGGACCCCCGTTTACGCAACTTCGGATACATGACCGGGAAGTTAACCCTTGGCACGGCAAACGCCGCCTGCTCGATGCCTGCGTCGGTCCCTTTCTCAAGATTGGCTCCAGCTTTCGGCCGGTTGAGTTTTCTCTTCTTCTTGCGCTTTTTCTTTTTCTTGACTCCCTTGCCCATAAACTCCTGTACCGCTCTGTCTATCTCCACCTGATCGGCATTTACGTACGTCTTGCCCGCTGTTGCGCGCAGCTTCACACTGTGGAAGGGATCGCCGGCCGAGGCCAGCACCAGCTTCACCAGCCTCAACAGGGACTTGGTGGAACGAATGTCGGATGTCGTGTACTTCGCATAGATCTTGATCAGCTTGTCGCGGTCCTCAAACAGGCGCTTGGTTCCAACCGTCCTCCGTGCCTCGCGAATGAAAGACTGCTGGCGTGCGATGCGTACGAAGTCGCCACCTTCGTGACGGTATCTGACGAAGTCGAGTCCCTTCTGACCGCAGAGGCGCTGGTAGCCGGGGGCCAAGTTGATCTCCGCATACTGCTGAGATGCCGGTAGGCCGACATTTGAGTGGTAGTAGCGGCGGTCCACATCGTAGTAGACGCAGCCTATGGCGTTGATCACATCCTTGAATCCCCGGAAGTTGATGTTGACTACGTGGTTGACCTTCAGGCCGGTCAGTTGCTTGACAACCTTGAGCGATAGGTTGACACCTCCGATTGCATACGCGGCATTCAGCTTGTCGGGGCCATGGCCCGGGATATCTACTTTCAGATCCCTTGGAAACGAGAGCTGTGCAATCTGGCCCTTGTCGGGATCGAGCCGAACGAGCATCAATGTATCTGAGCGCTCGTTTCCCGGGTCGGCCTTACGAGCGTCGGAACCTATCAACATCACCGTCTGCGGCTTGCCCGGGTTTGTCTCGGCCAGATTCTTCGCGACCTCCCCGCACTCGGTTCCCCTCAGACAGTGAAGCTTCGCAACTGTTCGTTCGAAGAAGAGCAGTAGCACTGCCACCGTTGCTACCGCAACTGCGATCGCCACGATCGCCGACCCGATGGCGAAGCGCTTACCCATCCTCTGTGCACCCTTCCGCCTTGGATAGGTTATCGGGCAAGTTTCTTACAAAATCGACAAGCGTGCTCTTGTAGCTTTGCAGTGATGAGATCGACACCCACTCGTCCGGCCCGTGGTGCTCGCCCCCCCGAGGGCCGAACTCAACCGCAGGAACACCGGCATTGAGGAAGCATATCGCGTCGGACGTACCGTCCCGGCCCACACTGACAACCTCATACGGCGCGTGTGGTTTGACCGCCTGCCCCAGTGCGGTCACGTACTCATTGTCCCGATCGACCATTGCCGGCGGCCTGATGAAGTGCTTGATCAGCTCCACATCCTTAAATTCGCCGATCTCTTCCATAATCTTTGCGGGATCTTCGCCAGGCACGAACCTTATGTCCAGGTCCATGACGCAGCTGTCCGGTACTTTGTTGATAGCGTCTCCACCGATGATCCTGCCGAGGTTGACCGATGCACGGTCAAAAAGCTCCGAACTCCTCTCGGTGAATGAAAGAGATTCGATCCTGCGCAAGACACTCAGCGCTTTGACGACTGCGTTGTCACCGAGCCACGGCGTTGACCCATGGGCAGAACGACCATGCACGAGCACCCGCAGAGCAAGCACGCCTTTCGCCTGGATTCCGATGTGAAAATCCGTGGGCTCACCGGTTATCGCAAAATCTCCAACGTACCCCTGCTCGACCATGTAGTCGGAGGCCTTGTTTGAGGTGTCCTCGCTCTCCTCGTCGGGCACAAGCACCAGTGCAACCCGAGCGTGCTGCTGAACCCGCAGGTCACGAACGGCACACATCATTGCAGCGACAGCGCCCTTCATGTCGTACGCTCCTCTCCCGTACAGGCGATCTCCTTCAATGCGCGCTTCAAACTGATCATCGTGACCGGGAACCACATCCATATGGCCGTGATAGATGATCCTCCGCTCGCCCTCACCGACCTCACAGGCCAATATCGGCATGTCATTCAGCTCGAAATCCAGAACGTCTATATCGCGTGCCTCGAGCCAGCCCTTGACGAAGCCAAAGGCACTCATAAGGCCATCGGGCTCCGATGTGTTGTAGCCTATTAGGCGTTCCGCTATTGCCTGTTCATCCATTTTTCAGCCAACGTAGTAATTTCCATAGGATAGAGCTCGTATTTTGATGGTATCCGCAGATACAGTTATAGAAACCAGCGACCTTTCCAAGAACTACAAGAAGATCAAGGCCGTCGACAACCTGACCATGCAGGTTCCCAGGGGTGTCGTGGTTGGCTTTCTTGGCCCCAACGGAGCCGGAAAGACCACCACCATGAGGATTTTAATGGGTTTGGTCAGGCCTGCCCGCGGAAAGGCAACAATGCTTGGAATACCGGTTGACGAGCATACGGCTGAGATCCGCAGAAGAATCGGCACGCTGATTGAGTCGCCCTTCTTCTATCCAACGCACACCGGTAGAACCAATCTACGCATCCAGGCCAAGCTGGCAGGCGTTGGGGACGACAAAGTTGACAGCGCACTGGAGACCGTGGAGCTGTCCGGTCGCGCCAAGTCAAAGTACTCAACATACTCGCTGGGCATGAAACAGCGACTGGGCATCGCCAATGCTCTACTGACGGATCCGGAGCTGATGCTCTTGGACGAACCGACGAACGGGCTCGACCCGGCCGGGATTGTTGAGATACGCAAGTTGCTGCGCAGTCTCACCGGCGAGGGACGAACGATCTTCGTCTCCAGCCACCTCCTGGCCGAGGTACAACAGATGTGCGACTACGTGATAATCCTCAACAGGGGCAGGCAGGTGGCAAGTGGCAGTGTCAGCGAACTTGTCGCTAAAGAGAGGCAACTGGTGGTCACTGTCCCCAACGCAAAGACTGCCGTCGATGTGCTGAAGCGAGCCAACTTCAACGCCATTGCTGGAGATGACAATAACGTCGCCGTCAACGACGCCGATGGACGCGGCGCAGATGTCAACAGGGCACTGTCCGAGCATGGGATATACGCGTCGGAGCTGATGGAGCAAGTCCCCACGCTGGAGCAAGTGTTCCTGCAGCTGACCGACGACAATATCGGGCGGGAAGACAGTGGCTAACGCACTCAGCTCGGAACTTCTTAAACTGGGGCGCAGGCGCATGACCTGGGTGATGGCGCTGCTTTTGTTTGGGTTGTCGTTTGCCGGGTTCGCTCTTTTTCTTATTCTTACCAAAGAGCCGCCAGACGAACTACCGACATTGGTTCGCAATAGCTACTTATTGGTGTCGTTGCTGGGTATTTTGCTCGGGCTTGTGTTCGGTGCCTCATCTTGTGGTTGGGAGTTTGCCAATCACACCTTCCCATCGGTATTGGCAAGAGAACCCAACCGAATGGTCATCTGGACGGCAAAGCTGATAGTTCTGGCGTTGATATCTCTGGTGTTCGCCGCAGCCGCCGGCATCGGCGGTCTTCTGGGATTGATGTTGGGATCTGTTGCCACTTCAGTTGCGACTGAGAGTGGTTGGTTTGTGGAAGCAGTAGAACAGTGGTTCGGGGGTTTGGGGCAGTCGACTGCAATGATCTTCTCCGCTGCAGCCTTGGGTGCCTGCATGGCGATGATATTCAAGTCGACAGTCGGTTCTGCCGTCGCAGGAGTTGCTTTCATCTTCATTCTTAACAGCCTGGCCGGCGCCGCATTGGAACTGCAGTGGGCCGATTCAAGCGAGTATCTCTACTCGAACATTGTCTGGGGCTTTGGCAATCTGACCAGTGTCGATAACAGCCCCAATCTCAAACTTTCATATGCCACTGTGTCTATCGTACTGGCCGCGTGGACCACAGTGTTCATACTGGGTGGCTTCGCAGCCCTGAGGTATAGAAATATCAGCTAGAGCTACGACGTTTGCTGATCGGTTGCCACCTGAATAAAGGTCTCGATGCGTTTGATCTCGCGTTCACATGCCCGTGCCTCTGCGCTCTTCCCGTCACTGTCGACCAATCGCTGCTGAGCGTCCTCGAGCTTCGAGCGTAACAGCTCAACATCAAGCTGATCGGGGCTTACTGCCTCCTCAACGAGCACCATGGCACGGTTTTCAAACACCTGTAGATAGCCTTCGCCCTGGGCGAATTTCTTGACCTCATCCTCCCCTATGTGCAAGCGCAGAAGGGCGGGGTTGAGGATCGCCATCAAGGGCGCGTGGCGAGCCATGATCCCGATCTCTCCCGTAGTCGTACGAGTGGAGAGCATCTCCACCTCGCCATCGAATACCAGGCCTTCGGGCGTCAGAACCTCAACTGGGTATTTCTCGTGATCTGCCATCAAGCAACTTCCATTAAATTAGTTGGTGGGTGGTGGTCCTCATGACTTATCGGCTGCCTCAAGTACCTGGTCGATCGTGCCCTGCATGTAGAAGGCCTTCTCGGGAATCTCATCGTACTTGCCCTCGACGATCTCCTTGAACCCACGCACCGTCTCATCGACCGGCACGTACTCGCCCGCACGACCGGTGAACACCTCAGCGACATGGAACGGCTGCGAGAGAAAGCGCTGGATCTTGCGCGCCCGCTGCACGGTCAACTTGTCCTCGTCCGAGAGCTCGTCGATACCGAGGATCGCAATGATGTCCTGCAACTCCTTGTAGCGCTGCAGCACTTCCTGGACCTGTGTCGCAACCTGATAGTGCTCTTCACCCAGCACGTCCGGTTTCAGGATCGTCGAGGTGGAGTCGAGCGGGTCAACCGCCGGATAGATTCCCATCTCCGCGATTGAGCGCGACAGAACGGTGGTCGCGTCCAGGTGAGCGAAGACTGAGGCCGGTGCCGGATCGGTGAGGTCGTCCGCCGGTACGTAAATCGCCTGTATCGATGTGACCGACCCCTTTCGGGTGGAGGTGATCCGCTCCTGCAACTGGCCCATCTCGGTCTCCAGCGTCGGCTGGTAACCGACCGCTGACGGCATCCGGCCCAAGAGTGCCGATACCTCGGACCCCGCCTGAACGAACCTGAATATGTTGTCGATAAACAGCAGCACATCCTGCCCGCTGACGTCACGGAAGTACTCGGCCATCGTCAGACCGGTCAGACCGACCCTCAGGCGCGCTCCCGGGGGCTCGTTCATCTGGCCGAACACCAGCATCGTCTTGTCGATCACTCCCGATTCCTTCATCTCCAGGTAGAGGTCATTGCCCTCACGCGTCCGCTCACCAACCCCGCAGAAGGCCGACAGACCACCGTGCTTGGTGGCGATACTGTTGATCAACTCCAAGATGATCACGGTCTTGCCGACACCGGCGCCGCCGAAGAGCCCGATCTTGCCGCCCTTCAGATACGGGGCCAGCAGATCGACTACTTTTATCCCTGTCTCCAGGATCTCGCGCGAGGATGACAGGTCCTCGGCCTCCGGCGCATCCCGATGGATCGGCCAGCGTTCCTCGGTCACCACCGGGTCACCACCGTCGATCGGATCACCCAGGAGGTTGAAAAGCCTGCCGAGAGTCTCCTTGCCGACCGGCACCGTGATCGGTGCTCCGGTATCGACCACTTCCTGGCCGCGCATGAGCCCATCGGTGGAGTCCATCGCCAGCGCCCGTACACAGTTGTCGCCGAGGTGCTGCTGCACCTCCACAACCAGCTTGCCGGTTTCACCGCCGTCAAAAGAGGGAACCTCGATTTCAAGTGCGTTGTTGATCTCCGGCAACTTGTCCTTGAACTCGCAGTCCAGCACAACACCCTGGATCGCCTTGATTCTGCCGATGCTGTTTCCGTTCTTTTCAGTCATGGTTTGCTTCTAGCTCCTCTTTCTATCTGAGCGCCTCTGCGCCCGCAACTACTTCCATAATCTCTTGAGTGATATCCGCCTGGCGGGCCCGATTCGCCTCAAGCGTTAAATCTTCGATCATCTCTTCAGCATTCTCCGACGCGCTGCGCATCGCCGTCATTCGCGCACCATGCTCGGAGGCAGTCGACTCCAGCATCGCTCGGAACACCGTAATCTCGACATAATCAGGTACCAGTCGCTTCAAAATCTCGTCGGGATCGGGCTCGTAGAGCCACAGTGAGCCGTGCTCATCTTCCTCTTCATCGCCCGTCTTGCTGTCGGACTCGTCCACCCCCTCGCCGGCCAGCACCATCGCCTCCTGCAATGGCAGCAGCGTCTCTCTGGTGACCACCTGAGTCAAAGGCGATATGTAGTGGTTGTAGACAATGTCAACGCGATCGAGCTTCTCGTCCACGTATGCAGACATCAGATCGCCGGCGATCTCCCTGGCATTTGCAAATGCGGGGCGATCGGTGACCCCGGTGTAGGCTCCGTCTTGCGACTCGCCACGAAACTTGAGCGACGATACGCCCCTCTTGCCCACCACATACCACTTGGAGTCTATTCCCTCGTGCGCGAACTCCTCCATTGTCTGCATCCCGCGCCGCATGATGTTCGAATTGAACGACCCGGCCAATCCCCGGTCGCCTGTAATCAACAGAATTCCCGAATTCGACACCGACTCGTGTTGGAGCAGAATCGGAACCTGGGGAAGTTTGCCGGCGGCTCGGGCAACCTGTCGCGACATCTTTCGCACCGCGTCGGCGTACGGGCGCAGCCGCTCTATGCGTTGCTCCGCTCGTCTCAGCCGCGCCGCCGCGACCATCTCCATCGCACGCGTGATCTTGTGAATGTTCTTCACCGAGGCGATGCGTCCCTTTATGTCTTTCTGTGTCGCCACCTAATTACTTTCCAATCAACCCGTAGATGTCACTCAAGCGTTCGTAAACACACGGTCACGCAACAGCGGGTTCCTTTTCCGATTCATTGTCTTCATCTTCCGATTTATTGTCTTCCTCTTCCGATTCGCGTTTTACCACCCGCTCAGATTCGCCCGCCTCAATCGGGTTGCCCTCTTCATCGAAGTCGGGGCCGAAGTCGTCAACGAATTCCGCAACTGCCTTGGACAGCGTCTCCTCGTCTTCATCGGAAATCTTTCCCGACTCCTTTATTCGTTTGAGCAGCTCGTGATGCTCTGCGTGCATGCGATCCCTCAGGTCCTTCTGGAACACGCCGATGCGATCGACCTTGATGCGGTCGAGATACCCTTGAGTTCCGGCGAATATCTCCACCACCTGGTCCTCGACCTCCAGCGGCTGCCGTTCCTGCTGGTTCAGTGTCTCGGCCAGCCGCTCACCGCGCGCAAGGCTTTTCTGTGTTTCCGGATCAAGCTCGGACCCGAACTGCGCGAACGCCTCCAGCTCACGGTACTGGGCCAGATCGAGGCGCAGCTTTCCGGCAACCGACTTCATCGCCTTCGTCTGGGCGTTGCCGCCCACACGTGATACAGAGATACCAACGTTGATTGCCGGGCGCACGCCGGAGTGGAAGAGGTCCGACTCCAGAAAGATCTGTCCATCGGTGATCGAGATCACGTTGGTGGGGATATACGCCGAGACATCACTGGCCTGCGTCTCGATCACGGGCAGCGCTGTCAGTGATCCGCCTCCCATCTCGTCAGAGAGCTTCACCGCACGCTCCAGCAGGCGCGAATGTAGGTAGAAGACATCTCCCGGGAAGGCCTCACGACCCGGCGGTCGTCGCAGAAGCAGAGACATCTGCCGGTAGGCAGACGCGTGCTTGGACAGATCGTCATAGACACAGAGCACATCCTTACCGTCGTAAGTGAAATGCTCGCCCATCGCGCAACCCGCGTATGGTGCCAGATACTTGATAGGGGCCGCCTCATCCGCAGGTGCGGCGACGATGATCGTGTTGTCCATCGCGCCAGCCTCTTCCAGCGTCTCCATTACCCGTACGATGGTCGACATTTTCTGGCCGATAGCTACGTATATGCAGATCATGTCCTTGTCCTTGTTGTTGATGATGGCGTCGATCGCGATAGCGGTCTTGCCGGTCTGGCGATCGCCGATGATCAGCTCTCGCTGGCCTCGGCCGATTGGAATCATCGAGTCGATCGCCTTCAGCCCGGTCATCATCGGCTGCTTCACCGGCTGGCGTAAAATCACTCCCGGTGCCTTGAACTCGACCGGTCGGTGCTGATCGGCGTTGACATCACCCTTGTCGTCAAGCGGTATGCCCAACGGGTTGACCATGCGACCTAAAAGTGCTTCCCCTACCGGCACGTCAAGCAGCCTGCTGGTGCGCTTCACGCTGTCGCCTTCCTCAACCTTCTCCCACTCACCGAACAGAACGGCGCCGACGCTGTCCTCGTCGAGGTTCAGCACCAGCCCGGTGACATCGTGGGGCAACTCCAGCAGCTCGAGTGACATGCAGTTCTCGAGGCCGTGAATGTGCGCGATGCCGTCTGCAATCGAGAGCACAGTGCCGACCTCGGAGAGGTCCACCTCACCTCGCTCATAGGTCTCGATCCTGTTCTTGATTAGCTCTGTGATTTCATCTGATCTGATCTCCATCGATCAATTCCTTTCGCTTCTGCATTCAGGCCGCCTTTGCGACCTGCTTTCTCAATCTTTCAAGTTGATGTCTGATACTGGCGTCAAACACGTAGTTGCCTACACGCAGCACCAGCCCGCCGACCACGTCGTCGTCAACGGTCTCGGTAAGGGAAACCTTGCACCCGGTCTTGTCCTCTACATCTGTACGAATCTCATCGAGTGTTGCTCTTTCAAGCTCTACAGCGCTGGTCACCTCAACGTTCAAAATCTTGTTCTCTTCCTCCCACAACTTTCGGTACTGATCGCGAACCCTGTAGATAACGGGGAGCCTGTGCCGGTCCAACAGCACGTAGAGAAAGTTCATCAGCAGCTGTTCCGCACCGGTCACCGCCTTGTCGAGGCCACCCTTTTTCTCGCTGCTTGAAAAATAGGGTGAGAAGAAGAAAAAGGACAGCTCGCGGTCTTTTTCGAGCGCCTCGGTGAAGGTATCCAATTGATCGCGCACGACATCGAGCTTGCCGGCCTCCTTGGCCGACTGAAACAGTGCCTTCGAGTAAACGTGTGCCAGTTTTTCCATCTTCTACTTTCCTTCCAAAAGCACTAAGAACTTCCGGAGCCGTTTCCTATCTTGGAGAAGTCCACCTCTTGTAACGCTTCCTCGACCAGCCGCTTGTGATCCGCGTCGTCGAGTGTCTTGCGGGTTATCTTCTCGGTGGCGATCACGGTCAGATCCGCAACCTCCTTGCGTATCCGCTCCAGTGCCAGGCGGGTCTCTGTCTCGATCTCCCTGCGCGTGCGAGCGAGCATCTCATCCTGCTTTTCCTTGGCCTGTGCGATCGCCTCGTCCTTACTTGAGTCGCCCGCCTTGCGCGCGCGGCTCAGGATCTCATCGGCCTGCTCGCGTGCCTCGGTCAGTCGCTGGCGGTACTCCTCAAGCAACTCCTCCGCCTCCTTGCGAGTCCTTTCAGCCGCATCCACAGTTTCCTGAATAGCGCGACGGCGCTCATCCAGAAATTTTTGGATCATGGGAAAGAAAAAGCGTTTCAACACCCACAGGGTTATCAGGAACGAAATAAGCGTCCATACCATCAACCCTCCCTTGGGCTGGACCAGGAAGTTGCCTTTGTCCTCCTCCTCAGCCGCAAGGACCGGCGCTGTAAACACAAGCCACAGCATCAGCGACGATCCGCAGATTGCCACGATCTGCGCAATTAACCTCGTTTTTAACAACTCTGCCTTCATCAGGCAATAAAGAATGCGACCAGCGACATCATCAGTGCGTAAAACACGATCGCCTCGGTCAGTGCGAAACCGAGCCACATGATGCTCTGAATCTCACCCTTCATCTCCGGCTGGCGCGTCACCGACTCAATCGTCTTTCCGAAGATGTAGCCGACGCCAACGCCTGGCCCGATCGCCCCCAGCCCCGTACCCAGGCCAAGTGCAATCGCCTTGCCGTTGGCAGCCTCGTCGGCGGCGGCAAAAGGAACCGCTTGGGATATATCGATAATCATGCTTGGATCAACCATTTTCAAACCTCCTTCTCATTTGAGATGTTTTCATTTTCCAGGTAAAAAGTCGATGTCATCGATCACACACTCCTAATGAGCCTCGGCGACAGAGTCGCCGAGATATATAGCTGTCAATATTGCAAATATGAATGCCTGCAACGAGGCGATCAAGACTACTTCAAAAATGTAGAAACCGGTACCGACGGCCAGTCCGATCGGAGCAATCACCAGGGTCTGGAGCATGATTGTAAGGCCAAGCATCATCAGGATCAAAAGGTGTCCGGCGAGCATGTTGGCAAACAGTCGGACCGAAAGCGAGATCAGGCGCACAAAGTGTGAGATCGTCTCGATGAAAAACAGCGGAATGCGGACCGCCGAGGGGACGCCATCCGGAATCCAGCTTTTTACGTAGCCGAGCGGCCCCTTGGCCTTGATTCCCTCGTAGTGGTAGGCACCCACGCTTATGAACGCCAGCGCCAGCGGAACACTCAAGTTCGCAGTCGCTGCATAGATGGCAAGTTGAGGTACCTGAATGCCGAAGATCGAGATCGTGTTGTGCGTGTCTGTGGGAAGCGGTATGAATCCGAGCATGTTTGAAAACCAGATGAATATAAACAGCGTCGCAACGTACGGAAACCATATCCTGAACACCTTTTCCGGCATGTTCGCCTTCCCCAGCGTCTCGAGGCAGAAGTCGTACAGAATCTCAACGATCGTCTGCTTTGTATCCGGTCTGTTCTTGAGGTGCCTGGTCACCCACCAGAAAAAGAGTATGGTCGCGAAGCAGGCCAGTAGGAGGAAGAAGACCGCCTTGTTGATCGAGAGATCGAGCGGACCCAGGTGAATCGGGATCCAGGGGTCCAATTTGAACTCTTCCTGCGGCTTGAAATCCTCGTTGACCTCAACCGCCAACGCAACCGCCGGGTGAGTCAGCATCAACGAAACTACCGTCAATGGATAGAGAATCTTCCTCCGCAACATCACTGTCCCCCGCTTCCGGTGTCCATCTCCACGTAACGCTCCCAAAGCGAGCCGGCAAAGTAAACGGAGAAAAGCGCCACGATCATCACCACCGCGCTTAAACCCACCTGCTCGCTGCTGCGAATGCCGACCACCAGCACAGCGACAGCGGATCCCCAAGCACGGATCAGGGTCGAAATCACGATCGTGCCGGCAACCCGGCGTGGCTCATCCATGTTCGATACACGTCTGCGAAAGTACACCTGGACGAGACGCTGTCCAATCCAGATACCGGCACCTGCCACCCAGCCGAGAATCGGGAGGCCGGCAACCAGAAAAAGGGGCAAGGCAAGGCCGGCCAGCCACAGGTCTAAAGTTCGCGCGACTCGCAGCGATCCGCCCTCAGATGTCTTTAAAGCGGCTGTAGACAACCCGGAACCCCGCTATCAATCCGATGAACCCGCCGACAATGCTGAAAACCGCTATTGATCCGGTAACAGCTCCGACCCCGAACCCGACGGCCACGCCAAAAAGTACTGTGGAAACCAGCAGCATTCCCGCAATTGCGCCGGACTTTGGTGGCTTGCCAGCCGTCATCGTTTTCCGAACCTGGAACATACATTTTCGGGCCGCAGCAGTAGCCGATCAGCTCACGTTGAGATGCGCATTAACAGGCGCGCCGAGAAGCGAGAACCACTGCCAAGCGGTGCGGTGACTATAGCCAACGCCACAGACTTTGTAACAGGTTGTTACACACTCCAAATAGAGATCTGTATATTGCCGATCATATCTCGACTTCAGGCCAGAATAGGCGTGAGCTTATCGGGGTAAATTGGCAAGTAGGCAATAGCTGCCCGGCGGTCACTTCTTCTTCGCTTTGAGGAAAATAGTTCTCTTGATCGTCTTGCCGTCGATCTCGGCCGAGTAGATGACTGCAAATGTGCCGCTGTAGCCCCGTGCCTTTAGCCTGTTGAGTGCCCTTCTTCCAGACTTTGACTTCCTGTTGAAGTCCTTGAACGAGAACTTGGTTATCTCCTTGCTCGTGACGCGCCTCTGCCTGAGTTTGCCGACTTTCCTCTTCTTCAGGAAGCTGATTCCCTTGGTCGGGAAGGTTTTGGCCGCTAGGTACTTCTTTGGCACCCGGGTCTTGGTTCCGGGTATGTAGTAGCGCTTGCCCCGCTTTTGAAGTACCGCCATCTTTATCTTCTTGCACTTGACTGTCTTTCCGTTCAGATGGCCCCACTGGAAGTAGCCCTTGACGCCGCGGGTGAAGAGACTCCTTGACGCTTTGGCAGATATCTTCTCATATTCCGACTTGCGCTTCGCTGCCGCCCGGGCGGACTGTCTCTTTGTCTTTATTTTGGGCGACGTAATCTTGAGAATGCATGCCGTTTTGAGTTCAATATCGCCAAGAGGTTCGGGTGGTTTGGGGGGGTTGGGAGGAGGCACGCCTGTCGGAACTTCACCGAATTTCTGGATTCGGTGATTATCGGCGTCGGCTACGTAGATGTCGCCCGAAGGACCAACTGCAATATCGCTCGGATAACGGAACTGACCATCACCTGTTCCACGGCTTCCCCACTTTGAAATGAAGCCTCCGTTTGAGTCGAACTTCTGGATTCGGGTCTCGTCTACACCCTGAAAGTAATTGCCGGCATCGGAAACATAGGCGTTGCCGGAAGCATCTACCGCTACTCCCAGGGGGAAAATAAACTGTCCGTCGCCATTTCCGTCAGATCCCCACTGAGTGTCGTACTCGTAGGTACCGCCAACCGGCTTGAACTTCTGGATGCGGTCATTTCCTGTATCGACAATGTAGACGTTGCCGGATGAGTCGACGGTGACGCCCGACGGTAACGAGAACTCGCCATCACCGGTCCCTTGTGATCCCCACTTCGTGTCATACTCGTAAGTACCGCCCGTCGGCTTGAACTTCTGGATGCGACCGAAAAGAGAGTCGGAAACATAGACATTGCCAGCGGAATCAACAGCGATCGCCGCCGGGTCTACAAACTGACCGTTGCCGATGCCGACGATCCCCTTCTCGCAGGAACCGGTGCAGACTTGGAACTCTTCCGACCCGTTATCAACCCCCCAGCCCCACATGACTTGAAAGGTCCCGTTCGAGTCGAACTTCTGAACACGGGCGCCCCACAGATCGACGACATAGACGTTGCCTGACGAATCGGCCGTGACGCCTTGAGGCACGCGGAATTGGCCTTCGGCGTTTCCAATAGAGCCCCACTTGGAGAGGTAGTTCCCGTTCGAGTCGAACTTCTGAATGCGGTGGTTTCCACTGTCGGCAACGTAGACGTTGCCGGACGGGTCAACAGAAACGCTGGCGGGAGTCATGAACCATCCATCACCGACTCCATGCGACCCCCACTTGGCCTGCATGCCGAACTCGGCCTGAGCCGATATCGGGGAGAGCAGAAACACCACACAGAGTGCGACGACAAGGGCGATCGATGCGCCGATACGCATGTCGATCTTTCTTCTGAAGACTGTCTCAATGTGTGCCAAGACCGATCCCTTGATTACTTTAGACATCCCTGCGCCATTTACGTGATCGCACTTGTACAGACCTACAACCACGTCATACGTGACACTTTTATCGGCTCATTTACCTCACAAACAATCAATATTAGTCAAATCCGCAACCCGGATCCAGAGAGATTGAAACGCCAGAGTTACTTCTTCTTCTTCTTCTTGGCCTTGAGAAGAATCGTCTTCACTACCGTCTTGCCGTCGATCTCGGCCGAGTAGATGACTGCAAATGTGCCGCTGTAGCCCTGTTTCTTTAACTTGTTGAGAGCTCTTCTTCCGTACTTTGACTTCCTGTTGAAGTCCTTGAAGGAGAACTTGGTTATCTCCTTGCTCGTGACGCGCCTCTGCCTGAGTTTGCCGACTTTCTTCTTCTTCAGGAAGCTGATTCCCTTGGTCGGGAAGGTTTTAGCCGCTAGGTACTTCTTTGGCACCCGGGTCTTGGTTCCGGGTATGTAGTAGCGCTTGCCCCGCTTCTGAAGTACCGCCATCTTTAGCTTCTTGCAGACGACGTTCTTGCCATCCACCTTGCCCCACTTGATGTAGCCCTTGGCGCCGTGGGTAAAGAGACGCCGCGCTGTCTGGGTAGTGATCTTGTCGTATGCTGACTTGCGTTTCGCGGCGATCCGTACGGACTGCTTCTTTGTCTTTGTCTTGGGAGATGTGATCTTGAGATTGCAGGCTGTTTTGTATGCGTCGCTGCCCAAGGGCTCGGGCTGTGGCGCTGTGGATGGGAAGGGAGGTGGCGCTATGAATGGGAAGGGGGATGGGGTGGTGGGTGGAGAGGGTGGTGTTGTAGTGGGTGTTGTAGGGGTTGTAGGTAAAGAAATGGGCGTTACCGCCTCGCTGATTGCAGAGGCCGAGCCGCCCGTGTTTGATGCGGTGACTTTGCATTTTATTTCTTGGTCGACGTCTGCTTGGACGACGGTGTATGTAGAGCCGATGGCAATACTT
>SDBU01000395.1_pt1 | contig 61969 bp, 60 predicted proteins | sample 2277071 | NCBI WGS metagenome assembly SDBU01 (sample SAMN10397929, study PRJNA504765) | marine sediment metagenome | isolation source: marine sediment core GS08_GC12, 126 cmbsf | place: Arctic Ocean: Gakkel Ridge, Loki's castle | collected 2008 | reverse complement strand
TGATATCATAGCTTGTCGTCTTTAAGGGCGGGACATCGAGAATAAACTCAAAACTACCATATTCATCGCTTTGCCCGGTTGCCACCCCAACGTCACCAAGATAGACAGTAACCTCACTCCTGTAACCAAAGCCGGTGCCGCTCACCACCAGTTCATCACCTATCGGCGCTGATACAGGGTCTAAGCTCACCTGAGGAATGACCTCAAACGAGGCTTCTACCTCACTACCACTGGCATCTTGAGCGATAATCCGGTGGTTTCCGCCGACACTATCAGGAATAGTAAAGCTATAGGTGTACTCCCCGGTTGGAGAGGCAAATTGAGCACCCATATTCAGCCTAGCCTCATTGCTAAAATAATAGAAGGTCACTTTCATGTCAGCATAAAGACCCTCGCCAGTAATTGTTACCATAGTGCCAATAACGCCGTCTTCGGGTTCTATCCTGATTTCACTCGCCACCACCTTAAACGGATTGCTCCTGCCTAACTGAATTTCATTTTCATCGGTGACAATAACATAGGCTATCCCCGTTTTAGCATCAAAGGGGACATTAAAACTTACTTCAAAAGTCCCGTCATCAGGAACAATCAGCGGGCTATCAGCGAGCTCGGCACCACCAAAGAGGATATATACGGCATCACCTGCATAAGAGGCAAAGTTCGTTGCGGTGACCGTAATTTCGGTGCCCTTGGCACCTGAGGTAGGACTTAAATGCACCTGAGGCGCTGCCAGGGCTGGTAAGGCAGGCAAGAACATCATCATCAAGGGGAGAACAAGAAGCAGCGACAATATACCAAAGATTTTTCTATGTTTCATTCTGCCATTCCGGCGCCAACCCACCCCCTTTTTATAACATAGCTTCGAGCTTCAAGTCAATCAGTTTTCATTTCAGCCTGGACAATTAGTGACAAAATGCGGTTGACGTTATTAGAACATATGTGCTACTCTAACATTGTAATTTTTCCCTGGGGGCAAACCGTATGTGGGTAAAGCCAGAAGAACTCGAGTTTGATTTACCACCGGAGTATTGCCATTACCAGGATGAAGGTTGTGAGTTCTCCAGTTCCTGTCTTAATTGTCCCCTTCTAAAATGCATTTATGACGAACCCCGGGGCCGACAACAGCAGGTGAAGCGACAACGAGACCGAGAGATAATAAGACTGTTCACCACCGACAGCAAGGGTGTCAAAGAAGTGGCAACACATTTTGGTATCAGCCAGCGTACCGTACAAAGAGTACTAAAGAGGGTGAAAAATGAATGAGACATTGTTACCAACACAACTAGTCCATCGTAACTTGGACAGAATTAAAGGCTACCGGGAATTTCTCGATTTCTACCATGGTCATCACTGGCAAAGTAGAGAAAGGAGAGGTGAGAGGCATCTGACCTTTAACTACGCCAAAGTCTTCATTGATAAGGTCACTTCATACTTAATGTCCGGGATTAACTTCGCTGTTGACCCACAGGATGACTCTCAAGAGGCAAGAGAGGGAGCAAAAAGGGCCGAACATGTCCTGTATCAGGTATATGAGGCAAATCACCTCGAGCAACTTGACCTTGAAACTGAGATTGACTGTGCCGTCCTCGGCGACGCCTGTTTTAAGGTTATCTGGGATGCCGAAACAAGCCAAGTTCGGGTTACCGCCCCTGATATTCAAGGTATCTATGCATGGTGGTCAGGTGATGACATCTCGCGGGTATGGAGGGTGGCCTCCAAATACAATATCGGCGCTGATGAAGCGAAAATCATCTACGGGTTAAAACCGAAAGCTAAACAAGCCAGCATTACTGAGGTCTGGACAGAGCGGGAATTTGAGCTTTACCTAGACAGTACCCGGATCCAAAAGAATCCGAATCCCTACGGATTTATACCATTTATCATCTACCCTAACTTAAGAGAGCCGAAGAAGTTCTGGGGTATATCTGACTTATCCCAGGTTATGGAAGCACAACGAGAACTCAACCGGGCAATGAGCCAGCTATCCCGAATCCTTGAACTATCGGGTAACCCGATTGCCATCCTGGAGAATGTGGAGGAATCAGAGGACATCGCCGTCAGACCAGGGGCAGTCTGGAACCTGCCTGAAGATGCCAAAGCCTATCTGCTTGACCTGCTTCATGGTAATGCGGTCGGACTTCACATTGATTACATTAATCTGCTGTATCGAATCTTGCACGATGTTTCAGAATCACCCCGGGCTGCCTTTGGCGGCACGGAACGCGATATGTCCGGCGTCGCCCTTGAGCTTGAGCTATACCCACTGCTACAAAAGATTCATCGCAAGAGGATTATCAGAACCTCAGCTTATAAAAGGAGAAATGAACTTATCCTGAAGCTGGTTGAAAGATATCAGAACCAAAACTTTGGCCCGAACCAGTTGCGCATTGTGTGGGGCCCGGTACTACCCCAAGACTTAACCAGGCTGGTTTCAAACGAACAGACCCTGGTTCAGACCGGCATTCACTCAAGACGACAGGCCATGGATGAACTGGGCATTAAAGACCCTGAGCGCGAGTTTAAGCGTTGGCTTGAAGAAAGGGAACAAATACTCAGGATGAACCGGGAGCTGAATGTTAAATCCTCAAAGACGAAGGCGAGAGAGAGAGCTTCAGAGTCTGAGGGAGGCATTGAGCCACAAGGAAAGGAGGACTAAAAATTGCCAGAGGATAAAAACTTAAACCAGCCTGAAGACCAGACTCACCTTGAGGAAGAGCCAAACAAGCTCAGGGCAAGGGTTAGTGAGCTTGAGGGACTTATCATCCAAAAAGACCAGGGTCTAACCCTTAAAGATAGTCATATCTCGGAACTTCTCGAAGCCTTAGCCTCGAAAGAGAACGAGGTTACCGACTTAAAGCAGTCTCTATTTGAGTTCAACAATACTATCAGTCAGCTCAAAGAGACTCTAAAGGAAACAGTTGAAAGCTATAAGGCTCAAGCAGTTACGACAAATCCCGATATCCCGGGAGAGTTGATTTCCGGTGACAGCATCGAGGAGGTAAATGTCTCGCTTGAGTCAGCCAAAGAGCTGGTAAGTAAGGTGAGGAAGGGTATTGAGGCTGAAATCTCACTTGCCAGATTTCCGGCTGGTGCCCCGGAGAGGACAGCGCCTGACCTATCAGTTTTATCCCCAAGAGAAAAAATTCAATATGCAATCGGAGGTAGAAGATAATGGCATTAACTTTAGCTGAAGCATCCAAACTTTCAAATGATCTCTTGCTCCAAGGAGTGGTCGAGACCATCGTTAAAGATTCACCGATACTGCAATATATGCCGTTCGTTGAAATCGTGGGTAACGGTCTAACCTACAATCAGGAAAAGACCCTGCCCAGTATTGATTTCTATGACATCGGCGATACCTGGGTTGAGTCGACACCAACCTTTGAGCAGAAAACGGCCCAGCTCAAGATTATGGGTGGTGACGCCGACATCGATAATTTTCTCAAGACCACCCGGAGCAATATCCAGGACCTTGAATCGGCTATCATTGAGCTTAAAGCCAAGGCACTTAAAGACAAGTTTGAGGAGACCTTTATTTATGGTGATAGCACGAGCAACCCGAAGCAATTTGATGGCTTAAGGATGCTCGTCGATACCACCACCTCAAGCGACCAGGTAATCGCCATGGGGGGTACCGGCGCCACTCTGACACTAGCCAAGCTGGACGAACTTATTGACGCCGTAAAAGGCGGCAGGCCGGATCTGCTCCTCATGAGCCGACGCTCCAGGCGAAAGATAAACGCCCTGGTCCGGGCGGCTGGGGGAATGATGGAAACCGACCGTGATAAATGGGGCAATTTCGTTGAGTTCTGGGATGGCGTGCCAATCGGCGTCAACGACTGGGTTTTAGATACCCATACCCTGTCAGGCAGCGTTGAGACTGCGACCACCGGCGGCACCTGCTCCACTATCTACGCCGTCCAGTTTGGTGAAGGGGCGCTCTGCGGTCTAACCAGCCCCGGTTTCCTGCAGGCGGAGTCAATCGGCTCACTTGAGGATAAAGACGCCACCCGAACCAGGCTCAAGTGGTATTGCTCCCTGGCACTGTTTAGTACAGTTAAGTCGGCCGCCTTAATCGGCGTCCAAGACTAAGACCTTAAGAAAACCTAACTCAACCATCACCTAAAAACAAACAACAAGGGGGAGGGGATAGCCTCTCCCCCTGAGGAGAAAAAATGGAAAAGCAGGATTTAGCCCAATGGCTCTGCTACTTTAAACTGAGTAAATACCATGAAGATATTGAACCCTACCACGGTAGAGAGGATGAGTTCCATAAGCTATTTGAACCCTACGATATCATCGAGGGTGAGGGCAATTGCCTTCTAAACGCAGGCATTGATGAGATGTGGGACTTGATTACCGGTGCCGTCTCTGGAGCTGACCGTATCTATGATAACTCTCATGCTCAAATTGGGGTCGGCGACTCCAATACCGCCGCCGATGCTACTCAGACTGACCTTCAGGCAGCCACCAATAAAACCTACAAGGGCATGGAGTCAAGCTACCCAACCTCTTCAAGCCAAAAGGTCACCTTTAAATCAAGCTTTGGCTCAAGTGACGCCAATTATGTCTGGGAAGAATGGGTAGTAAAGCAGTCAACCAGCAGCATCTGTCTCAACCGGAAAGTTGACTCCCTGGGGACAAAGAGTAGCGGTACCTGGACCCTTGAGGTCACAATAACTTTGAGTTAGCGGAACAACGATGGATAAAGAAGAAAGGCTCAAGGTAGTTACTGGTCGCCAGGCAATTGATGTCTATCGGTTGGCTCATGCGCAACTCCACCAAGCTGGCTGGCGCCAAGGCACCTCAAAAGAGCACACCCCTTTACTTGATGATTTACTGGCTGAACTTAAGAAGCAGGGATTTAGTTCACTTAACCAGTTTTTCAATTCAAGCCGGGAACTGAATATCGAAGAGCTTGGTTTTGGCTCAAGGGAGGATTTTGAAAACAGAGCTACCGAGACAAAACGAGAAGCCCTAGATAGGATGTGGCACTAATGTCAATTGAAGTTTTAAGACCAAACTCAAACGGGCACTATATGGATGACCTAGTCAAGATGACCCCTGACACCGGAGAAGAGCAATGGGAAGACGTTGATGAAGAGGTGGCGGATGGCGATACCACCTATATCTGGAATAGCGGCAAGACAACCTACCGGCAGGGTTATTTGGCCCTACCAGCCCACAGTGGTGTTGGCACGATTAACCAGGTGACAGTTTATATGCGCTGCGCCGGGGAAGTAACCCCCAGCCAGGCATCACTGAAAATAGGGGTTTACACCTATAGCACCGCCTACTGGAGCAGCGAGCTAACGATAACTAATAGCTACACGAATTACCCTCAAATATGGCCAACGAATCCTGATACGGGTTCAGCCTGGACCTGGACTGAGATTGACGAGCTAGAGGTAGGAATTACCCTTAGGGGTGTTAGCCCGGACCTCTTCAAGAGAACCAAATGTACCCAGGTCCGGGTTGAGGTTGATTACACCCCTACTGCTACCCCGAAAACATCTTCCGATTCCGGCTCAGGCTCGGAGAACGTACCGCTTCAGACTGCCGCCCTATCTGGCTCAGAGAGTGGGCAGGGGCAGGAGGCTATCAGCTCGCAGCTTGTGGCGATATCTGCCGGCGACGCCGCTACCTCACTTGAGACGGGCAGTCTCTTAAAGGAGCTAACCGCCGCCGAACTCGGTCAGGGCTCAGACTCCTTTGTTTCAAAGATAGAATCACCAACTAAAGGGGGAGGGATGAAACTATGGATTTAAGCACCATGAGAACTATCGTCAGGCGTGAATTAAAGGATGAGGATGCACAAAACTACCGCTGGAGCAATGACGAGCTTGACAGACACATCGCTCGTACCGTCAAGGAACTGTCTGAGGCAGCGCCTCTACCTGCTAAAGCCACCGTAGCCACCACCTCCGGTTCCAGAGAGATTGATGCATCATCGCTTTCGGACAGGGTGGTAATTGAAGCCGTGGAGTATCCGGTTGACAAATTCCCACCTTATTACCAGCCGTTCTCGCTATGGGGTGATACAGTCACTCTTTTCGGTGATGAAGTCCCCGATGGCTCCAACTGCTATATCTATTATGGCCAGTTGCATACCCTTGATAGCGAGGGTTCAACCATACCCACCAAGCTCGAGGACTTAATCTCAAGCGGGGTCTGTGGTTATGCGGCCATCGCCTGGGCAACCTACGCTATCAACCGGGTCAATATCGGTGGCACAAACACCTCACGGGAATTCCTCACTTGGGGGAATGAGAAACTCAACTATTTTAGGCAGGAGCTAAAGAGGCTGGGCAGAAGAAACCGGGTCAGAGTTCGCTCGCTTTATGAACCCTACTACCCGCGCCGTTCCAAATCAACCGATTACGGACCATAAGGAGATTACCATGGCAAAACAAAGACTCATCACCAAAGAGGGTTTACCCCGAGAGGCCTTTGCCATCACCGGCAACCCTGAAGACCCAAGCACGTGGCAACTACCCCATCACACCAAGTCTATCCTAAGGGCACTCAAGGGGAACCTTGAGCTTGAGGAGACGATTGACTGTGAAGAGATATCAAGGGCAGTGATAGGTCTCTCCCCGAAACGATACGGACAAAGGGTTTCGGCTGACCCGGAACAAATACTTATTGCCGCCAAGCACTTAGCCAGTCATTACACAAAAGCTCGGAAACCGTTACCTGATATCCTAGCCGCTCTAGTCTAAATAAAGGTTGAGATTATGCCAGAGAAGAATAAGTCATTGTTGGGACGATTCTACAGATTCCTCTGGATGAGCATCGGTGGTCGTCCCTGGACCTATATCATCCGTGATAGTTATCACCAGAGACCACTCATCTGGTTTGCCATCGTAACTTTAATTGGCATCTTGCTTGGTCATCTCTTCTGGGGTAAACCCTGGATACCAGGACAAACCGGGAATTAAAGCAGTAAGAAAGCAAAGGAGGTTTGCGGGATTGAGAAATTTATCAGCAACACTGCTTGCCGCCCAAAAAGAGGCCAGCTCTACCCCTTACTTTAAGGTAGAAGCCTTTAACCGAGTTTCAGGTGTGGTTAGACTCGACTGGACAAGATTATACGAAGGTTCAGAGGATGACCACTACCATGCCCTGACCATGCCCGGTGATGGCTCCCTGATCCGTGTCAGGATAACACCACCAGCTGATGGTAGAAAGCTCTACCGCCAGCGGGTTTCCAACCCCAATCCCCAGTCTGACTTCAGCCAGTGGACCTACACGAGTCAATATGACATCTACAGGGTAGCCTGCTTGAGCCTAGGCAGTGAGGTAAGTCTGTTCTGGATAAACGGTTCACAGCAGATCTACCAGCAAAAGAGCAGTGACGGAGGAGTTGCCTGGGGAAACCCTTCTCTAATTGATTACTCCCCTACCACTGCCATCTACGGGCTTGCTGCCGCCTACAAAGCAAACGGTGATATTGCCCTATTTTTTGCAGACCAAGCTACTCTCTACGTCAAAAAGTGTCTCGGTGACCAATGGCAAAGCAAATCCGCCTGGGATAAGACAACCGGTGACCTATCAGGGGTAGCCGCCGCCTATGAGAGTGACTGGAATCTGATTGTTTCCGGAAAGGATTCAGGTGGCAACTTTAAACTCTGGTCACTCATCTACGGTGATGGTGGTGAGGTAAGTACTGACAGCTGGTCTGAACTTGAGGAGTTAGCCTCAGCCCCAGCCGATGGCGACTTTGAGTTCCAAAACACATTTATGGATAAGCCGGACGTATACCGTTTTTTCTTTGTCGAAAAATTTATCGGCTCTGAAACCTACGCTCGCCCCTTCTGGGCATACGCCACCGCCGGCAGCAAGTTCGTTGATAATCTCTGGCATGAGCTGATACCCTTTAACCTATCCGGTGAGTACGGTTTAGCTATCGCCCATTACGGCGACTACTGCTGGCTCTCCAGTTCAAACGGGGTCTGGCAAGCCGAGTTAACCCAAGAAAGCCTTGACCTGACCCCTGATGTACTCTCTATAAAAGCCGAGCTTGCCCGCCAAGGTACGGGCAGGCTGGTCATAGAACTAAGAAACGATGATGGACGTTACGCTCAACCAGGGGAAGGGAACTTAAAAGCACTTGACCTGGGCTGTGAGATTGAAATCAGCCCCGGCTATACTACCGCTGAAGGAAACGAGACCAGTCCCGGTTTAACCTTCTGGCTTGATGGTTATGAACATACCAGTTCGGGTGGTAGAGCCGGTCTAATCCTCTATGCCGCTGAGGGCTGGGAGGCACTCAAGAACTGGCGAGCCAGATATCAACTGCGCTGGAACAAGGAAGGCAACCAGAAGTGTGTTAAGGATATCCTCACTTTCTTGCTTGCCCGGATCGGGCTGAACCTGGAGGTAAAATCAGCCTCGCCAACCGCCACCAGCTACTATCCTGACTTCACCATTCATCTTAACGGTCACGGTGATACGGTGATAATGAAGCTATTGTCCTTTGTCCCCGACCTGCTGTTTTATGAAGGCAGTAAAGCCTATCTCGTAAATCCCCAGTCATCTGACAATTCAATCTATTCCTACGGCTCATCCCATCCGATACTGGAAGGCCGGTATCAAAAGGAGGTTTGGGGGTTCAATCGAGTACAGGTTGAAGGCTACGACCCGCAGACGAGTAAGCCGATTATTGTCGACTCCTTCTCCTGGCCCGAGATAGCTAAACTCCATGACCTGCTCAAGCAGGTGGAAGACTCAAACCTGGATACCGTCCAGAAAGCCGGGGAGCGGGGCGAAGCTTACCTCAGAGAAGCCGAGATAGAGTCTATCAGTGGCACAATTCTGGTTCCGGTTAATTGTGGCCAGCAACTCTACGATGTCATTGATATCACTGATAGCCGAGCCGGGCTTGAGGCTGAGAAGAGGAGGGTGCTCGGGCTAACCATAGTCTATAATCCCGGTCAGGGTAAATATGAAGAGAGACTCCTTTTAGGGGCGGTATAAAAACACAGCCAAGGAAATTGAAGATGAGTTTGAAAAAAGCGATACTAAAGAATTTTAATTCCACCGACTACACCGCCGATATTCAAATCTCGGGCAGTAACAAGTCCTACCTGGAAGATGTCAGCGTCGCCAGGAATATACCGGCGGGGGAAATGATTACCGGCCGCAAGGTTGGGGTAATCTTCCTTGATGAACACAACCCAAAGGAAGCAGTGGTAGTGGCGGTTTATACATAAAATTGGTCTCACCTTAACCGAGTAACTCTATTTCCCAACCACGACCCTTCCCGGCAAAAGCCAAACTTAAACCAGGCTCAACAACTTGTAGCCCAAGCCGTGTTCGGTGAGGAGAATTCGGGGGGGGCTGTCTTTAAGTTTATCTCGCAAGCGGCGAATATAGGTCCGCAGACGGTCAGTATTTTCAATATAATCTTCACCCCATATCTCATACATCAGCTTGCGGTGGGTTACCACCCGACCCACATTTCTCACCAGGAGGTATAATATCTTGTATTCAGTTGGGGTCAACTTGACCACCTCACCATTGGTTGAGACCGTCCGGGCTTCAAAGTCAATTACCAGTTTGCCACTAACGAATTTGGGCTGGCTACTCTTGAGTTCAGACATCTGGGTACGTTTCAACACCGTCTTTATCCGAGCTAGAAGTTCCATGTGATTGAAGGGTTTGGTGATATAGTCATCAGCACCAAGTTCAAGCCCTCTGACCTTGTCCATCTCTTCACCCCTGACAGTGAGGATAATCACCGGGACATCGGAGAAAAGGCGAATCTGCTCCAGCACCTCAAAGCCACTCGTGTCAGGTAGTCCAATATCAAGGATGATTACATTCGGAGATTCGCTCTCAGCTAGTTCTATCCCCTTCTCCCCACTGGTAGTAGACACCAGTTCAACACCGAGCCAGCTAAGCCGGAAACATACTGCAATCGCCTCCAAAATACTGGGGTCGTCTTCAATAATTAAAATCTTCATTCAAACCTCAAATTCTTGTTGTCAACTTTAGTTAATTTGATTTATAATACAAAATAATAAATTTGTCAAGTGTCCACAAAGGAAGCTAATGTTTCTACCAATGTCCACACTGCTTAAAATTGACCCTTAAGGGCGCCATCTTATACAATATCTCCTTGGGTGCTATGGTTAAGAAATATGACGTTATCATCGTTGGCGGTGGTCCGGCGGGCATCTTCGCCGCTCTGGAGCTGTCCAAGTCATCTGACCTTAAAGTTCTGCTTATCGAGAAGGGAGAAGACCTTGACCAGCGTCAATGTCCGGTCCGCGAGCAAGATAGCCCCTGCATTTCCTGCTCACCCTGCAATCTGGTCTGCGGTTTGGGTGGTGCTGGCGCCTTCAGTGATGGCAAATTAACCATATCCGAGGTGGTGGGCGGGAGACTGCCAGAGTACCTGGGTCAAAATGCCACCTATGACCTGATTAAATATGTTGACGAGATTTACCTCAAGTTCGGTGCTCCGGCGGGTATCTACGGAGTAGGAGACGAGGTTGATAAAATTCGCCACCAAGCTTCCAGATACAAATTGCATCTTGTGCCGGTACCAATTCGACACCTGGGTACCGAGCGTTGCTACCTGGTAATCAAAAGGATGCGTGATTACCTCCTTCGAAGAGTGGAATTCAGGCTCAAGACAGTGGCTAGTACCATCCTCACCGAGAACGGCAGGGCAAGCGGGATTAAAACCGGCCAAGGGTGAGGAGCTTTACACAAACTACCTTATCTTAAGCCCGGGCAGGGAAGGCTCAGACTGGTTAGCTAACGAGGCTAAACGTCTGGGACTGGCCATGCAGATTAACCCGATTGATGTCGGTGTCAGGGTTGAGGTACCGGTAGCAGTGATGGCCGGACTCACCAGTGTGCTTTATGAAGCCAAGCTAGAGTTTAGGTCAAAAAGCTTCAACGACCGGGTTAGAACCTTCTGTATGTGCCCGGCCGGGGAGGTTACTACCGAAACCACCGGAGGTGATGACCCGGTGATTACCGTCAACGGACATAGCTACTCAAATCACCGCCATCAGAACACCAATTTTGCCCTGCTGGTGAGCACCACCTTCACCGAGCCATTCCAAGAGCCAATCGCCTATGGCAAGTACCTGGCCAGACTGGCCAACATCCTCGGTGATGGGGTATTAGTACAACGTTTAGGCGACTTGCTTTCTGGCCGCCGTTCCACCCGAGAACGAATCAAGCAGGGCCTGGTAAAGCCTAGCTTGGGCTGTGCTACCCCGGGTGACCTAAGCTTCGTCCTGCCCTATCGCCATCTCACCGGCATCATGGAAATGCTCCAGGCGATGGATAAGCTGGCTCCAGGAGTTGCCTCACCTCATACCTTGCTTTACGGAATTGAGGTTAAGTTTTACTCCTCAAGACCTAATCTAAGCGCGAATCTTGAGACCGATATTTCAAACATGTTTGCTATTGGTGACGGGGCTGGGGTTAGTCGCGGTCTAGTCCAGGCATCAGCTTCGGGTACCATCGCCGCCCGTGAGATCTTAAAAAGGTGCGGAATGTCTATTTATTGACATTACCTCCCCCGCCAATTAAAATGTGCTGGTGTTAATATTCGCTAAAAGGGTGATGCTATTTGGCTAATGTGGTAGCCGATGCGAACGAGGGTTTTGAGAGTCTGCTCAAACGGTTTAACAGACAAGTCCAAACGCATGGTATCCTGTCCGAAGCCCGCCGTCGAGAACATTATGAAAAGCCGAGTATTAAGCATAAAAGAAAAGCCGCCGCCAAGAAACGCAAGAGCTTTCGGTCTCGTCGTTAGAAAAGCCTCAGGCAATTTCAATCGAGGTTAGCATGGCAGCAAGCCTAAAAGAAAAATTAACCGAAGACCTTAAACAGGCCATGAGGAGTGGGAATACCGTAAAGCGTTCCACCATCCGACTCCTCATGTCGGCAATTCAAAATGCTGAGATTGCCAAAAAGGCCGAACTGGATGACAGCGGTATTCTCGGCATTATCGCTAAGGAGGCCAGGCAACGCCGAGAGAGCATTGAGGCCTTCAAATCGGGAAATCGCCAAGACCTGGTTGAGCAGGAAGAAGCAGAGCTAGCTATACTCGAGGGCTATCTCCCCCCACAGATGAGCCGTGAGGAGATTTCAGAGACAGCCCGTCGGGTTATCCAAGAGGTAGGAGCACGCGGCCCCGGTGACAAAGGCAAGGTAATGCCCAAGCTAATCGGTGAGCTTAAAGGCCAGGCCGACGGGCGCGAGATAAATGCTGTCGTCACCGAGCTACTTTCCCAGTGACAAGGCTTTTAATAACTCAAGCCTAAGCTTATCAACCTCAGTGCCTGAGTCAATTATTGCCCAGGGTAGCTTATAATTGGTATCCCACTTCTGATAAACATAGAAATCAAGATCAAGATGACATTTTTCCACTACCCCTCGCCAGCCAGCCAGTGAGACAACATCCATAGCCGCCAGCGCCTCAGCTACTTTTGTATCCCCACGGGCTAAGACCCCCTGAATTTCACTCCAGGCTAAACTCTCACCTTTAAGCCTCACTCCCTGAGGCAAGAGTCTCCTCTTGAGCATAGATAAGCGGTGGTTCAGGACATCTTGAGATGCCATTGGCAGCCACTGGAAGGGGGTGCCTGCTTTAGGCACAAACGGGGCAAGATTAAGGTCAAGACGACAGCCGGTTTGCCCCCGGTCAAGAATACGCTTGCAATTTAAGGCAAGGTCGATAATTCCTTCAATATCTTCGTCAGTCTCGGAAGGTAAACCAATCATAAAGTAGAGCTTGAGCTTTTTTATCTGCCTCTGCTTTGAAACCCTGCTGGCCGCCTTAAGAACATCGTCTTCGGAGATACCTTTTTTTATCACCTGGCGCAGGCGCTCCGAGCCAGCCTCAGGTGCTAAGGTAATTGTCCTGCTACCACCTTTGGCTAATTCTTCTATTACCCTATGGGGAAGGGGGCTGGCCCTTAAAGAGCTCGAGGAAAGACCCGCCCCCATATCAAGCAGTTTTGAGAGCAACTCCTCAAGCCCGGGATAGTCTGAAACCACCGGACCAACCAAACCCAGGCGCTTTCTGTATTCAAGACCCACTTTAGCCTGCTCAATTAGCTTCTCTTGAGAGCGAAAACGCATCGGAGAGAAGGCAGCCCCAACCAGGCAAAAACGGCAACCATGCGAGCAGCCCCGTTCTACCTCCAAAAGATACAGGTTGCCGAGTTCGGTATCAGAAGTGATGACGTTCGAGGTGACCGGGAAATCATCCAAATTATCTACCCACTGGCGGACTACCGGGGTTCCCGAATGGTAATGCGGCACCCAGACACCGGGGATTTCTGCCAGTGCCTTTAAGAGTTCACTTCGCCTGACCCCGATACCTCGAGTCAGCACCGAAATCACCGAGGGTAATATCGATTCCGCTTCACCAATGCAGAGTAAGTCAAAGAAGGGCGCCAGCGGCATCGGGTTAGCCATGATACAGGGACCGCCAGCCATCACCAGAGGGTGTCTTTCCTCACGCTGACCTGAATAAAGCGGTATGCCACTAGCCTTAAGCAACCCAACTATATTGAAGTAATCGAGCTCATAGGTAACCGAAAAGGCAAGAACGGAAAAATCTGAGAGCGGTCGCTGGGACTCCAGGGACAGTTTAAATAGCTTTTTCCCCTGGTCATCTTTTTCCCAGAAGAGCCGCTCACAGACAATATTCTTATGGTTATTGAAAAGACGATAGACGGTATGCAGCCCGAGATTGGACATACCAACATAATAGGAATTGGGGTAGATAAGGGCGATGGGCAACCTCCCGCCCCAGTCTTTGAAAACGGTTCGCTGCTCCCGTAAAAGCCGTTCTCTGGCTTTGCGCCTCTCATCCCAATGCATCAGAGTATTTACCCCACAACCAGGTCAACGAATCGGTTCTCTCTAATATTGAAAAGCCCCTGCTCGCAGATTCTGAGATAAGGTATGGCTGAAGTGGAGAGAACCGACACGGTAAGCCTGATATCAGAACTAACACAGCCCAAACGAGCCGCCGCCTGCTGAATATCAGCCATTTTATTTGCTAAGCTTTCCATCGGTTCCGCAGAAAAGATGCCACCCAAAGGTAAAGCCAACTCCGCCAGTACCCTGCCATCAGCCAAAACCACGATACCCCCCTGAAGCTCTTTAATCCTGTTTACTGCCCCAGCCATATCGGCTTGGCTAGCACCAATGACGATAATATCAGATGAATCCCAGGGGGTGCTGGTGGCGATAGCACCCGATTTGAGCCCAATGCCTCGAATCAAGCCAACAAAGGTCTTGCCCGGCGAGTAAATGCGGTCAATCGCCGCCACTTTTAGCAAACCCCGGCTGGCATCTATTTTAAACTGTCCATCTGCCACCGGAACACCCATCACCGCTTCCTGGGTAACCAAGTCAGTAATCTGGTCAATCACCCTTACCTTAACCTCACTCCGGCTACTTCGAGCTGGGATAATAAAATCGTCAGCCGTAAAATTCCGTGACAGATGAATACTATTTCTCATTGACTTTGGGTAATTATACCTTCTCGGCTCAATTAAGAGCTTGTCGGCCCTAGCTGCCAACCGCCCGTTACTGATAACATATTCAGGCTTAATCGTCTCTAAATCAGGAACAATAACAATATCGGCATACCTGCCCGGGGCAATGCCACCGATAGAGTCGTCCAGAGCAAAGTGCTGGGCGACATTTATCGTCGCCATCTGGATGGCAAGCAACGGGTTCCAGCCAAGATTAATCGCCTTCTGGACAACAAAATCCATGTAGCCATCACTTACAAACTCCTTTGGACCCAAGCCATCGGTTGAGATTACCAGTCGGTTAAAACTGATAGCCTCGTCCTTTATCTTGGAGATAGCCTCAAGCTCCCTTCTAATCTCACCCTCACGTACCAGGACATACAAACCCAGCCTTAACCTTTCCAGGGTCTCATCAGCCGTAATCGGCTCGTGGCATGAGGATACCCCGGTGGTCACATACGCCTGGAGCTTGTTACCTCTGGCACCGGAGCCATGCCCCTCAACCTTCTTGCCCCACTTTTTAGTCTCGCTAATCAGTTCAAGTTGCCTCTCGTCTCCCCCGACTACCTGCGCCCAGTAGGACTCACCCAGACCAATAATCTCTTTTTTTCTCAGCAGCTTCCGCAATCCCTCGGTGGTGATGGCATGCTCACTTATCGTTGGGCTGATACTGCCCATTGGCGGCAGGGTAAAGAATATCTTAATCGGTTGGTCCTGGGCTGTCTCCAGTAGTTTCTCAATTACTTCATAGCCAAGAGAGTTAGCCATCTCCGAGGTCTCGGTGATAATTGTAGTCGTGCCGCCCAAAATGGCATACTTTATCGTTTCTTCAATGCTGCAGATGGTATAAATATGGGTATGACCATCAATAAAACCGGGGACAACCACTTTCCCTTTAGCATCAATAACCTCAGTCCCAGAACCGATAGCCCTGCCGGTATTACCGCCCACATAGGCGATTTTGTCTCCCTTGATGAGGACGCTATCCCCTTTTAATACCTCACCAGTATAGACATTAACGATATCACCATTAACGATGGCTAAATCAGCCTCTTTCTCCCCCAGCGCCACCGCCATCAACTCCCGCATCTTATCTGTCTCTTTCATTTCCGACACAAATTAACCCCTTTTTAAGACAAAAATCACCTGTCCCAATTATATAGTCATAAGGGGTAAAATTGCGAATGAGGAGTAAACAAATAGCCCTCTGCTTCAGCCAGAGGGCTATTTCATAACCTTTAGTTGTTTTAGCACTTCGTATATCCGCAACTAGGGCAGATAAAGCAGCCCTCCTGATAGACAAGTAGATTGCCGCAGTCGGGGCACTGCCCGGCCAGGTTTATCGGACGGCTGTAATCCGGAGATTTGGCTTCTCCCTTATCACCATTTCCCCGGTGCTTCTCATCGCCTCCAATGTGCTTTTCCAGAACACTGGCGATAGCATCGGCGCAGGAAAGCACCGCCCGGCCCTTCTCCCAGGCAATGGAAGGACAGCGGATACCCCTGAGTTGCCTTGCCACCGAGCCGACATCCAGGCCAGACCTGAGTGCCTGAGAGATGAGACGACAGATGGCTTCAAGCTGGGCCGAGGCACAACCCCCGGCCTTGCCCAGGGTTGAGAAGACCTCGCATATCCCCTGCTCATCAGAGTTTACCGTAACATAGATATTGCCGCAGCCAGTGATTACCCTTTCGGTGGTCCCGGTGGTTACCTTGGCTCGGCGCCTTGGGGTAAGGCCCTCTTCGGTCCTCTCCACCTCTTTACCAGTGGTCAATACCTGACCCTCACGGCTTCGGTCCCGATAGATAGTTATCCCCTTTAACCCCTCTTCATAAGCCATCATATAGACTTTGGACACATCTTCACGGCTTGCTTCGCTAGGAAAGTTGACCGTTTTGGAGACGGCATTGTCAGTGGATTTCTGGAAATTGGCCTGCATCCTGACATGCCATTCGGGACTGATTTCATGGGCAGTGACAAAGACTCGTTTGATGTCATCTGGAACCTCATTAACGTCACTGAGGTGAGCCCCACTGGCCAGCTTCTGCATCAGTTCCTCTGAATAGAAGCCACCACCCTTGGCTGCTTCCTCAAAATAGGAATTTACCTCGATTAGCTGGGTGCCATCAAGGATATTACGGGTATAGCTCAGGGCAAAAAGCGGCTCAATACCGGAAGAGCAGCCAGCAATAATGCTTAAAGTGCCAGTCGGAGCAATAGTGCTGCGAGAGGCATTTCTTACCTTGGGCCCATCAGGGACATCATAGATACTCCCCGAAAAAGCCGGGAAAACACCGCGCTCACAAGCCAGCTCAACCGATGCTCTGGTTGCCTCACTACTGATAAACTCCATGACCTGAGAGGCAACCCTCAGTGCCTCCTCCGAGTTATAGGGGATACCAAGTCCAATTAACATATCGGCAAAGCCCATTACCCCGAGTCCGATTTTCCTTGACTTTTTGGTCATCTCCTCAATCTGGGGTAAAGGAAACTTGTTCACATCAATGACATTATCCAGAAACCTGACCGCCGCCTTTACCGTCTGAGCCAGCCTTGAAAAGCTAATCTCAGCAACGCCATCTTGAGTACTCACCATCTTGGCCAAGTTAATTGAACCCAGATTACATGACTCATAGGGAAGCAAGGGCTGCTCACCACAGGGATTGGTGCTCTCAATTTCTCCAAGATGCGGGGTTGGATTATCCTCATTTATTCGGTCAATAAAGACCACCCCCGGGTCTCCGAGCTTCCAGGCCATATCGACTATCTTACTAAACACCTCTCTGGCACTAAGCTTATCAACCACCTCTTTTGTCCTTGGGTTGATAAGCTCGTAGTCAGTACCGGCCTTAACTGCTTCCATAAACCTGCTTGTTACCGCCACCGAAATATTGAAGTTGGTCAGGGCAGTCGGGTCTTCTTTAGAGGTGATAAACCTCATGATATCGGGGTGATCAACACTCAAAATCCCCATATTGGCACCGCGGCGCATGCCACCCTGCTTGATGACATCGGTGGCAGTGTCAAAGGCACGAATGAATGAAACCGGCCCACTGGCAACACCTCCGGTTGAGCCAACCCGGTCCTTTGCCGGTCTGAGGCGGGAAAAGGAAAACCCGGTCCCACCACCACTTTTATGAATCAGGGCAGTGTGTTTTACAGCGTCGAAAATCGATTCCATCGAGTCATCAATCGGCAGGACAAAACAGGCCGACAGTTGCCCCAGCTCCCTCCCCGCATTCATCAGGGTGGGGGAGTTGGGCAGGAACTCAAAACTGGTCATCAAGCCATAGAATTCCTCCTCCCACTTTTTAACATCTGCCTGGGGATTATAAATAAGCTCAGCTTGAGCAATCGTCCCAGCGACTCGGCGAAACATTTCTTCCGGTGTTTCAATCACCTGCCCGTCCTTATCCTTCTTCAGATATCTTCTCTCCAATACCTGACGGGCATTTTCACCGAGACTGATACCGGTAGATTCCAGTGTTTCTCCTGTTTTGATTATCATCACCGGCTCCTTTTTTTCAGACTCTTTTACCTCGGTCAAGATTTCCTGCACCATAGCCTGTATTTCAATATCCGTAGGTTCAAGCTTCCTGGTCCGTTGACCCCTGGCTACCAGTTCCTCCATCCCGGGTAAGGCAACTGGCTCTTCAAGGCGTTTAATTGCCTGTCTCGTTAATTTCTCTATCTGCCCTCGGTTACGAATACCCATTGACTCAGCATCAGCCACCACCGTCCTCAGGATTTGATTGCGACTTTCCGCTGTCAAGCGCTCTTCTTTAGCCGGGTTCATTTTCGGCTCCTGGTTTTAGCTCGACTTTTCACTAAGCCACTTATCCGATGGCTCTTGTTCCTTTTCATTACCGACCCCTCAAGGTTATTATCGGGGAGCAACACTAATTGACCAATTGACCGGGACACCCTGGCCTCACTACCAGCTAAACTGTCTACCACCTCTTTAAGCTCAGTAATATCGGCAAATTCCCGATAGACCGAAGCAAAGCGCAGGTAAGCAATGTGGTCCAGCCGCTTTAATCTTTCCATAACCATATCCCCAATAGCAGCGCTTGACATCTCGTTCTTGCCTAAACTGTAAAGCTCAGCTTCAATATCATCAACCAATTTCTCGACCGCACCTACCGGCAACGGTCTCTTCTCACAAGCCTTTCGGATACCGATAAGCAGTTTCTCACGTTTGAATTCTTCACGCCGTTCATCTTTTTTGACCACAAAAAGGCTAACTGGCTCCAGCCTCTCATAGGTAGTAAAGCGGTAACTACAGCCTAAACACTGACGGCGACGCCGGATACCTTCATTTACCTCACGCGAGTCAATTACCTTTGAATCATAATGACCACAGGAAGGACAGTTCATCTAAAAATACCCGCTATATTGTAGAATGTGATTATAATACCACAAGATATAGTATCTGTCAAGATACTATATAAACACTGAGGCTGTAGGTCGTACGACCTACAGCCTCCATCTTGACCTCAGGGTTTTCCTAAATTAAAACGGCGGATTCCCTGAGAGTTTTACCAGACTTTTTTCTCTTCACGTGCCTTGGTAATCCTATCGACGCTGCTTACCGCCTGGCGTCGAGAGAACAAATGATGGCGCATGAAAGCCGGCACATCCAGTTCATCCTCATTCTTGATACCTTTGAGAAGCCGGGTTAATTCATCTTCCTCTTTGGTACCCCCAAGTCCAATCTTGCAGTCAAAGCCGGTAGCAATCAAGGTAATCCTGACCTTATCCTCCATTGCCGGGTCATGAGCAACCCCGAAGATGATATTAGCATCAGGATTAACCGCCTGCCTGACTGCCTCAGCGGCTTCATTGACCTCAAACAAGGTAAGACTTTCACCGCCAACGACATTAAACAGCACCCCTTCTGCCTTTTCGATCGAAACATCCAGCAGAGGACTGGCTAAAGCCTCCTTAGCCGCATCGGTAGCCCGGTTTTTGCCCTGGCCAATACCAATTGACATCCAGGCTGGGCCGGCGTCCTTCATCACTGTTTTTACATCGGCAAAGTCCAGGTTAATCAGTCCGGGAACGGTAATTACCTCAGCGATAGCCTGCACACCGTGTCTTAGGACATCGTCAGCCATCTTAAAGGCATTATCCACCGCCGTCTGCTGCTCGCAGAGGTCAATCAGACGATCATTGGGGATAGCAATCAGGGTATCAACCTTTTCCAGCAGTTGCAGGATACCATCATCAGCCACCTGGTTGCGACGTTTACCTTCAAATGCGAATGGCCTGGTAACCACAGCAATGGTAAGAGCCTCAGCTTGCTTAGCTATTTCAGCAAGAATCGGAGCTGCCCCGGTACCGGTACCACCACCCATACCGGCGGTAATAAACACCATATCTGCCCCAGCCAGCAGGTCTTTGATTTCACTTCGGCTTTCCTCAGCTGCCTTTTGCCCCAGTTTGTGGTCACCCCCAGCACCCAGTCCCCGGGTGAGCCGCTCACCGAGTTGAATACGTATCGGGGCTTCAGTGATACCCAAAGCCTGGGCATCGGTATTCATACCGATGAACTCCACGCCCTGAATTCCCTCCCTGACCATACGGGTTACTGCGTTACAGCCACCACCCCCGAGACCAATAACCTTAATTTTAGCCGGACTAGGGATATAACTTGTTCTGGCCATCTCCTCCCTCCTTATAAGTTTTTTCTCTCCAGTGGTTCCCTACCGGAAAAGGCGGGCAAATGCCGAGACCAAACGTTTGATACCACTGCCCAATCCGCGAGACTTCCATCTGGTAACACCGTCATTCCTTGACCCCCACAAAAGGAGACCAACGCTGGTGGCATAGGCCGGGTCATGAAGGGCATCAGCGATACCATAGATATTGGTTGGTGTACCAACCCTCACTGGAAGTCGCAGGATATCGCGCCCAAGAGCTTCAATCCCCGCAAGATTAGAGCTACCACCAGTAAGCACCAGCCCGGCCGGGACCAATGCCTCATAATCAGAACGCGGCAACTCAAGCATAATGAGCCGAAGGATTTCTTCGATTCGAGCCCGGACAATATCACATAAATCTCTATTTGAAATGCCATGTCCATCAGCGGCGATGACGTTATTGCTGTCCATATCGGTGTCGCAAACCGGTATGACACTGCCATACCTTTTCTTCATCTCCTCGGCAACATCAAAGGGCAACCCAAGACCAATGGAGACATCTCGAGTAAGTTGATAGCCGGCTACTGGCAGAATAGCGGTGTGGTAGATGCTCCCCTCCTTAAATACGGCGATATCGGTGGTACCACCGCCAATATCAGCCAGTATTACCCCAGCGTCTTTTTCGTTAGGAGTAAGTACCGCCTCGCTTGAGGCCAGTGGTTCCAGTACGAGGTCCTCAATATCAACACCAATGCTACGAATACACTTAACCAGATTTTGAATGGAAGCTACCGCCGCTGTAATCACATGAGTTTCAACATCCAGTCTAAAGCCATGCATTCCCACCGGATTTTTGACTCCACTCTGGCCATCAACCGCATAGCCACGGGTAATCACATGGAGCAGTTTCCGGTCAGTCGGAATACGGATATTTTGGGCGCTGGCAAGGACTCGTTTCAGGTCATCGAAGCGTACCAATCGGTCATTACGGGTGATCGCCACCACACCACGATTATTCACCGAACTAACATGCCTGCCGGTAACGCCAACATAGGCCGACTCTACCTTATAGTTACTGGCCTGTTCGGCTTTCTTCACCGACTCGCGAATCGATTCCCTTGCCTGATTGATATCGACCACCAAGCCTTTATGCAAACCGTGGGATGGTGTAATACCGACCCCTACCACCCGGACATTACCCTCTTGGTCCACTTCACCGACAGTGGTACATACCTTGGTGGTGCCAACATCAAGCGAGGTTAATACTTTTCGATTTTTCATAAGTCCCCTCCTTTCTCAACAAACCGTTACCTTATAAAGTTGCTTCACCTTTCACATTTACCAGCCCCCCCCCTTTCGGTAGTTTCTGCATAGCCTCAGCTTTTTTAATCCAGATTACTCATCCCCCGATTACCAAACTCCGCTCAGCAACCGGGTTACAATCCTCATTATTAATGATACGCTCAGCCACCCTCAGGCGAGCGCTACGACTGCGTGGATTAAGCCTGATCTCTTCCGCTGAAGGGACGATAATCCTCTTAATGAGCAGCCGCAGACGAGCCCTATGATGGCAAACACAACTTGGTACTATTGGAGGGCAGATACAATCCTTTGACTCCTGCCTCATAAACTGTTTGACGATCCGGTCTTCAAGCGAATGATAACTGATGGCGACCAGTCTACCCTCAACCCCAAGTAAATCAAGGGCCTGCTCAAGAGCCAACTCTAGATACTCCAGTTCATGATTAACCGCAACTCTGAGCGCCTGGAAGGTCTTGGTGGCCGGATGAATTTTGCCTCTCCTTTTACCAATAGCCTGCTCAACTACCTGGGCAAGGTCAAGGGTAGTCTCTATCGGTCGATTCTTAATTATCTGCCCTGCTATCCGGCGACTGTACTCCTCCTCAGCGTAAGTCTTCAAAAGACGAGTTAGCTCAACCTCAGAGTAAGTATTAACTATATCAGCCGCGGTAAGTTCCTGGTTGGGACCGAAACGCATATCCAGAGGGTCATTATGCTGAAAACTAAAACCACGCTGACTTGAAAGCTGGAGAGAAGACAGACCAAGGTCAAACAAAATACCATGCACCGGGAGAAAATTATATTTGGTGCAGATTGCCTTCAAATCGACAAAGTTTCCGTTAACCAAAAGGCTTGAACCTTTAAAAGCCTGAAGCCTCACCCTAGCCATCTTTATCGCCTCAGGGTCAGCATCAATACCAAGCAGCTGACCTCCAGGCAAACTATGCTCCAAGATGGCCGCGGCATGACCACCACCACCAAGGGTACAATCAATGTAGCGGCCGCCCGGCTCGACGGCCAGCGCCCGAATCGTTTCCTGAAGTAAAACCGGGGTATGGCCACTTATTAGTATCTCTGAATTCATCCGCGGTTCTCTAAGCTTTCTATAATTTGCCCGGCCTGCTCCAGACTGGTCGCCTTTTCTGGCTCCCACCTGGCTTTGTCCCATAGCTCAAGATAATTATTGGCTCCAGCTACAATCACCTCATCTTCAATTTCGGCATACTCCCTTAAAGGAGTCGGCAGGGCTATCCTCCCCTGGGCATCAAGGTTTAATTTGAAAGCGGTGGCAAAAACGGCTCGGTTGAGCCGCCTCAATTTACTTGGAGTGATTGAACCGGAGGTCAGTGCCTCAGCTATTTTCTTCCATTCCGATACAGGATAGACATTAATGCATTTCTCGATTCCTGGTGCTAAGACCACACCCGCCTTTAAGTCAACCCTAAACTTAGGTGGCAGGGATACTCTACCCTTTTCATCAATCTTGTACTCGAACTCACCGTAAAACATCAAATGCCCTTATCTACCCTAATTCACCAATATCCCCCACTCCTTACCATTTTATAACACCAAGATTGCTATTTGTCAATACCCTGAGTAAAAATATTCCAAAAATTTGGCTTGGTACTTAAGTATGTGGTAAAATATGCCTTGTTCTTAAATCAGTCTTACCATTGAAAGAGGCTTTTAAAATGTTGAGTCTGGGCATACTGACCATTAGTGATAAAGGCTCAAGCGGGGAACGCCACGACGCGAGTGGCCAAGTAATCAAAGATAGCCTGTCTAAAGCTGGCCGTATCATTAAATATGAGGTTATTCCTGATGAACTGGCCACAATTAAGGACAGGCTCACCGATTGGGCAGATGAAGATGGTCTGGACATTATTCTAACCACGGGGGGTACTGGTCTTGGGCCACGTGATGTTACCCCTGAAGCTACCCTTTCAGTAATCGATAAGACTGTGCCCGGGCTCAGCGAAGCAATGAGAGGGGAAACCTTTAAAGCGACACCGACTGCCATCCTCAGCCGAGCTGTGGCCGGGGTGAGAGGAAGGTGTCTTATCATAAACCTGCCGGGCAGTCCCAAGGCAGTCAGAGAATGCCTTGAGATAATATTGCCGGTAATCCCCCATGCCATCGAGATTCTTAAGGGAGAAGTAACCGAGCATACGGTTGATATCGGGAAGAGTTAGAGCAATGCGCATTGACATTTTCACCTTGTTTCCAGAGATGTTTGGGGGCCCGTTCAATGCCAGTATTTTGGGACGGGCTATTAACCAGGAATTGCTTAGGGTTGGGATTCACAATATCCGCGACTACACTCACGATAAACACCGCACCACCGATGACTATCCCTACGGCGGTGGCACAGGCATGGTTTTAAAGCCAGAACCAATCTTCGAGGCAGTAGAGTCAGTAAAATCAGAGTTAACCACCAGAGAAAGGATTACTGATGAAGAGGTTGCGGCCATACCGGTAATTCTGCTTACTCCGCAAGGTCGGCTCTTCTCTCAACAGATTGCCTCTGAGCTATCACAGCGCAAAAACTTGATGCTCATCTGCGGGCACTATGAAGGGGTTGACGAACGAGTTAGCGAGCATCTGGTCAGCGATGAAATCAGCATTGGCGATTATGTGCTTACTGGTGGCGAACTAGCCGCCATGGTAGTAGTCGACGCAGTAGCCAGACTGCTATCGGGAGTCCTCGGCTCAGAGCTCTCATCCCAGAACGATTCCCATTCAAATGGGCTGCTGGAATATCCACAGTATACGCGCCCCCCGGTCTATCGCGGGTGGTCAGTCCCCGAGGTTTTAGTTTCTGGAAACCATGAGAAGATTGCCAGGTGGCATCGGGAGCAGAGCCTGCGGCGCACCTTCAAACGGCGACCAGAGCTCCTGTCAAAAATAAAACTACATCATAAGGAAAAAGAGCTGATTAACGAGTTGAAATCTTGAGTTAGAAAGGTATCTAAAATGAATCTGGCATCATTAGTTGAAGCTAAGTCAAATCCTAACATTCCTTCCTTTGGCCCCGGTGACACCATAAAGGTCAGCGCCAAGATTAAGGAAGGGGAAAAAGAGCGCATCCAGATATTTCAAGGGGTAGTCATCAGGATTCGACATGGCGGGAGCAACGCTAACTTTACCGTCCGACGCATTGCCCACGGTATCGGGGTCGAGCGAACCTTCCCACTACACTCACCACTGGTTGACCGGGTCGAGGTAGTACGACACGGAAATGTACGCCGCGCCAAGCTTTACTACCTGCGCGGCTTAAGCGGCAAGGCCGCCCGGATTAAAGAAAAACGAGTTGCCAAAGAAGTAAGCCGGGAGACAAACCAGAAAGCAAATCAGGAAACAAGCCAAGAGATAACTCAGGAAGTAAGCCAGGAGACCAATCAGGAAGCAAGTCAAGGGTAAACCCAAGCTACCTCGCTGGAGCTTAGGATGAGGTATGCCGAGGTCAGTGTTAATTCACCAGTATCACAGCGCCGGACGTTTAGCTATGCTATACCCTCTAACTTAAATATTGAGGTCGGACAGGCGATATGGGTTCCCTTCGGTGATAAAATCCTTCAAGGCATTGTCCTTGACTTAAGCGGCTACCCCTCGGTTGAAGATACCAAAGAGATAACTGGTATTATTGAATCCAACCCCTTACTCACACCAACTTATGTAAAGCTAGCCCAATGGATAAGCGCTTATTATCTCTCACCCATCTTTGATGCCGTTGCTTTGATGCTGCCGCCGGGATTTGAACGAAGTCCAGTAACTTTTATCTCAATCCCGGCTGACGCCCCCGATTATGACCCCTCCACCCTTACTGAGAAGCAAAAGCGTGTTTTACATCTGGCTCAAAGGGAGACTAAAGTGAGCCTCAAAGATGTTCAAAAGTTGCTGGGGGTAAAACAAGCCACGCTTACCATCTCACAGCTGGTCAGGAAGGGGCTTCTGGTACGAAGTTACGAACTGGAGAAGGTTAAGGTAAGACCCAAGATAATACCTCAACTCAAGCTCGCACTAACACCCGAGGAAGCGCAAGAAGAAGTAACAAGGCTGCTCAAGCAGGGTAAACCAACCAAAAGAGCCGAGCTCCTACAGTTTCTGATTAGAGTGGCTCGGTCGGTGCCACTACAGGAAGCCAGAAAGGAGATTGGCAGCTCAAAATCAACCGTCGACGCATTAGTAAAACAAGGACTGGTTACAATTGAAGCAGTCGAGGTAAGACGTCAGCCAATCTCCTATCAAGACATTACCCGAACTGAGCCGCTAAGGTTAAGCCAAGCGCAAGAGACTGCCTTCGATGCAATCAGGTCAAGCCTGCTTGAGGCTAAAGAGAGGCAGCCTTCATCACCGCCTTCAGTCTTTCTACTTCACGGCGTTACCGACAGTGGTAAGACTGAAATCTATCTTCAAGCCCTGGCGGAAACGGTACGCCTGGGGAAAAGGGGTATCGTTCTTGTCCCTGAGATTGCCCTGACCCCACAGACGATAGAAAGGTTCGTTTCACGTTTTGGTCAAAAAGTGGCTGTTTTGCATAGCCAGCTTTCCCTGGGCGAGCAATTTGATGAGTGGCAGCGAATAAAGAGTGGGGAATTCGATGTTGTTATTGGCCCTCGCAGCGCCATTTTTGCCCCTCAACCAGAATTGGGGCTGATTGTTGTTGACGAGGAACAGGAATGGACCTATAAGCAGCATGATACCTCGCCCCGCTATCACGCCCGCAGTGTCGCCATAAAATTAGCCGAGTTAACCGGGGCAGTGGTGATTTTGGGCAGTGCCACCCCTGACGTTGAAACCTTCTACCAGGCTCAAAAGGGCAAATACAGGTTACTTGAGCTTCCCCAGCGGGTTCCACAAGGTGCAACCCTGCCCGATATTGAGGTAGTAAACTTGAGAGAGGAGCTTAAGGCTGGCCAAAGAGGCCTTTTCAGTCGCTTGTTATCACAAGCCATCGCTGAAGCAATAAACAGTCAACAACAGACGATTTTATTCCTTAACCGAAGGGGCACTGCCACCTTTGTCCAATGCCGCCAATGCGGTTTTGTCCTGCGCTGCCGACGCTGTGAGGTAGCCTTGACATATCATCTGGCTGAGGATGTTTTGGTCTGTCATCAGTGTAATTATAAAACACCCGCCCCTGAAATTTGTCCACACTGCTTGAGCCGCCGCATCAAGTTCCTGGGCATCGGCACGCAGAAACTGGAAAAGGAAGCCGGTTTCACCTTTCCCCAAGCCAAGCTGTTGCGCTGGGACAGCGATACCACCAAACAGAGACAAGCCCACCAGAAAATATTAGACAGGTTTCTTAAACATGAGGCTGACATTCTTATCGGGACCCAAATGGTTGCCAAGGGACTGGACCTGCCTCAGGTTACCCTGGTGGGGGTGATTAACGCTGATACCGCCATTAACCTGCCGGACTTCCGCGCCGGGGAGAGAACCTTCCAACTCCTAAGTCAGGTATCCGGTCGAGCCGGGCGAGGCACCTTGAGGGGACGCGTCATTATTCAGACCTACTGCCCGGAACATTATGCGATTAAAGCGGTAGCCAGCCACGACTATGCGGGCTTCTACGCTCAGGAAATTGCCTACCGGCAAGAGCTTCATTATCCACCCTTCAGCAAACTCGTCTCCCTCACCTTCAGCCACACCAGTGATGCTTTCTGCCAGCGCGAGGCAGAAAAATTGAGACAAAAGCTTACCCAGGAATTAGAAGCCAAGGGAATTGCTGACCTGAGCCTAATTGGACCCGCCCCGGCATTTATTCACCGGCTAAGGGGAAGGTATCGCTGGCAGCTAATCCTTCGAGGATCTGAGCCAAGCGTTCTTCTCTCACAGATAGAAATTCCCCGAGGCTGGATAATTGACGTTGACCCGGTGGGTTTGAGTTAAAGTTTACAACCAACCCACAAGTCAGCTATAATTTCCAAGATGGCGATTATTCCAATTCGTACTTTTCCCGACCCAATCTTAAAGCAGAAGTCAAAGCGAATCAGAATACTCGATAGCTCAGTTAAACACCTCGCCTTAAATATGCTTGAAACGATGCATCACGCCCAAGGTGTCGGACTAGCGGCTCCTCAAATTGGTAATTCCCTGCGACTGATTGTTCTTGGCGTACCGGGAGAAAATGAAATAGTCCTCGTCAACCCCGAAATAGTGCGCCGGAGCGGGGAATATCTGTTACCTGAGGGCTGTCTCAGCATTCCCGGCTATATCGGTGAGGTCAAACGTTCTGAATCGGTTACCGTTAAAGGACGCGACTTGAACGGGAAGGAAATACGGATTAAAGCCGAGGGACTTTTGGCACAAGCCCTGGAGCATGAAATTGACCACATCAACGGCCTGCTTTACATTGACCGTCTGGAAAATCCCGATAAACTACGCAGGATTGAATTTGAGGAACATCCGCTCTAAATCAGGCTTGCCCGCCAGAGACTAGGCTTCTCCTATCTCACCCCGAACCCCAACCCTGATCTCTTTCTCCCCTGGCTCCTGACGCAGGCTTAATCTGCTGTATTTTTGAACCAGGTAGTTATGGCGGATGTTGACATTTGTCCTAAGCACATTTTTTGATGGTGACTCAGGGACAATTCGGAAAAGATCATCAAGTTTATAGCCAGGAAATGCCCTTATCGCCCCGATGATGAAGGTTTGATTGATACCACGCCTGCCTTCACGAACACGATAGACCTGGCTCACCGAGATTCCCATTGCCCTGGCTAACTCAGATAAATTCTGATAACGACCGTAGCAGATGTCAAAAACCCTGGTTTTAAGCAGCATGTTAACCCTCTTTATTGACAATTGTGCATATTGTAACAATAAAAATGACAATTGTCAATATATGCCGCCTGGTGGTACCTTTTTACTAAATCTCAATCCCTGTTCACAAATCTGCTCACATTGGACACGCGAGTTTTCACACCCTCCTGCTAAACTTGGAATGTAGAGAAGATGAGATGTGATAGATTCTGGTCATTTGACTTTAAGACAACTGCCTCAATGAAGGACTTTAAGTCAGATGCCAGTTGACATTTTGCCATTTGGCGAATTATAATTATAATAGACTGAATAGCTGTAAGAGAAGGTGAAGATGAGTACAAATAGTGAGCGAAATCTGGGTGGGATATTAAACCAGCGGAGAATCTCGATACCGCTGACACTGCGTGAGGTGGCTAAAGCGGCCAGGATATCTGCCTCACACCTTGGTCGTATTGAGAGGGGAGAGCGCTTCCCATCAGCCCGAATTTTACGCCGCATCGCCAAGCCCTTGGGTTATGATGAAACTGAAATATTTACATTAGCCGGCTTTTTATCATCGGGCTCACCCGGCGTTGCTGAGGTGGAACCTGAATATATTGCCCCAAGGCTTGACCCCTATGTGGCCAGGGTACTAGCTCAAGAGCCACCGGAAGTACAGCGCTCCGTGGTGGCTATTCTCACCACCCTAAAGGGCCTGGCCAAGGGAATGCAAACGGAAAAAGACTAGAATATCTTGGGTGCGCCTCATTCAAATAACCTCAAATTATTGAATGCTTATTCTGAAACGCCACATTTCAGTCTTGGCTTGATTAAAACAAGAAGATGAGACATCTGGTTGCTGATACAGTTTCAGTCTCGGGTTGAGTGCCGCTTTGCTCTGAACTTGTTTAAACTGATTAAGAAATAATCAGATGCTCTCCAGTTTCACTCAGGTGCAAAGACACCTGGCGCCCTCTTTATTAAAACCTCCACTTGAAAAACCAGCCAACTGGGAGTATAGTTTTAGTTTAGGTATCTTCGAGGGTAAAGCAGATTTGCAGTTAAAAATTAAGCCTGAAGCCTTACCAATATATAATAAGGTAGATAATTTCCTCACCGCTCAGGGCATAAAGTCATACCTTGTTGGTGGCTTTGTGCGTGACACCCTGCTTGATATTGACAGTGCCGACACTGATATCGCTATCAGCGGAGATACTCTGGAAATCACCCCACGCCTAGCCGAAGTCTTGGGCGGCAAGCATGTTTTACTCGACCGGGTCAACCGGGTGACAAGGGTGGTTCTCAAAAGCAAGGATGCACCAACCAAAAGTGGTCAGTGGCACCTTGATTTTACCACCTTCAAGGGCAAGATAGAGCCGGATTTAGCCCGCCGCGACTTCACAATTGATGCCATGGCGGTTAACTTAAGCGAACTGGTAAAAGACCCTGGTCACATCCAGATTATTGACCCCTTCGGTGGCTTGAATGACCTAAAAAAGCAGAAGATTCAAGCCATCGGGGATAAAATCTTTCTAGAAGATGCCAGCCGTCTGCTCCGGGCGGTCAGGCTAGCGGCTGAACTCACCTTTAATATTGACCGAGCTACAGAGGCCTTAATCCGACAGGATGCCCACCTCATCACCAGTGTCGCCGGTGAGCGAATCAGGGAAGAGCTAATTCGGCTTCTGTCATCCCCTGAGGCCGGCAATTTTGTTCTCTACCTTGATGAATTGGGCATTCTGACCAATCTCATCCCGGAACTAGCCGAAACTAAGGGAGTTAAGCAACCAAAAGAGCATTTCTGGAACGTTTTTGAACATTCGGTTAAGGTAATAGCTGCTGTAAGTTTCCTCCTGAGGGAAGGAGCCTGGGAGTACGACCAAGGTAAAATCCTCGATGCCGTCCCCTGGTCGGAGAGACTGGTTCAGTATTTTGACAGAGAAGTACGAGGTGTCAGCAGCCGAAAGACACTACTGAAACTGGCAGCACTCCTGCATGATATTGCCAAACCTGAGGCCAAAACCATTGAACCAGACGGGCGTATCCGCTTTCTGGGACATGCCAAGGTCGGGGCAGAGAAAGTTGCTGACATCCTAAAGAGGCTAAGATTTTCTGGCAGGGAAATTGAGCTGGTGGAACTGATGGTCAGCCATCATTTGAGACCAGGACAATTAAGCCAGGAAGGCATGCCAAGCAACCGTGCCATCTATCGCTATTTCCGTGACTGCGCTGATGCCGGTATTGATACCCTGTTCTTAAGCCTAGCCGACCATCTAGCGACCAGGGGTCCGAATCTAATTCTGACTCATTGGCAAAAGCACGCTCAAATGGTAGAATATGTCCTGACCCAGCACTCTCAGGGAGATAACATCACCTCACCACCCAAGTTGGTTTCGGGAGATGATTTAATCGGTATCTTCGGTTTGAGCCCTGGACCAAGGCTCGGTAAAATACTTGAATCCGTCCGTGAAGCCCAAGCCGCCGGGGAAATTTCTAACAGAGAGGAGGCTCTAGCTTATATCCACGACCACCTGCTAAGTAAGATAAGCTAAAAAGATATGACCTGGAAGAACCTGCTAATTCTCGGACTAGTACTGGCACTACTGGCTGCTTCTTTAGGGGTTCTTCTGCCACTGGATAGCGAGCGGTTCGGACGAGAGGGGATAAGGCTGGGGCTGGACCTAAAGGGTGGCATCCACCTGGTTTATCAGGCTGATTTATCCGATATTGAACCGGGCCAGGAGGCTGAAGCCATTAATGGTGCCCTACTCATTATTGAAGAAAGAATCAATGTCTTTGGGGTAACAAACCCGGTTATCCAAAAGCAGGGCGAAGACCGAATCGTGGTCGAGCTACCGGGTGTTAGCGAAGCGGAAGAGGCAAAAAGGCTCATCGGTGAAACGGCGCTGCTTGAATTCAGAGAGTTGAAGACCAGCGAGGAGGGGGAAGCGGAGTGGATACCGGCAACAGCAACCATCGATGGCCAAGAGAAGGTGCTCACCAGCCAGTACTTTAGAGAAAGTACCCAGTTAAGCCATGACCCCTACCAGGGTGTTGTGCTGCTTTTTGAATGGAATGAAGAGGGCGCTAAGCTGTCCGAGGAAATAACCGGCAGACTTTTAAATCAGCCCCTTGGTATCTTCCTCAGTGGTGAGCACCTGCTGGGAGAAGACGGCCAGCCAATCGCCCCGATTATCCGAGCTGTAATTACTACTGGCGGGCAGATTGAAGGCCTGAGTTTAAATGAGGCAACCAAATTGTCCAAGCTGCTCAATGCTGGTATTCTCCCCGTTCCCCTGAAACCGATTTATGAACAAACTATTTCCCCGATACTGGGCGCCAATTTCGTTGACTTAAGCGCCAGAGCCGGAATTATCGGCATCATCCTGGTAATGCTCTTCATGATTGCTTACTATCGCCTGCCCGGGCTACTTGCCAGTCTAGCCTTAATTTTCTACGGTTCTCTGGTGATGGCACTATTTAAAATGATCCCGGTAACTTTAACTTTAGCTGGACTGGGTGGTTTTATCCTGTCAATTGGTATGGCGGTCGATGCCAACGTACTTATCTTCGAACGGATGAAGGAGGAATTCAGGAACGGGCGGACACTCGGTGCCGCCGTTGAGGCAGGATTTAACCGCGCCTGGACCGCCATCAGGGACAGCAACATCACCACCTTCATCGCCTGTGTTATCCTCTACTGGTTAGGTAGCAGTATCATACAGAGTGCTCCGATAACAAGTTTTGCCGCTACCTTATTTATCGGCGTTGCCACGAGTATGTTCACCGCCATCGTGGTCACCCGAACCCTGCTCCGCCTCTTTGTTGGCACCCCGCTGGCGACGAAAACTGCTCTCTTTACTATGTACTCGAGGAAACGATGATGGATATTGTTGGCAAGAGATTCTGGTTTTTCTTAATTTCGGGGGTGGTTATCCTGCTTGGTATTATTTCCCTTTCGAGTTCCGGGCTCAAGATGGGGATTGAGTTCAGTTCTGGCTCAATGACCACCTTAGGCTTCAAGCAGGAGGTAACCCAAGACGAGTTAAGACAAGAACTGAAAACCCTGGGCTACGGAAATGCCCTCATCCAGAGCACTGGCTCCGGAGACTTCATTATCCGCACCGAAGAACTTTCAGGCGAAGATAAGTTAAAACTGGAATCTGCCCTTGAAACCAGATTTGGTGAGTTTACCGAGGCGGAGTTCTATTCAATCTCGCCGATGATTGCCGAGGAAACAACACGCAACGCCCTGATCGCTGTCATCATTGCCGCTATCGGCATACTTCTCTATGTTACCTGGGCATTTCGGCGCATGCCGAAACCATTTCACTATGGTACCTGCGCCATCATCGCCTTAACCCATGATGTGCTGGTAGCCGTGGGCATTTTCTCAATCATCAGTGCCGTGCTTGACTGGGAAATCAATTTGATGTTCATAACCGGCACACTAGCTGTAATTGGTTATAGTGTCAATAATACGGTGGTTGTTTTCGACCGAATCAGAGAGAATCTGACCCTGGGTACCAGTCCAGACTTTGAGACAGTGGTTAACAGGAGTCTGGTGGAAACTCTGGGTCGCTCAATCAACACCTCTTTAAGTACCCTGCTCGTGGTACTGGCACTACTGTTATTTGTCGGTGCCTCGATACAGAATTTTGCGGTCGTCCTGATTATTGGTATCATCGCTGGAACCTTTAGCTCCCTCTTTATTGCCCCAACCCTGCTCGTAGTCTGGGAGAAGGGTGAGTGGGGTAGATTTATTGGCAGGCGCTCCTTAGCCAAAGGGAGATGATGGCTGATGTTTTCAACCAAATCCGGTGCCGCTGGACTTTCCATTGCCTCCAACAGCCTGCTGATACTGCTTAAGGTTGCAGCCGGTATCTTAACCGGCAGCATTGCTATCCTGGCTGAAGCCATCCACAGCCTGCTTGACCTCGTTGCGGCAATCATTGCCTTTATCAGTGTCCGCATGTCGGATAAACCGGCGGATAAATTCCACCCCTTTGGCCATGGCAAGGTGGAGAATATCAGTGGGGTTGTTGAGGGAGGGCTAATTTTTGTTGCCGCTGGCATTATCATCTATGAGGCAGTAAAAAGACTAATTAGCGGCAGTGCAGTTGAGCTTGTCGAGGTTGGCATTGGAGTCATGGCAGTATCAATCGTGGTCAACCTAGTCGTCTCCCGCCATCTGCTCAAGATCTCGCGTTCAACTGACTCGATTGCCCTTGAGGCCGATGCCCGTCACCTGACCACCGACGTTTTGACTTCACTTGGTGTCCTTATTGGACTGGTTGCAGTACGTTTAACTGGACTTAGCCTTTTTGACCCGGTCATTGCCCTGATAGTAGCCCTGCTTATCATCAAGGCAGCCTATGATATAACCAGAAAGCCGTTCTTAGGGCTGATGGACACGAGACTTCCCAAAGCAGAAGAGGAGAAAATAATCTCTTTGATTATGGAGCACACTGGTAAGCTAGTTGGTGTCCACAAACTGCGGACTCGCAAGGCAGGAAGCCAGCGTCACATTGACCTGCATCTGGTAATGCCCAAGAACGTCAGTGTTGAGGAGGCACACCGGATGTGTAACCACCTTGAGCGACACATAAAGACTAAACTATCAAATACCAGTATCACGATTCATGTCGAGCCTTGCAACGGGAAATGTTCTCAATGCTCGATTATCTGTGACATACGAGAAAAGAACCCCTAGTCTAAAGGCAGCTGGTGCGCTTCCTTTATTTGCTTTAGAAGTGGAGCTATATTTGGTGCTCTGACCGGGTAGGGTGGCGTACCCAAACTGTCCCCAATATTATTATCGTCCAGAAGCACCTGAAAAGTGGCCCCAACTGATTCTGCCAGTGCCTGCAGGTTATAACCACCTTCAAGGGTAAAGACCAGCCGACCAGAACAAAGTTCATCAGCTAGCCTTTTTATAATTTTCACCATCTGGGCAAAACCTGCGATAGTAACCTGCATTAGGGCCAGTTCATCCGCCCAGTGCGAGTCGTAGCCGGCAGAAACCAGAACAAGCTCAGGCTGGTAACGCCTGACCAGAGGGACAATAATCTCACGAAAAGTCTTTAAATATTCGTCGTCACCACAGCCAGGGGGTAGAGGTATATTGACCGTGGTTCCCTCACCTTCTCCGACACCCACCTCCTCAGTACTGCCGGTTCCCGGGTAAAAAGGAAACTGATGAGTCGAAAGGTAGAGCACCTTCGAGTCATAGAAAAAGGCTTCCTGAGTGCCATTACCATGGTGGACATCAAAGTCAATAATAGACAGACGCTTCAACCCATAATGAGCCAGAGCATATTTGGCGGCAACAGCCACATTATTAAAGAGGCAGAAACCCATCTCCCTCCGGAAGGTAGCGTGATGCCCGGGTGGTCTGACCAGGGCAAAGGCACTATCTACCTCCCCCCCAAGGATAGCTTCAACTCCCTGAATTAAGCCACCAGCGGCGTAAATGGCGGCCTCGTAGGAATCGGCTGACATTAAAGTATCAGCATCAAGCCAGCCACCACCCTTAGCGGCCACTTCCCTGATATATGAAATATACCGCTCTTGATGTACCAAAGCCAGTTCTTTAACTGAAGCTGCCCGGGGTAAAATAAGCTCAAGCTTATCCTTGAGACCTGTCTTCTCCAGATGGTTAGTAATTACCTCAAGCCGGCGAACATTTTCAACATGCTGTCCAGTGTTGTGCTTTAGGTATATCGGGTCATAAACATAACCGACACTCATCGTATCCCCTTTTTAAGAGTTTCACCCGCAACCTAGAACATCATCCTCACCCCGGAGATTAAAAACCAGACCCCGAACCCGGCAAGCAAAATTCCTGAGGCAGAAAGCAGTCCGGTTTGAAATTTCTTTCCCCAGAGTGACTTGGTCTTATAGACTAAAACGGAAATAAAGGAAAGCCAGATAAAATCACAGGCTAAGTGAACCGGAATAAACAGGATAAAGCCAACCGTGCCAAAGTTAAGGGACTTCATAACGAGCATACTGCCAATCGTCGCCCACCAGAGGATAAACATCGGATTAAAGGCGCTGGTGGCTGCCCCAGCCACGATTGAGTTATAGGGTAAATCTCTTGCCATTTCATCGGAACTGGCAACCCGCTTAAACAAGCTCAAACCAATAAAGACGAGCATCCCGCCACCCAGCAGGTTCAGGACTACCTGCACCAGTTCGTCCTGAAAGAAATTGGCCAGCCCAAAGTAAATGAGAAGGATCACCGGGACTTCAACCAGTCCGTGCCCAAGAGCCACCTTGGTACCAGCCAGCGGCGATTTGTAGCTCTTGGCGACCGCCACGGCAAAGTTGGGACCGGGTATCATCACCCCCGAGAGTGAAATCAAAGCCACGCTCAACAAAAAAACAACCATAGACTCCCGTTATTATAGCACTGCTCTCACCTTAAGCTCACGCCCTGCTTGAGTTCGATAGTTTAATGATTTATACTCAACTAAAGAAATGTCACTGGATTTAATCAAGGTAGCAGCGCAGGTTGAAGGCATGGTCTCGAAATTCAAGGCTGAGGCCGAGCAAAAAAGAGAGCGTCTTCTAAAAGCTATCGAGACCCTTTCCAGCCCACCGATTGACCTCGACTCCCTGAAAAGAAAGATTCAACTCTCTAAGACCACCTGGCTCGTGGCTGGCTTAACCGACGGGCTCGCTCAACACTATCAGACACCGGCCGTTCTCACTGAATTCGATGTCATCTCAACTGATGGCTCCCACATTGATGTTGACCGGCACCGGCTGACCCGATGTTATCTGGTCAATATCGGCTCAGTCATGCTTCACTATGGGACTTCTCCCACTGCTACCCTCGATAGCTCACCTCATCTCTATTCCGAAGACGAGGAACTGGTCATCACAACGGCCGGGGCTAAAAATCAGGGGCAAGCGATAGAGGGCACGCTACTCGGTGTCAAGCGCAGTGTCGATGAATGCCAGGCACTAACTCCCCTGGCTACCCAACTTGAAAACGATAGCCCAACCCTGGCACTGCTTGACGGCTCGCTTATCCTCTGGGGACTTTCAGGACAAGCCTATCCCCAGTTTGTCACCGAGACACTACTTCAAAACGGGTTTCTTAAATATCTTGACGAGTTAAGAAAGCTAAATAATGGTCGGCGGCTGGCTTTGGCAAGTTACATCAGCTTTCCGCGCAGCAGCGATGTGGTTAATGCCCTTCGAGTGGCAATCTGTCCCCACCAACCACCTGACTGCGACCGCTACTGCCCCCCTAATCAGAAACGGGAATGTGACTCGGTTGGAGGGGTTCAAGATAGAGAGCTTTTCTCAAGTCTGCTCGGCTCCGGGGAACGCTCGGCCCTCTTTCTAAATCAGTCATCCATCGTTAAACAATATTATGGCCCCCACTGGGTTCACTTTTTCTACCTCAATGTTGGTGATGAAGTTGCCCGAATTGAAATCCCGAAGTGGGTGGCGGATGATGAGAGCTTAGTTGAGCTGGTCCATGTCTTAGTTTTAGACCAGTGCCGCCGCGGGCAGGGCTACCCGGTGGCGCTCACCGAAGCCCATGAAAAGGCAGTCCTGAGCGGCGCTGATAGGGAAGAGTTCTGGCAACTGGTTGAATTAACCCTTCAAGGTAAACGCCTGCCAAGCGCAACTTCGGCCAAGAGCCTGAGCAAGAGGATAAGGTGGGTTTAGATGGAATTTACTAACCTTAATTATGCCCTTTGCAGGGGAAAAAGGGTAAAATGAAACTTGGATTCACCTGTAAAAACTGTAAGAAAAGCGGGCTTGCAGAACTCTCCAGAGAGACTCCCTTTGTGCATGCTCCCTGGTATATAGACTACAATGGCATACAGCATAATTGTATCTACTGCCGGTCTTGTGGAGCGGTGCATGATACGGTCGTATCTCTCCTAGGAGCGATAAAATTACGATTTCGAAGAGTCCCCTCCAAGGTTGTAACCCTTCTTGAAGCTTCGGAGATTAAGAAGTTGACCATAATAAATAACCCTAATTTCCCGAATCTCCACTCAGTCAACCCTTATATTATTACGGCTATGAAGGAGGACGGCAGGCTGACAGATGCCGACCTAGCAAAAGAACCGACCGTAGATTTTCTACTGGAATGCTTGGCTGATAATAATACCATTGTCAAGAGGGAAGCGATATCAGCCCTGGAAAGATTTAGGGACAAACGAGCGGTAGACCCCCTGATAGAAGCCCTGAAAGATAAGAACTGGGATGTAAGAAGAAACGCCGCCATTACCTTAGGCGAGCTAGGCGACACTAAAGCCATAGAACCATTAATTGAACTTTTAGCCAGGGAGACCTGGAAGCCCCTTGTCAAAAATGAGGCAATGACAGCCCTGGATAAGATAGAGAAGGGAAAACAATTTTGAGCAGGAGATGAGGTAAAATGGGCACCAAAGGCAGAAAGAACGTTAAAAAACCCAAGCAGAAGAAGGATAAGAAGAAATAGGGAAACCTGAAAATGGCTGAACTTGAACGCGTTGGCGAGGTTATTGAGGCCAGCTCAACCGACTTTGTGGCGCAGTCTTATGAGCTTTACCAGTTACCGCCTCTGGGCAGTCTGGTTAAGACCCGGGACGATGAGGTTGAGCAGTACGGTGTTGTCTATCACGCCTCAACCACCAGTATCGAGCCGGGAAGACGCCCAATTGCCCGCGGCAAGGATGAGACAAGTGAGGAAGAGCTTTACCGGCAGAACCCACAGCTTTCGAAACTTTTTCGCAGCGAATTTGACGCTCTGGTGGTCGGGCACAGGAAGGGTAACCAGTTACATCAATACCTGCCACCCAGGCCGGCCCGAATCCACAGCTTTGTCTATCTCTGTCCATCTGAGGAGGTAAAAGAGTTCAGCCAGTCTTTGGGCTTTTTGAGCACACTGGTAAATACCCACCTGCCGGTATCCCTGGAGGAGATTGTCTCCGCCTGCCTGCGCCAGATGAGCCAGGTGCATGGGGAGCCTCGCAATTTTCTTATTACCGCCGGCAAGGAATTAACCAAGCTACTGGGTGGTGAGTTTCACCGGCTGAAAGCCATCCTGGAGAGGATTAAAAGTGACTGAGTCTAATAATATTGAGCATGAGTCGAAACTGGGCATCGTCATCTCTGGCTCCCTGGGTAAAGGGGTAGAGGTCAGACTCGATAGCTCGGTTTCAATTGAGGATATCGCCGTCGGACGCTACGCCACCATTGAAGGAGAAAAATGCCGCTTTTTCGGCATGATAACTGATATCAGCCTGGGGGTGATTGACCCAAAAATCACCCTGACCCCACCCGATACCTCGGATACCTTCATATCTGAGGTTCTGACTGGCACCGGCACCTATGGAATATTACGTGTCTCCCCCTACCTTACCCTTGGCAGTGATGCGACGAGCCTGCTTGAAGGTCCCCAACCAGCCAAGACCATCCCCGGTCATTTCTCAATTGTTAAGACAGCCTCACAGCAGGATATAGAACTCATTTTTGGCAAGGAAGATGAGGAAAGGTTCTGTATTGGCAATCCCCTTGATATGGAAACCAAGCTTTGCCTTGATATGGAGAAACTGGTTGCGCGTTCAAGCGGGGTTTTCGGCAAGAGCGGCACCGGCAAGACCTTTTTCACCCGCCAGCTCTTAATTGGCATGCTTCAGAAGGGAAAGGCAGTGAACCTCATCTTTGATATGGAGAGTGAGTACGGCTGGGCAGGCACCAGAGAGGGTGGACGAATGGTTAAGGCCCTAAAGCAGCTTTTCCCGTCCAAGGTGGCTGTCTTTACCCTTGATGAGGAAAGCTCAAGACGCCGCAAGGTATCAACCGACTTTACCGTCAGGATAGGCTATGGCGAGATTGAACCCGGAGACATCAGCCTGCTGCGCCAGACCCTGAACCTGACCGAGCCAGCGGTTGAAGCGGCATATCAACTCGAGCGCCGATTTGGCCGAAACTGGATTAAGGGCACTCTAGATTTAGCCGACACCGATGAAATCAGGGTTTTATTAAAGGACTACGATATTCACGAGAGCACCTACCAGAACCTAAGGCGCGGGCTGGCTGCCATCTCGAGGCTTGGTTTTCTTGAGCCTCAAGCCCACGAAAATCCGGTAAAGCGAATCTTAGAATACCTTGACCGCGGCATAAACGTGGTTCTTGAGTTCGGCAGATATAAGGATATTACCGCCTATATTCTGGTGGCTAATTTACTTGCCCGTCGCATCTATGCTCAATACCGGGAAAGGGTGGAGAAGGCGATGGGTGAGAACATAGCTCGCCCCATCCCTCTAGTGATTACCATTGAGGAGGCACACAGGTTTCTAAATCCCGGCGTGGCTTCTCAAACCATCTTTGGCACCATCGCCCGTGAGATGCGCAAGTACAATGTTACCCTCCTTATAATTGACCAGCGACCAAGCGGCATTGATGAGGAAGTAATGTCACAAATCGGGACCAAGATAACTTTCCTCCTGGACAACGAACGGGATATCGATAGCGTGCTGGCGGGTGTATCGGGTAAAAGTGAACTCAAATCAGTCCTCTCCAAGCTCGCCTCAAAACAACAGGCCCTCATTTTTGGGCATGCGATACCCATGCCGGTAGCCTTCCAGCCACGGGAATACGGCTCCGCCGAATCTTACAAAGAGTTTAGCGAAGAAAAGGCCGGGCTTGAAAAAAAGATAGCCAAGGATATTGAGGAGCTGTGGCAATAAAGAAGAAGGTCGGGCTGGCACTGGGTGGTGGTGCCGCCCGGGGACTGGCTCACATTGGGGTGCTTGAGGTTCTGGAAAAAGAGGGCATCCCGGTGGATATGATTGCCGGAACCAGTGCTGGAGCGGCCATCGGCGCCCTTTATGCCCAAGGTAAGGATGCTGTCCTAATCAAGAGGCTCGCTTTAGAACTGAAGTTCAGGCAAAGGCTTTCTTTGATTGACCTGGCTCTACCCAAAACTGGCTTTATTGCAGGCAAAAGGATTAAAGACCTTCTAAGGTTAGTTATCGGCGATGATATTAACTTTGGTGACCTGAAAATACCCTTTGCCTGTGTTGCCACTGATATCAACACCGGCGAAGAGGTGGTAATAAATCAAGGTTCGGTACTGGAAGGGGTCAGAGCCAGTATTTCCCTTCCGGTGATATTCACCCTGGTTAAGTGGAGAGGCAGGTATCTGGTTGACGGTGGGCTGGTAAACCCGATACCGGTCAATGTGGTAAAAGCTATGGGGGCTGATTATACCATCGCGGTAAATGTGACACCCAAGGTAAGCAAAAGACTGCAACTGGAAAAAACTGCCGCCGAAAAAGAGCCAAACATCTTCGGTATCATGATTCAAACCACCTATATCACTGCCAGCCAGCTGGTAAAATCGAGCCTTAAGGAAGCTGATATTACCATCCAACCCCAGGTAGCTGATATTGGGCCGGGGGACTTTCGTCGAGCCAAAGATTTAATCCTACAAGGTGAACTGGCGGCCCAAAAAGCGATACCCAAGATAAAAAGAAAGCTAAAAACCCTAAATCCTTAGTTTTTAGGAGCAAGCAATGGAGGAGAAACGTCACCCTCTTTCCCCGCAAACTGGCAAGCAGGCCCTGGCAATTATCGATGTCCAGGATAGTTTTACCAAGGTGATGAATCCAGAGGTTTTCAAGAAGGTAATAAACAACATCAAACTGCTCATTGCCCTGGCAGGAAAAATCAACCTGCCAACTATCTTAACTGAGCAATACCCCAAAGGCTTGGGTAAGACAGTTACTGAGATACAGGAATCGCTGGCCAGTTACAGGCCGATTGAGAAGCTCTGCTTCAATTGCTTGGATGATGAGGGGTTCAAATCCAGACTTAAAGGACTAAAATCAGCCTCAGAAATAATATTAAGTGGCATTGAAACCCATGTCTGTATGCTGCAAACAGCCCTCGACCTGCTCTCAAAGGGCTGGAAGGTTTATGTCCCGGCCGATGCCACCTGCTCCCCACTTAAACTGGACTGGGAGATAGCCTGAGGCTCTTGGATAAAGCTGGTGCCATCGTCACCACTACCGAAACCATAATCTTCCAGCTTCTTACCAAAGCCGGTACCGAGGAGTTCAAGTTTATGTCAAAGTTCCTCAAATAAGCCAGAACCACTCAAAAATCAAATTAAAAAGCCTTGACAACAATGCCTTTATATTATTATAATCTTATTGCAAATGATACGCATTTGTAACAACTATGTTAACGGTTGGTGTGATGAAGTTATTCAAAGATAGCCGCAAGACTTTGAATAAATCCGGACTGAGGTTTACCAGTCAGCGTACCTTAATTCTAGACACTATCCGTCAGGGACACCTGGATGCTGATTCAATTTACCTTAAAGCCAGGGAGAAAAAACCACGTTTAAGCCTGTCGACTGTCTACCGGACACTCGGCATACTGAAGAAGCTTGGACTGGTTGAGGAATTACATCTTGATGAGCTGCATCACTACTATGAAGCCAAACCGACGGTTGAGCACCATCACCTGGTATGCCTTGGCTGCGGCCAGGTGATTGAATTCCCCTTTTCCCTATCTAGCTGTGTCAGGAAAGCAGTACCCCAGCTCAAAAACTACCGGATTAGCAGTGCTGAAGTTCGAATGACCGGCTATTGCCCCCGGTGCCGTAAGAAGTAAGCAATAATTTTTTTTTGCCAAATTATTTGCTAATGAGTTGCAGTTGTATTTAATACAAGGATAACTAAACTGAAAAGGCTGGAAAGGAGATATAATCTCAATGCTAAGTTCGTTTCTAATAACACTAAGGGAGGGGCTTGAAGCCGCCCTGATTATCGGGATTATCCTGGCCTATCTCGCCAGAACTGGCAACCGTCAGGGTTTCAAACCGGTCTGGCTTGGAGCCTTACTGGCAATAGTGGCCAGTTTAATCGCTGGCACTGCCATCTTTGTCCTGGCTGGAGAGTTCACCGGCCAGGCTGAGGAGATATTCGAAGGCTTTGCCATGTTTCTTGCCGTCGGTGTCCTCACCTGGATGATATTCTGGATGCGCAAGCAGGCTGCCAATATCAAAGCTCATTTGCACGCTCAAATAAAATCTGTACTTACCGGTGGTTCATCACTGGGCCTAGTGGTAATTGCCTTTGTGGTGGTAGTGAGAGAAGGTATCGAGACGGTGCTCTTCCTCTTTGCCGCCACCCGAGTAGCTGAATCACCTCTTTTATTTACCCTCGGCGGTTTTCTGGGGCTGTCCATAGCCGTACTATTCGGTTACGGAATATATAAGGGTACATCAAGGCTCAACATCAGGGTATTCTTCAATGTCACCAGCCTGGTGCTTATCATTTTCGCGGCCGGACTTTTGGCCCACGGCATCCACGAGTTTCATGAGGCAGGGCTCATCCCTCCGATAGTGGAACAGGTATGGGACATCAACCACATTCTTCCTGAAAAATCAACACTGGGCAGATTCCTGACTGCCATCTTTGGCTACAATGCCAATCCCTCTCTAGTAGAAGTGAGCGCCTACCTTGTATATCTGACTTCGGTCTTGGCAGGTTATCTCCGACCCGTAACGATAAAGAAAGGAGAAAAAGGGCTTGTCGATTAAACTGTTAAGCGACCTGAAAGCGGGGCAGAAGGGCGCCGTGGTCAAAGTGAGGGGAAGTGGGCGTATTCGTCGCCGTCTGCTTGATATGGGCATGGTTACACGAGCAGAGATTGAAGTGGAACGAGTTGCCCCGCTGGGAGACCCGATTGAGATCAAAATAAAGGGCTACCACCTTTCGCTGCGGAAAGAAGAAGCTATTAACATAGCAGTGGAGGTAAACGAGGAGTGAACCAACAGATACCACTAGCCATGGTAAGCTCAGGCACAGTGGTCACTGTGGTTGATATCAGAGCCGGCCGAGGACTCCTAAGAAGGCTGGCCGATATGGGTTTGACTCAAGGAGTGACCTTAAAGGTTGTCAATAACCCGATGAACGGACCAATTATCGCCAAGGTCAGGGGTTCAAAGCTGGCTTTAGGTTATGGCATCGCCCAGAAAATTATGGTTGAGGCGTGATTAAGAAAAAAACCATCGCCCTGGCTGGCAACCCCAACTCAGGCAAAACGACGGTCTTCAATAACCTTACCGGAAGCCACCAGCATGTTGGCAACTGGCCAGGGGTAACGGTAGAGAAGAAGGAAGGAAATTACCGCTACCGTGATTACAGTATCAGGGTGGTTGACCTGCCGGGTACCTACAGTCTAACTGCCTATTCACTTGATGAGGTTATCGCCCGAAACTTCATTCTCTATGAAAAGCCAGACGTGGTAATTGCCATTCTGGATACCTCAAACATTGAGCGAAATTTATACCTTACAGTCCAGCTAATCGAGCTTGAGACCAACCTTATCGTTGCCCTGAACATGATGGATCTGGCCAGATCCAGAGGTTATCGCATTGACATTGACCGCCTGGCCAAGCTCCTGAGTGCCCCGGTAGTGCCGATGGTCGCCAGCCGCAAGGAAGGCACCAAAGAGTTGATGGAAGTGATAACCGATGTACTTGAGGGGAAAAGCAACCTAGAAAAAGTCAAGCTCTACTACGGGAGTGAACTGGAAGAACATATCAATGAACTTGAAAGGCTCATCTCTCAGGATGAAGAGCTTTCACGACAGTTCCCACCAAGGTGGCTGGCAATGAAGCTACTTGAAGAGGATGAAGAAGTATTAAAAATACTGGAAGGTGGCAGTGAATCGCAAGGAGATACTCGAAGCCAAGGACAAGGGCATTGCCCATCTTAAAGTAATTCTAGGTGACGATGCTGAAACCATAATCGCTGAGGAAAGATACGGTTTTATTGGTGGCCTGCTTAAAGAGACGTTAAAGAAGCCAGCCACCGAACGGCTTACCTTTTCCGATGTCATTGACAAAGTAGTCATTAACCGCTGGCTGGGTATTCCAATATTCCTGGCGCTGATGTTTGGCCTCTTTCAGTTCACCTTTACCCTATCAGCACCCCTGATAGACTGGATTAACCAGGGATTTGGCTGGCTGGCCGGGCAGGTTTCAGGTATCGGCGGGTGGTTTGGCTCGCTCCTTGCCGATGGCATCATTAGTGGTGTTGGCACAGTACTCACCTTTGTGCCACTGGTATTCCTTTTTTTCATTGGTCTGGCGGTACTTGAGGACTCAGGCTATCTTGCCCGGGCTGCCTTTATTATGGACCGGGTGATGCATAGAATTGGGCTTCACGGCCGCTCTTTTATTCCAATGTTACTTGGCTTCGGCTGCAATGTGCCGGCAATTATGGCTACCCGAACCATCGAAAACCCAAGGGATAGACTGGTCACCATCATGATTTCTCCCCTGATGTCCTGTAGCGCCCGACTGCCGGTATATATGCTTTTTGCCGCTGCCTTCTTTACCGTTTACCAAGGGCTGGTGGTCTATTCCCTTTATATTATTGGCATTGCACTAGCTGTTATCACCGCTTTGGTACTTCGTAAATGGCTCTTTAAGGGGCCAAGCGGTCACTTTGTTATGGAGCTTCCACCCTACCATTTTCCCACCCTAACCGGGGTTTTACTACATACCTGGCAAAGAGTTAAGGCATACCTAACCAGAGCCGGGAGCATCATATTTGTTGCCGTTATCTTTGTCTGGTTTCTCTCAAGTATGCCCTGGGGAGTGGAATATGCCAGCGCTGAAAGCTTGCTGGGGAGAATTGGCAGTTTCTTTGCCCCGGTATTTAGTCCACTCGGCTTTGGTCAGTGGCAGGCATCGGTGGGCTTAATCCTTGGCTTTCTGGCTAAAGAGGTGATCATCGGGACCTTCGGTGCCCTCTTCGGCATCGGCGAAGCAGGTTTGGGAACCGCTATTGCAACCGAACTCGGCTGGACACCACTGGTCGCCTACGCCTTTATGGCCTTTGTCCTAATTTACATTCCTTGTCTAGCGACTGTTACCATAATTAAACGTGAGACCAATTCCTGGAAATGGACCGCCTTCACGGTAAGTTATACTATCGTTCTAGCCTGGGTAGTAGCCTTTCTCATTTATCAGCTGGGTGTTCTTTTTGGCCTCGGATAAAAGTGCCGTTTTAACCTTCTTTCTAGTTACCGAGAGCTTTTATTGCTATAATAGTCTAGCCAGATGGGGCTGTAGCTCAGTTGGGAGAGCACCTCCTTTGCACGGAGGGGGTCAGGGGTTCGAGTCCCCTCAGCTCCACCTTAAGGGGACGAAACCTAGAACTCCCCGCCAACTTCGACGAGATTCGAGGCGGTACTGTTCAATAGACAGAACCGGAATCTTTGAACTGGCTTTTGTTTTGTCTAACTAAGCCCCACCGACATAGATGATTCTAACACCCTGCCTCAGAGGTTACAACTTTCGTAGGCAAGATTTAAGACAAGGAGAAGGTAACATTAAGATAAAATGTTCAACGCGTTTAACGTACATTATATGATATGCCATATAGAATCAAGTTTGATTTTACCAAGGGCATATTAAAATTCACTGGAAACAGTCTGATTTGACTCGCCTTTTTCAGTAGTTTGAGCAAAGCGCCAATTATCCTTCACCAAGCGCTCTCTTACTTCTTAGGTAACCAGTGCTTTATCCTAATATCATCACAACAATCCGGTAATAAAGGTAAATGCTTCGTTCTCAAAACCATAAACTCTCACTATTGATCGCTGCTCAACTAAGTCAACGAAGAAATCCTTGGTAGTGTCATCTGTGGCAATACCAATTGGGACTATCATGCCTAGTCTACCTTCTGGCTGCAACATACACCTTGCTGTTTCAGCGAACACGGAATAGGTATTGATATCTCCTCTACCGGTGAGCCCGATGTCATTTCTGGGTTGAGGTTCGATTTACCGCCGCCGCGACGGCGATAAATCGATTAAAGTCGGTACCCTCAGGATGACGCCAGGCGGTGCAAAGTTTACTTTTGTCATAGACCGCATTACGAAGGACGGCGGATGGAGTTATGAATCAGCGTCTAACGGGGACTTCAATAACAATGGAGCCAGCACTGACACAAGCAATTCTATAAGCGTTCCTTAAATTATGACCAGCAGAAGATATGCTATCGTAATTGGTTTTGAAGTCCGGGGCAAGGATATTGTTGGACTGCACCTAAAACTAATAAGGGGCGCATTTGCTCGTTGGCCGATTCAAAAAATGTTATCTCTGTGTTTTCGCCCGGTAGCGCCGGGCTATTTCAATGGCAATCGACACAACCTCAACCGCGTCTTTGCCCAGTGCTAAAAAAAGGGGCTCTTTACCCCAGCCTTCTCCCTCGTAGAAGAGCCGAGGCACGGCGCCAAAGCTTTCGACCAGTTGTTTGACCTTCCAGGGCATTGAAGCCCTGTCGCGCTCTGAAACCTCAGCCGGCTCTTTAGTACGGTCAAGCCAGCCAAAAAGAAGTCCCTGTTCAGAGCAATATTCCCGGACGATTTCAACCACTACCTCATCATATTTAAAGTTGATGGCGGCATTAATTTCGGGGTCATATTGGCGCACCTCGAGGATACGTCTGGCCAGATGGTCCGATGTTCCCCAGGTTGGCATACCTGCGGCGTGGGGCAAGCCCTGAACCGCGGTTATTCTTCCTTCTACCGCCGCCACCTCCTGAGCAGTCTTTGCTTGGGGTAAGGCATAAACTAAGTTCACCCTGACTTCGGGTATTAGCGAGGTAAACTCGGGGCAACCCTGTAACATATTCACGGCCGTTACCAGGTTGCCCAGCACAATTTCGGTCTCTTCGGTCCTGTTCATTTTCCGCTCCAGGCCTCCAGATGAAATCTTCGGGAAGAGTCAACGCTGTGATACTTGGACTTTCTTTAAAAGTTTGCTATGTCGCTGGCAAAACTCATACTCCCCCTCAAGCTGGGCGTAGATGAGTTCCTCCTGCCAGTGAGCATTATACAACCGGCAACCCTCATCTTCGCAAAATGGGTCACCGCTTAAAGTATAGAAAACCGCCTGCATGGCATACCCTTTGACAACCTCAGTCAGCCGCCCGTCTTCGTAATCAATAAAACTGCCCCTGAATCTTTCTTTAAGTTCGCTTGGGTCCCTGCCCAATCTCTCATATCGCTGCTTTAATAGATAGTATTCCCTGGGCTTTGCTGGTGCTTCGATGAGTCCTGTCGTTGAGACAATAGAAAGACTACCGTAGATGCTCGTCCTCAGGTGATACCTTCGGTTGCCCTCATCCCAAGTAGCAAAGAGACGATTAGTGAAGATGACGTGAACTAACTCGGGGCTGAGTTCCTCTCTTGGCATAATCCTGCCAAAGATTCTTTTCAGGCGAAACCCATCATATAAAACACCGAAAGCCTTCGTTTTACCTAAAATTCTTCTTCTTTCGTACTCTACTTCACCATAGAGAGGTTCTTGCTCTGATAGTAGCTTCTGGTTTACCTCCCCAATTTTGACGCTGGCAATCCTTCTGGCAAGGTCTAGGATACTATCTTGGGCAAGGTTAGAAGTAAAGGGATTGCCTCTTACTTCAACCTCGACTTTCCCCAGATTTTGTCTTAAATACCGGGCAATCTCCTCGATATCCAGTTCTTTGGCAGCACCCTCGTCGTAGAGGATAATCTGCATTTTTCTAAACCTTACTTTAACTTCTCCAGAGCGATTTTGGCTGCCACCTCTCCGGAAAGAAGCATTCCCCCGAATGTCGGTCCCATCCGTGGTAATCCGTAGGTGGTTGATACCGCCATGCCGGTTACAATTAAGCCGGGATGAACCTCGCCGGTGTGCTCGACGATTAGGTCTTCCGACTTCTCGACCCACATGGCGCCAAAACCCTTGGTTTTGATCAGCCCTCTTTCTTCTAGTTTTTTAACGACTTGAGCGTCGTGCCCGGTGGCATCAATGATTATCTTCGATTCAATAGCTACCGGGTCAACGCAGGTTATCTCCCTGGGCAATGATGAGATGGGTGTCCAGTTGATTACGGCGCCATATATTCGTCCATCTTCTCTCAATACTAAATCTTCAAAGACTGTCATATTAGCGAACTTGACTCCACTATCGCAGGTTGCGGCAATAAGTTTTGAACAGGCATGAGGACCATCGGTAACCAGTAAACCTTTACTGATCTCTTTGTAAGGGATACCAAGCTCGTCTAAAATCCTCTCTGCGGGATGTCTTATAGTTACCTTGTTCATCAGGTAACCCCCGATCCAGAACCCGCCGCCGAGATAGTTGTTGCGTTCGACAATAAGGACTTTCTTCCCGGCTCTGGCCAGGTCACGCCCGGCGATTAGCCCGCTGGGACCACTGCCAATAATGATACAATCGCTTTCCACATACTCGTCGAACTGCTTGGCGAATTCACTGACTATGGCGCGGGTTATATCCTTTTCTCCGGCTGGACTGAACTTCTCCATTTTTAGCCTCCTTTTTTATACTTCTTTACCCGGGGTGAATACAGGGCAAAGAAAAACCAGAAGTTGGAAAGTAACGAAGTATTCTGGTTTCAGCTCTTTTACTTCCCTGCGCTCGAATTATCGAGATCAGGTTCCAAGGGTCGTCCCTGCCAGACTCTCAGCCTTCCAGCTCCCCCAGTAGATATTCAGTTCCTATTATCATATAACGGATACGGCAATAATGTCAATGCGGAGATGTCCCTCTTATTCTGGGTCACTGTTCTAGTCTGTTTTCCAGTTGCCACTGATAGTTCAATAATGGTGAAGGTAGCGCCTTCAACTCAAGTACTTTTTACGTTGATTCTGCCAGGGTGTTCTTTTACTGTACGGTGACAGACACCAAGTTACTACTACTACTACCTTTTTCCTCCTTTGGCTCGTGCCGGCGGGTAAAGGTGAGAAGATTTTCCATCGCTTTGGCAGCTCTCAAAGCTTCACTGCAGATTCTGTCGGGCGTGCGGAATGCAGTTGGGTTTTGGAGAGGGTGGTGATGTTATCGGGTCTTATGGATAGCCCAGCACATCTACTGCTTCAATTTACTGACTACTTCACCGGGGTCAGGAAACCGTCCTGCTTCGGATTTAGTAAACACCAGCTTACCATCTACGATGACATCAAATATGCCAGTACTGCCCGGGATTAATTCCGCCTCCGCATTGAAAGCTTTACGCAATTCATCCGCCAGACCGGCGGCGTTAGGCTTATAGTTTCACATCGAGCAATAATAGATTTCAATTTTCATTATGTACCTCCTATCGTTACTGACTAGCCTATCTATATTCTATTCTAATCATTTAGTTATTCTCAAACATTAGCCGTTATTCGCCCTCGTCCCTGCCTCAGCCAGAGTATAGCGACGACCAACATATCATTGAAATCTTACAGGCTGGTGCTGCTGGCTATCTAACGAAGAGTGTTTTTGGAGAAGAGGTAGTGCAGTCTGTACGCGGGGTAGTGGCCGGTGAGATGGTGCTATCCCAATTGGTTGGTGAGTGGCTACTAAAACAGGCAGCTCGCTACCCAACAAAAACAGTAGTGCTGCCAGCCGGATTACCAGCTAGTTGCATATTTCCCTTAGTCTATCGACAATACAGAGCATACCTTCCGTATCCAAGCCGCAGTATTTCTCTAAATCTTCGCGCACTTCATTTCTTACTTCTTCTGCCACCTCACCATACGTGACTAGCTGGAAAGCAATGCTGGCTTCTTCACCACCGGTTATGCCCATTCCTTCATAACTCTTTCCGGTTAACGCAGGAAGAACGTTCTTAATAGAAGCACTACCTCTTTGTTGAGGATGGTAATAATCAAATTTGCGGAAAGGAGCGAGGAGGTCCACCAGCCTCGTAACTGTCCCCTCGGCCCACTCTCCGTACTCGGGAAAGGCACTGCCTAGTTCCTGAAGTATTTTTTGCTCGAAGGATTGATTGTAGACAACGATACTGCCTTCATCTCCAATTGCATTGTGCAGTTCGGCCAGCAGACCGGGTCTCGGGTCCCCTGCATCCTCTGCGAGGAAAGAAAAATGTTCCGGCTCTTCGTTTTCCGTTCTGGCGACATGCAGAGAAAACTGAAAGGGGACTGGTTGGTACGGTCTCGTACCATCAAACAGTGGTACTGCCGGACCAATTGTTTCGAAATCCAAAAAGTACAGGGGGTGCTGCAAGCTGGACAGGAACTGCTCAATTCCCTCTTTGTCTACGTAAGGATTACCGCTTATCTCACACATCTTCTGGATGTATTGCTTGTCACTCAGTTTAAAGCTATCGGGGATATCTTTAATGGCAAGTATTCCGCTGTTGAATAATTCGAGGGATTTCTTGCCACCGTAATACAGGCTGAAGACGTTGTTTTCAGGTAGAAAGTCCCGGCACTCTGTCAGTGGACATTCATAAGGAGAACTGCAATGTTTGCCGATTGCGATATCAGGGCAGGACTTTGCAGTAATGATTTCAAGCATGTAATCAATCCGGTCCTGTATCCCCGGAATCACCACCTCAATCTCATCGCTAATATCCTGCTGGATAAATAACTTTTCGGGGTCTATTTCGCCATTCTTAACATACTGGTTATTAATATACAGCAGGAAGCATCTCCTTATCTTGAGCCCAAACCTTTCGTAGCAAAACTTCTGGAAGGAAACGTCCTCAATATTTACGTCCTTGACGCTGGTGGAGCTTTTGACTTCGATGATGTCCCACTTGTCTTCACCGGCAGGGTCAAGGATATCAGCCCGAGCATAGATTTCACCAGTCCCAATTCCTGCCTCAAACAGGGGTACACGCCGTTGCAGAAGCCCCTTGGTCTGCCTGATATTTCCGATAAAATCATCTGAGGGAATATCAATGCCACCGGGGAATAGCTTCTTCGCTAACTCGCCAACCAGATGCCCTTGGTCAAAGATATACTGAGTAGCCGTATCCGGTTCCAGTATTCTCTGGGGTTCATTGAAGGTAACCCAAAGATATTTCGGACATTGCAACCCGTTTAAATACCGGGATTTTGATAATAGCTCTGACACTGTTTTCACCTAGGTTTATTATACAGGATACTCTTTTGGGTTCAATAATAATTCGGCGGACATTCTTTACAGGTACTTAGCTGTCAGGTCTCCTTTTTTCGTTTCTTTCATCTTCCTCCGCCCCTTTGACACCAGCATTGTCACAAATTATTTTTCATTATAAACATCCAGCATGGCTTTTGCAGTCTTAACAATCTCCTCGCGGAGTTCGGCTGGCTCCAGCACCTCTACCTTCTCTCCCCAGCCCAGTATCCAGGAGTAAAGCTCCACTGTATCGGTAACCCTCAGTGTCATTATCACCGAGCCGTCGCCCTGTTTCTCCAATACCTGTGAGGGGTGCCATATTGTCTCTTCCATTATTCTGGCTATCTCAGGGGCATTGATTTTGAGCCTGATGGTCTTGACCTCGCCCTCGACAACGATGCCCCAGGATGAGCCGAGAAACTCGTTAGCATCAAAGTCAGGAGGTATAACGTAAGACTCGGAGGTTGCTTCAATAGCCTTGATACGCTCTATCTTGAAGGTGCGTTGAGATTTGGTGCGGTGGCAGTAAGCAATGACATAGCTGGAATGCCCGGCGGCGGCCGCCTCAATAAAATACGGTTCAATTGTCCGCTCCGTTGCCTTCTCCGCCGGCAGCGACTGATAGGTTATCTTAACCTGGTGCCGTGATACCCATGCCTCAGCCAGGGTTGCCAGGGTGCGCAGGTACTTCTCATTCTTGGGCTGCATCTGCATCCAGTCCATTGTCTTCTGAATTTGTTCCCTTAGCGGAGGTGGGACTATGGAGTTCAGCTTCATGAAGGTTGAAGCCGTATTTGGGTCATAGCGGTGAGTATAGTTGAGCATCAGCCGGGCAGCAAGGAAAATGTTCAGTGCCTCAGGTAAACTAAACCGGATAGGAGGCAGGAAGTAGTCTTCTTCGATGCCGCGTGTGCTGCCTTCTTCCCAGAAAGGAATACCCAGCTTGTACTGAAGGTCATCAAGGTCACGGTATATCTGTCTGGTACTGACATCACAAATGCGGGCTATTTCCTTTATCTTCAAGCCCTTACGGTTCTGATAGAGGAGATGCTCTATGTTTGCCCAGCGGGCAGTGCGATCTTTTGTTTTACCTTTGCCCATTTCGTCCCTCCCTTTGGCATAGCCTTTGTCAACATTATAGCACTCCATCATAAAAAATATTCGTGAGAATTGAGAGAATTTGGCAAATCTGTGACATAACTGCTGTCACAAGCCCGTGTTACTATAATTTTAGATGCAAAATTAATAGACATCATAAGGGGGTGAGCAAGAATTGAGTGCCGAAGAAAAACTGTTGGATGCTATTAGCGAGGAAGAAGATGAAGAATCTGACGTGCCGATACTGGTCCACCGGTTAGTTAGGAGACGCCAGAGGTTACAGCGTAAAAATAAAGCTGTCATCGAGGGTTTTCTGGGTAAAGGCAATCGGGCAAATGCGGTAGCCATACTGCCAAGATACTACTGTGAGCTGCTTACCTGGGCACTCCAGCGCTACATTGAGAAAGAAGGATGGAAGGTCATAAGGACTCTCGGCTACCACGGACCTGAACCGGTATATATAGACGTTAGCACAGACTGCGATAGGTGTGAGAACCTCTTGATGGATGGACAACTGCTCCTAGAGAAAGGCGGTATCCATTTCACAGTCACCGTGGATATAAACCCGGGATGGAGAGGTGCGGTCGTGGTAGAAGGCTCTGCCGGTCGAAAAAAGGATGTTGAAGAATTCACCGTCGGGGTCAAGGCTATCGCTAAGGAACAAAACTTCTACCGGGGCAAGAAAATTGAATTCGGGGGGCGTATTCAATTTCTGAACGTCAAGGACAAGTCATGGGACAGCATCATACTGGATTCCGCAATAAAGAAGGAAATCAGGGCTAACACCATCGATTTCCTGAATAAGATGAAACGCTGGGCAGAATATGGAATACCCCAGAAGAGGGGTGTTCTCTTGGCAGGCGAGCCGGGCACAGGGAAAACAGTAATCTGCAAAGCCCTGATGGCGGAGGCTGATGGGGTAACCTGTATCACTACCAATGCCTATGGGCTGAGCGCCGATGAGTATATCACTGAACTTTATGAGATGGCTCAGGACCTCAGCCCGTGTATCGTGTTTATCGAAGATATAGACCTGATAGGACTAAACCGGGAAGAGTATCACTACCAGCATGGTTCCGCACTACTTTCGCTGCTCAACGTACTCGATGGAGTTAAAGAAAAGCAGGAAATCATAACCGTAGCCACCACCAATAATTTGGAGACACTGGATAGAGCCCTAAGCCAGCGCCCCTCCCGGTTTGACCGCGTGGTGCAGCTCTCCCTCCCGTCACTGGAAGAACGGAAGGAACTAATCGGCTTGCTTTGCCAGAAGATACCCATAGATGAATCTATTCAGGATTATATCGCACACAAGGCGGGACACTGCACTCCTGCTCAGTTACAGGAAGTTATTTACGGCCTGGCTATAGAATATCAGGATGAATCGTCCGGTGCATTGTCGTCAAATCTTGAACTCAGCAAAGACGATATTGACCGTATTATCTCAAGGATAAATGGCAGGAACAGGCAACAGATAGGCTTTAGTATGTCCGGTAATCACAATGGTCACAAGACTAAGGATGGGGACCACCTCAATGAGGTACCAGGCCGAATATCATCCAGAGCCTAACCTCTGTGTATGGAATGACATTAACACGAATCTCCTTAACACCCTGTACGGCTTCACCGATCCTTCTCATTTCATGAACCAGAAGTTCCTGCTGGGAGATGTGCGCCCTGGTCTTGACGAGTACTATTCCATCATTGGCAGATACTTCAATATCTGATTTCAGGTCTATTAAGGCAACTCTGACCTCACAGGCAAGCAGCCGGTCGTCCAGTGCCTTCTGGGACTCAGGAGTTGTCTAAAAATGCTTTAGCCCGATGCTGTGACATATGATGTCAACCGCATCATTGACGGCAAGTCTTTTGATGTGGAGGAGCACATCGTAGAGGCCCGGGTTCGCAGTATCAATTCTATATAGATGCCGGCTCCATTTCCTTCGCTGTTCATCATCCTTTTTTATGATGGACAGGGCTTCTTTTCGAGAAATCTTCTCCCGTTCCATCTCAAGCCTTACGCGGTCTTCCAGATCAGATATGATGCGGATTTTAAGCACGTGGGATATTCCTTCAAGTAAGAAGTGGCCGGCGAGACCATGGTAAACGACATTATCCTTCTGTACATGCCTCAGCAGAGCGGCTTGAATATAAGAAACGTATTTCGCCCCTCCATAACTGAAGCGGTCTAGGATGGAGGGCGCATCGTGAATAGCCCGAACAAGTTTTATCTCAGGGATATTGAATTGTTCCGAAGCCTCTAGAAGCGTCTCCCGGGCGATGCACTCATACTCCAGCCTCCGGGCAACCTTCTCTGCTATCTCTTTCCCTTTGCTGTACGAGCCCCTCGAAATCGTAATAATCGCCATCGTTATCTTCTCAAGTTTCGGCCTCCATGATTACTATGTGCGCAATATCAAAGAGCAGTGGCGAGAGGTAGCCAATTTAGTTGAGCCCAATTCCAGGGAAGGGGATGCCATCGTCTTTTTTGTGTCCTATGGTAAAGCACCCTTTGACCATTACTACCGGGGAGAGCTTCCCAAATTTAAAATCAGCAGGGAAGCTGACAACCAGGAAGTAGCCACCTTTATCAATGATTCAATTTTCGGGCAAGATAGGCCCTGGTTTATCTTGGGCCACCCTGACCAGAAGGCATCAATCGAGAGCTACGTAGAAAAATACGGCGGCGCCTCAGTATTACTGGAGCAGAAATTTGTTCAAGTGCGAGTAGTTCTCATTGATTTGCCCCCAACAAACCCTCAAGTAAACCAAAAATGAGCCTGTCGCTTCATCGATGAATACTTGATTTTAAATAATTTACTTTCTCTTTAAAGTATTGACAATTGGAAGTAACTTTCATAGACTTTTTGCGTTATAATATCAGGAAATGCATAACCGAGCAGAAAATAGCAGAATCCCGCTTCTATTCCGTACCCTGTTTAATGGTCAGCCCGGACATAGTAGATGGTTTCTTTTTGACCACCTCAAATCTTGCCTTTTCTTCACAGAAAGCGTAGAATTACATTAGCCTTAGCATAATTTTAAAACTATGCTAATATATATATAAACTTAAAAAGGAGAGTTAATAAAATTGCGGAGCAGTAGGAAACTTATCGGTGCCATAATACTGATTGCAGCCCTGTTACTGGTAACCCTGCCGGCAGCACCAGCACTGGCGGCTGGTGAGGATATCGAACTTGACCCAGAGGACGGTGAAATCGGTGACTGGATCGATATCGAAGGTGATGATTTTATCCCCAGTGATTATACAACACCTCCCTATGTGGATTCCAGGGTTTACATCTATTTCTCCAGCCAGGAAGCCGATGAAGGTGATTACATTGACGATGATGTTGAAAACTATGAACGCGTCAAGACGGTGACGGTTAACGAGTCTGAACGCTTTAATACCACCTTCAAAGTGCCTGAGGAGCTTACGAATGGTGAGGATGACGAGGATGTGGTAGGCGGCACCTACTATGTCTATGTTACCTATACGAATAATAAAAGAATAAGAGCGGTTGCCGAATTTACTGTTATCGCCGCTGAGATTGAGATAGACACCGATAAAGGACCGGTCGGCACCAAAGTCGAGATTAACGGCATTTATTTCGGCGATGAGGAAGAGATTACCGTAGAATACGACGGTGACAAAGTAAGTATTTACAGTGGTGCTGAAGAGACTGACGACGGTGAATTTACGGCTACTATTAAAATTCCCGCCAGTTCTGCCGGCAAACACACCATTAAAGTAATCGATGATTTGGATAACGAAGCCGAAGCTGAGTTCACCGTAGAGGCCGAAATAGAAATCAACCCCCAAAAAGGAACCGCCGGTGAACGTTTTACTGTCAAAGGCAGCGGTTTTGGTGAAGATGAGGATTTCATCGTGGAATTCGGCGGGGACACGATAGCTACACATACAACCGATTCCAAAGGCAGTTTTGAGCTCAGGTTGGATATACCACCGAAGGGTTCCGGCACCTACGTGATAAAGGTTGAGGACGATGACGGCAATAAAGACAGCGGGCAGTTTACACTTGAGGTCAACCTCGCACTCAGCGAGACCACCGGACATGTAGGCAGCCAGATCACTATCAGTGGTTCGGGCTTTGTACCCAATGCACCTGTTACGATCACCTATACAAGCGAGCCCCAGGTAGTAGCTACGACAACGACAGATTCCAGTGGAAAGTTTCAAGCTACTTTCAATGTGCCCAGGAGCACCCCTGGACAGCACACCATATCCGCCAGTGATGGCACCAATACCATCGCGACTACATTCACCATGGAATCAGTGGCACCACCAATACCCGCGCCACTGCTCCCCTACGATGGTGTTAAGGCAGAGAGGCCAGTAACCTTTGATTGGGAGGACGTAACTGACCTGAGCGGTATAACCTATACCCTCCAGATTGCTTCGGATAAGAATTTCAGTAATATAGTGCTGGAGAAAACCGAACTCGAAACCTCAGGGTACACCCTGACTGAAGCCGAGAAACTGGAACCAACCAAAAAAGAGGCTCCATACTACTGGAGGCTCCGGGCAGTTGATGGCGCCACCAACGAGAGCGGTTGGACAGCGCCGGGGTCATTCTACGTTGGTTTTACCTTCAAATTTACCGGCCCGATACTGTACGCATCGTTGGGAGCTGGTGCCCTCATTCTTTTCGTTATCGCCTACATGCTCGGAATACGACAGGGCCGAATGCAAAGCGGCGGATACTGAGGCAGTAAGAAAATCAGCCCCACAGTTTAAACAATTGTGAGTCCAGCTAAAGTAACAGGTTGCTGGTGGCTCCCAGGTATCAGTTAATTTTCAGATACCGAACCTGAAAACAACTTCTTCCTGCTTATACCACCGCCCGTACGATTACCAGCATTTTAATTAAACACGCAGATACAGCCAGATTATTACCCGCTTGCATATCCAAACTTTTATCGCTAAAATATCCCGGAGAGAAACATTTAGGTTAAATGGTGAGAGTAAAAGCAGATTCAAGAGTTCTGCCTCTTGGCACCTTAGCTCCACCGGCCTGAAGGGTTTTTCCACAAAACTACCGGGAAAGGAGTCAAATGGAGCCAATAAAAAATTCACCTTTCACCAGTATCGGGGCGGTAAGGGCAGTGGTTAAGGATGCCGAAGGGGCTGCCCAACAGTTCACCTCTATAGGCATCGGGCCATTCAGTCCGCCACGCCAAGTGTACACCTGCTTCGAATATAAAGGCAAACCAGTTGACACTAAGGTAAAGTTCTTGATTACCGATATGGGCGGTGTTGACTTCGAGCTAATTGAGCCCATTTCAGGGCCATCCATCTGGCAGGACTTCCTCGACAAGAAAGGAGAAGGACTTCACAGTCTCGGTTTCTTTGCAGAGGATATTGACCGGGCAGAAAAGAACCTGACCGGACAGGGACTCAACATCACTCAGAAGGGCAGGAGTGATATGGGTGGCTTCACCTACTTTGATACCGACCGAATTGGTGGTGTCGTCTTTGACCTGACCCAAAAACCAAAAGGCGCCAGTGTGGCTAAAACCAAAGCCGACGGTAACCCCTTTGCGACACTCCATCAGGTAGCATCAGTGGCTGAAGATGTCGACCAAGCCATCGAGTTTTACCGGTCTTTGGGTATTGGCCCGTTTAAAAAGATGAAGATGGTGGTTACTGAGAGGTGGTTTAGGGGACAACCGATTGCGCCCAAACCGAAACTATACATGGCACAGGTAGGCAACGTGGAATGGGAGCCAATCCAGCCTGATGAAAGTGCCAATGTCCACCGCGAGTCCCTGAACCAGAAAGGTGAAGGACTGCACCATATTGGCTTCTTCCTGGAAGAAGAAATCTTCGACGAAATGGAAAAACTGGATGGAAAGGGAGTCAAGAAAAGCCAGTACGGCCATGGCCCAAGTGATGCCTTTGCCTACTTTGAGCCAATCGCTGGCATCATCCTGGAATTTATCAAGCGAGGACCCCAGGACTAATAAAGATATGTTATTTAAGCACATATTTTTCTCTCCAGAGGGATAAATACGCAAGATTTTAATGGACAGAAGGAGTTCAGGTTATGTTCGGCAAGAAGGGAAAGAAGAAGCCCGAAGAATCTCAATCAAAAGCCGATGAAAGTAAAGAAAAAGAACAGCACTGCCCAAGTTGTGGCAGTAGCGATACGCTTCCAGCTGGCTTTGGCAATATGAACCAATGCCAGAAGTGCGGAACAATTATCTCGTAGCAACTAGAAGGGAACTTGGACATTTGCCTTGACCGTCAGGGCTAAATAGACTCCTCAGAAGAAGGCACGTGTCCCTACCTGATATCGGATTTAGCTATTTAGACGAGGGAAATTGTCCTTCAGGTGTGGAATATACATTGCCTGGGTAAATTGCTCTTCAAACTCCGGCACCAGGGTCAATTCCAGATACTCAACCTTTCTTGAAACCTCGCCAGCCTCACCCCTTTTATCCAGACTTAAAAGAGCTAAACGTGCCCCTTCTCCAGCGGCATTGCCCACTGAATAGACATTATTCAGAGGACAGTCAGGAAAAAGCCCGAGAACAAGAGCCGATTTTTTATCAATACAGCTGCCAAAGGCTCCAGCCAGAATGACCCGGTCCAGTTTTTCCACTCCCCGGTGATGCATTAATATTTTGGCACCGGCATAGAGCGCTCCTTTAGCCAGTTGCACCGCACTGATATCAGCCTGACTGATGGTAATATCCTCACCAGTTGAGGTCTCACCCGCCCAGGCAATGACAAACTCAGCCCCTTCCTCAGTCACCCTAAGGCGAGGCGTCTCCAAACCAGTGTTAAGACGGCCGTTAGCCTGGATAACTCCAGCCAGAAACATCTGAGCAACGGCATCAATTACGCCTGAGCCACAAATACCCCTAGCCCCAATACTCTTAAGTTCTGTGTTCCAGCCCGTCTTACTGATGACCTTGAAACGGACTTCTTTATCCACCGGATCTATCTCCATTTTTTCAATCGCCCCTGGGGCTGCCCGCATCCCGTATTTAATTCCAGCACCCTCAAAGGCCGGACCGGTAGCACAGGAGCAGGAGATTAACCTTTCCCGGTTGCCCAGAACCAGCTCCCCATTGGTACCGATATCAATCACCAGTATCATCTCATCCTGACTGTAGGGCTCCTCGGCAATTAAAACGGCCACATTGTCGGCGCCAACAAAACCGGCTTCAATGGGAAGAAGATGGACATAAGCCCCAGGTGCAATTTTAAGCCCCAGGTAGTGAGCCTTGATATCCAACGAATGGTGAATTGCCGGGGTGAAAGGCGCCCTGCCCAGATATTGAGGGTCAAGGCCAACGAGGATGTGATGCATACAGGTATTGCCCACGATGACGGTATCAAGAATATCCTGAGGACTAATACCTGCTCTATGGGCTAAATGCTCTGCAACCCGGTTGATAGCCTCGGTAGCCAGTCGGTTCAATTTATTCAAGCCATCTCTACTCGTGGTAACATAGGTAATACGGGACATTACATCTTCCCCATAGGATAACTGGGGATTCAGCACGGAATAATCGGCAACAATATCACCACTATCGAGGTCGCAGAGATAGCCAGCCACCGTAGTCGTTCCCAAATCCACTGCCAGGCCGAAACTACCCTCCACATACCCGGGCTCCACTTTAATTACCTCACCGGCTGACCATACCGACACTGTCACCTGCCACTCCCCCTGGCGCATGACCTCAGGCAGACCCTTAAGTATCCGGTAGTCAATAGATAAATCTTTAAGGTCAAACTTTCGGTCAAGCTCACCCGAAAGCCTCTCCCAGTCACCCAGAGGCTCCTCAAGTGTCGGGGGTGAAAGCTCAACATAGTATTTCCTGACTGCCGGTTTTAAAGCTACCGGCTTCCCGGTGATTGATTTGCTCACCACCAGCCGCTCAGCCCGGCTTTCTTCGGGGATAAAGACAGCAACTTCACCATAGACATGAGCCAGACAGGCTAGCCGCAAGTTATCTTGAGCCTGGCTTGACGCTTTAGCCAGAAGCTGACGCTCGGTCTCCCCTACTGGGGAAAGGTGTTCTACCCTGGAGTTGAGGTGATAATTCTCAAAAAGCCCTTCCAGAACCTCAACCCTGCACTTGCCACATTTAGCCTGGCCGCCACAGATACTCTCCAGGCCGACCCCCAGCCCCCGAGCCGCCTCAAGCAGGGTCTTTCCTTCCTCAACATAACCCTTCAGGCCGAAGGGTTCGAAAACGACCAGATACTTTTCATTTTTCATAGTTTCAATACTCTATTTCATTCGGGCAAACACTTTTCACATTATACCGTAGGCAAAATTCAAAAGCTAACCATTCGCATATACAATAATGCCATCTATTGATTTCGGGTTGCCCCTTAAAATGGTATAATATATTTAGAGTAGTGGCGATAAAGACAGTAGCTACCAACCGTAAAGCCTATCACAACTATCACCTGGAGGATAGTGTTGAAGCGGGTATTGCCCTTACCGGCAGCGAGATAAAGTCAATCCGGACCGGGAGGATAAGTTTAAGTGATGCCTATATCAGACCGGAGGCGGGAGAATTGTGGCTGGTAAATGCCCATATTGCCCGCTATGATGCCGGAGGCATCTTCGGTCATGAGCCGAAAAGACCAAGAAAGCTACTACTGCATCGCAAGGAGATCTCAAGCCTTATAAGCAGGATACATGAGAGGGGTTTTACCCTGGTGCCGACCAGGCTTTATCTTAAAGGCAGCATCGCCAAGGTTGCGGTAGCCTTAGGTAGAGGCAAGAAACTGCACGATAAACGAGAGGCAATAATGCGTCGTGAGGTAGAGAGGGAGATTGGCAAAGCCCTGAAAAAGAAACTCTAAAGGAGGTAAGCCGGTTTAAGCCTAAAAAGAATGGGGACGCGTGGTTTCGACAGGGAAAGTATGTTTTAGGGTTGCAAGTTGAGGTGGTCACTACCCTCACAAAACAAGTGGCAAAAAAATAACTGGCGAACCTGAACCAGTTCTTGCAGCCTAACTAAAAGGCTGCACATCCAACCTGACCTCACCTCAATGGGTCGGGATTGGATGCCGAAAAGTTGAGGTGCCGTTGTCCCGACGCCGCTAAGGGCAGCGAAAGAATTATCGGCTGGTCTGGCTAAACTCGGTCAGCAGAGGTTAGCCAGGTGAGATAAAAGAGCTGACTAAGCTTGTAGGATACCCTGGGCAGCTTTCTTTGGACGGGGAGTTCGACTCTCCCCCGTCTCCACCAGAAACACGGATGAGTCTTTGAGAGGCTCGTTTAAGATACGGATATCAGACCCTTTGCGCGAAGCCGCCACCTGGAAGACAGGTCTAAATGGCGGCTTCGGCTTTACGGCGACAATCAGGTTATTCTTCGTGTCGATATAGACGGCATCCAGCATGCTCACCAGGAGCTTCCTCTGTTCTTCAAGGTTGGCTAAGGACCATAGAGTCGGGAAGTCCTGGAGCAGTTTCCCGGCTTGTTCGGCAGAATGAATCTCAGGGACGACCAGTGACTCCAATTCCAGTTCCAGCATCCGTTTCTGACGGGAATATTCGGCATCATCAAAAAGCCCATCGATATAGGTTCTGCCCATTCTCCTGAGACGCTGCTGGATATCCTGCTTTTTCTTGTTGATGCGTTCGGCTTCATCCTTGACGCTGATGATGGTCAGGACCTCTTCCAGCCACCGGTCGCCGAGTTCGATATTCTCCACCAGCTGA